>Ga0208490_100940_pt1 | contig 13249 bp, 10 predicted proteins | sample SubbioAug_CSWold_FD_184818 | JGI IMG/M metagenome (GOLD analysis project Ga0208490, IMG submission 184818) | Serpentinite rock and fluid subsurface biosphere microbial communities from McLaughlin Reserve, California, USA - CR11Aug_CSWold (SPAdes) | ecosystem: Environmental > Terrestrial > Deep...
CTGCATGCCGGGCGGCACCCGACGCTACGAAGGGAATGGGGATGGGATCGGACAGGTACGACCAAGACCATGCCGACGTACCGGTGCTGGTCGCCGGAGGCGGGCCGGTCGGCTTGACGCTGGGATTGGATCTGTCTGCCCGCGGTGTGCACTCGCTCGTGGTCGAGCGCCGCACCGGGAACTCGCGGAGCCCGCGCTGCAACACCACGACCGCGCGGTCGATGGAGCACTATCGACGGCTCGGTCTCGCACGACGGATCCGTGAGACCGGGCTTCCCGCAGACTGGCCAACCGACGTCGCCTACGTCACCAGTCTCACCGGCTTCGAGTTCGCCCGCTTCGAGTTCCCCTCGGCCGGGCAGGTCCTCGACGGAGAACTGAGATCCTCCGAGCGATGGCCGACCCCGGAGCCCCCGCACCGGATCTCCCAGATCCAACTGGAGCCGATACTCGAGCAGGCCGCCCTCGACGCCGAGCGGGTCGACCTGCTGGCCGGCCACCAGATCGTCGACGTCCGGCAGGATGACGACGGCGTCACCTCGGTGATCGAGAGGGTCGAGGACGGTGTGACCCGCGAGATCCGATCACGGTTCCTCGTCGGCTGCGACGGCGGCCGGAGCACGGTGCGCAAGACGCTGGGGATCTCCTTCGCCGGAGAGGGTCAGGTCGCGCCACGCCGGGTGTCGATCTACTTTCGCTCGACGACCCTCATGCGTCGCCTGCGACGGCCGGCCTGGATGTACTACTACTTCGCCGTCCGTTACCGCGGCATGTTGGTGCAGATCGACGGCTCGGAGCTGTTCCTGTGCCATACGGAGGTCGCGGAGGGGACCGACCCCGAAGACGTCGTCCCCGGCGAGGTGCTCGCCGAGGCGATCGGCGCGCCGGCAGACGTCGACATCCTCGATGTCGTCCGCTGGACCCCGCGGCGCCTCGTTGCGGACCGCTACCGCGATGGGCGGGTGTTCCTGGCCGGGGACGCGGCGCACCTGTGGCCGCCGTCGGGAGGGTTCGGGATGAACGCGGGGATCGCCGACGCCGTCGACTTGTCCTGGAAGCTCGCCGCGACCTGTGCCGGCTGGGGAGGTGGAGCGCTCCTCGACTCGTACGAGGCCGAACGACGTCAGGTCGGACAGCAACTCTCACGCATCGCCACGGGGCTGGGATGGCCGACGACCCACCGCTTCGTGGACGACGTGGCCCTGCGCGAACCCGGTCCGGCTGGGGAGCGGGCCAGGCGAGCGGCGGCCGAGCAGGTTCTGGCCGGCGATCGAAAGCGCTTCGACTCGGTCGGGGCGCAGCTCGGATACGTCTACCGCGACTCGCCGGTGATTCCCTCGATGTCACCGGAAGGCCCACCCCTGGCCGTCGATCGCTACCAGCAGGAGTTGATCGCGGGCGGTCGTCTACCGCATGCCTGGCTCGCAGACGGCCGCGCCCTGTATGACGTCCTGGATCGCGACTTCACCATCCTCGCGCCGCGTGACCGCGACAGCGGGCGAGCGCTGGCTGCGGCGATGACGGCCGAGGGCGTCCCGCATACCCTGCTCCACGTGGACGAGCCCGGTGTCCTGACGGCGCTCGACGGCCAGCTGGTCCTCGTCCGCCCCGATCAGCACGTCGCATGGCACGGGCGGGAGCTACCTCGCGACCCTCGGGCACTGGTGCGTCGGGTCGTGGGACGTGGCGCAGACGCTCGCCTTGACGCAACCACGTCAGCAGAATACTGTTCCGCCCAGTAGAAGAGATCTGCTGCAAGCTGGGAGTGGCGCGTTCCGCGCCGAGCTTTGTTGCCGCCGACCGAGTGGCCACGCCGATGGGCGCCCCGGTGGGCACGTGACGCCTTCCAGTCGTCGAGGCGTGGAGGCCGAGCGATGCTGAACGCGCTGGTCCAGGGACTGGGCTCGCTGCTCACCGTCGAGGTGGGCAGCTATCTCATGATCGGCGTGCTGGTCGGCCTGGTCGTCGGCATCCTGCCGGGTCTGGGTAGTCCGGGTGCCCTGGCGCTCATGCTGCCATTCACGTTCGGCCTGGAACCGGTCAGCGCGTTCGCGATGATGCTGAGCATGTTGGCAGTCACGTCGATAACCGGCGACATCACCTCCATCCTGATTGGTGTCCCGGGCGAACCGAGCTCTGCGGCGCTGGTCGTCGATGGCTACCCGATGACAAAACAGGGGCAAGCCGGTCGTGCCCTCGGCGCATCCCTGGCGGCCAACCTGGTCGGCGCGATCTTTGGGGCCGCTGTACTGGCGGCGGTCATCCCGGTGGTCAGACCGATCGTGCTCAGCTTGCGCTCCGGCGAGTTGTTCGCCCTGACCGTCCTGGGATTGAGTTTCCTCGGGGCTCTCAGTCGGGGCCGGACCCTCAAGGGCCTGGCCGCCGGCGCGATCGGCATGCTGATCGCCACCATCGGCCTGGACCCCCAGACGGGTATCGGACGTTTCACCTTCGGGCAGCTCGGGCTGTGGGACGGCGTCGCGATCGTGAGCGTCGCGATGGGGTTGTTCGCGATCCCTGAACTGCTCGACTTGAGTCTTCGCGGCACGGCCATCGCCGAGCGCGCGCCGGGACGGCTGGGTGGGCTGCGCACCGGTGCCCGTGACGTGTCTCGCCACCTCGGATTGACCCTGCGATGCAGCGCACTCGGCGCGATCGTCGGGATGCTGCCAGGCATGGGCGGCTCGGTTGGGCAGTGGATCGCCTACGGTCACGCCGTGCAGAGCACGCCGGACAAGTCGCGGTTCGGCAAGGGGGCCATCGAGGGTGTCATCGGCCCGGGCGCCGCCAACAACTCCAAGGAGGGCGGCAGCCTGATCCCGACGGTCCTCTTCGGGATTCCCGGCGGGACGACGATGGCGATCCTGTTGGGCGGGATGCTGATCCAGGGATTGGTGCCCGGGCCCTCCATGCTCCAGGAGCAGCTGCCGCTGACGATGTCCTTCGTATGGGTCATCGTGATCGCCAACATCATCGGCGTCGCGATCTGCACTCCGCTGATCGGGCAGTTGGCTCGCCTGACGACGGTGCGCGCTTCCATCGTCATCCCCATCATCACCTTTTTCGTGTATCTCGGTGCGTACGCGCAGAGCCGCCTCACGCTGGACATCTGGCTCACGCTGATCTTCGGTGGCATCGGGGTGGCGATGGTCGCGCTCGATTGGCCACGACCACCCTTGATGCTCGGGATCGTGCTCGGCGAACTGGCCGAGCGGTATCTGTTCCGCGCGGTGGCCGGTGACGGTTACAACTGGATGTTGCGGCCAAGTGTGCTCGTGATCCTGCTACTCACCCTCGTCGTCATCTTCAGCGGGGTACGAGGTGACGTGGTCGAGCGCCGCCGCACGGTCAGAGGGGCGGGCGAGCACGAGACGGAATCGGCCGAGGCAAGGGATGGCGACTGATGACGGCACGCCCAGACAGATGGAAGCGTGGGCTCCTGCTCAAGGAGTTGGTCCCGGCACTGATCCTGTTGGTGATTGCGACGTGGGCGCTACAAACCGCCAACAGCTGGCCATCCCGGGCCTCGCTGTTCCCGCGATGGATCAGTCTCGCGATCATCGTGCTCTTGTCGGCACATTTGTTGGCGTCGGTCTGGCGGGCCCGCCCCGCCGGTAACACCCCGACCGAGCCCGCCGCGCGGACGGCCGTGGACATATCTGTCGACCTCGTCGGCAAACTGCGCCAGATCATGGAGTTCACGGTGTACTTCGTGGCGTTCGGCGCCGCCGTGGTGATCCTCGGTCTCGCAACGGGGGCCGGACTGACCAGCCTGCTCTACACGCGCTTCGTGCACCGCGAGTCGTGGCTGCTGTCCGTGCTGGTCTCGCTCAGCATGGTCGGTCTCATCTGGTTGCTGGACGCGGTGTTCGGCCTGCGCTTCCGACTCGGCTTGTTCTACTAGCCACCGGAAAGAGCGGTGCGGGGAAGGCGCCCATGTGAGTTCTGACGCGCCTGCGCTCCCGCCCGAGTCGCGCAGGACCCTTCTCGTGCTGTTCGTGGCCACGGTGATCTTCACCATCGGGGACGGCACGATGCAGGTCCTCATCGCCCCGCACCTGGCGGAACAGGGCGTCGCAACGACCGCGATCGGGCCGTTGATCGCCGGCTACAGCGGCGTCGCGCTCGTCTTCCGGTTCGTCGCCGGCGCCGTCTACCGCCCGCAGCGGACCTTCTGGCTGGTCCCCCTCGGGTGCGTGCTCGAGGCGCTGGCCTTCGTGCTGATCGCCCGTACGCGCACGACGGCATTGCTGGCCCTGTTCATCGGCCTCAACGGGATCGGCTTCGCGCTGGCCTCGACCGGTGGATTGGCCGCGATCATGGATGTGACCCGCGGTCGCCGCGCCGGCTCCATGATGGGGTGGTACACGGGTTCGATCGGTGCCGGCTATGCCATGTCGAGCTTCCTCGGCGGCTGGCTGGCGGACGCCATCGGCATCGCCCGGTCACTGCAGGTCCTCGCCGTCGTGCCCCTCGTCGCCGCGGTCGCACTCGGCGCGGGGCTGCACGGTCTCGAAGCACGACCGGCGCCGCCGCGTGCGGTCTCGTACGGCGGCGCGGTGCGGCGGACCCTCGGGCAGTTCGGCGGGGCGGGTCCCCTGGTGTGGGTCGCCGCGGTGATCGGTCTGCACATCAACCTGTTGATGGGGATGCTGATGGCCTTCTTCCCGCTGTACGGGCTCGCGATCGGGATCAGCCTGACGCAGATCGGCCTGTTGACGGGCATCCACTCCGGCATCAGTTCGGCGGCCCGGTTCATCACGCCGCCGCTGTTCCGACGGTTCGAGTACCGGCGGATGCTTCCGTGGCTGGTCTTCCTCGGCGGGTTCGCCGTCGCGGCCATGCCGATTTCCGGCGACCTGCGGTTCCTCGCGGTCGTCTGGCTCGTCCTCGGCCTGACCCGCGGCCTGCTGCGGGTCTCGTCGGCCGCCCTGGCGACCGAGGCCGCGGCGGAGCAGCGGCGCGGAGCAGCGTCGAGCATCTACCTCGCGGGCCTCGACCTCGGCCGCATTCTCGGCCCGCTCGTCGGCGGCGTCGGCGTCGGGCTCGTCGGCTTCGCCCCGACCTTCGTCGCCGCCGGATTGCTGTTCCCTATCTTGTATCTGGTGCTCAGTGCCCAGGCGTTGCGTCGCGAGCGGCGGGGGGGTGACGGCCCTGCGACCGCACCCGCGTCGCGTTGACAGCGAACCTGCGAGGGCGCTAGCGTCTGCTACAAGGAACATTGTTCTTCTGTGCGTGTTCTCGAGGTCAGGGCGTTGCCGTCGCGACCGCCCTGGCATCCGGCGCGACGTTCGTGGGAGGCCTGACCATGCGTATCGATGACGTGCTGCTCGACGATCAGGATGCTGGCCTGTTCCGGGTGCATCGATCGACGATGACGTCGGAGGAGATCGCCCAGGTCGAGTGGGAACGCGTCTTCGAACGGACCTGGCTGTTCGTCGGGCACGACTCGGAGATCCCGCAGCCCGGCGACTTCAAGCGACGCGAGGTGGCACGTCGCCCCTTGATCTTCGTGCGTGGCGAGGACGGTGCGGTACGGATCCTGCTCAACAGCTGCAGCCACCGGGGTGCCGAGGTCTGTCGGCAGGACGCCGGCAACGCCCGCACGTTCCAGTGCTTCTACCACGCGTGGACGTTCAACACGACCGGCGACCTCGTCGGCGTTCCCGGCAAGGACGCCTACAGCCAGGAGTTCGTCGGCGCGCCCGACCTCGCACTCACGGCGCCTCCGCGCACCGCCGAATACCGCGGGTTGCACTTCGTCAGCTTCTCCGCCGACGCGGAGGACTTCGAGACGTTCATCGGCGGCGTGCGTCGCTACCTCGACCTCACGCTCGACTCGGCCGAGGTGCTGGGCGGGTGGGAGGTCCTGCAGGGCACGGCCCAGTGGGACATCAAGGCCAACTGGAAGCTGCTCGTCGAGAACAGCATCGACTGCTACCACTTCGCCACGGTCCACAAGACCTACGAGGCCTACAAGGCCGCCCGGCGTGCGGCACGGGGGATCAAGAGTGGCAAGGCCTCGCTCGGCCCCGGCACCCTCGGCGTCACCTCCGACGCCGGCCACGGCGGGTTCATCCACCGCGCCGAGGGCCGTCCCATCGCGTCGTCGAGCACGATGTGGCCCGACGAGCTCAATGCCGAGACGGCGCGCGTCCGTGCCCTGCTCGACGCGCGGTTCCCGGCGGAGGACGCCGCCGAGATGGCGGAGAAGTCGCGCCACCTGCTGATCTTTCCGAACCTGATGTTCCAGGACAGCGCCACGGGCTTCCGCCTGCGCCAGATCTGGCCGATGGCGGCCGGGCACATGCGCGTGGTGCAGTGGGAGCTGGCCCCCCGCGAGGAGGAACCGGCACTGCGCCGTGGACGCCTCGACAACTCCGGCACCTTCCTCGGGCCTGGTGGCTTCGGCACACCCGACGACGTCGAGGCGCTCGAGTCGTGCCAGATCGGTTTCGGCGCCCGGGAAGCCGCCTGGAACGACATCTCCCGCGGCATCAAGCGCGACACGCCACAGGCCGACGACGAGCTGCAGCAGCGTGGCTTCTGGCGTGCATGGCACCGGATGATGCGCGACGGGTCCTCGGTCGTCGCGGCGGCCGGCGCGGCGCAGGAGGTGGCCCGGTGAGCACGCCACACGACGCACAGTCCTCCTTCCCGCGTGCGCAGGTCGAGGACCTGTTGTTCGAGGAGGCGGCCCTGCTCGACGAATGGCGTCTCGACGAATGGCTCGAGCTGTTCGACGAGGAGGCACGCTACGTCATGCCGACCACCGATCTGCCGGAGGGTCGGCCCGGCCAGGACGTGCTGTTCATCGATGACGACATGGTCAAGATCCGCGCCCGTGTCGAGCGGCTGAAGAGCCGCTTCGCTCATCGCGAATATCCCGTGTCACGGACCCGACGGATGATCGGCAACGTCCGTGTCACCGGCACGAAGGCGGACGAACGCGGCCGGACGCTGGTGCTCGCGAGTGCCAACTTCGTCGTCTACCGCATCCGCCGCGAGGTCGCGGTCTACATGGGTCGCTACGACTATGTCCTCGTCGCCACCGGCGAGGGCCTCCGGATCCGTCACCGCAAGGCGACGCTCGATCTGGAACGGCTCGAAGAACACGGCGCCGTCAGCATCATCGTCTAGGACGCGTCGTTACACCCGACCCGACGCCGCCGTCGGGCCAGATCCTGCGCACACCGCGTGCGCCGACCTTGTGGAGAGAGACGTGACGATGCGGGCACGTGGTGAGCGGATCCTCGGGGCCCTCGGCGGCCCCTGGACCTTCGGTGGGCAGGCCGCTGCCGACTTCCTGATCGCGGACGAGAGCTTCGCCTCGGTCACCTACGTGCCGACCGTCGACGAGCTCTATGCCACGCTCGACGACGGCACCGCCGACGCCATCTGCGTCCCCGAACAGACGCTGCGCACCGGCTTCCACGTCGGCATCCAGTCCGGACTGCTCGACGCACCGCGCCCGCTCTACGTGCTCCGCGACCTGGTCCACGCCTACCACTGCTCGCTGCTCCTGCAAGACGAGCAGACGCCGCTGGCCGGGGTCCAGACGGTGCTTGGACACACGGGCTCGCTCTCCCAATGCGGACCCTGGCTCGCCGAGCACCTCCCGGACGCCGAGGTGGTCGTGGTGCACACCAACTCCCTTGAGGCCGCCCGCACGGTGCTGGCCGGGGACGGCACGATCGCCTCGGTCGGCACCCCGAGCGTCGCCGAGGAACTCGGACTGCACCAGGCGGCGCTGGACATCGACGGGGGCAGCACCGGCAACTACTGGGCGCTCTCGGCGACCCCCGAACTCGCGACCCGGCCGGACACGCTCGTGGTGAGCGGCCGCTTCGATCCCGACGTGCCGCTCGGTGACGTGGTGGCCGGTCTCCACGCGGCCGGCGCGCGCCTCGTCACCGCCTTCGCACGGCCCTCGGGCACCGCGCTGTTCGAATACGACCACGTGCTGCGATTCCGTGGGGCGGTCGAGCTCGACGAGGTCGAGCGCCAACTGGCCGTCGTCCCCACCGCGCGTCTCGTCGGCGCCTACACGGCATGACCGGGGCGGACGTCTTCGGGGCGGCCAGGCTGCCGGGTGGCCGGCTAGATTCACGCTAGGATTCACCGAGAAGTACGGTCTGCCCAGAAGAATCGCGTGGGTGTCGGTGTGCTGGGGGCGCGCCGCTTCGGACTGGTTCAACCTCGACAATGAACACCCGGAGTAGGGGGACGACGTGTCCGGCGAAGGGACCACGCTTGCGCGACCGGCCTATCCGATCGAATCGGTCGACAACGCCCTGACACTCCTGGCGATGTTCGGCGACGGCCAGCCGGTGCGCGTGTCCGATGCCAGCGCCACCATCGGCGTCGCGCGGTCCACGGCGCACCGCCTGCTCGCGATGCTGCAGTACCACGGATTCGTCAAACAGGACCCCGTCACGCGCGCCTACGTCGCCGGACCGGCCCTGCTGCAGACCGGGCTGCGCGCGGTTCGCAAGATCGACGTCCGAAACCAGGCGCGGCCGTTCATCGAGGCGCTCAGCCGTGGGACCGGCGAGACCGTTCACCTCGTGTCGCTGCAGGGCGCCGAGGTGCTCTTCCTCGACTCGGTCGAGAGCACGCGGGCCGTCCGGGTGGCGAGCCGGGTCGGCGAGATGATGCCCGCCCACTGCACGTCGGCCGGCAAGGCCGTCCTGGCGCAGCTCAGCCCCGAGGAGCTCGACGAGTTGTTTCCCGACGCCGGCCTGCGCCGGTTGACCGACAACTCGATCGGCACCCGTCTGGAACTCGAGGCGGAGCTCGAGCGGATCCGCAAGCGGGGGTATGCAACGAGCGGGCAGGAGGCCGAGGTCGGGGTCGGCTCGGTGGGGGTCGCCATCCCGGTGCCGGCGGGTCGGCCGAAGGCGTCGCTCAGCGTCTCCGCCCCGGTGGAACGGCTGACCAAGAGTGTGCGCGAGGAACTGGCGCAGCAGGCCCTCGCCATCGTCCGTCAGATCGGCGACGTCCTCCACTGAGGTGGCGGGATCACGCCGCACCGCACGCGGGTCCTTGCTCGTGCCGCGTGCTGGGTGTCTTCACAGAAGAAACCTCGTCTTGACAGCAGGACATAGGCGCTAGAGAATGCGTGACGCCGACGGGCGCGGCCGGCACGACCTCTTCACGTGTGGGCGCCGCGGCCCCGCGACGGGCGCAGCAGTCAATCCGGCATCGAGCGAGGAGCCCCCCGTGTCATCCACGTCCCACGAGGACCACCTGATGCTGATCGGGGGAGAGCTCGTGCCGAGCCTCTCCGGCGAGTGGATGGAGTCGGTCAATCCCGCAACCGAGGACGTTCTCGGGCGTTCTCCAGCCGCCGACGAGCGCGACGTCGCCCGGGCGGTGGGAGCTGCCGCGGACGCGGCCCCGGCCTGGGCGAGGACGCCCGGCAAGGAGCGCGCCGACCTGCTGCGCGAGCTCGCCAGCCGCTTGCGCGAGCAACGCAAGCCGCTCGCCGAGCTGGAGGTGGCCGACGTCGGCATCACGATCGGCATCGCCGAGTTCGACATCGACACGGCCGCGGACGGCCTCGACTACTACGCCGGGTTGGTCTACGAGGCCAAGGGCGAGACCGTGCCGGCCACGCCCGATCACCTGCACATCACCTACCGCGAGCCTTACGGCGTCGTCGGGCGCATCCTGCCGTTCAACCATCCGCTGATGTTCGCCGCCTCCAAGCTGGCGGCGCCGCTGGCCGCCGGCAACACCATCGTGATCAAGCCGAGCGAGCAGTCGCCGCTCTCGACGCTGGCCCTGGGGCGACTCTGCCAGGAGATCTTCCCGCCCGGTGTCGTCAACACGGTCACGGGACTCGGCGGTAGCGCAGGAACGGCGCTGGTGCGCGATCCTCGCGTGCGCCGTCTCGCGTTCATCGGGTCGGTGCCGACCGGGCTGGCCATCCAGCGGGCTGCGGCCGAAAGCGGCGTCGTCAAGAACATCACCCTCGAGCTGGGCGGCAAGAACCCTCTGATGGTGTTTCCCGATGCCGATTTCGATGCCGCCATGGCGGCGGCCGTACGGGGCATGAACTTCGCCTGGCAGGGCCAGTCGTGCGGCTCCACCACGCGTGTGTTCGTCCACGACGATCTGTACGACGCCGCACTCGACCGCCTGGCGGAGCTGGTCGGTTCGATCCGCGTCGGCGACCCGATGGACCGCTCGGTGGGCATGGGTCCGATCAACTCCCGCGGTCAGCTCGAGAAGGACCTGCGCTACGTCGACATCGCCCGCGAGGAGGGTGCACGTGTCTTGTGTGGCGGAGGCCGCCCAACCGGCGACGGGTTCGAGCGGGGTTACTGGCTCGAGCCCACCGTGCTCTGCGACGTGACTCCGCAGATGACGGTCTTCCGCGAGGAGATCTTCGGCCCCGTCATGTCGGTGGTGCGCTGGCGCGACCGCGACGACCTGCTGAGCATGGCCAACTCGGTCGAGTACGGGCTGACTGCGTCGATCTGGACCCAGGACGTCACCGAGGCCATGGCCGTCGCCCGAGAGGTCGAAGCCGGCTACGTGTGGATCAACGGGGTCTCGAGCCACTTCCCCGGCACGTCGTTCGGGGGCGTCAAGAACAGCGGCGTCGGACGCGAGGAAGGTCTCGAGGAGCTGCTGAGCTACACCGAGGCCCGGACCCTGCACGTGCCAACGCGCCGGGCGACGTGACACCTCGAACCCTGGCCAGTCTGGCGAGGGTGGCCGCTGTCGTCATCTTCGTGACCGTCCCGCCGTTCCTCGTCGCTGCCTTCGCCCTCGAGCTGCGCCGAGACCTCGGTCTCAGCGACGCGCTCATCGGCGCCTTCATGACGGTCTACTTCCTGGTCGTCGCGGTGCTGTCTCCGTGGGCAGGCGGAAAGGTCGACACGCTCGGTCACCGGGTGGGGATGCGAATCGCCATCGGCGGGGTCGGAGCAGCGTTGCTGCTGGCCGCGCTCGTACCCGGAGGTGCCGCCTTCCTGATGGGCGCGTTGATCGTCGCGGCGGCGGTGCACGCGTTCAGCCATCCCTCCATCAACAAGTCGTTGGTCGAATCGGTCCCGCCGGAGCGCATGGGCATCGCCTTCGGCATCAAACAGGCCGCCGTCCCCGCCGCGTCCTTCGTCGCCGCGACCAGCTTCGCGTTGGTCGGGGACCGCGTCGGGTGGCGGCCGGTGTTCGCCGTGATCGGGTTACTGGCCCTGCCGCTGCTGGTCTGGTGGTCCGCCATGGCGGCGGGCCCGGCGCCCGCGAACCCGCGGCAGGCGCCGTCGACCACGCCGACCGGTGCCACGCCAGCGGCGGTGCGCCGGGACCTCGCCCTGCTGGCGATCGCGTTCGCGGTCTCGATCGGTGCCATCCACGCCGTCGCCGTGTTCGCGATCCCCGCCAGCGAAGCCATCGGGGTCGACCCGAGGCGCGCGGCCTGGTCGTTGTCCATCGCGAGTGCCGCCGCGGCTGGCATGCGGCTGCTGCTCGGTGCGTTCGTCGATCGTCTCCCCGATCCCAATCCGGATCTGCTGCTACGGATCGCCGCCGGTGCCGTGTTCGTCGGCGCCCTCTCCATCGGGATGTTGACGGTGGCGGGCCCCACGTGGTTGGTGTCGCTGCTGCTCGGTCTGGGGATCGCGGCGGGCTGGAGTTGGACCGGCATCTTCGTGCTTGCCGTCGTCCGTCGCTACGACGGACGCGTCGGTCACGCTTCGGGCAGCGTGCAGACGGGACTGTTCGTCGGCTCGGCGCTGAGTCCCCTGGTGTTCGGCGCGATCATGCAGAGCAGGTCCCCCGCTGCGGCATGGGCGTGGAGTTCCGCGCTGCTGGCACTGGGAGCGTGCCTGCTGTATCTGCGCGCCCACGCCGCATCTGTCGAGGAATTCTTGTCACCAGACACTCAGTCTTGACAGCAGTACGACCTGTCGGCGAGACTGGCGCGGCGGGGGACACCTATGGGAGGTCGACAGACGCATGAGGTTTCAACGACGGTTTCAGACCCTCGTCTTCGCGGCGACGATGACGATGCTGCTGGCGGCCTGCGGCGGCGGCGCATCCACGACGCTGGACGAAGGCGATACGGAGGCTGCCGACGCCACGGCCGACGAGCTCGAGGATCAACTCCCGACGACGCAGACCGAGGTGGACGCGGAAGCCGTCTACGCCGAACTCGCCGCGATGCCCAGCGATGAACGCATGGCCGAGATCGTGGAGAAGGCCAAGGAGGAGGGCACCGTGCTGATGTACGGGGCCTCACCGATCGGTTACCAGGAGTCCTGGTCCGAGGCCTTCATGGAGAAGTATCCGGAGATCCAGGTCCTCTTCGTTCGTGCCAAGTCGAACGACCTGGCCCCGCGGTTGGAAGCGGAGGCACGCGCCGGCAAGCAGTTGGCCGACGTCATCGAGGTTCCGGCCGAGATCGCGCTCGAGCTGCGCGACGCCGACCTGATCGCCGACCACCAGGGCGTCGCATTCCCGGATGGGCAGCCCGAGGAGTACACCGAAGGCACGTGGTTCGCCAACACCTACCTGATCGGCAACGTCGTCGCCTGGAACACCGACCTCGTCTCCGAGGACGAGGTCCCGGAGTCGATCGACGAGCTCCTCGAGGAGAACTGGCGCGGCCGCGTGGTCATGGACGTCGCTCCCCAGGCGTTCGTGCAGGGCCTCATCGCCGAACGTGGCTACGAAGGCGCCGAGGAGTTCCTGAAGGCGCTCTTCGCGAACGATACGCAGGTGCGTACCGGCCACTCCGCCATCACCAATGCCCAGGCGGCGGGCGAGTTCGACCTGTCCATCGAGACCTACACCCTCTCCATCGAACCCCTGCTGGCGAAGGGCGCGCCGCTCGAGTACATGGCACCCGACCCGACGCCGGGCCACGGGACGGGGATGGTCATCGCCAAGGGCACCCAGCGTCCGCATGCGGCCGCGCTGTACGCCCACTTCGTGGTAGGCGCCGAAGGCGGCCAGCTCTCCGCGGAGAACGGCGGCATCCCGGTCCACCCGGAAGCCGAGTTCACCTACGAGCGGTTGAAGCGCTTCGTCACGCCGGGTACGCCGGAGAACGAACGCTTCGTGCCGATCACGCCGAGCCGGCTCGAGGAGATCGGCACTGGTGCGCTCGATCTGATCGACCAGTACGTCGTGCCGAACCTGTCCGAGTGACACCGATCCATGCAATGCGGGCGACTGACGCCTGAGCCGCGACCGGCGCGGACGGCGGCGCCGGCGGCTGCGGGGCAACACGTCCCCG
>Ga0208490_100941_pt1 | contig 13218 bp, 13 predicted proteins | sample SubbioAug_CSWold_FD_184818 | JGI IMG/M metagenome (GOLD analysis project Ga0208490, IMG submission 184818) | Serpentinite rock and fluid subsurface biosphere microbial communities from McLaughlin Reserve, California, USA - CR11Aug_CSWold (SPAdes) | ecosystem: Environmental > Terrestrial > Deep...
CGCCCCGCCGCACCGCCGACGTCGCCGTCAGCGACGGCACCGTCACCGAGGTGGGCACCGTCTCGGGCCTGGGCACGCGTGAGATCGACGCCGACGGCGCCCTGGTCACGCCCGGCTTCGTCGACATCCACTGCCACTACGACGGCCAGGCGACGTGGGACGAGCGGCTGCAGCCGTCGTCCTGGCACGGCGTCACCACCGTGGTCATGGGCAACTGCGGCGTGGGCTTCGCGCCGGTGCACGACCAGGACCACGAGCGCCTCATCCAGCTCATGGAGGGCGTCGAGGACATCCCCGGTGCCGCCCTCGCCGAGGGCCTGTCCTGGGGTTGGACCGACTTCGGCGGCTTCCTCGAGGCCGTCGACCGCCGCCCCCACGACCTCGACGTCGCCGCCCAGGTGCCCCACGCCGCCGTCCGCCTGCACGTCATGGGCCCCCGGGGCGCCGACCACGAGGAGGCGGCCACGCCGGAGGAGATCGCCGAGATGGGCCGCATCGTCGCCGACGCCGTCCAGGCCGGCGCGCTCGGGTTCACCACGTCCCGCACCCGGAACCACAAGACCAGCACCGGCGCCTACACCCCGACGCTGACGGCGGCCCGGGAGGAGCTGGTCGGCATCGCCGAGGCGGTCGGCGCCACTGGCACCGGCGTCCTCCAGATGGTCGGCGACTTCCTCGACCTCGACCACGAGTTCGGCACGCTCGTCGAGATGATGCGAGCGTCGGGGCGGCCGCTGTCGTTCTCCCTCGCCCAGTCACCGCTCGCACCCGACCAGTTCCGTGAGCTGCTGAAGCGACTCGAGTCCGCGGTCGACGACGGCTTCGACATGCGAGCCCAGGTCGCGCCCCGGGCCGTCGGCCTGCTGCTCGGCCTCGACTGCACGCTCAACCCGTTCCTCACCAACCCGGTCTGGCGCGAGGTCGCCGACGCGCCCCTCGCCCAGCAGGTCGCCACCATGTCCGACCCGGAGTTCCGCCGGCGGGTGCTCGAGGCCCATGAGGTCGGTCGGGCCAAGGGCAAGCTCGGTGGCGGACTCATCGGCGCCTTCGACCGCATGTTCCCGCTCACCGATCCGCCGGACTACGAGCCTGACCTGGGCGACGCAGTCACCGGGCAGGCCCAGCGCGCCGGCGTCGAGCCGGCCGAGTGGGCCTACGACCACATGCTCGGTGACGGTGGCTCGGCGATGTTCTACGTGCCGTTCCTCAACTACGCCGAGGGCAACCTGGACACCACCCGGGAGATGCTGGCCCACCCCCGTACTGTCCCGGGCCTGTCCGACGGCGGCGCGCACGTCGGGACCATCTGCGACGGCTCCTTCCCGACCTTCCTGCTCACGCACTGGGCTCGTGACCGCACGCGGGGCGAGCTGTTCGAGCTCGAGTACCTCGTGCGCCAGCACACCCAGGACACCGCCCGCACCGTCGGGCTGCTCGACCGGGGGGTGCTCGCACCAGGGATGCGGGCCGACCTCAACGTGATCGACTTCGACCGGCTGGGCGTCTCCCGCCCGGAGATGCACCACGACCTGCCGGCCGGCGGTCGCCGCGTGCTGCAGCGAGCCACCGGCTACCGCCACACCGTGGTCGCCGGCGTGGAGACCTACGCCGACGGCGAGGCCACGGGCGAGCTGCCCGGCCGCCTCGTCCGCGGCGCCCAGCCCGCCCCCCGCTGACCGGGGGGACGATCAGGCGCGGACGCGGCGCATGAGGACCTCCTGCACCACGGTGGCGGCGTGGACGCCTGCTTGCGTGAACACCTCGCCGATGGCCAGCCCCCGGGCGCCGGTGAGGTTGTGGCCGCGCAGCTCGTGCAGGTGCCACTCGGCCGGATCGACCGGTCGGTGGAACCAGATGGCGTGGTCGAGGCTCGCGTTCATGAACGTCCGCTCCCAGTCGCCCTCCTCGCGCACCAGCTCGCGGTCCGGGTGCAGGGCGATGGCGCCGTCGGTCGGCAGGTCGTCCGAGAGGTAGGAGATGGCACAGGCCCGCAGGAGGTGATCGTCCTCCACGGGCTCCGTCATCCGCATCCAGGCGCGTGACAGGCCCGAGTCACCCCGGCGCATGTCGCCGACGGGGCGACGGTCGAAGACGTGGCTCCACCCGTCGGACGTGTGGTCGTCGGGCGAGCCCACCGACCCGTCGAGCGAGACGGCCTGGACGTCCGCTTCGTCCTCGACCACGTGGAACGACGCCGCCAGGTTGAAGATGGCGCCGATCGACTGGCGGGCCACGACCCGGCGGGTGACGAACGATCGCCCGTTGCGGATCCGGTCGACCTCGAAGCGGATCGGTTCGGTGTGGTCCCCGGGCCGGATGAAGTACGCGTGCAGCGAGTGCGGCAGGAACTGCGGCTCGACGGTGAGGCCTGCCGCCCGCAGCGATTGGGCCACGATCTGGCCGCCGTAGAGGCCGCCCCACGGGTAGCGGGGTCCGACGCCCACGTAGGTGTCGGCGCCGTGCGGCTCCAGGGCCATCATCTGGTCGAAGGTCGCCTGGTCCGTCGGGTCGCTCACCCGGGGAGTCTTACCGACGGTGCACGGCGGCCCGCCAACGTCCGGTGAGCGGGATCCGGGTGAGGGCGCGCGAGGCGGTCAGGGTCCACGCCAGGACCTGGTCGAGCGGGATGTCGATCGGCACGTAGGCCACCAGCCCCCGCTTGGAGTGATCGGCCACCACCCGCCACCGGTCGGGCAGGGTGATGTCCTTCTCGGCGAGACGGCCGACGGCGTCGGCGCCGGTGCCGTGCAGGATGCCCACCGACATCGGTTCGGGCCGGCGGCGCTCCACGTCGGCCGGCACCCACGTGGCGCGGGGCACCGCCGGCCCCCGGCCGGACACGATCTTGCCGAAGAGGTTCTGCTCCGGCGCCGGGAAGCGGTCGTCGATGGCGGGGTCGAAGGTCAGCCAGCCGGCGCCGCCGGCGAGGTCGGCCATGGCGGCCAGCACCTCGCCCGGCGCGTCCGGTTCGAACTCCAGGAACTCGACGTCGACGCCCACGTCGATCAGAAGATCTTGGCGACCCGCTCCGCCGTCGCGTCGTCGAGGCGGCCGAGCACCTCGATCGCCTTCATGTTCTCGGTGACCTGCTCGACGCGGCTGGCGCCGGTGATCACCGTGGACACGTTCGGGTTCTTGGCGCACCAGGCCAGGGCGAGCTGGGCGGGGGTGGCGTCGAGCTCGTCGGCGATGCCCACGAACTCACGCACCTTCGCGTTGACCTCTTCGTCCGTGACCCGGTCCTTGATCCACTCGTAGCCCTGCAGCGCGGCCCGGGAGTCCTCGGGGATGCCGTCGACGTACTTGCCGGTGAGCAGGCCCGAGGCGAGGGGCGACCAGATCGTGAGACCGAGGCCGATGTCCTCGTAGAGCCGGGCGTACTCCTTCTCGACCTTTCGGCGGGAGAGCAGGTTGTACTGCGGCTGCTCCATGACCGGCTTGTGCAGGTGGTGGCGCTCGGCGATCTCGTAGGCAGCGCGGATCTCGTCGGCCGTCCACTCCGAGGTGCCCCAGTAGTACGCCCAGCCCCGGTCGATGGCGTCGGACATGGCCCACACCGTCTCCTCGATGGGCGTCGTCGGGTCGGCCCGGTGGCAGAAGACCAGGTCGTAGCTGTCGAGGCCGATGCGCTCGAGCGACGACGGGATGGCTTCGAGCAGGTACTTGCGGTTGAGCGTGAGGCGGCTGTTCGGGCCGTCGTGGATGCCCCAGTAGAACTTCGAGGACACCACGTACTCGTGGCGCTTCCAGCCGTTCTTGCGGATGGCCTCGCCCATGAGGCGCTCGGACTCGCCGCCGGCGTAGGCCTCGGCGTTGTCGAAGAAGTTGACCCCGGCGTCGAAGGCGGCGCCCATGCAGTCGGCGGCGAGACCGGAGTCGAGCTGGGGGCCGAAGGTCACCCAGCTGCCGAACGACAGCACGCTGACCTTGAGCCCGGATCGTCCGAGGCGGCGATATTCCATGTCCATGGATCGCACCCTACGAGCGACTCCTCCGAGCCGCACCGCAGGGCCGAGGTGGTAGGCACGCGCCATGACCGAGCAGACCAGCACCACCTCCGACGAGTTCGCCGGCCGGGTCGCCATCGTGACCGGGTCCTCCAGCGGCATCGGCGAGGAGATCGCCACGCGCCTCGCCGCCGGCGGGGCCAGCGTCGTGGTCAACTCGGCGACGTCGGTCGAGGCCGGCACCGCCGTGGCCGAGGCCCTCCCGGCCGAGTCGATCTACGTCCAGGCCGACATCAGCGACCAGGGCCAGTGCCAGACCCTCGTCGACGCCACCATCGACCGGTTCGGGAAGCTCGACTACCTCATCAACAACGCCGGCTGGACCACGGTCGTCCCGCACCACGATCTCGACGGGCTCACCGACGAGGTGTTCCGGCGCACGTTCGACGTGAACGTCTTCGGCACGTGGTGGCTCACCAAGGCGGCGATGCCGCACCTGAAGCAGAGCGACGACGGCAACGTGGTGTCCATCACCTCCCTCGCCGGCGTGCGGCCCGTGGGTTCGTCCATCGCCTATGCGATGACCAAGGCGGCGCTGAACCACATGACCCTGCTGCTGGCGAAGTCGCACGGCCCGGTCCGGTTCAACGCCGTGGCCCCCGGCCTCGTCGACACACCGTGGACGGCGGACTGGGGTCCGATGCACGAGGCGGTCGCCGCCATGGCACCGGTGCCACGCAGCGCGACGCCGGACGACTGCGCCGAGGCCACCCTCGCCCTCATCCGCAACCGGTACGTCACCGGGCAGGTGTTCGTCGTCGACGGCGGCCTCTCGCTGGTCGGGTGACCGACCTCGCCGTCACCCGGCTCCGGTGGTGGCGCCCGCGACCTGCACGGCGCCCGGCACGACCTCGCAGGTGACGGGCAGCGGGCCGAGCAGGTCGCCGTCGGCCCACATCTCGACCTCGTCGCCGTCGGGGTCGGGGTCGGTGGCCTCGACCACCACGGTGCGACCTCGGTACGTGGCGACGTCGGGGTGGCGCACGTGGCCGCCGCGGAACACGCGTGGGAACACCCGCAGGAACGTCCCCCGGCTCACGTCGCCGATGACCACCACCTGGAGCAGGCCGTCGGCGGGCTGGGCGTCGGGGCAGATGCGCATGCCGCCGCCGAAGTACGCCGTGTTGCCGATCGAGAGCATGGTGGTGTCGGCGTCGTGGGTCGTGCCGTCCACCGTGATGCGGGCACGGATGGTGCGGAGCCGCGGCATCTGGAGCACGGTGGCCACCGTGTAGCGCTGCTGGCCCCGGGGCCAGGGCAGGTCGTTGGCCCGGGCGGTGACGTCGCCGCTGAAGCCGACGGTGGCCACGCTCGCCACCCAGCCGTGGTTCGTGCGCATGGCGTCGACCGGCACCGACTCGGCGAGTGCGCGCCTCACGTGGTCGTCGAGCCCGCCGTCGAGCAGGCCGAGGGCGCGGGCGAAGTCGTTGCCGGTGCCCTGCGGCACGATCCCGAGCGTGATGCCCGACCCGGCGACGGCGTCCACGGCGATGCGCACGAGCCCGTCGCCGCCGACCACGACGAGCCGGTCGTGCCCGGCCTCGACCGCGCCGCGTGCCGCAGCTGCCGATGCCTCGGCGGAGTCGGCGCGCAGCAGCGCGGCTCGGTGGCCGCCGGCGCGGAGCTCGTCGACGACGCGCTCCACGTCGCCCGTCCCACCCCGCGCCGCGGGGTTCCCCAGCACCTGCACCTCGGTCACGACTGCACCGTAGGCCGCTACCGTCCCGCCGATGGCGAAGGCCGAGGCCGTCGAGCTCGAGATCAGCGGGCGGACGGTGCGCATCACGAGCCCGGGGAAGGTGTTCTTCCCGGAGCGGGGCGAGACCAAGCTCGACCTCGTCGAGTACTACCTGGCGGTCGAGGAGCCGTTCCTGCGTGCCGTCGGCGGTCGACCCACGTTGCTGCAGCGGTTCCCCGACGGCGTCGGTGCCAAGTCGTTCTTCCAGAAGCGCGTGCCCCAGGGCGCGCCGGAGTGGCTGCGCACCACCACGATGAGCACGCCGAACGGGACCACCTCCAACGCCATGGTGCTCGAGGACCTCGCGCACGTGGCGTGGGCGGTGAACATGGGCTGCCTCGGCTTCCACCCCTGGCCGTGCCGGGCCGATGACCCGGGCACCACCGACGAGCTGCGCATCGACCTCGACCCGTCCGATGGTGTCGACTTCCCGATGCTCCGGGAGACCGCCCACGAGCTGCGGCGGCTGCTCGACGAGGACGGGCTGGTCTCCTTCCCGAAGACCACCGGCAACCGGGGCATCCACGTGCACGTGCCCCTCGGGCCGGGCTGGGACTCCTACGACGTGCGCCTCGGTGCCGTGGCCGTGGCGCGCGAGCTGGAGCGGCGCCGGCCCGAGCTCATCACCGCGGCGTGGTGGAAGGAGGAGCGGGGCAGTCGCGTCTTCGTGGACTTCAACCAGAACGCACCACACAAGACGGTGTTCGGGGCCTGGTCGGTCCGCTCCCGCGAGGGCGCGCAGGTCAGCACCCCGTTCCGGTGGGACGAGCTCGACGACATCCATCCCGACGTGCTCACCGTCGAGACGGTGCCGCCCCGGGTGGACGAGCACGGCGACCCGTGGGACGGCATCGACCAGGTCGCGCAGTCGCTCGAGCCGCTGCTCGCCCGATCGGCCGCCGACCGGGCGGGCGGGCTGCAGGATGCGCCCTGGCCGCCGGTGTACCCGAAGATGCCGGACGAGCCACCCCGGGTCGCGCCCAGCCGAGCCGCCCGCTGAGCCTCGGCGGTTGGCGACCCATCTGCACCGGATGCGAGGGTTGTCCGATGGAACGTGGCACGAAGTACCTGCTCGGGAGCGCGATCCGGGCGCTGCACGCCGCCAACGCCCGGAACCCGGTCGCCAGGTCCGGGCCGCTCAGCGTCCTGGCCTTCGCCTGGGGCCTGCCCGGCTCCGAGCTCCCCCGTCCGCACATCGCCGCCCACGCGGCGTCGACCGCCTGGGCCATCGCCCGCGGGTCGCACCGCACCCTCGCCGGCAAGCTGGGCCTCGCCCTCACCGCCGGTTCGATGGCCACGCTGTGGAAGGTCCACCAGCAGTCGACGGACTCCGAGCAGCTCGTCGAGCGGGCGCTGCGCGACCAGCTCGGAGATGACTACCGCACCCGCATGTCGGAGTCGCCGGTCGAAGCCACCCGTTCCAAGCTCCCGACGGTGCCCACCCGCCGCGTCCGCAAGCGCTACGTCGAGAACGGCCACATCCAGTACAGCGAGTACGGCAAGCGCACCACCCTCGACGTCTGGAAGCGACCCGACGTGCCGCTCGACGCCGGCGCACCGGTCATCGTGCAGGTGCACGGCGGCGCCTGGGTGCTCGGCGACAAGGAGGGGCAGGCCTACCCGCTGCTCGCCCACCTGGCGGAGCGGGGATGGGTGTGCGTGTCGGTCACCTACCGGTTGAGCCCTCGAGCGACGTGGCCCGACCACATCGTCGACCTCAAGCGTGCGATCGCGTGGGTGAAGGACAACATCGCCGACCACGGCGGGGACCCCGACTGGATCGCCCTCACCGGCGGCTCCGCCGGCGGCCACCTGTGCGCCCTCGCCGCGCTGACCCCGAACGACCCGCAGTTCCAGCCCGGGTTCGAGGACCTCGACACCGCAGTCCAGGCCGCCGTGCCGTTCTACGGCGTGTACGACTGGCTCAACCGCGACGGCACCGGGCGTGACGACCTCACCGACCTGCTCGTCGACCGGGTGGTCAAGCAGCCCTTCGCCGACGCCCGTGACGTCTACGAGCAGGCCTCGCCCATGAGCCACGTCGATGATCGGGCCGTCCCGATGATGCTCCTGCACGGCACCAACGACAGCCTCGTGCCGATCGCCCAGGCCCGCTCGATGGTCGACATGCTCCGCGCCGTGTCGAAGCAGCCGGTCGTCTACGTCGAGTACCCCGGCGCGCAGCACGCCTTCGACGTGTTCTCCGGCAACCGCACCGACGCTGCGGTCGACGGCATCGAGCGGTTCCTCAACGTCGCCCGCGGTGATGCGGGCCAGCACGTGCACGAGACCGCCGACGCGGGTCAGCCCTCCTCGACCACGTAGCCCACGCCGGGCACCCATCGGGCCTCGGGCGGGATGTCGTCGGCCGACTCGACGACCCAGCCCGTACCGGCGACCCAGCGGGTCGGCCCGGACGGCCGCGACGGTGCATCCTGCTGGGTCGTGCGGTCGGCGTTCCCTCCCGCCCTTGGTTCTGGGGGCGATCCCGATGCATCGACGCGCGTCGGATCCGCGTCCAGCTCGGGGTGGTGGCGGCCGGGACGGGGTTGGACGGTGGTGGGTGACGCGTCCGTGCGCCGCGGCGTCACGACGGGGACTGGACGGGGCGCCGGTCGGGAGATGTCCCGACGTGGCGGTGGACCGCCGACCAGGCGGGGCTCGCGACGGGGGCGCCGCGACGGCGCCTGCCGACGACGACCAGGCGGCGGCACGGGCTCGGCCAGCAGCGCCGGGGCGGCTCGCCAGAACAGCGACACCACGATGCCGGCGAGCCCGAGCGCGCCGAGCGTGATCGCCGGGACCCGGGTCTCGGCCGCCATGGCGCTCACCAGTGCAGCGATGACCTCGGACTGGCGGGGCGCGACGGCGGCGGCCAGCGCCGGCACCCCGTAGGCGAACGCCAGCACCACGGCAGAGAGGCCGACGGCCCAGATCCCGGCCCGCCGGACGACCGCAGGCCGGTTCGAGCTGACGAGCAGCGCCAGCACCGCGCCCACGCCCGCGGCGGTGGCGAGCAGCGGCACGGCGGTGAGCAGGCCCTGGCGCACCGGGCCGAGGTTCGGCACCCGCTCGGTGGGCAGCGGCACCGCCACGTCCGGTGCCGCGGGCAGGATCGCATCGAGCTCCGGGCGCGCCCCGACGAGGGACTCCCGTCCGGCGGCGCCGAAGGACCCGCCGTCGATCTGTCGGGGCACGTCGCCCTCACCGAGCATCGCCTGGTGGGTGCGGACGAAGGCGTCGACGAACAGCGCCTCGACGGCGGGCGAGTCGAGGGCCTGCTCGGCACCGGCGTCGATGGTCGAGAGGTCCACCGGCACCCCGGGCGGGAGGGCGGCCTGCACGCCGCCCGCGATGTTGGCGGCCAACCGGGCCCGCACCGCGTCGTCCTCGTACAGCGCTTCGGCGACGTGGCGCGAGCGGTCGGGGTCGAGCACCGTCCGCGTCAGCAGGAAGCCGGACCAGGCCAGGGATCCGAGCCACAGGCTGATGCCGAGGAGGGCGGCGGCGAGGGCGCGGCGCACCACCCCATGATGGGGCACCCGGGGCCGACCGCCGCGGCAGGGTGCGGGCGGGTCAGCGGGTCAGCGGTCGAGGAAGCGGTCGAGGTGCTCGGCCAGGACCAGCGGCTGATCGCCCTGGATCGAGTGGCCGGCGTCGGCCACGGTCACGATGTCGGCATCGGGCTGGCGCTCGGCGAACATCTGCCGGTCGGCCTCGTCGACCACCGGGGACCGATCGCCGAGCAGCAGGAGCAGCGGGACGTCGACGGTCGCGAGGTGGTCCCACAGGGCGGCGAAGTCGAGGTCGGCCCGCTGCCCTTCCACGAGGCGGGTGCGCTGGTGACGCCACACCCACTGCCCGTCGTCGCGCTGGACGGCGTTGTGGAGGATGCCTCGGCGCAGCGAGGACTCGCTCCGGGTGGGGTTGAAGGCGACGGTGCGCTCGAGGATCTCGTCGAAGCTGGCGAAGGACTCGGGGCCGGCGAGGAAGGCGACGACGTCGGACGCCTTCTCCCGGTCGGCGCCCGGCGTCACGTCGACCATCACCAGGCGGCGGACGAGCTCGGGGGCCACGACGGCGAGCTCGAGGGCGGTGAGGCCACCGAGTGACATCCCGACCACGGCCGCGGCGCTCGGCGCGTGCTCCCGGACCGCCACCGCCACGTCCTCGGCGAAGGACCGGGGCCCCACCGGCCGGCCGGGGTCGACGTCGCCGCTGTGCCCGTGCCCGGGGAGGTCCAGGGCGAGCAGCGGGCGACCGAGGGCCAGGGCCATGGTGTCCCACGTGTGGGCGTTCTGGCCGCCGCCGTGGAGCAGCACCACCTGCGGGGCGTCGGTGCCCCAGCGCAGCCCGCTCAGGGAGCGCCCGCCGCCGAGGTCGGTCTCGACCCGTCGCACCGCCGGCGGGCCGTGCCAGTCCAGCCCGGCCTCCTCGGCGTTCTCGTGGAAGAGCCCGAGCTCGTCGTAGCTGCTGGGATCGGAGGACGTGGCATCGGCCATCGCCGGACTCTAGGACCGGCCCGTGCGGGCTAGTGGCGCTCCCGCAGCACCAGCTCGACCTCGCGGGAGCCGCTGGCGTCGCCGTCACGCTGGCTCGGCACCGTCGACCAGGTGATGATGCCGCCGCCCAGATCGACGATGGCGATGACCTCGGGGGCCACGCTGAAGGCGAGGGCCGTCATGGCGTCACGCACCTCGACGAGGAGGGACCGGTCGGTGAGGGCGATGACCGTCGCCTCCTCGAGCACGGGGCGGCCGGCGATGGTGGCGCGCAGGCGGGCAGGCTCCACGGGCTGGCGCAGCGCCAGCATGGCCGGCTGGCGGCGGTCGGGATTCGGGGATGCTTCGAGGGCCACGGTGCTCCACCGGTCGTCGACGTCGGTCGGCGATGGTACGACAGCTCCCGGCCGGTCCGGCTGTCGGAGCCGTGGCGGAGCGACATCGCGTCAGGCAGGCTCGGGGCACCCGACCCCGGAGGACCACCCCATGAGCCAGCTCGCCGAGCGCATGCAACAGGACCTGACAGAGGCCATGAAGGCGCGCGACCAGGTGCGGGTGGCCACGCTGCGCATGGCGATCTCCGCCGTGCGGGAGGAGGCGGTGTCGGGCAAGCAGGCCCGCGAGCTGACCGACGACGAGGTCGAGAAGGTGCTGCGCACCCAGGTCAAGCGGCGGGACGAGGCCGCCGAGGCGTTCCAGGCCGCCGGTCGCGACGAGCAGGCGACCAAGGAGCTGGACGAGCGGGCGATCCTGTCCGCCTACCTCCCCGAGGAGCTGGACGAGGGCGACCTCGAAGCGCTCGTCGAGGACGCGCTGGCCACCGGCGGGTTCACCGACCCGTCCCAGATGGGTCCGGCGATGAACACGGTGATGGCGGCCGTCGCCGGTCGGGCCGAGGGCAAGCGGGTGTCGGCGATCGTGAAGGCGAAGCTCACCGGCCATGGCGGCTGAACCGAAGGCGCCCACCGCCGCCATCGTGCTGGGCAGCGGCGGAGCCCGCGGCTACGCGCACATCGGCGCCCTGCAGGTGATCCGCGAGCGCAACCTGGACATCGTGGCGATCTCGGGGTCGTCGATGGGCGCGCTCGTCGGTGGCGTCCACGCCGCCGGCTGCCTCGACGAGTACACCGCCTGGGTCACCGGCCTCCGCCAGCTCGACATCCTCCGCCTCGTCGACCTCTCGCTCTCTGCAGGCGGCGCCATCCGGGGCGAGAAGGTGTTCGCCATCGTCCGCGAGATGGTGGGCGACATGCGCATCGAGGACCTCCCGGTCGCCTACACCGCCGTCGCCACCGACCTGCTCGCCCACCGCGAGGTCTGGTTCCAGGAGGGCTCGCTCAGCAACGCCATCCGAGCGTCCATCGCGATCCCGTCGCTGTTCACGCCGGTCGTGTCCGGCGACCAGCTCCTCGTCGACGGCGCCCTCATGAACCCGGTGCCCATCCTGCCGACGCTCGCGTCGAACGCCGACATCACCATCGCCGTGCACCTGTCCGGCGAGGTGCGCCGCCACTCCCCCACCCGCCCGAGCGGTCCGGTCACCGCCCCCGTGCTCGATGCCGACGCGCAGCACGTCGAGGTCCCGATCGACGCGCCCGGGCTGCGGCAGCGGGCGGCGCGGTTCTTCGACTGGGAGGCGGTCCGGGCGATGCTCTCCCGCGACGAGCACGGTGACCGCCCGCCGCCGGCCGGGGTCGACATCGCCGACGTCGGCCGCCTCGACATCGTGAACCTGGCCTACGAGGTCATGCAGGCCACCCTCACCAGCTACAAGCTGGCCGGCTACCCGCCCGACGTGCTCGTCGAGATCCCGAAGTCCAGCGCCCGGACCTTCGAGTTCCACCGGGCTCCGGAGCTCATCGAGATCGGGCGCGAGCGCACCGAGCAGGCGCTCACCGACGCCGGGCTCTGACTGCGAGACTGCTCGCCATGATCGAGCACGAGTCCGAGCAGACCCTGAGCCGCGAGGCCGCAGCCGACCGCCTCCGCGAGATCGCCGACCAGCTCTCCCGGCACAACGAGATCGCCTTCGACCTCGACGGGCTGAAGACGTCGGTCAAGGTCCCCGACGAGGTCACGCTGTCGGTCGAGATCGAGATCGGCGACGACGGCAACGAGATCGAGATCGAGATCTCCTGGTAGCCCGCCGTCAGGCGGCGGTGACGGCCTCGTCGGGGTCGTCGACGATCGGGTCGCCTTCGGCGGCGAGCTGGCGGTGGCGCTCGTAGGCCCAGCCCGGGCCGCGCAGCACGAAGCCGAGGCGGTCCCGCCACGTGGTGGAGGCGGCCACGTCGCGCACGATGTCGCGGTACTCGTGCGTGGCCACCGTGACCGGGTTGTACGTGTCGATGTTGGTGGTCAGGCCGTACGCGACCCGCTCGTCCTCGCGCTCGAAGGTCCCGAACAGCCGGTCCCAGATGATGAGGATCGAGCCGTGGTTGCGGTCGATGTACTGGGGCTGGGAGCCGTGGTGCACCCGGTGGTGCGACGGCGTGTTCAGCACCTCTTCGGCCGGGCCGAGCGTGCGGATCGTCTCGGTGTGGACCCAGTACTGGTAGAGCAGGTTCAGCGCCCGCGCCTGGGCGACCACGTGGGGGCGGATGCCGAAGCGCGACAGCACGCCGTACGGCAGCCACAGCCCGAGGACGTCGGCGACGGGCTGGCGGAGCGCGGTGGAGAGGTTGTAGCGCTCCGACGAGTGGTGCACGACGTGGATCGCCCACAGCGCGCGGACCTCGTGCATGAACCGGTGGTTCCAGTAGTAGAGGAAGTCCCAGCCGGCGATCGCCACGGCCCAGGGCACCGGACCGCCGCCCTTGTCCCGGTCGGCACCGCCGGCGGCCCACTGCGCCTCGGCGTTGGTGCGAGCAGCGAACGACGTCGTCACGGCGAGCGTGCCCGCACCGATGGCGACCGGGCCCGTGACCCGGCGAGCCCGCCGGGCGATCCGCCCGAGGCGCTGGCGCCGGCT
>Ga0208490_100942_pt1 | contig 13213 bp, 6 predicted proteins | sample SubbioAug_CSWold_FD_184818 | JGI IMG/M metagenome (GOLD analysis project Ga0208490, IMG submission 184818) | Serpentinite rock and fluid subsurface biosphere microbial communities from McLaughlin Reserve, California, USA - CR11Aug_CSWold (SPAdes) | ecosystem: Environmental > Terrestrial > Deep...
GGCGGGCTGGCCGAGCCCGAGGCCGAAGGCCGTGCGCCAGCCGGTCCCGTCGAGGCCCAGCTCGAGGAGCCGGGCCTCGGCGTCGGCGGCGACGTCGTCGGCCTCGGCCGCGCCCAGGGCCCCCGCGGCCAGGGCCAGCGCCAGCCGTGACAGCGCCTGGGACACCCGGTCCTCGGTGGCGTCGGCAGCCGCGCGCAGCTGGTCACCGGAGGCCAGCGCCGCCGGGCCCTCGCCTCGGCGGGTGAGCGCCAGCGTCCGGGCCATCCCAGCGGTCAAGCGGTCCAGGTAGGTGGCGCGCGGGGCGGCGTCGACCTCGTCGGCCTCCGCCATCGCCCGGTCCAGCGCACCGGCCGCCGCGTGGGCGAGGGCGGTGGCGGAGCGCAGGTTCGGGTCCATCCCGTCGTGCTGCGCCTCGACGGCTTCGAGCAGTGCGACGGCGCCCGCGGCGTCGCCCGCCTGGAGCCGGTGGAGCCCGATCACGACGGCCAGCTCGGTCCGAGCCACCGCGGCGAGGTTCACCTCGCCGAGCTGGCCGGGGGCATCGGTCAGCACGTCGACCGCCGCGTCCACGCCCCGGGGGATGACGGCCAGGATCGCCTCGCTGCGCTCGACATCGCCGACCTGCACGGCCGCGGCCAGCGAGGTGAGCGCGGCGAGGGTGGTGTCCCACGGTGACGAGTCGACGACGTCGAGGGCGGCGGTGGCCACCCGCAGGCCCTCCTCGACCTGTCCCGACAGCACGAGCGCCCGGCCCAGCGCGGCCGACGACTGCACGAGCCCGAAGTCGTCGTCGATGTCCTCGAAGGTGCGGTGGGCGGCCCGGAGGTGGTCGAGGGCGGCGAGGGCCCGGCCGGACCAGAGGTCGACCGATCCCGCCAGGAGGAGCAGCATCCCCCGAGCCCATCGGTCTCCGCCGCCGCGCTCGTCGGCCAGGACGGTCCTGGCGAGCGCGCCCGCCTCCTCCATGTGGCCCTGCTGGAACCGGGTCCAGGCGAGCAGGCCCCGGGCCCACGCTCGGCCGCTGGGATCGTCGAGCTCGTCGAAGGTGGCCTCGGCCAGCCGCAGCTGGATCTCCGCTTGGGCCGGCCGCCCGGAGTAGAAGGCGCACCACGCCAGGTTCTGGAGGGCCCACGCCTCGCCTCGGCGGTCGCCCAGGGCGGCGAACCGGGCCCGGGCCTCCTCGAGCAGGTCGGTGGCGGTCGGGTAGTCGTGCCGGAACAGCGCCCCGAACCCCCGCAACCGCAGGACCTCCGCCTCGCCGCGCTCGTCCCCCAGCGCGGCGAACACGGAGGCGGCCTCGTCGAGCGCCGCGTCGGCCGCCGGCCAGTCGGTCTCCTTCTGCTCCACGTCAGCGAGGACGAGCAGGCTGGCGGCGAGGTCCGACCGAGCCTCGGCGCCGGCCAGGCGCGCCTCTTGGACCGCGGCGACGGCGTCGGCACGGGCCGGGGCGAGGTCCCGGAGGTGGGCGAGCGCCCGGGCCCGGCCCATGAGGAACCGGCGGTGGGGAGCACCGTGGCTGCCGCGGAGGAGGCGGAGGCCCTCGCTGGAGAGCTGCTGGACCACCTCGTGCAGGTCGGCGCGGGACGCTCGCTCGACCGCCCGCTCCACCCAGGCCAGGGCCCGCTCCTCGAGGTCGGGGAAGATGCCCTCCACCGGGCCCAGCTCCTGAGCCATCGCCGCCGCCTGGACGTAGTGGTGGGTGATCCGATCCACGATGGCGTCGCGCGCCACGTCCTCGTTGAGCTCCATCCACGCCGCGATGCTCTGGTGGGAGCGGGCCCGGTCCGCCTTGGTGAGCGTGCCGTAGGCGACCTCCCGCACGACGTCGGACCGGAACGCCCACCGCTCGCGGATGCCCGTGCCGGCCAGCACGAGCAGGTCCTTCGCCTGGAGCCCCTCCAGGATGGGGTGGACCCGGTCGATCCCCAGGTGCTTCGCCGCCATGACCTCGATGGCCTCGACCGCGCCCCGCCGGCCGAGCACGGCGCAGTCCTCCAGCACCCGCCGCTCGTCGGTGCTCAGCCCGTCGAGGCGAGCGGCCACGAGGCCCCGGAGCGTGTCGGGGAGCTCGACCGTCGGGACGCCTGACCCCCCGTCGCGGCCGACCATCCCCGCCTCGGAGAGCAGGGTGACGAGCTCCTCGAGGAAGAACGGGTTGCCGCCGCCCCGGTCGAGCAGCGCCGACTCGAGGCCCTCCGGGAGCACGCCCCCGGCCAGCTCGGCCAGCAGCGTGGCGGCGGCGTCCGCGGCCAGCGGGTCGAGGGTCAGGACGACGAGGTTGTGGCGACCGTGCGGCGGGTGCCAGCGCTCGTCGATCCCAGGGCGGGCCGTGGCGATGACCGCGAACCGACGGTTGGCGAGCCGGTCGAGGAGCACGTCGAGGAGGTGCAGGACGCGGTCGTCGGCCCAGTGGAGGTCCGAGAGCGCCATGACGACGAGCCGGTCCTCCGCCGCTCGGCCGAGGTAGCCGACCAGCGCGTCGGTGGCTCGCTCCAGCGCGCGGCCGGCGTCGACGTCGTGGAGGGTGCTCGGCTCGCCCATGAGGTGGAGGAGGCCCTGGAGGACGTCCTCGCCCTCGGGGCTGAGCTCGCACCCGGCGTCGCACGCGGCGTCGTCGCCGGGGGCGGTGCCGAGCGCGGTGGCGACGGCCCACCGGGCCAGCTCGAGAGCCCGGTCGGGCGGGTCGCCAGAGGCAACGCCGAGCCCGTGCCGCAGCGCGTCGGCGATCGGCCACCACACGTTGGCCTCGCCGTAGGGCACGCACCGCCCCTCGAGGACGAAGGCACCGCGGGCCTGGGCCACCTCGTCGGCGACCTCCTCGGCCAGGCGGGACTTGCCCAGGCCGGCCTCGCCGAGCACGAGCAGCAGGGCCGCCCGCTCCCGCTCGGCGACGGTCTCGACCGCGCTGCGCAGGACCCCCATCTCGGCGTCCCGGCCCACGAGCGGGGCCCGGTTGCGGTCCGGGCGGTGCCCGGGGGGCGACAGCACCGTGACGGCGCGCCACACCGGCACCGGCTCCTCCCGCCCCTTGACCTGGAGCGGGGCCAGCGCCTCGTACTCGACGACGCGACGGGTGGCGGCGTAGGTCGCCGGCCCGACCAGCACCTCGCCCGGCGGCGCCGCCGTCTGCAGGCGGCTGGCGGTGTTCACCACGTCGCCCATCGCCGTGTAGTCGCCACCGGCGCGCAGCGCGCCGACGAGGACCTCGCCGGTGTTCACGCCGATGCGCATTCGGACCGCGACCGACAGCGAGTCGTCGAGGTCAGCCAGCGTGCGCTGCATCTGCAGGGCGGCCCGGACGGCGCGCTCGGCGTCGTCCTCGTGGGCGACGGGGGCGCCGAAGAGGGCGACGATGGCGTCGCCGACGATCTTGTCCACCCGGCCCCCGAACGCGTCGATGTCGTTGACCAGCCGCTCGAAGCACGTGTCGACCAGGTTCTTCACCTGCTCGGGGTCGCGGGCCTCGGAGAGCCCGGTGAAGCCCACGAGGTCGGCGAAGAGCACCGTGGCGACGCGCCGCTCGTCGCCACGCACCCGCAGATCCTGCCCGCACTCGGGGCAGAAGCGTGCGGAGGCCGGCGCATCGCTCCGGCAGCTGGGACAGATCACCGTGGGCGAATCTACCGGTGCGCCTCCGGAGGCGGGCGGTGGTTCGCTCCCTCAGGGCGGATCAGGGTCGGCTCAGGGCGATTCCTGAGGGCGGCAGGCGGCGCCGGTCGGTAGCGTCGACCGCCTATGACCACCACAGCCCCCACGGCGGGCGGGGCCACCACGGTCGCCGCCCGCGCCATCGATGCCACGAAGGTCTACGGCTCCGGCGACACTGAGGTGCGCGCCCTCGACGGCGTCACCGTCGACTTCGACTCCGGCCGGTTCACCGCCATCATGGGCCCCTCAGGGTCCGGCAAGAGCACGCTGATGCACTGCGTGGCCGGGCTCGACTCCCTCACCTCCGGGCGGGTCGAGATCGGCGGGACCGACCTCACCACCCTCTCCGACAAGGCCCTCACCCGCGTCCGCCGCGACCAGGTGGGCTTCATCTTCCAGGCGTTCAACCTCATCCCCACCCTGAACGCGCTGGAGAACATCACGCTGCCGATGGACCTGGCCGGCCGCAAGGCCGACCAGGGGTGGCTGGACTCCGTGGTCGCCACCGTCGGCCTCGGTGACCGCCTCCGGCACCGGCCGAGCGAGCTCTCCGGGGGTCAGCAGCAGCGCGTCGCCGTGGCGCGTGCGCTGGCCGCGCAGCCCGGGATCACCTTCGCCGACGAGCCCACCGGCAACCTCGACTCGCGCGCCGGCGCCGAGATCCTCGGCTTCATGCAGCGGGCGGTGGCCGACCTCGGCCAGACGATCGTCATGGTCACCCACGACCCGGTGGCGGCGGCCTACGCGTCCCGGGTCGTGTTCCTGGCCGACGGCAGGATCGTCGACGAGATGGCCGACCCCACGGCCGATGCCGTGCTCGACCGGCTGAAGGCGTTCGGCGACCACTGATGCGGCGCGTCACCCTCCGCTCCCTCTGGGCGCACAAGCGCCGCCTCGTCTCCACGATCCTCGCCGTGCTGCTCGGCGTGGCCTTCATGGCGGGCACGTTCGTGCTGAGCGACACGATCCAGACCTCGTTCGACGACATCTTCACCGACCTCAACTCCGAGCTCGACGCCCAGGTCGACGGCGAGGTGCTCTTCTCGAGCGACTTCGGCGACCAGCGGGCCCCGATCGACCCGTCCGTGCTCGACGACGTGGCCGCCGTCGACGGCGTGGCCAGCGCCGCGCCCTACGTCTGGACCCAGGGAGGGGGCAGCACCAACCGCGTCCTCGGCTCGGACGGCGACCCGATCGGCGCCTTCGGCCCACCGACCCTCTTCGAGAGCTGGATCGACGACGACGCCCTCAACCCCTACGACGTGGTCGACGGCCGCGCCCCCGAGGCCGACGACGAGATCACCCTCAACGTCGGTGCCGCCGGTGACGGCGACCTGGCCCTCGGCGACGACGTCACCCTCGTCACGCAGCACGGCCAGCAGGCCTACCGGCTCGTCGGCCTCACCCAGGTCCGCGGCGAGGACAGCCTGGCTGGCTCCGTCTCGGTCGGCCTGACCCTCGCCGAGGCCCAGCGGCTGAGCGGGCTGGAGGACCAGCTCCACCAGATCTTCGTGGACGCCGAGGAGGGCGTGAGCCAGGAGGAGATCACCGCTCGCATCGCAGAGGTGCTGCCCGACGGCGTCGAGGTGATGACAGGCGAGCAGGCCACCGACGAGCTGTCCGACGACGTGCAGTCAGGGTTCGCCTTCGTGACGGTGATCCTGTCGGTGTTCGGCGGCCTGGCGCTCCTGGTGGGGATCTTCGTGATCTCCAACACGTTCTCGATCCTCGTGGCCCAGCGCACGCGGGAGCTCGCCCTGCTCCGGGCCGTCGGCGCCAGCCGGCGCCAGGTCCTCGGCTCGGTCCTGCTCGAGGCGGTCCTGATCGGCCTCGTCGCCGCGGTCCTCGGCCTGGCCGCCGGGGTGGGCCTGGCGTCGCTGGCCTTCGGTGCCTTCGACCTGCCCGGGAACCTGGTGCTGCAGGCCGACACCGTCATCAGCGCGGTGCTCATCGGCGTGGTCATCACGGTGCTGGCCGCGATCGTGCCGGCCGTGCGTGCCACGCGCGTCCCGCCGCTCGCCGCCCTGCGCGACGTCGCCGTCGAGCGGACGGACCACTCGAAGCTCCGCCTCGCCCTCGGCGCGGTGACGACGGTCGCCGGGCTGTTCGCGGTGGCGCAGGCCTGGGTCGGCCCGGAGGACGAGAACGTCCTGCCCACGGTGGGCATCGGTGCCGTGCTCCTCGTCGTCGCCGCCATCACCCTGGGCCCGGTGCTCGCAGCTCCGACGGTCCGGGTCCTCGGGGCGTGGGTGCCGAAGGTGAAGGGGCTGACCGGGCGGCTGGCGGTGGAGAACGCCGCGCGCAGCCCGAAGCGCACCGCCGCCACCGCCGCCTCGCTCATCATCGGCGTGGCGCTCGTTTCGTTCATCACCGTCTTCACCGCCTCGGCCCGGGCCACCACCGACGCCGCGCTCGACCGCGGCTTCCGGGGCGACTTCGTCGTGCAGAACGACGGCGGCTTCGCCGGCTTCTTCGGCTTCCCTCCCGCGTTGACCGACGTGGTGGCCGGCGTCGACGGCGTGGACGTGATCTCCCCCTTCAGCCTGGTGCCGGCCCAGATCACCTATCCCGACGGCGACGTGGCCAACGCCCTCGCGTTCGGGGCCGACCCCAGCACGCTCGACGCGGTGCTCGACGTGGAGATGGCCGAGGGGTCGCTGTCGGACCTCACCGACGACGGCATCGTCCTCGACGAGCAGGTGGTCAAGGACCACGACCTGTCGATCGGGGACACGATCGAGATCACCGTCCCCGGCGGTGCCAGCGTGCCGCTCGAGGTGCAGGCCGTCTCCGACGACGAGCTGGCCCTCGGCAGCTACACGGTGTCCCGAAGCGCCTTCCAGGCGCTCATGCCCGAGCCGCTCGACGTGCAGATCTTCGGCACGGTCGACGAGGGCGCCGACCTCGACGAGGTCATGGCCGCCATCGACGAGGCGATCGCCGAGGTGCCCAGCGTGACCGTCCTCGACAAGGAGGGGTTCCAGGGGGCCATCGCCGAGTCGATCAACCAGGTGCTCACGATGGTCCTCGTGCTGCTGCTCCTGTCGATCGTGATCGCCGCCATCGGCATCGCCAACACGCTGTCGCTCTCGGTCCACGAGCGCGTCCGCGAGCTCGGGCTGCTCCGGGCGGTGGGGATGGGCCGCCGCCAGCTGCGGGGCATGGTCCGCTGGGAGGCGGTGCTGATCTCCATCCTCGGGGCGGTGGTCGGGCTCGCGCTCGGCACCGGGCTCAGCTGGGCGGTCGTCACGGCCCTCGGTCGTGAGGGGCTCGACCGCTTCGCGGTGCCGCTCGCCCCGCTCGTGGTCATCGTCCTGGCCGCCGCCCTCCTCGGCGTCCTGGCGTCGATCCTCCCGGCCCAGCGAGCCGCTCGACTGCCGGTGCTGGAGGCCATCTCCGTCGAGTAGACCACCCTCCGCGCCGAGGGCGTCACCCCACCATCTCCGTGCTCGGCACTGATGCGGGGACCCTCGGCGACCCGCACGATCTCCCGATGGACATCGTGGTGATCGGCGCAGGCATCGGTGGACTTGCGGCTTCGCTCGGCCTCGGCCGGGGCGGCCACCGCGTCGTGGTGGTCGACCGCGACCCGGAGCCGCCGTCGCTGAGCTGCGACGCGTTCGGCCGCTGGGAACGTCGCAGCGTGCGCCAGTTCCGGCAGTACCACGTCTTCCGGGCACGGTCCCGTGTGGAGCTCGCGTCCGCCGCTCCCCGGTGCGCGGGTGGGCGCTCGAAGCCGGGTTCGAGTGCCCGGTCCCCCGCCGCAGCCCGTGCGGCATCGCCTACTACAGCCGGTACTACGAGACGGTGGCCGGCGCTCCCGAACCGATCCTCGCCTCCGGCATCGAGACGACCGACGACGGGTTCATGGCCCATGCGCTCGCCCTGGGCGACGGCTGCACCATCGGAGCCATCTGGGTCGTCCCGGCAGGTAGACCCGAGTTCCGATCGCTCGGGACGCCGCAGGGCTGGGACGCGGCAGTCGAGCAGGTCCCCCGCATGGCGGAGGTGCTCGACCCCGACGTCTGCCGGCCGCTCACGCCACCAGCGTCGATGTACGGGCTCGAGAACGCGATCGCCCCGTGGCGCGCCGACGGTCTGCACGGTCCGCGCCGCCTTGCCCCCATCGGGGACAGCTGGCTCGTCACGAACCCCAACCTGGCCTGGGGCGCCTCGGTGGCGCTCGCCCAGGGGTTCGCCCTGGCCGCTTCGGTGGCGCACCACGGGTCCGACGTGGAATCCGCGATCGGCGAGCTCCGGGACCGATGCACCCCCGAGGCCGAGCAGCGCTACGCCGCGGCGTGCAGCGAGGACCGAGCGCTCAGGTGGCGCTGGCGGCTGAGCGACGCGCCCCGCCGGCGGGAGGACCTCCAGCGAGAGGCGCTCCTGTTCGGCTTGCAGCGCCTGGCCCGCCACGGCGACCTCGAGGTGAGGGATCGGCTGGTTCGCCGGGGCGAGCTCCTCGAGCTGCCCGACGACCTGTGGGCCGATGAGGCGCTCCTGGACCGGGCCCGGGCCTCGCTGCGAGCGCACCCGCACGATCCCGATCGGCGACCGCACACCCTCGACGAGGAGCGGTTCCTCGCTGCGGTCAGCGCCGCAACCTCCTCCAGTGAGGCGACACGCACGATGACAGACTGATCCACGATGTGGGAGCGCCCTGCGCCCGCGGATCCTCCACGCACCACGCCGCGGGAGGCCGAGGTGCTGTCGCTCGTGCGGGCTCACGCCACCAACGCAGAGATCGGAGCGCGGCTCCACATCTCGGAGCGGACCGTCGAGTCGCACGTCCGGTCGCTCCTCCAGAAGTTCGGTGTCTCCGATCGTCGCCACCTGATCGCGATCGTCGACTCGCTCGAGACGCCCGCGCGCCGGTTGCCCGCTGCCTTCGCCATCGGCCCCGACCTCGCCGGCTTCGTCGGGCGACACCACGAGACGGCCGCGCTCCGAGATGCGTGGGACCGGGCGGTGCGAGGCCGCCACCTCGAGCTGTGCATCGTCCGCGGCGAGGCAGGCATCGGCAAGACACGGCTGGTGACGGAGGTGGCCCGCGAGCTGCACGAGGGTGGCGCTCGGGTCCTCCTCGGCTCGAGCTTCGAGGACGGCTCCGAGCCCTTCCGGGCGTTCGTCCACTTGGTCGAAGCCGACCTGTCCCAGCGCTCCGACGCTGCCGTCGGTCAGCTCGCAGAGGGACGAGCGGACGCGCTGGCCCTGCTCTCGAGCGGCATCCGGCGTCGCCTCGGGGTGGTCGCCGAGACGTCTTCGGTCTCGGATCGTGCTGCCCTCGTCGACGCCGTCTGCGGCTGGCTCATCGACTCGGCCCGCGAGATCCCCCTGCTCGTGGTGCTAGAGGACCTGCACTGGATGTCGTCCAGCTCCCGCGCCGTCGTTCGGGCGCTCGTGCGACGCGGCGTCGACTCCCCCATGCTCGTCCTGGCGACAGCGCACGACGCTCAACCGGACCTGGATGACGACCTCGAGCAGCTGCTGGACGACCTGGAGCGGCTTCCCTGGACCCGGTCGCTCCGGCTGACCGGGCTCTCGACGAGAGACCTGGCCCAGCTCGTCGAGCTCGGAGACGAGGAGGCCGAGCAGCTCCGCACCCAGAGCGGAGGGAACCCGCTGCTCGCGCTGCACGCGACGGACAGCGGTGGCGACGGATCGCTGCGGTCCATCCTGGCCCAACGGGATGCGCTCCTCGAGCCCTCGGCGCAGCTCGTGCTCGATCTGGCCGCGACCCTCGGCGCAGAGGTGGAGGTGAGGTGGCTCGTCGGCGAGGACCGAGGGCGGCTCGCGGTGCTCGAGTCGCTCCAGGCGGCGGAGGAGGCCGGCTGGGTCAGGCCCCACCCGGATGCGCCTGCGCGCTGGGCCTTCGTGCACCCTCTCTTCCGCACGCATCGCTACCGGTCGCTCCCCTTGCGCCGCCGACTCGAGATGCACCTCCTCGCGGCCGCCGCGCTCGCCGGCGACGACGGGATGCTCTCCGAGCAGGCCCGCCACGCCTGCCTGGCCGTGCCCCTCGGGGACCCGCGCACGGCGATCAGCCTCGCGTGCCGGGCCGGGGAAGCGGCCGAGCGAGGCTGCGCCTACGAGGAGGCGGCCGGCCACTATCGACGGGCTCAGGACGTGCTGAGCGCGCTCGAACGACCCGACCCCAGCCTCTCCCTCGACGTCCGGATCCGCCTCGGAGCGGCGCTCCACCACGCAGGCGACCCCGACGGGCTGTCGATCCTCCTCGACAGCGCCGAGCTCGCGCGCCGTGCCGGCGACGGCGCGGCGGTGGTACGGGCCGCGCTGGCCATGCCGCACCACGGCGCCATCCTCGACCCTCGCGGCGACGACCCACGATCCGAGCAGGTCACGACGGCCGCCCTCCGGGTCCTGGGCCCTGAGCCCTCTGGCGCCCGGGCGCTCCTCCTGGCCGACCTGGCGTGCCATCGAGCCTACGAGGGCACCCCGGAGGCCGCCGATGCAGCCACGGCGCTGGCCCAAGAGGCCCTGGCACTGGCCCGTCGGGCCGCGGATCCGGAGCTCCTCGGCCTCGTGCTCATGGCCCGCCGGCACGTCACCTACGTCCCCGACCGCCTGGAAGAGTTCGAGCGGGACGCCGAGGAGATGCTCGACCTCGGCCGCTCCCTGGGCAGCCTTCCTCTGCGCTTCACCGGATCGTTCGCGATCGCCATCGCCCACCGTCATCGAGGCGAGCTCGACCGATGGCGAGACGCCCGGGCGCGATGTGCGGCGCTGCTCGACGGCCACCGGCAACCGTTCTTCGAGCTGGAGCTCCTGGGCCAGGACGTCAGCGACCTGTTGCTCCAGGGCGCGCTCGACGAGGTCGAGGGCCTGCTCGCCGAGGTGGCTTCGCTCGAGGAGTCGGTCGGTCACCGCCGGGTGTGGACCGGGGTGGTCCGGAGCGCCCTGCGACGGCTGCAGCACCGTGACGACGAGCTCGTCGACGCGCTGGAGCACGTGGTCCGTCGACGCAGGGGGCAGCCGATCGTGCGCCGGGCGATGCTCGGCGCGGCATCCGCGCACCTCGGCGACCATCGCCGCGCCAGAGAGGTGCTCGAAGAGCTGGCGGGGGAACGGGTACCGGTGGCCGCAGGCTGGGACGTCGTCTTCAGCGAGCTCGCGGAGATGGCCGAGATCGAGCACGATCTGCGCGCCGCCCACCGGGTGATCGAAGCGGTCGGCGCGCACCGGGGTCGGTTGAGCGCCGCTGGGCCGCTGGTCGGCCGGCCGTACGACCAGATGCTCGCCCAGGCCTGGCTGGTCGTCGACCCGGCGACGGCGGCGGAGGTGGCGCGCGGCGCCGTCGCTCGCAGTCGGCAGCTGGGCGCCGTCGTGCACCTCGGTCGCGAGCTCGCCTTCCTCGCCGAGGCCGAACGCCGTTGCGGCGCCGCCACACGCGACGTGCACGCCCACGTGCACGAGGCGCGCTCGATCGCCGCGGCGACTGGCGCGGGGATCATCCGCGCCGACCTCGACCGCTTCGGGCTGGTCGATGCGCCGGCTCCCTGAGCTCGATCCGCCGCGGCTGCCGGCCCTGCCGCCCATCACGAACACCTGTTCGTGTAGGGTGGGTGCCGTGTCCGCCCCGGCGCGAAGCCCCGACCCTGGCCCGCTCTCCTGGCAGCCCTCGCTGCTCGCCGTCGCGGGCGACCCCGGCTTCGACCCGGATCTCGCCGGTGCCCGGCGGCGGTTCCTCGGCCAGGGGGCGTGGGTCGATCACGTCCCGAGCTGGGTGACCGGTGCCGACCTGCTCTTCGACGCGATCGTCGCGTCAGCCCCCTGGGGCCCCGAGGAGCACCGTCCGATGTACGACCGCATCGTCGAGGTGCCGCGCCTCACCACCGGGCTCTGGCGCGAGGGCCGACCGCCCCTGCTCGATCAGATGGCCGGCGCCCTCAGCCGCCGCTACGGGCTCGAGCTGGTGTCGATCTCGGCCAACCTCTACCGGGACGGGAACGACTCGGTGGCCTGGCACGGCGACCAGGTGGGCCGCCACCGGGTCACCACCATCGTGGCCATCGTGTCGCTGGGGTCACCCCGCACGCTGCTGCTGCGCCCCGAGGGCGGCGGGCCCTCGGTCGCCTACACCATGCACTCGGGCGACCTCGTCGTCCAGGGCGGCACCTGCCAGCGCACGCACCAGCACTGCGTGCCCAAGCGGGCCCAGGCCGGGCCGCGCATCAGCGTCATGTTCCGGGAGCGCTACGGCCGCTGAGGGCCTCGCCAGCGGCGCCAGGTCAGGGCCCGTCGACGGCCACCGGCTCGTGGATGATCCGCCGGCCGGAGAGGAACGTCGGCTCGATCCGCACGATGTGCGACCGCTTGCCGTCGGCGAAGGGCTCGAGGTGCGCGTCGAGGACCTGGAACGTGAAGTCGATGTCGTGCACGAGCTCGGCCTGGCCGACGGCCAGCACGCTCCAGCCGGTGCGATCGGACGCCTGGTAGTCGTCGACCTCGAAGGCCACCACCGACCCGGCGGTGGCCGCCGCCGTCTTCGACCCGGGCGCCGTGCGGAAGACGATGGCCCCGTCGATGACCTTGTAGTTGACCGGGAAGATGGCGGGCAGGGCACCGATGGTCAGGCCCACGCGCCCGACGCCCCCCGTCGCCAGCAGCTCCCGCGCTTCGTCGTCGCTCAGCAGCTCCAGCCCCTCGTCAACGATCATGGTTCGAAGTCTGCGCGGCCGCGCCGACGGGCCCACAGGGCCGTTGGTCCCGCGATCCGCGACGACGGTCCGCCCGCCGCCCGGATCGCCGACCCGCAGGTGTGATGCCCGACACAGGGTCGGTGGACGTCCCGCTGCGCCGTGCGCAGCTGTGCGCCCACAGATCTCGACACGTCAGCGGGGGTCGGGTCGGAGGATGATGCGAGGGCCGCGGTCCCAGGTGAGGTAGCTCCACGCCCAGTTGAGCAGCACCGACGCTCGGTTGCGGGTTCCGACCAGGAAGACGAGGTGGAGGCCGAGCCAGGCCATCCAGGCGGGCGCGCCGCGGAGACGGATCCGGGCCGGCAGCTCGGCCACGGCCGCCCGCCGCCCGATGGTCGCCATCGTGCCCTTGTCCCGGTAGCGGAACGCCTCGCTGGCCCGTCCCTCCAGGAGGCGGGTGATCTGCCGGGCCACGTGGCGGCCGGCCTGCATGGCCACCGGCGCCAGCTGGGGCAGGGGCTGGCCCGTGCGGTCACGGGCGGCGGCGATGTCGCCGACGGCCCAGCCACCCGGGCGGTCCTCGATGCGGAGGTCATCGCCGACGGTGATCCTCCCGCCTCGCTCCTGGGGCACGTCGAGCACGCCCGCCAGCGGGTTGGCCTGGACCCCGGCCGCCCACACGAGGGTGTGGCAGGGCAGCACCTCTCCGTCAGCGAAGGTGACGGCCTCGGCGGCCACCTCCGCCACCTTGGTACCCAGCCGCACCTCCACGCCCCGGGTGCGGAGGGTGTCCAGGGCGTGGAGCCGGCTCGACTCGGCGAAGGGCCCGAGGAGGTGGTCCTGCATCTCGACCAGCACCACCCGGGCGCGGCTCACGTCGAGGCGCGGGTAGTCGCGGCGGAACA
>Ga0208490_100943_pt1 | contig 13184 bp, 11 predicted proteins | sample SubbioAug_CSWold_FD_184818 | JGI IMG/M metagenome (GOLD analysis project Ga0208490, IMG submission 184818) | Serpentinite rock and fluid subsurface biosphere microbial communities from McLaughlin Reserve, California, USA - CR11Aug_CSWold (SPAdes) | ecosystem: Environmental > Terrestrial > Deep...
TTACTCTCTGCTTCGACACGGGCGTACTCCTGATCGACTCTGGAAGGTCTTCAGGAACCTACGCCCGTGTCGCTGTTACACCGAGGATGGGACGCCACCCGTCATAGTCCTCCCCGAGTTCGTCGAGTACATGCTTGGTGGTCGCCTCGATAATCGCCTTGGCACTGCTGATCGTCATGGCCGGATCGTCGCCTCCAACGCGCTCGAGTCGTTCAAGGTGCTCGAGGATCGCGCTCGGGTCACGGAGGTGCTCGAGCGGCAGTTCGACGAGGGTTCGGCGGTTGGGCGCGTGGATGCGACCGGTGTCGTCTATGCGGTAGCCGTCACGTTCGAGTGCTGCACGCAGCTGTTCGAATGCCGGGTTGGGGCCGGACACGTCATCGCGTGGGACCCAGGATGCAATGGTCTCGAGCACGCGCAGGAGCCGGGTGGTTTGTCGCTGGTCGGTGAGATCGACTGTGGCAGCGATGGTGATGAACACGTCGCGGCGGGTGCCTTCCTCACGAGCGACCGAGGTGTCGAAGTCCTCGTCCCCGAAGGCATTCTCGATCGTGCGGAGCGTGCCGAAGCCGGCGCAGACGTCCTCAAAGGCTCGCAGCAGCCGGCGGCTGAGCAGCTCAGCCACGCGAATCTCCGCCAGTCGATGGCAAGGTCGGAGTCGGACAGGATCCAGTTTTCAAGGAGCGCGGTTCGGTCTCGACTGTCCACCCGCCGGAAGCTCCGGCAACCAGGCGGAGAAGGTTCGGTTCGAGGCGCACCATCAGACGATCCGTTCGGCGGGTGGATGCAGGAGCGCGCCCTTGGCGTGGGCGACGTGAGCGTTGACGCGCGGCCGATAGGTGGAACAGGCCAGGACGTGGTCGACGGGAATCTTCCAGAGCTCGGTCAGTTGGACGTCTTCGTCGTAGATGACCGCGACAAGGAAGTCGAAGGGCCGCTGTTCGAGATTGCGAAGCTGACCCAGCTGCCGCGATCGGTTGACGGCGGTGACCCGGCGCGACTTGATCTCGTAGCGCTGGCCGGCCTCGTCGACGGCGTCGTAGCCCGGGTTGGACTTGGTCTGCAGGGTCAGGTTCAGGTGCTCTGCCGCGGCGCGTTCGGCCAGGTCTGCGACGGGGTTGTTGGATGAGCGGATCAGCTCTCGGCGGCGCAGCTCGCGCATCGCGCTCCCCCACAGGCGTATGACTGACTGGTCATCGAGCGCTGCGAGGTCGAGCTCGTCCGTGCTCATGCTTGGTCGCCTTCCTGCAGGTCGAGCTCTGGGGTTTCGTGGCGCTCGCTGGCGCGACGGTGGACGTAGCGCAGCATCCAGGTCTTGACGAGATCGGCGTAGGGCTTGTCGTCGAGCAGGCGCTTGCCGAGGTCAGTGTTGTGTTCCATCGCGTCGACCACGGCGGCCATGAAGGCGTCGTTGAAGGCGTACTCGAAGGTCGCCTCGTCGTTGACCACGGCTTGCTGTTGCAGGTCGGGGTCAGCGGACATGCGTTCGCCGACGGCCTGGTAGAAGATCTTGTCGTCGTCGGTGACCTCGGCGCCGAAGCGGTCGTTGATGGCGTCGACGACCTCGGCGAGCAGGACCTTCTCGTCCTCTGTGAGCGAGCCCTGGCCGGTGCCGGTGAAGGCGGTCTGGTCATGTTCGCCGCCTTGCAGGGCGATGTCGCCGCGGTCGCGTTCGGCGAGCTTGAGGTGGGTCAGTTCGAGCTCGTCAGAGAGGTCGAGGGCCTTGCCGCGGCCGGAGCCGATGCGGCGCGCGAGCATCTTGGCGTAGGGGTAGGCGGCTTCGAGTTCTTCGTCGGTGTAGGGCAGCACTTGGGCGAGGAAGCCGTACATGCGCACGAACTGGGTCAGCGTGGCCCGGAACGCTTCCTTGGCCTCGTCGTCGAGGGCGGCGAACCGTTGCTCGGCCGGTGTGAGCGCGGCGTAGAGCGCCGGGTGGGCCTTACGGTCGTCGTCGACGGTGGCGGTGAACCAGGCGACGGCGAACGCGGCGATGTCGTCGGGGTCGATGACGTGGCTGTCTTCGAGCCGTTGCCAGACCTCGTAGAGGGTCTGGTCGTCGGTTGCGACGCCGACCGCGCCGTCGTAGAACGGTTCGAACGCGGTGGCGATGTCGTCGCGTGAGTTGACGAAGTCGAGGACGAACGTGTCCTCCTTGCCGGGAGCGATCCGGTTGAGCCGCCCGAGGGTCTGCACGGCGGCGACGCCGTCGAGTTTCTTGTCGACGTACATCGTGTGCAGCAGCGGCTGGTCGAAGCCAGTCTGATACTTCTCGGCAACCACCATCAGGTGCTGATCCGGCTGGGCGAACCGGCGCACGGTGCGCGATTCGGGGAAGCCGTTCATCGACGCTTCGCTGTATTCGGTGCCTGGCTGCTGCGGGTCGGGAACGGTGCCGGAAAAGGCGACGACAACGCCGAGGTCGTAGCCGGCAGACCGGACATAGGCGTCGAGGGCCTGCTTGTAGCGCACTGCGGCGAGCCGGCTGCGGGTGACGACCATGGCCTTGGCCTTGCCCCCGATCCGGTGACGGACGTGCTCGCGGAAGTGCTCGATGACGACCTCAGCCTTCTCAGCCATCATCGCCGGGTGGAGGACCGCGTACTTGGTCACGGCGGCCGAGGCTTTGGAGCGGTCGACCTCGATGCCCGAGTCGGTCGTAACCCTCCAGAACGTGTCGTAGGTGGTGTAGTTGCGCAGCGTGTCGAGGATGAAGCCCTCGTCGATGGCCTGCCGCATCGAGTACAGGTGGAACGGCCGCAGCTTGCCGTCCACGCCGCGGGTGCCGAACAGCTCGAGGGTCTTGCCCTTGGGCGTGGCGGTGAATGCGAACATCGACACGTTCGTCTGCCGTCCCCGGGCAGCCGCCGACGCCGCCACCGCTTCAGCGACCGGATCGGCGTCGTCGTAGACGGCCCACTCCTCGGCAGCCAGCGCGATCTCCTCACCCGCACCGAGGTCATTGGGGCGCAGAACCTCCTTCATCTGCTTGGCCGACTCCCCCGACTGCGAGCTGTGCGCTTCGTCGATCAGCACCGCGTAACGACCATCACGCAGGTCGGCGATCTGCTCGAGCTGGGCCGCAAAGGGGAACTTCTGCAGCGTCGAGACGACAATGCGGGTCGACGGCCGGGCCAGCGCGTCGGCCAGGTCGCGTGAAGAGCTGACCGAAACCACCTTGCCGGCGGCAGAGGCGTGCTCGAACTGGGTGACCGTGGCCGACAGCTGCGCGTCCAGAACACGCCGGTCCGTGATCACGATCACCTTGTCGAAGATCCGCTCGACACCGGCCGCGTCGGTGAGGCCGGTCAGCCGGTGAGCGAGCCAACCGATGGTGTTCGACTTCCCCGATCCGGCCGAGTGCTGGATCAGGTAGGTCTGTCCTGCGCCGTACTCGCGGGCGTGGGCCTCGAGGCGCCGTACCGCGTCCCACTGGTGGAACCGCGGGAAGATCATCGTCGTCGACGAAGTCGGATCGGACGGGTCGGCGGCCTCGACGTGCACGAAACGGTGCAGCAGGTCGAGCCACCGGTCGCGCTGCCACACCTCCCGCCACAGGTACGAGGTCTTGTGCGAGCCGTCGCCGGGGTCGTAGTTGCCCGCACCGCCAGCGCCGTCCGGTGCCGAGCCGCGGTTGAACGGTAGGAACCTCGTGGTCGGGCCGGTGAGCATCGTGGCCATCATCACGGCGTCGGTGTCGACGGCGAAGTGCACGACCGATCGGAAGCCGAGCAGCGTGTCCTTCGGGTCGCGCGCGTGGCGGTACTGCCGCAACGCGTGTTCGACGGTCTGGCCAGTCAGCGAGTTCTTCAGTTCGGCGTCCGCGACCGGGATGCCGTTGACGAACAACGCGAGGTCGACCTCACCCCACGTGCCGTCGGGCTTGCGGACCGGCGCCTCGAGTACGACCGACAGGCGATTGGCCTTGTAGGCGGCGACGAGGTCGGCGTTGAGGTCGTTGGCCGGCTTGAACTGGCAGAACGAGAACCGCACCCCGCCTCGGACCTTCTTGCCGCCACGCAACAGTCCGAGTGCGCGGCCCGGCTCCTTGTCGAGATCCTTGGCCACAATCTCGGCCAGCTGCTGCTGCCATCCGGCGCCCGCGACCGAGGCAAACTTTTCGACCGCCGCCGGCTGCGTGTCCGTGAGGTAGCCGACCAGATCGTCGACCAGCAGCCGCGTCGCGCGCTCGACCTCGGCTGCCGGCCGCAGCCGCCACCCGCCCGGGGCGACCATCTCGGCCGCGATGTCGCGTTGGAACTGCCCCTCGTCGTGCACCGCCACCTCAGACCTCCAACTCGCCCGTGACCGCTGCGGTGATTAGTGCCTGGCGGCGTTCTGCAAGCAATCGACGTTGGCGTGCGGCAGCTCGACGCAAGCGCTTCGTGCCATCGGAGACTCGGTCCAGCTCAGCGACGATGGAGCGTTGATCCTCCACCGGTGCGAAGGGGAGCCGATGTTCCGCAAGCTTCTCCCCTGTGAGGTGGTCGATGGTCGCCTTGTTGCTGGTCGCCGCGAACACGCCCGTGCGTGCTGCAGCCATGAGCGCGTACATCAGATACCGCGGCTCATCGGCGGAACGGCGCAACGGCCGCAGCCGATGCAAGGCTTTCTGGAAGTAGATGCCCGCTGGCCCATCTCCCCACACAGCCGCACGGCCGACTTCGCCCCCTTCACAAACCAGCACATCCCCGGGCTCAACTCCGTATCGATCCCACTCGCCATCTCTGAACTCCATGGTTTTTAGGTCGCGGAGGTCGAAGGAATCCCAGCGAACACTTGAGTTGCCCAAGTACGGACGTTGATCTCCAGTTCGGACACGCGCTTCGTTGAGCATCTTGCCCAACTGGACTCTGTACCGCATGCCCAGTGGCGCCACGCTCCACGTCTCCGGAATCGCGCCGATCCAGTAGTCCGACCCGTACAGGCCGATCGTGCCTTCCCGACCACCGAAGGCGATTGCATCTACGACCGTGCTCAGAAAGAGGTCCTCGGCATGGCGCTCGAGCTCCGCCGAACGCTCGAGCATGAGATCGATGCGCGAGGTCTCCGCCTCCAGATAGTCCGCGATCCGTCGCTGTAGTTCGAGGGGCGGGACAGGCAACCTCAACCTTGAGAAGGCACTGCGGCTCAACTCCCATTGCCCAGTGCGGATTCCGATGGAAGCCATCTCATACCGCTGCCGCATGTACTCAGAGCGGAGAAGATGGTCGAGGTAGCGCGGGTCGTGAGCAGCACGCGTCGGCTCGAAGACCAGGTAGTGCGCGCTTATGATCCCATCGACGTCAGCGACGCCCGAGGTTCCCTGCCACGCCTTCATACGATTCACAACAACATCGCCGCGCCGAACCTCCTGGTAGCGATCGAGATTCTCAGGCGTGCGGTTGTAGTTGCCGTCGACCGTCCCTTTCTCCACGACTCCGATCCCCTTGTGCAGCGAGAGAACAGGCGCGTCGACGGACGTCCGGGACACGGACCGCAGGAAAGTCCACGCAGGTAGTTCCTGCCACTTCATCCTGTGACCTGACCGAGCAAGTCGAGAATCTCCCGTTCGGCCTTGCGAATGTCGGCGTCGATCTCGACGAGACTGCGCGGGGGTTGGTAGCGATAGAAGATCCGCGTGAAGGGGATCTCGTAGCCGAGCTTGGTCTTGCTGTGGTCGGCCCAGGCGTCCGGAGCGTGTGGAAGGACCTCGGTCTTGATGTGGTCTTCGACGCCGTCGGTGAGTACGTCGACGGTGTCGTCGTCCGGCTGGTAGGTCTCGGGCAGCGGAACCGTCTCCTGGCCGCGTAGGTCGGGATCCGGGAGCGGTCGGCCCCTGGCGTCACGCAGTTGCTCTGCGCCCGGATCCGGGACGGCGAGGGCGGCCGCGACTGCGTCCTTGGCCTTCTTGAGCAGCGACGTGTAGCCATCAACCTTCTTGATGCGGGCGATGGCGTCGGCGGCCGTCAGCCCGTCGGCGGGCAGACCGGCGACAGCTTCCTCGATGGCCGCAAGTATGTCCTGGGCGCGGTCGGCGTCCGACTTGCGGATCTGTGCCACGCTCCAGTCTGGTGCGGTGCGGAGTCGTTCGGCCGCCGTTGCCCCGCCTTCGTAGCGGGCACGAAGGGGCCGCTCGATCGTGACGCGCCGAAAGCCGAAACGGTGGTTCGGGATGAGCTTTGCCTCCTCACCGTCGGGATCGAGGGCGTGGTAGAGCTCGACGATCCGGTCGATGTGTTCTTCGGCGAGTTCATTGCGCTTGGCACCGAGGGACTTGCGCATCTTGCGGTACAGATCGCGCGCGTCGATGAGCTGGACGTGTCCTGCCCGATCAGGAGCTTTGCGATTCGTGATGACCCAGATGTAGGTCGAGATGCCGGTGTTGTAGAACAGCTGGTCCGGGAGCGCAACGATCGTCTCGAGCAGGTCGTTCTCGATCAGGTAGCGGCGAATCTCGGACTCGCCACCGCCGGGTGCGCCGGAGAACAGCGGCGAGCCGTTCATGATGATCGCGAGCCGGCCGCCGCCGGTGCCGGTGGCGTGGTCGTAGGGCTTGAGCTTCGACAGCACGTGCAACAAGAACAGCAACTGCCCATCCGACTTCGCCGGTAGGCCAGGTCCGAAACGACCCTCGGCGCCGAGCTCGGCGTGTTCGCGTTCGATCGGGGCTGCGTAACCCTTCCAGTCCACACCGAACGGTGGATTCGTCAGGCAATAATCCGCAGCCAGTCGGGGGAAGGCATCTTCGGTGAGGCTGTTCCCAAACGCGACGTTGTCGGCGTCTTGGCCCTTGATGAGCAGGTCGGCCTTGCAGATGGCATAGGACTCGTCGTTGATCTCCTGCAGGTGCGGTATCAGCCTCGCCTGGCTGTTACGTGCGCGCAAGTGGTCTTCGAATACCGACGCCATGCCGCCGGTACCTGCGCACGGATCGAGCATCGTGACGATTTTGCCGGGTCGCGCCAGACGCTCCCAGTCCGCAGCAGCAAGCAACTCTACGCATAGGGCGATGACCTCCCTGGGCGTGAAGTGCTCACCCGCCGTCTCGTTCGACTGCTCGGCGAAACGGCGGATCAACTCCTCGAACAGATACCCCATGTCCATGTTCGAGACCCGGTCTGGGTGCAGGTTCAGGTCGACGAAGCGTGCGAGGATCGGATAGAGCAGATGCGCCCCGTGAAGCTTGTCGATCTGGGCGTCAAACCCGAACTTCTCGATCACGTCGCGAGCGTTGGGGGAAAAGGCGTCTATGTAGGAGCGCAGGTTTGCGGGCAGGTTGTGCTCGTCGTCGATCAGCCGGTCGAACGTCAGCGGCGAGGTGTTGTAGTAGGCCTGGCCAGACACCGACCGCAGCACTGGCTCGCGGTTCTCAAGGCCCAGTTCGGCAAGCTTCGCATCGCGCTCGAGCGCCGAAGGCTTGGTGTCGACAAGGGACTGGTCGAGGCGGCGAAGCACAATCAGCGGCAGGATGACGTCGCCGTAGTCGTGCGCCTTGTACGTGCCGCGCAGCAGGTCTGCGATCGTCCAGATCAGACCAACTGCTTCACCGTGGTGGTACGCCGCCACACAGGCCTCCTCGGGTCGTCCCGGCGTGCCTCATCGGTACGTCGGAATCTGCCACGGCAAGTAGGAGCCCTGCCCGTCCTGCCCCAGTCGACGCACGCCGCACGGACTGTAGGACATGCCGTACCGGCGCGGGGCCCGTGTCGGCTCATGCGATGCAGGCGTTTGCGGTAGTAACTCCGGGGTGGGGCGATGTTCGGGCCATAGCCGCGACATCCGTCGGTTTGACGGGCGTTTCCGCTGTCCGCCCGCTGCTCTGTGATCGCCGGAGACGCCGGCGCACATGACAAAGGGAGGCCGACATGGCTGACGAGAACCAGGGACCGGTCAACGAGGAGGACCTGAGCGACACCGGGGAGTCCACGGACGACGATGCGGGAGTCGACGCGGCTGACGGCGGCCAGACGGAAGCGGACGGGGGCTCCGGCGAGGACGTAGCCGACAGCGCCGACAGCGCCGACTCGCCTCACGAGGAGCCTTACCAGCGCTACTCGATCCGGGCGAGCAACATGGGCGTGATCGGCACCGTGACGCTTCACGGCCCCAGCCGAGACGTGCATCTGCTCATGGACGGCGAATCCGCGCTGCGCCTGCTCAAGTGCTTCGAACAACGTTCGGACCGGGGCTACGCCGATTACCTCGACATCGACCGGTCCAGTGCCCGGAACGGCTGGCTCGTCATCGATCTCGACGAGTTCGACGCGATGTCGTGGCGGCCGGGTACAGCCAAAAAGGGCCCGCGCACGGTGATCGATCCGCTCGTCGAGGCTGCCTGAAACAGCAAGCACCGAAGGGACCCGAGCACATCGCTCGGGTCCCTTCGCGTTGTGCCGAATGCCATAGATCGGGTCGCCGGCACCTCTGTGGTCATGAGAGCCATCAACCACATCGACGGTCGACGCGCCCTGCTGCCGCGCGACTACTTCGCCGACCACGCGTTCGGGACCGACGGGCTCGCCACGCCGTCGATACCGGAGGGAGGCGACGCCGCGTCGGCACGGATCGCCTGGTTCCAGCACAAGCTGGCATGCCGGTATCGGCAAGGTCACGGACGACCGAGCGGCGCCGCGCTCGGCCGGACCTACGGGTTCTCGAGGAGCGTCTTCTCCGACTCCCTGCGCGGCGCACGGTGGATGGGTGAGACCGTGATGGTGGCCCTGCTCGACGCCACCCGGTAGCCGTGCCGCGGGAGCGATTGCGCGGTGCCCGGGGTGGCTGACGGTCCTGGGCATGGACACTCCAACCACGCCCCTTGCGCTGCCGCAGGACATCCGCCAGCGCATCAACTCCTACCAGCCTCGCAGCCTGACCGACGAGGAGTGGGCTGCCTGCCGGGACTCGGTCACCCGTCTGGTCGCCGCTGCGCCGCCGGCCGACGAGCAGGACGCGGCCACACTTCTGTCGTCGGCCACCACCTTCGTCGCAGCCGTCGGCGGCATCGCAGGGACCACGGACCTCGAGGAGCTGCTCACGCCGCAGTGGATCGACCGGTTCTCCGACATGTGGCGCGAGCGGGACGGTTCGACCAACGCGTTGCGCAATCACCGGGCGCGCCTCAACCGACTCCGCCGTGCGGCCAACGGCGAAGATGGCGCCCTTCGCATCCGGCGGACCGACCGCCCGCACCGGACCACAAGCCGGCCCTACGGACACGTCGAGGAGAAGGCCCTGCGCGCCGCTTCCTGGCACGCGCCGGCCAACATTGGGCGGGCGATCCGCACCGCCCTGGACCTGGCAGTCCTCGGCTTTGTCGGTGAGGAAGCGTTCGCCAACGGCCTGGACGAGGACGCCTTTCGGCAGGCGCAGGACTGGGTGAAGGCGCACAGGCTGCCGGCGCTGACCAGCCATGAGCTTCGTCGTTTCTGGTGCCTCGAGAAGGCGTCCAAGCGCACGGTCTTTGAGTGCCTTGCCCTGGGGATCACGGGAGCCGAGCTCGACGGGCTGCTGCAGCACCTCGGGCCCGGCGACCCCTGCGACGTTGTCGTCGTACTGCGATCGATGTAGGTCCACCGGGCGACTCTGCCGCCACGCGGGGGCCGATTGCACGCACATCGGACCCCCGCACCGTCTGGCACGCCAACCGAAACCACGGAGGACAACGTGCCGGCAAAGAAGATTTCCCGAGCGGAAGCGCGCCGCCAAGCGGCCGCGCACCGCGAACGTCTCGAAGGTCAGCGGCTTCCCGAGACTCTCGAGCACCTCCTCGCCAACTACCAGCCGCAGCGCATCACGCCCAAGATCTACGCCGTCGTGCGCCCGACCCTGATCGACATCATGCGCCGATCCACGACACGCGGCGAGGAGAAGTTCCGCAAGCAGCGCAACAACACCGCCAAGTTCCTCGCCTGGAACGTCGAGCGCGGACAGGACCTCGACATCGCGGCACTGATGACCCCCGGCCGGATTCACGAGTTCATCGCGTCGGCGGCCTGTGAGACGCTCAGCGACGTCTCGCGCGCGGCCCTGCGCTCCGACCTCAAGGAGCTCGCCCGTCAGGTGAACCCGTCCGCTGACGGCCACGAATCCACCGCGTCGATCTCGCGTCCGCGTATCAAGCCGCCCTACACCGCCCAGGAAGCGGCGTCGATCGTCCGGGTCGCTCGAAGCCAGAGCACCGAGAGCCGGACACGGCAGCTGTGCGCCTGCGTCGGTCTCGGCCTCGGTGCCGGCCTGGACTCCACGGACCTGCGTCGGCTGAGCGCCGGCGACATCGAAGCGCGCGAAGACGGCCTGCTCGTCGTGCACGTCCAAGGTCGTCGCGCCCGCGTGGTACCCATCCGCGACAGCTACGTCGAACTTGTCCAGATCGGCGTCCGCGGTCTGCGGCCATCGGCTGCGGTCATCGGTGCATCCCATGACCGCCGCAATGTTGCAGGTCGAGTAGTCGCGCAAGCCGTCGTGCCCTCGACGGTGCCGCCGATCGAACAGTCACGGCTGCGGGCGACCTGGCTCGCTCACCTGCTCCAGCAGCCGATCCCGATCCTCGACGTGCTCGAGGTCGCCGGGCTCAGGTCGGTGCAGACCCTCGTCGACATCGCCCGCTACCTGCGTGACGAGCAGGAGGTGGGTCGATGATCACCCGCCTGCAGTACGAGCGTGCCTGCTACCTCGTCGACAAGTACGACGCCGCCGAGGTCTTCGGCCAGTGGATGTACCCCCACAAGCAGGGCCGACGCTCGGCCCTCACACCGCGAACCTTCCTGATCGGCAGCCTCCTGGCGATCGAGGAGGAGCACAGCATGCGCTACGACGACGTGTACAGAGTCCTGACCGTGAAGCTGCCCCCGTCCGCCATGGTCGAACTCGGCGTCGCCGAGCGAGGCCTGCGCGATGACGGGCAGAGGGTGGCCAGGGTGACACTGACGATGGACAGCTTCTACAACTTCACCCGCACGCTGCGGAAGCGTTGCGGCGGGGGGCGGAACGGTTCGACAATCACGCCCGAAGACAAGACGGCCCTGCTCGACGTCCTCAACCGCATCCTGCGAGCCACCCATCCGACTCGGCCCAAGGGGGCGAAGAGCTACGCCGTCGACGAATCAGGCGTTTGGGCGTGGTCTCGCGGGTACAACAAGCCCGCAAAGCTCGAGGAGCTCGAGGAGGGCAACCGTGAGCCGGTCCCGGACCAGATGCCCTCGTCCGTTGACCGCGAGGCCGCGTGGCACAAGAAGACCAGCAAGAACGGCCCTGACGAGTACTTTTTCGGCTACTCGCTGCACGGCATCGTCCGTGCCCCGAAGCTGGGCTCCGACTACGCGCAGGAGCCGTACATCCTGCAGAGGCTCGATCTCACTCCGGCGTCGAGCGACATCGTCGATGCCACGCTTGGCATGATCGACGCGATCGTGCGGGACGGCACTCCTGTCAGTGAGATCATTGGCGACCGTCACTACAGCTACAAGAAAGAACATCGTTGGGCTGACCAGCTCCATGCGCGCCGCATCCGGCAGGTGTTCGACCTGCGCAGCGACGAGACCAGGTTCAGCGCCGGACCTGAAGGCACCCGCATCGTTGCGGGCGTCCCCCACTGCCCGGCCACCCCGGACCACCTCAACGAACTCAGTCGCCCTGGCCCTCCGCCGGGGAAGGCCAAGCATGTGACCGACATAGAGCACGAGGAGAAGAAGCGCGAGCACCAGCGCCGGGTGACCCACTTCCGGACCGGAATCAAGGAGCGGGCAGCCTTCGCCCTGCAGTTCCACGGCTGGTCGCAGAACGACTCGCGTGACTCCCGGTGGCAATGCCCAGCGATGGCAGGGAAGGTGGGTTGTCCGCTCCGACCGGGGACCGTTCAGGTCGCGCAAGCCAACGGTCTTCCGACCGTGCACACTCCACCCGAGGCCGCAACGGCCCCCAAGCCCTGCAGCGCCGGCAGCGGCACGGTGACGTTCAAGCACACGGACATCGGTACCAAGCACCGCCAGCAGCACTACTGGGGCAGCGCCGACTGGGAGATCTCCTATGCGCGCCGGACCTACGTCGAGGGGTTCTTCGGCACGTTGAAGAACGCGAGCGTTGCCAATCTGAGGCGAGACGCCTTCCGCGGGGACTGCCTCGGGTTGCGCCTCATCCACACCGGCCTGTCGTGCGTAGTCACAAACGTGCGGCTCGTTCGCAGCTGGCACAAGAAGCACGGCAACCGGCTTGACCTGCCCGACGTCCTGATCGCGGAGGACGCGAGGCCGACCGAGTTCTTGCTTGACGAGTCGGAAGCCGCGTGACCCGAATGCCGCCGATCTTCCGCCCGCACCGGTCGGGACGGCTGAGCGCCGGAATGGCCCCGCCGACAGCGGTCGGCGGGGAACGCCACGACCTCAGCCAGCCCGTGACGCACGCCCGGATTCGTGGTTTGCTGTGCGCGCCAGGCGGGCGAGGGTCCAATGGAGTTCGCGGTCACAGAGGACGTCGTCATAGGGCTATGGGAGCAGTACAGCGGCCGCCCCATGACCCCCGACGAAAGCGCCCGGGCTCGCGGGCACAAGCTGGTCCGGCACCTGATGACCTTCACCGAGCCGGTCCTGATGAGCGCGGCATTCTCGGCACGCCGTCGCGGCCAGGACCTCGATTGGGCGTCCTGGCGCGACTGGGCTGTACGGAAGCAGAAGTCACAAGGGCTCGCCGGCTCCCGCCGACAGCCGAGTCCGACGAGCGGCTCAGCCAAGACCGACCGCATCTTCAACTCGAACAGTCGGACACCGAGCCGCTACACGACAGACTCCGGCAAGGCGACCGCTCGCGCTCCCGGGTACAGCGGGGGCACGCTGCCGCACGCGGGCGGCAAGCCGTCGAAGCACTACTGAGCGGCGCCACGACGACACGACAGAGACCCCGCCGACTTGTCGGCGGGGTCTCGTCTCTACAGGCGTCGATCGCGCCCTGGTTCCGTGAGATGAAGGCGTGGACAGGACCCGTTCCGACACTCCCTTGGTGGAGTGCCGGCCGGTCGCCCGTCCCCTCCGAGCCGCCCTTGTCGGCGGTTCGGGAGGCGCGTTCATCACACGAGCTTTTCACGAATGGTGGGGCATTCTTTCAACGAATACCCCGGCGTGGAGCTGCCGGGAGTCGAACCCGGGTCCCGCGATCCCGAAGCTCGGGGCTCTACGTGCGTAGGTCCTGGATGATCTCGGATGCAGTGCTCCAGG
>Ga0208490_100945_pt1 | contig 13170 bp, 8 predicted proteins | sample SubbioAug_CSWold_FD_184818 | JGI IMG/M metagenome (GOLD analysis project Ga0208490, IMG submission 184818) | Serpentinite rock and fluid subsurface biosphere microbial communities from McLaughlin Reserve, California, USA - CR11Aug_CSWold (SPAdes) | ecosystem: Environmental > Terrestrial > Deep...
CCAGCCGTGACCGTGATGCCACGCGCCACCCGCGTCCCGCTGCATAAACCTCACAGCTGGATCCCCTTCCCCTGCGCCGCTGCGCGGCTCCGGCCGGGGATGACACGGGAGGATGTGCGCTGCACAGACGATCCTCCTCCCCCAGGGCATCGCCATGGAATGGTCTGACGACGCCATCGTGCTGGGCCTTCGCTGTCACGGGGAGACGGGAGTGCTGCTCGAACTCCTCACCCGCGACCATGGCCGGCATCTCGGCTTCGTGCAGGGCGGGCGGTCGCGCAAGACGCTGCCGTTGCTGCAGCCGGGCAACAGCGTGCGGGCGGTGTGGCGGGCGCGGCTGGACGAGCATCTGGGGAACTTCACCGTGGAGGTGACGGAGCTGCGTTCGGCGCGCTTCATCAATTCTCCGCTGGCGCTCTATGGGCTCGGCGCAATGGCCTCGCTGCTGCGATGCCTCCCCGAGCGCGATCCGCATCCACAGCTCTTCGACACGGTGCAGGCGCTGGCCGATCATCTCGACGACGAGGTGACAGCCTCGGCGCTGTTCGTCGAGTTCGAGATCACCATGCTGGCGGAGCTGGGCTTCGGGCTCGACCTGACACAATGCGCGGCGACGGGCACGCAGGAGGCGCTGATCTACGTCTCTCCCAAGACCGGGCGGGCGGTGAGCGCCGAGGCGGGGGCGCCGTATCGCGACAAATTGCTGCCGTTGCCGTCGTTTCTTGTGTATGACTCGGGCCGAAACCGCGTTACGGCAAAAGAGCTTGCTGAAGCCTTCGCCCTGACCGGGTACTTTCTCGAGCGCTGGATTTTCGAGCCGCAGGGGCAAAAGCCCCCGCAGGAGCGTGCGCGCTTCGTGGATCTGGCCACGCGCCAAGAGCTGCGGGAATGAGAAGATTTAACGCCGTCGCTTTCGCGGGGGCGAACTGGAGATCGAGATGGGTAAGCCGGTCAATCCGCCGTCTGGTGGTGAAATCGAGAACGTCAGCCTGAAGTCGGCGCTGGAAGAGCGCTACCTCGCCTATGCGCTCTCGACGATCATGCACCGCGCCCTCCCCGATGCGCGCGACGGCCTGAAGCCCGTGCACCGCCGCATCCTCTACGGCATGCGGCTCCTGCGGCTCGATCCGGGCTCGGCGTTCAAGAAATCGGCCAAGGTCGTCGGCGACGTGATGGGTTCCTTCCACCCGCATGGCGACCAGGCGATCTATGATGCACTGGTGCGCCTCGCCCAGGATTTCGCCTCGCGCTATCCGCTGGTCGACGGCCAGGGCAATTTCGGCAATATCGACGGCGACGGCGCTGCCGCCTATCGCTACACCGAGGCGCGGCTGACCGAAGTGGCGCGGCTGCTGCTCGACGGCATCGAAGAGGATGCGGTCGATTTCCGCGCCAATTACGACGGCACCACCGAGGAGCCCATCGTGCTCCCGGCGGCCTTCCCGAACCTTCTGGCGAACGGCTCGCAGGGTATCGCGGTGGGGATGGCGACGTCGATACCGCCGCACAACGTGGCCGAGCTCTGCGATGCCGCGCTCTATCTGATCCAGCACCCGCAAACCACCTCCGACCAGCTCCTCACCTTCGTCCCCGGCCCGGATTTCCCGACGGGTGGGATCATCGTCGAGGATGCGGAATCGATTGCGGAAGCCTACCGCACCGGGCGCGGCGGGTTTCGCGTGCGGGCGCGCTGGCACAAGGAGGATCTCGGGCGCGGGGGCTGGGCGGTGGTGATCACCGAGATCCCCTATTCCGTGCCGAAATCGCGGCTGATCGAGAAGATCGCCGATCTCATGCACGAGCGAAAGCTGCCGCTGGTTGCTGACATCCGCGACGAATCGGCGGAGGACGTGCGCGTCGTCATCGAGCCGCGTTCGCGCACGGTCGATGCGACCATGATGATGGAATCGCTGTTCAAGCTGACCGAGCTCGAAAACCGCATCCCGCTCAACATGAACGTCCTCGTCGGCGGCACGGTGCCGCGCGTGATCGGGCTCTCCGAGGCCCTGCGCGAATGGCTCGACCATCGCCGCGAGGTGCTGGTGCGCCGCTCGCGGCACCGCCTCGGCAAGATCGATCACCGCCTCGAAATCCTGACCGGCCTCCTCATCGTCTATCTCGACCTCGACCGGGTCATCAAGATCATCCGCGAGGAAGACGAGCCAAAGGAGGAGCTGATGAAGTTCTTCAAGCTCACCGAGCTGCAGGCCAACGCCATTCTCGATACCCGCCTGCGCTCGCTGCGCAAGCTGGAAGAGATGGAGCTGAAGCGCGAATTCGACGAGCTGACCACGGAGAAGGGCCAGGTCGAATCGCTGCTCGCGTCCGAAGACAAGCAGTGGAAGGTCGTCGCGCACCAGATCCGTGAAGTGCGCAAGGCGTTCGGCGCGGAGACGGCTCTCGGCAAGCGGCGAACCACCTTCGACCGCGCGCCCGACACATCCGGCATCGATTTCGCCGAGGCGATGGTCGAGCGAGAGCCGGTGACCGTGATCATCTCGCAGAAGGGCTGGATCCGGGCGCTGAAGGGCCACATGGCCGATATCGGCAACGTCCAGTTCAAGGGCGATGACGGGCTGGCTCTCTCCTTCCACGCGGAGACGACGTCGAAGATCCTGGTGCTGGCCTCGAACGGCAAGATCTTCACTCTCGATGCATCAAAGCTCCCCGGCGGGCGCGGCTTCGGCGATCCGATCCGCCTGATGGTCGAGATGGACGAGGGCTCCGACATCGTCACCGCCTTCGTCTACAGGCCTGGAACGCGGATCCTGCTGATGGGCGCGGACGGGCGCGGCTTCGTCGCGCAGACGGATACGCTCGTCGCCAATACCCGCAAGGGCAAGCTCGCGCTCAACGTCGATGCGGACATCCGCGCCGCGATCTGCGCGCCCGTCGAGGGCGATCATGTCGCGATGATCGGCGAGAACCGCAAGCTGCTGGTCTTCCCCGTGGAGCAGATCCCGGAGATGAGCCGGGGCAAGGGCGTGCGGCTGCAGCGCTACAAGGATGGCGGCGTCGCCGACGCCAAGGTCTTCAAGCTCGACGACGGCCTCACCTGGCGCGACACCTCCGACCGCACCTGGACTGTCGCGAAAACCGAACTCACGGAATGGATCGGCAACCGCGCCGAATCAGGCCGCCTGCCGCCGAAGGGTTTTCCGAAGAACAACCGGTTCGGGTGAAGGATTTTCGATACCGGTGCGCGAGGTGAAGGTTTTTCGAGATTTGTGATTGATTTTCGACATCGCCTCGCGATGCGATCAAGCCACATGATCCTGCGGCTGCGCCCCGTGGGCCCGCAGAAAATCGAGAACCTGCGCCCGGTTGGGTGCGCCGTCGCGGCCGCCGAAGTGCTGGCACTTCAATGCTGCGGCAGCAGTTGCAAAGCGTGCGGCGTCGTAGGTTGATGCGCCTTCCGCGATGCGCACGGCGAAGGCCCCGTGCCAGATGTCGCCCGCGCCCAGCGTATCGACGGGTTGAATCTCGAAGGCCGGCAGGTGGTGCACGGCCCCCCCGCTCCAGTAGAACAACCCCTCCCCACCATTGGTGACGCCGAGCCAGACGTTGTCGTCGAGGGTGAAGGCTTCGAGCGCGCGTCGCGCGTCGGAGTGGCCGGTAATGTCGCGCAGGCCCTGCATCGAGAAGGCGATGTGGGTGGCGAGCGTCAAGAGCTCGGGCACGCGCTCGGGCTCGCGGTCGGCGTCGAGGACTGCGGGAATGCCCGCCTCGCGGGCGAGCTTGAACAGATGCGCGCTCCCCTCCTGCCAGCGCGTATCGCCCAGTACCGCCTTGACGCCCTCCGGCAGGCGGTCAGGCAGCCACTCGGTATCGCGCGGCAGGAGCGGATCGGCGTAGGAGACGATCATCCGCTCGCCAGCGCGATCGACGATGATGGCGGAGACGGGGGAAGCGCGACCTGGCACCTGGCGCAGGCCCGAGCAGTCGATGCCCTCGGTGCGCAGGGCCGTGACGATGCCGTCGCCCACCGCATCGTCGCCGAGGCTCGCGAAGAGCTGGACGTCGGCTCCCAGCCGCGCCATGGCGACGGCGGCATTGGCCGCCGTGCCGCCGGTGGTGATCCTGAAATCGCGCGCGCGGTATTTCTCCAGGCGCGTGGGCATCTCGTCGACCTGATAGACGTAGTCGAGCGTGGCGATGCCGGCACAGAGAATCCGCGGCTTCATGCGATCAATCCCTCACCAGGTTCCCGTGTTTTCCATCGAAGCCCACGGCTCCTGCGCAGGCAAAGGCTCGCCGCGCTGGAGCAGCTCGATGGATATCCCGTCCGGCGAACGGATGAAGGCCATGTAGCCGTCTCGCGGAGGTCTGTTGATGGTGATCCCCTTGTCCATCAGCTGCTGGCAGGTCGCGTAGATGTCGTCGACCCGATACGCCAGATGGCCGAAGTTGCGCCCGCCCTGATACTCGTGCTCGTCCCAGTTATAGGTGAGTTCGAGGGTCGGCGCACGCGTCTCGCGCGCCCGCTCCACATCCTTGTCGCCGGCGAGGAAGACGAGCGTGAAGCGGCCCTTCTCGTTCTCGATGCGGCGAACCTCCGTCATCCCGAGCTTGTTGCAGAAAAAGTCGAGCGCCTTGTCCAGGTCGCCGACCCGGATCATCGTGTGCAGATATTCCATTTCCCTGGTCCTCCTTGTTCTCGTCGGTCAAACCGATATGAAGAGCGTTATGCACTTTAAGTCAAACCGGACGCGCATGGGTAAACGCGCGTTGCGGGGTTTGAGACGATGGGATTAAGTGGCTTCCCGAGCCGGACAGGAACAGGCCTTCAAGCATGCGCACCGACACGCCCAAGACGATCCGTCTGAAGGATTATCGCCCGAGCGACTTTATAATCTCACGTGTCGACCTGGACATCATCCTCGACTGGAAAGCCACGCGCGTGCTGGCGCGCCTCGCGGTCGAGCGCAATGAGGGCGCGCGGGCGGATGCGCCGCTCGTGCTCGACGGGGACGAACTGCAGCTCACCCGCATCGCCATCGACGGCGTCGTGCCGGACAAGCAGGAATACGAGGCGAAGCCGGACGCGCTCACGATCAAGCGCCCGCCCGGCGGCTCGTTCACCCTCGAGATCGAGACGATCGTGGATCCGACGGCGAATACCAAGCTGATGGGGCTGTATCGCTCGAGTGGCGTCTACTGCACGCAATGCGAGGCGGAGGGCTTTCGCCGCATCACCTATTTCCTCGACCGCCCCGACGTGCTCTCGGTCTACACCACACGCATCGAAGCCGATCGCGAGGAGGCGCCGGTGCTGCTCGGCAACGGCAATCTCGTCGAAAGCGGCGATGCGGGCGAGGGTCGGCACTTTGCCGTCTGGCACGATCCGTTCCCCAAGCCCTCCTATCTCTTCGCCCTCGTCGGCGGCAAACTCGGCTGCGTGCGCGACAGCTTCACCACCATGAGCGGGCGCGAGGTTGAACTCGGGATCTATGTCGAACCCGGCAAGGAAGGCCGCGCGGATTACGCGCTGGACGCCCTCAAGCGCTCCATGCGCTGGGACGAGGGGGTCTTCGGGCGCGAATACGATCTCGACGTGTTCAACATCGTCGCCGTCTCCGATTTCAACATGGGCGCAATGGAGAACAAGGGCCTCAACATCTTCAACGACAAATACGTGCTCGCCTCCTCCGACACCGCGACCGATGCGGACTACGCGCATATCGAGGCGATCATCGCGCACGAATATTTCCACAACTGGACCGGCAACCGCATCACCTGCCGCGATTGGTTCCAGCTCTGCCTGAAGGAGGGCCTGACGGTCTTCCGCGACCAGGAATTCTCCTCCGACGAACGCTCGCGGGCCGTGCACCGAATCACCGAGGTGCGGACCCTGCGTGCGCGCCAGTTCACCGAGGATTCCGGCCCCCTCGCCCACCCGGTGCGGCCCAACGAATATCGCGAGATCAACAACTTCTACACGGCCACGGTCTACGAGAAGGGTGCGGAGATCATCCGCATGCTCAAGACGCTGCTCGGCCGTGATGCGTTTGCGAAGGGGATGGATTTCTATTTCGAGCGTTATGACGGAACGGCCGCGACGATCGAGGATTTCCTCGGTTGTTTCGCCGAGTCGTCGGGGCGCGACCTCTCGCATTTCGCGCTGTGGTATGCGCAGGCAGGGACGCCGCGCGTGGCGGTGACGGGGCACTACGATGCGGACGCGCAGAGTTACCGGCTCGATTTCGCGCAATCGATTCCCCCGACGCCGGGACAGCCGACGAAGAAACCTGCCGTTATCCCGATCGGCCTGGGCCTCGTCGCCGCGGACGGCAGCGCATTCGGGGCGTCGAGCGCGGATATCGACGAGGACGGCGTCTTCGTGCTCGACGCCGCATCCGCCAGCGTGACCTTCACGAACGTCCAAACGCGCCCCGTCCCCTCCGTCTTCCGCGGTTTCTCGGCACCCGTGCGGATCACGCTCGATCTGGGCGATGCCGATCTGCTGGCGCTCCTGCAATACGACACCGACCCCTTCAACCGCTGGCAATCGGCGCAGACGGTGGCAACCCGCCTGCTGACCCGGGCGGCGACGGGGGCCAGCGGCGAGACATCGCCAAACGCGCTCGCGCAGGCCCTCCTCGCCTTCCTTTCGCGGGAGGGCATGGCCGATCCCGCCTTCGCAGCCCTCGTGCTGGCGCTACCATCCGAGGCCGAGATTGCGCAGGAGATCGGCAAGGACGTCGATCCGGGCGCGATCCACGAGGCGCGCGAGGCGCTGCGGCACACGATCGGGGCGACGCTCGCGCCGGTGCTGGGGGACCTGCGCACGCAGCTGCGCTCGGATGCTCCCTACAGCCCCGACGCCGCATCCGCCGGACGCCGCGCCTTGCGGAACGCCGCGCTCGACTTGCTGGCTGCGGGCAAGGCGCAGGAAATCGGCGCGCTGGTTCATGGCGAATACGATCAGGCCGACAACATGACCGACCGGCTGGCGGCGCTGAGCGTCGCCTCGCATCTGCCGGGGGAACCGCTTTCCGACGAGTTGTTCGCCGATTTCCGCAAGCGCTATGCGAACGAGCCCCTCGTCCTCGACAAGTGGTTCGCGCTCCAGGCCATGATGCCCTCCGACGACGTCCTCGCGCGCATCGAAGGATTGATGGCCGACAACGCGTTCTCGATGAACAATCCGAACCGCGTGCGCTCGCTCATCGGTGCCTTCGCGCTGTCCAACCCGACGCAGTTCCACCGCCTCGACGGGGCGGGATACGACTTCGTCGCGGACAAGGTCATCGCGCTCGACGAGAAGAACCCGCAGGTGGCGGCGCGGATCCTCACGGCGTTCAACACCTGGCGTGTGATGGAACCGGTTCGGCGAGCCCGGGCCGAAGCGTCCCTGCGGCGGATCGCGGCGCGAAAGGGATTGTCGCCGGATGTGGCGGATATCGTGCTTCGCACCCTCGCCTGAGGCGAAACATGCCCTTCTTGCGGCGCACATGAGGATTGTGCGTCGCAGCATTCGATTGGAAATAACTTCTGGATCGGTGCCGGGTGATTCGCCGCGGACGCCCTCCTCGCGCCACGCTTCGACAAAAACAGCATGACATCAAAGACTTCCACGAGCGGATGTTCAGCATTCGGGCGCGTCTTCGGCTGCGCGCGAATCGCTGGAATCGCGAAGGTTAAAATTTGCTGAATGCAAGTCTGGACAAAACAATTCTACAGGATTCTATTGATGGTGATTCGGGTAGATGCGGCACGTCTCCCCGACGAGACGGACAGGAATCTGAAGGGGATGTGCGCATGTCAGGTGCGGACGCCGCGTGCGCTGCTGCGCGCGCCGGGACCATCATGGGAGTCACACGAGCGGCGGGTCACCCCGCCCTCGGGAAGCTTGAGAAAGCTGACCCATGGCTGAGGCTCGCCGTTCCGATACTGCTGCTGATCTTCCTTTCCACCCTGGGTGCGACCGCGCTTCTCCAGTTGCGCGAAGACCGGCGTGAAACGCTGGCCCGCGCCGTCGCCGATATCGAGATCATCGCGATGCTGGCCGCTGCGGAACTGGCGCGCGCGCCGATGCCGCCCTCCCAGGCCAACCGTTTTCTCGACGACCTCGTCTCCAGCCTGCCGGTCGAGGCGCTGGCGCAGGGGCGCATGCTCTTCGTCTCCGATGCGTCCGGCGCAATCCTCGCGGCCCAACCCAGCGGGACGGTCGCGCCTCGGGACCTCGAGGTCCTGCTCGGCGAGGAGCAGGCGCTCACCATCTTCGCCGATCGCGCCGGGGTGATGGACCTCATGCTGCCCACAGGCGAGAAGGCGATGGCCACTGTGCGCGCGCTCCCGGTGCCGCTGGGCCACGTGGCCGTGGTGCAGACGCATCATCAGATTCTGACGAGCTGGAGCGCGCGCACAAACGCCCAGCTCACCCTCCTCATCGCCACCGTCGTCGTCCTGATCGGCCTCGGTTCCGCCTATTTCCTGCAGGCGAACCGCGCCCGCACAGCAGACCATATCTGCGAGAAGGTCAGCCGACGGATCGATTCGGCTCTCAGCCGCGGTCGCTGCGGCCTGTGGGACTGGGACATCGCGCGGGGGCGGATCTACTGGTCGGATTCGATGTACGACCTCCTCGGCCACGCCCGCACGGACGAGTTCATGTCGTTCGGCGAAGTGAACGCGATGATCCACCCCGACGACAGCGATTTCTACGCGCTCGCCGACGAGCTCGCCGCCTCCCGCTCGACCATCGTCGATCACGCCTTCCGCATCCGCGCCGCCAACGGCGACTGGGTCTGGCTGCGGGCGCGCGCCGAACTCGTGCAGGACAAGGACGACGATACCCGCCACCTGATCGGCATCGCCGTCGACATCACCGAGCAGCGCCGCCTCGCGGAGCAGACGGCGGCCGCCGATATCCGCCTGCGCGACGCCGTCGATGCGATCTCCGAGGCCTTCGTGCTCTGGGACGAGGAAAACCGCCTCGTCCTGTGCAATTCCAAATTCCGCACCCTCCACGATCTCGAGCTCGACGTCGCCATTCCCGGCTGCACCTATGCCGAAGTCATGAGGAACGGGCGCCAGCATATCGTCCAGCAGGAGCTCCCCCGCAGCGAGCGTCCGGAAGCGGGTGCGCGCAGCTTCGAGGCGGAACTCGGCGATGGGCGCTGGCTGCAGATCAACGAGCGACGCACCCGCGACGGCGGCTACGTCTCCGTCGGCACCGACATCACCGCGCTGAAGCTGCAGGAGGAGCGCCTGCGCGATTCCGAGCGCCGCCTGAAAGCAACGATCAGCGACCTGCGCGTCTCGCGCCAGAAGCTCGAAGCCCAGACCCAGCAGCTCGCCGATCTCGCCGAGCGCTATCTCGAACAGAAGGCCGAGGCCGAGGGCGCAAGCCGGGCGAAATCGGAGTTCCTCGCCAATATGAGCCATGAACTGCGCACCCCGCTCAACGCCATCATCGGCTTTGCCGAGGTGATGGAGACCGGCGTCTTCGGCGATCTGGGCTGTGCGAAATACGGCGAATACTGCAACGATATTCGCTCGTCGGGCGAGTACCTGCTCTCGGTTATCAACGACATCCTCGACATGTCGCGCATCGAGGCGGGCCGGATCAGGCTGGAGAAGGAGCGCTTCGCGCTTGACGAGGTGGTGATCCGTGCAACCCGGATGATCGGCGAGCAGGCGCGGGGGAAGAGCCTCGACCTGACCATTGAGGCCCAGCCCGAGACGCGCATGTTCGCCGACGAACGCGCTATCCAGCAGATCCTCGTCAACCTGCTTCAGAACGCGGTGAAGTTCACCCCCGATGAAGGCCGGATCGCCCTGCGGACGAAGGTCATCGGCGATGTCGTCAACATCTACGTCGAGGATAACGGCATCGGTATTCCCCGTGAAGCGATGCAGAAGATCGGCAAGCCGTTCGAGCAGGTCGAGAGCGAATACTCCAAGACCTACAAGGGCTCGGGGCTCGGCCTCGCCATCGCCAAGTCACTCGCCGAGCTGCACGGGGGCAGCCTGCGCATCCGCTCCCAGGTCGGCGTCGGGACCATCGTCCTCGTCCGCCTCCCCCTGAACGCGCAACAGGCGCTCACCCACGCGGCGTGAATGTCCTCAGGCGGCGCGGATGCCGTCGAGGAATTCGCGCAGTTCACGGCTCAGATCGTCCGTTCCCTTCGCCAGGCCATTGGCCGCCGTCAGGACCTGCGAGGCGGCGGCGCCCGTCTGCGTTGCGGCCTCGCGCACCTGCGAGATGTTCTCCGTCACATCCTGCGTGCCGCGCGCCGCTTCGTTGACGTTACGCGCGATCTCGCCCGTCGCCGCCTGCTGCTGCTCGACGGCTGCCGCGACGCTGGTTGCGATGCGGCTCATGTCGCCGATGGTCGTGCCGATCGACTGGATCGCATCGACGACGTCGCTGGTGGAGGCCTGGATCTCGGCGATCTGGCTGGCGATCTCGTCCGTCGCCCGCGAGGTCTGGCTCGCGAGTTCCTTGACCTCGGAGGCGACCACCGCGAAACCGCGACCGGCCTCCCCCGCCCGGGCTGCCTCGATCGTGGCGTTCAGCGCGAGAAGGTTCGTCTGCTCGGCGATGGCGCTGATCAGCTTCACCACGTCGCCGATCTTGTTCGCGCCCTGTGCCAGACCCTGGACCTTGTCGTTGGTGCGCTGAGCGTCGCCCACCGCCCTCGAGGCGATGTCGGAAGACTGCGTCACCTGCCCGCCGATCTCGCTGGCGGACACGGAGAGTTCCTCCGTTGCGGTTGCGACTGCCTGGACGTTGGCGGAGGTCTCTTCCGCCGCGGCGGCGACCATGTTGGATTGCTGGTTGGTCTGCTCGGCGTTCGACGACATCGAGCGCGCGGTGGTCTCCATCTCGTCGGCCGCCGAGGAGAGCTGGCGCACGAGGGTGCCGACCTTGGCTTCGAAGTCGCCCGCAAGCGTCGCCATGGCCTGCTTCTTCTCCGCCTGCGCCGCAGCCTCGCGCGTGATCTTCTCCTGTTCGAGCTGCTGGCGTTCGATCGCATTCGCCTTGAACACCTGCACGGCCTCTGCCATCGCGCCGATCTCGTCGCCGCGCCCGCGCCCCGGGACCTCGACATTCGTATCGTCGTCGGCGAGACGCGTCATGACCTGCGTCAGCGCACCCACCGGCACGGCGATACCCCTGTAGAGAACGAAGCCCGCGATGCCGGCGATGCCGACGGCGAAGATCAGCCCGAAGAGGCTGACCGAATACGAAGACGAGAAGGCGGCTCGCTCCTGAGCGACCATTTCCTCCAGCGCGCTGCGGCCTTCTTCGACGACCTCGTCGACGAGCCTGCGGATTTCACCCATCAGCGCGCGCCCCTGGCCCTCGCCGACAAATGCACGCGCGGCCTCGACCGTTCCGCTTGCGCCCATCAGGGCGATCTTCCGATCTGCAATATCGGTGTACCACCTGCCGGCGAGCGTTTCGAGTTCGGCGATGCGACGCAGCTGCGCCGGATCATCCGCCAGGAGCCGTCTCGCCTGCGCAATCAAGGTGCGGCTTTCGACCGAGCCGGTGCGGTAAGGAGCGAGAAAGTCGTCCCGACCGGTCACGACGTATCCGCGCACACCCGTTTCCTGATCGACCATCGAAATCATGAAGAGGTTCATCGTCCGCAGAACCTGCTGCTCGTGATCGGCCAGGCTGGCCGACGCTTCGAGCGTCGTCAGGTTGCGGTAATTGATGCCGAGGATGGTGGCTATTACCACGATCAGGCAGACGAAGGCGGCAATCAGCTTCTTCGCGATCGACAGTTTTCCAAGGACGGACATCAGGACCTCATGCAGTTTCGGCAGAAACGATCTAAGCGGCAGCCTAAGATTGCACTTAATGTCACGACGTCTTAACGCACTCCTAAACGGCGACAAATTTGGCCCCTGTACTGACAAGGTCCGCCCCGATGCTGGCATCGAGGCGCAAACAAAAGGTCATCATTTGGCTAAAGTCGCTGAATTATCAATCCATTACCAAGCGCCTTTCTTACGTATACAGCCGCTCCCCTTCAAGACCTTCGTAGAGACCGGCCACGTATTCACCGTAACCATTGTAAATAACTGTCGGAATTTCCTCTTGGGTACCGATCATGGTCTCCGTTGCCTGGCTCCAGCGCGGATGCGGCACTTCCGGGTTTACGTTCGCCCAGAAGCCGTATTCGCGGCTCTGCAGCTGCTCCCAGAACGAGACCGGGCGCTCGTCGGTGAAGGTGATGCGGTCGATCGACTTGATCGACTTGAAGCCATACTTCCACGGAACCGCGAGCCGCAGGGGCGCGCCGAACTGGTTGGGCAGCGGCTTCCCGTAGATCCCGGTGACGAGGAAGGTGAGCTCGTTGCCGGCCTCCTCGATCGTCAGGCCCTCGGTGTAGGGCCAGGGATACCAGGTCTGGCGCTGGCCGGGCGCGATCGAAGGGTTCTGGAAGGTCTGCATCGAGACGTATTTCGCCGAGCCGAGCGGCCGCGCCATCTCCAGCAGCTTCGCCATCGGAAAGCCCGTCCACGGCACCGCCATCGCCCAGCCCTCGACGCAGCGCAGCCGGTACAGCCGCTCCTCCAGCCCCATGCGGCGGATCAGCGTGTCGATGTCGATCTGCAGCGGCTCCTCGACCATCCCGTCGATGGTGATCGTCCAAGGCCGCGTCTCCAGCGCCTGCGCCGCAGCAGCGACGCGCTTGGAGGAGCCGAATTCGTAGAAATTGTTGTAGTTCGACGCGACCTCCTCGTCCGTCATCGCCCGGTCGAGCTCGAAAGCCGGGTTTTGCTCCGCCGGATAAAGATCGAGCGTCGGATCCGCATCCTGCGCCAGTGCGCCCATGGGAGCGGCGAGCGCCGAGGCACCAATGAGGCCCGCCCCCCCGAGCATCAGCTTGCGCCGGTTGAGGAAGAGGTGTTCGGGTGTGGCAGCGCTCTCAGGCAGCTCCCAGCCGCGTTTTGGTTTGATCAGCATCGTGCTTCTCCGCTTTGAGGGGAGAATTGGGGCATTGCGTCGCGAGGGCAAGCCCGGAATGCGCGGGGAGTGCTTGCTCACGCGATTGTTAGGTTAGATTTATGCGGAGGATGGTGGTGGTAGCGTAGGGCATTGTGGCGAATGGCACCCAGAGCCCTTCGCGCCCATACATCACTCGCGTTTCGCTCCCGAACAGCTTGCAGTTGAAACCACGCTCTCGGCCAAGAGCGCACCTTCTG
>Ga0208490_100946_pt1 | contig 13143 bp, 16 predicted proteins | sample SubbioAug_CSWold_FD_184818 | JGI IMG/M metagenome (GOLD analysis project Ga0208490, IMG submission 184818) | Serpentinite rock and fluid subsurface biosphere microbial communities from McLaughlin Reserve, California, USA - CR11Aug_CSWold (SPAdes) | ecosystem: Environmental > Terrestrial > Deep...
CGTCAGATGCGGCAGTTCGAGGGGAATAGCTGCTTGCGACGCGAGCGGCATCAGATGCTCCAGCGGGGTTTGGCGATGGTCTCGGACTGCAGCTCTTCCTGGATTTCGGCGAGCCGCGCTTCCTCCTCGGCGAGCTTCTCGTCGATGGTGTCGAGCTGGTCGATGGCCTTTTCCGCCTTGCGCATCTCCGCCTTCGCCGCCGCCACGACCTTCTGCTGCTGATCGCGCTCCTTCATGACATTCATGATCTGATGCTTCAGCTTGCCGAGATACTGGGCGTATTGCTTCGCCATCTTTGCGCGCCGCTCGATATCGGCATTCGTCACCGTCTCGCCCGGCGCCGGCGGTGCCTTGCACTGCTCCATGGCGTTGCGGGTCTCGACGAACTCCTGGCGCTGCGCATTGAGCCGGCTGTCGAGGGCGGCGTATTGCTCGCGGGCGCTCTGGTAGTCGCGCTTGCGCTGTTCGGCGCGCAGGGTCCGGATGGTCTTCAGCTTTCCCAGTTGCGCCCGCATCACGCGTTCGCCAGGTTGTTCAGCGCCGTCATGGTGGTCTCGAAGGGTGCGATCTCGCCGGGGCGCTGGCGCAGGAAGGTCTTGATCTGGTCGATCTTCTTCACTGCCTCGTCGTTCAGCGCATCCGCGCCCTTCTTGTATTCGCCGACCTGGATCAGCAGTTCGAGATCCTGGTAGCGCGAGAGCAGTTCACGCAGCTTCCCCGCCGCCCCCTGATGCTCCTTGCCCGTCACGTCGTTGAAGAGACGGCTGCGGCTGGTCAGCACGTCGATGGCGGGGTAATGGTTCTGGCCAGCCAGCTTCTCGGACAGGATGATATGCCCGTCGAGCAGGCTCTTCACCTCCTCGGCGACCGGGTCCGAGTTCATGTCGCCCTCGATCAGCACGGTATAGAACGCCGTGATCGAGCCCACCGCCGCCGGACCCGCGCGCTCGAAGAGCAGCGGCAGCGCGGAATAGACCGAGGGGGGGAAGCCGCGCCGGCCGGGCGGCTCGCCGGCGGAGAGTCCGATCTCGCGCAGCGCCCGCGCAAGACGCGTCACCGTATCGACGAAGAGCAGCACCTTCATGCCGCGGTCGCGGAAATGCTCGGCCACGGCGGTCGCCGTCATCGAGGCCTGCATGCGCTCGACGGAGGGGCGATCGGAGGTGGCGACGACGACGACGGTCTTGGCGCGGCTCTCCTTGGTCAGCGCCTTCTCGATGAAATCGTTGACCTCGCGCCCGCGCTCGCCGACCAGCGCCACCACGGTGACTTCCGCCGAGGAGCGCATGACGATCTCCGACATCAAGGTCGACTTGCCGCCGCCCGCCGTGCCGAAGATGCCCATGCGCTGGCCTTCGCCGACGGTCAGCAGCGAATCGATCGCCCTGATGCCGATGCCGAGCGGCTTCGAGATCGGCTCGCGGGTCATCGGATCGGGGGCCTGCGCCGAGATGCGCCTGCGTTCGGATTCGGCTCCGGGGCGCGGCGGCTCCGTGCCTTCGAAATGCATGAAGTTGCCGAGCGCATCGATCACCGTGCCAAGCAGGTGATCGCCGCACATGACGGTGGGGGGACGCCGCAATCCGACCACCTCCGTGCGGATCGACAGGCCCGAATTCCCGCCATAGGGGGCGAGAAAGGCGGTGGCGTTGTCGAGGCCGACCACCTCCGCGAGCCGCGTCTCCCCGGTATCGGGATCGCGCAGTTCGCAGAGTTCGCCGACTTCAGCGCCGGGCAGGTCCGCCCGCACCAGCGGCCCGGTCACGGCCAGCAGGCGGCCCGAGGAGCGGCGGGTGTCGATCTGGCCGACGAGGCGGTTGAGCTTGGCTATGCGGCTGGAGAAGGTCTTCTCCGTCGCTTCGGATTTTTCTGGCGATGCGGGCGCCTGGCGGAATGGTGTCATGCCCGTCAGCTCTCCAGGCTCTCGTCGCCGGCCTTGAGGCGCGAGAGCTGCTGGCGCAGGCCCACGTGAATCCGGCCCTTCGGCGTCTCCAGGATGATCTCGCCGCGCTTCAGCAGGGGATCGGCCTCGACGGATCTGATTTCGGGCGACGGCGTGTTCATGGGCAGTTTCAGCAGCGCCGCCTGGACCTGCTGATGATCGTCGGCGGAGACGCGCACGCTCGCCCAGATGTCGCCCGCCGCATCCGCCAGTGCGCGGCGCACGCAGCGGATGGCCGCGTCCTTCTCCTCGATTTCGCCCACCATCTGCTCGACGGCGGCGAGCACGATCTCGGCGAGTTCCTCGTCCGAGGCGGCAAGGCGCTGGCGGGCGCGATCGACGGCATCGACGAGTTCGGCGAGTGCCTCCGTGCGCCCCCGGTCGAAGCCCTCCTTGAAGCCGCGCGTTCGCCCCTCGGCTTCGGCTGCGGCGATGGACTGCTTCGCCTTGCCGTTGATCTCGCGGGCCTGCCCCAGAAAACGACCCGCCTCGACGACGGCGTTCATCTCGGCGGGGCTGAGGATCTTGTTGCCCGGGGTGAAGATCGGATTGTCGCTCATGCGGCTTCCGTCGAATCTGGATTTGCCGGGAGATCGGCAGCGTCGCCGATGTCAGCCTCCTGCGTCGCATCTGCACGCCATGCGGCTTCGTCGTCGTTCGAGGGTAGCGAGCCAGGGCCGCCGAACGATGTCTGCACCTGCGCGAGCGCAGCGGCCGCGACGTCGGGGAGACCCGTCTCCAGCGCGAGATCGAGGTTGGCGACGGGGGCGGTGGCGAGGGCGACGGGGAGGCCGAGCCTGAGCGCCACGAGGGGCGCGCCCGCGTGTCCGTGGGCTGCGAGCGAGCGCACGAAGAGCCGCAGATCAGTCGGGCTGACGGCCTCCTCCTGCTGATATTCGGCGAGAACCTCCGCATGTCTGTCGAGGAGCGTCTGCCGGGCGAGGCCGAAGGTCACCGCGCCCTCGCCCCAGCGTTCGTTCAACGCATGGAACGCCGCCCGCGACATCACCCGCCGCGTCCCGGCAAGCCTGATCGCAACGGCGAAATATTGCGCCGCGACGGCGAGATCCTGCGTGTCGTCCGGAAGCGAGGCGGCGCACGCCAGATGTTCGAGCGTGAGGCCGAGCCTCTCCCGTACGCGCCGGGCGACGCGTCGCCGAACGCTGGCGCGCGCCGACATCATCCTGTCCACGGCGAGCGCCGGCAGCCCGAGCACCTGCGCAATCGTATCGAGCCCGAGAAGATCGCGGATGAGATCGGGCTGCTCCGCGCAGCTTCGCAGCACCGCGGCGAGGCGGATGTGGCGGCTGTAGCCGGGGCCGCCGAAATCCCGGGAGCGGCGCGGAGATGTTGCGACTGCAGGAGGGGATGTGACGGCAGCTTGCGCGACGCGAGGTGGGGCGGGCGCGGGGGGAGCCGGCGCGGGTGGCTGCTCCGCGAAAGCCTGCTCCACTTGGGTCTGCTCCACCTGCGTCTGTTCCACCGGCAAGACCACGGCGCAGGTTTGCGGCTGCTGCTCGGGCGATGCGCTCATGCGGAGCGCCTTACCCGCCGTCGGGCGCGGTCGCGGGCCATCATCGCCACCGCCGCAGCCACCATGCCGAGGGCGAGGAGCCAGAGAGCCGAGGAGGCATAACCAAAGACGCCTGCAACCAGTGCGGGCTGCGCCGTCTCGCCCTCTCGCGGACCTGGCTCGACCACAGGTCGTGCGACCGAGGCGGCGGTCGCGGGTGCAGCGGGGGCGATATCGGTTCGGGCGAGGGAGGATGTCGCCTCGTCGATTTCGGCCCCGACGGGGAAGAAGGCAACGGCCACGTCGCGGAAGTTCATCCCCTGCACGGCGTTCGCCACGAGCAGGCGCACGCGCGTGGAAAGCTCGCTGTCGTCGAGATGGGGGGCATGGTGGACCAGTACGGAAGCAGAGGGTTTGTTCATCGGCAGGCCGCGGAGATCCAGATCGGGCAGGACGATGTGGACCCGCGCGCTCATCACGCCCGAGATGGTGGTGATCGTCCGCGCGATCTCCTGGTTGAGCGCGTGCATGGTGCGGATGCGCTGCTCGTAGGGTGAGACGATCAGCCCGTCGCCGGGAAAGATTTCTCCGAGCGACTGGTAGGATTCGCGCGGGAGGCCGACACGCTTGAGCGCCTCGGCGGCGGCGGCGAGGGCGTCTTCGGCGACCATGATGCGGTAAGTCGTCGGATCGACCTGCTCGCGCTTCGCCTCGATCCCGGCCCGCGCGAGGACCGCGATCATTTCGTTGGCGTCTCGCTGGTTCAATCCCTGATAGAGCTCAGTCTGGCACGCGCCGAGCAACAGCGATATCGCTACGAGAAGGGAGAGGGCGGTCTTCGACATCCAGATGCTTGCTTTCGCCTTGTTTAGGAACCCTGCTTCAACTGGTTGAAGATCTCGTTAATTTTCTTTGTCATACCAACGACATGCTCGAATGCAGACATCAGGCGCGTGCGCGACTCCTGGTGCGAGGCGAGGTGCAGGGACATCATCATGCTGCGCTCGGAATTGAGGTTGTCGCTCTGGCGGACCAGGCCCTGGACCTCGGAATTATGCCGCATCGCCTCTTCCGGGGACCTGGGGCGATTATCGGCGATACGTTCCTTGATTGCGTCCATCGTATTGCCGATCCGCGCCGACAGCCCGGTGATCTCGCCGGCGAAGTCGATCCGGTCCGTCCTGGTTTCCGATGGGACGCCCAACGCCGACTGGATTACCGGCGGGGCCGCGTCGGCGGTGCGATCGGAGAAGAGTTGTCGGGGCGCTCCCCCGCCGATCCGGTCCGAATCGCGCGCCAGCATCCGCGAGCCGGCATCGTCGAAGCGGCCGCGCTCGGCGGCTCCGAACGTTCCTGACGCACTCGATCGATAGTCGCCATGCGCCGCCCCGGCGCTGGACGGCGGGGGCATCAGGACGCGCAGCATGCCCTCCCGGTCGATCTGCAGCCCGCGCTCGAGATCGCGGAACTGCTGGCCGAAGACGCGCATGTCGGCGCGCGGATCGATGGGTCGGGCAGCGGGAGATTCGGACAAGGCTTCCCGGTAGATCGTCTGGAACGTCGCCTGATCGGACGCCTGCCGGACCTGGGCCGCGCCAGCCGGATCGACTGTCATGCCGCTCAGTGCGGGTTGCGAGATCGGGTCCACGCGATGCCTCCGGTTACAGCTGAGGGTTGATCCTAGTGCTGTGGAGTCTACGCCACAAGAAATTGTATAAAATACGATTAATTCGCGTCGGTGAATCGCGCCTTCCTCACGCGTCCACTTCGGAAATCCATCGTGGCCGCACCGGAACCCCGTCCGTCGGTGTCCGTTTACGAAAACGAACCGCAATCGCCACGCAGGTGGCTGGAGAGAGGACCACGATCATGAGCGGCAACAAGCACCCCAAGGCCGAGGTCGGCAAGAACACTCCGCGCGACGATCTCGAGGTGAATCCGGGCATCAAGGAATCGAAGGGCTCCTATGCGACAGGCGAGGATCCGAAGGAGATTCGCGGCGAGAACACCTTTGTCGGAGACGTCAAGAACGATCCGAACTCACAGGGCGGGCTGAACCCGGACCGGCTCGGGCGGCAAAACAAGTGACGCACGACTATAACAGGAATGCATTCGATTGACATCAAGCGCGCCGCTAGCGGCTTGCCGAACAGCTTTGACGCATCGCATCTCTGGTGCCGGCATTATCGACTTGCAAACTCTGCCCATCGACATTATCTTCATGCCAAGATAGAATGCTCTGTAATCATTTGACGTAGGAGACATCAAGAGATGTCCACATATTCGCCGTTCGGCGTACCAGCTGGAAGAAATCCAATCGCTCCAGGCTTCCAGGACGCGATTGTCCCTGGACAGAGTGGCTCCGGCTTCGAGCTGAAGCCCGCAGGCGTTCCCGCGCCTGCCAAGGCGACCGAACAGCCGGCCGGTTCGCTGGTCTCGACCGGCGCTGCCGGTATCGTCCCCCCGGCGCAACCGCTGCCGGGCGCGCCCTTGCAGGTCATGTTCGACAAGCTTTCGCCTGCCGATCTCGAGCGATACGAGACGGCCAGGCGGGCCATGTTCCAGGAGTAGGCCAAGTGACGCGTCTTCCCAATCGCGAGATCGTCTACCGCCTCCTCTTCGTGACGGAGCAGGGGAATCCCGACCAGCGCAACGCGGCGAATGCACGTCTCGCATCGCTCCGCGACGCATTCGGAAACGACCGGCGCTTCCCCAGTTCCCGACCGATCATGCCCGCCATCGAGACCGAATCCTGGACCTGGTGGCATGAAGTCGCCGCCTCGCCGGGGGCTCCTCCGCAGGCTGTCGGCGGTCCGGTCTGAATCCGTCGGCGCTACCGAGCCGGCTTGCGGGTCTTCCCGGGAGCCGGCTCTTGCGCGTCGTATGCACCCGCCTCCAAAGCCGCCTCCTGCGAACGCGCCGTCGTGACCGCGCCAAGCCGGAGATCCCCCCAGCCCGGCAGCTTGATGCCGAGGCGGCGCGGGTCGATGCCGGCGACGAGCCCCATCAGATTGATCTCGAGCCCCTCCATCCAGCCGATGCTGACGCCGGCGTAGCCGGCGAGCGAAACGCGAAGCCCCGTTCCGCTGACGGTTCTCCCGATGAAGAAGGATTGCGGCACCCAGTCCTTGCCGAGAGCCGTGGCCGGGAGGGCGGCGCGCAATGCCGGCACCTCGCTCGCCACATGGGCGACGAAGGTGTTCGAGTTCGGTCCCGGCCAGGCGCGGTAACCGCCCGGGCCGCTGTAGGGATATGACGCAACGGCCTCGCGTATGTGCGGGATGAGGCGCGCGGCCTCGTCGCCGTCGATGGCGATCACGGTCTCGGGGAAGTTCGAGAACCAGCGCCCGTCCGCGTCCCAGCCGTCGGTGCGAATCGGCGAGCCCCAGCCCACCTTGTCGAAGCGGCTGTAGCGCGCCGCGCCCTCTTCCTTCACCACGATCCAGCTGTGATGCGCCACGACGCCGCGCCAGCGTCCGGTGCGCGCCGCATAGATGCGGATCAGCGCCGGGCTGGATGCGGACGGGGGCGGGAGCAGGCCGGCGCTCGACCAGTTCGCCCGCGACCAGCCGGTGGCGGCGTCGCCCTGATGGACGAACCACAGCGCCCGCGCCGCCAGCGGCAACGCGAACAGAATTACGATGGCGAGGAATAGCGACAGAAACAAACGCAGCACGCTCACGAGGCTCCTCGCTCCTTCAAGCAGGTGAAGATGGCCGAAATCGGTTGGTGCCCGGCCCGCAGGTTGCCCAACCCGCCTGTTGCAAATGTAGCGCGCGCGTTAACCATCAAGAAGGCACGCTGCGGCCCTGCCGCACCTGCGCCCCAATCGCGGCGCAACAGGGGCGGACCCGCAACCCCCGCACCGTGATTTGATCCCCCATGCTCGCTCGACCCGCCTCGTCCGCCGGAAAGCTCTCGATCGTCGCGGCTCTCTGCCTCTCCCTGGCCGGCTGTTTTTCGCTGGGCGGCGGCGCGGGACCCGGCAACGAGGCCTTCGCCTCGATCAACAACGATCCCGTGCTCCTCGTCGCGACGACGCGGCGGCCGGCGGGCAATCTCGGCCAGAGCCCGTTCTTCGGGGCTGAGCGGGGCAGCGGCCTCTCCTTCGCCCGCGCCCGCATGACGCCGCCCTCCCGGAGCCTCGCGGGGCGCGTCGCCTCGGTGGTGACGGGCGGATGGCGGGTGGATCGCGTCGAGGACCTGACGCAGACGAACGCGGCGCAGGCCTTTTCCCGCGCGGCCGTCGGGCAGGATGTCCTGCTCTACGTGCACGGCTATCGCGAAAGCTTCGAGACGGCGGCGACGAGCGCGGCCGAGCTTGCCGAGGGGATCGGCTTTCGCGGCGCTCCGGCGATCTTCACCTGGCCGTCCGGCGCGGCGACATTCGATTACGGTTACGATCGCGAGAGCGCCATGTGGTCGCGCGACGCCTTCGAGGACCTGCTGATGGCGCTGGCGCAGACGCAGAGCGCGGGCCGCGTGCATATCGTGGCGCATTCCATGGGATCGCAGGTGACGCTGGAGACGCTGCGGCTCGTGCGGGCCGCGGGCGGCGATGCCGCCATGTCGCGGATCGGCGCGGTCGTGCTCGCTTCCCCCGACGTGGATATCGACCTGTTCGAGCAGGCGGTGACGCGTCTGGGTGCCGATGCGGGGAAGATCACGGTGATTACGTCCACGAAGGACCGCGCGCTGCGGGTCTCCCAGAGGATCGCGGGAGGCGTCGAGCGGGCGGGTTCGGCGGACCGCGACCGGCTGGTGTCGCTCGGCGTGCGGGTCGCCGACGCCTCGGATTTCGGCGGCGGCCTGATCAATCACGACCTCTTCCTCACCAACGCGGAGGTCAAGGCCGTGGTCAAGAGGTCGGTCGAGCGGGAGCGCTGAGCGCTCCCGAAGGTCCTGGCGACCGCTGATAATAGATGTCCCATTCGTCTTCGCCGATCGCGCCGAAGCCATTCCGCTCGTAGAATCGCGCCGCATCGCTGCGGCGGAGCACGCCGAGCCTGATCGGGAGGCCGGCACGGTCCGCCTCGGCGATCAGGCCGCGCAGGACCGCGCTTCCAAGCCCGCAACCCTGTTGCTCCGGAACGATGTAGAAGTGCTCGATCGTGAAATGATCGCTGAACGCCGGAAAGCTCACACAGCCCCATAATGTCGCATCGGGCGCAACGACGAGGCGCGTATGTGCGACGTGGAACGTCTTGCGGAATCGCTCGCGGGCGCGGGTTTCGTCGAAACGGCCGATCCGCTCGAGGCTCTCGCGCATCACCAGGAGCCTGAGACTCAGCAGGCGATCGAAATCGCTCTCGTCCGCCTTCGCGAAGGCGAACGGGTAGGGTTCACCGGGAGCGATCGCGGTTTTGGATTGCCGCCTCCCGGACATCCGTCAGTTCAGCGCCGCGCGCCGGGGCGTCGCGGTGAGGTTGACCCGCGAGGCCTCGATCACGCTCATGCCGATCTGCGTGCGCACCGCAATGCGCAGCGGGAGCAGCGTCCGGTTCGATTCGATCGGGGCGAGCCAGACCGACATGTCGCGGTTGTCCTCCATGAACTGGACAGCCTCGCGACCCGGCCGATGACCCGAGATCGCCTTGAACCGCGCGTTGCAGACGAGGACCGGCCCGATATAGCCCGGCTTGTTGATTTCCTGGATGCCGCCGTAGCTCAGGGTGATGTCGAAGCGCGACGCGCCGTCGAAGACGGGGATGGTGCGGTCGCAATTGCGCGGATCCGTAAGCTCGGCGCGCGCGATCGCGGGCAGGAGGAAGGCGCTGACCGGATCGACGATGTCGCGCGTGTGGGCGCTGGCGACGGGAATGCGATCGTCATGCTCCTTGAGCGGAGGCTCGATCTCGACCGCGGCGACGGAACCGGCGCGCATTCCCATCCGCACCGTGCGACTGGCGCGCGAGCTCTCCGACCGCACCGCAAAGGCGCTGGGACGGATGCGCGTGCCGGAAACGTCTCCAGAGGCGTTGGCGGCTCCCTTGCCGCTCAGGAACACGCCCACGAGGCCCGTGAGGCGCGCCTGGAGGGCGATGTTGTAACTGCGGCCATCGAAACTGCTGACGACGTCCGCCGTGCCGACGGGGAATCCCGCGACGGTGATGCCGTAGACGGCTTCGAGGGAGGCGGCCTGCGCGGGGGCGGCAGCCGAGAGCGCACAGGCGAACGCCGCCGCACCGAGAGAGAATGTGTTCCGCATCGCGCGGTTGTCCTTGCTTTGACGCCTTGCGAATCAGCAGGCGAGACGTGGCTTTGTTCCCCCCGAAACTCCATTATGGAAGTTAACGCTCTCCTATCCTTGACGCCACCCCACATCGTCGATTATACGCAGCGCTCTTCTCAAGGACTTTGAGTGTCCGGCCGCCGCGATCCCGCCAAGGTGGGTTCGTCAGATCGATGTGGCTGCACTGTGTGGATAGGACAGATACGATGTCGCGCCGTTGCGAATTGACCGGCAAAGCCGTGATGAGTGGCCACCTCGTGAGCCATTCGAACCATAAGACCAAGCGGAAGTTCCTGCCGAACCTCTGCAACGTCACTCTTGCGTCGGACGCTCTCGGGCGCTCCTTCCGCCTGCGTATCGCCGCCAGCACCCTGCGCACGGTCGAGCATCGCGGTGGACTCGATGCGTTCCTCGCCAAGTCGTCGGAAGGCGATTTGTCGCAGAACGTCCGCGTCATCAAGCGCGAGATCGAGAAGAAGACCCTGCTCGCGGAATAATTCCGCTGCATTGATCTTCTGAAATTCGCCGGGCGGCTATCATGGTCGCCCGGTTTTTCCGTTTGAGATTTCTGGAAGACGGGAACGCCCGATGCTGTCACCGACCCAACGCCAGCCCTTCATGATCGCCATCGCCGTCATGGCGCTGATCGTGCTCGCCTCCAACATCCTCGTGCAGCATCCGGTGCAGGCCTACGGGCTGCAGGATTACCTGACCTACGGGGCGTTCACCTATCCCTTCGCCTTCCTCGTCACGGATCTCTGCAACAGGCGATTCGGGCCGGTGCTGGCGCGGCGGGTGGTGTATGTGGGTTTTGCCATCGCCGTTGCGCTGTCGATCTACTTCGCCACGCCGCGCATCGCGATCGCTTCCGGCACGGCCTTCCTCGTCTCGCATCTGATCGATATTGGCATCTTCGACCGCCTGCGCCGCATGGCCTGGTGGGCGCCCCCGCTCGTCTCCTCGGTGATCGCGTCCGGCATCGACACGGCCATCTTCTTCTCCTTCGCCTTCCATTGCGGCCCCGTCGTCGGCGACATGACGATCACGCAGATGCTGGGCGTCGTCGGCATTCCCGACGCGTGCATCGCCCTGCCGTGGCAGACGCTCGCGATGGCGGATTATGGCGTGAAGCTGGGGTTGGCGCTGATCGCGCTCATTCCGTATGGGGCGATGCTGCGGTTTGTCGGGCAGCAGGGTGCTGTGAACGGGCGGGCGTGAGCGCTATTGTTTCTTCTCCCTCCCCTCAGGGGAGGGCCGGGGTGGGGTAGGCCGCGACAGTGGCCTCCGCGCGGGCGCGACTGCACGAGACGTCTTGGATCCTGCACGACCCGTCGTCTCCACGCCCTTCGCGCTGCGCGCGAATACCCCACCCTTAATCCCTCCCCTGAGGGGAGGGAAACCGCGGAATTTAGCAGCAAGCCTCAGGCTCTCACCCGCCGGCGCGGCGCGCCCCGCTTTTTCGTCGGCGGTGCATCCTCGAAAAGCTCCGCCAGCTTCTCCGTCATCACGCCACCGAGTTCCTCCGCATCCACGATCGTGACCGCGCGGCGGTAGTAGCGCGTCACGTCGTGGCCGATGCCGACTGCGATGAGCTGGACGGGCGAGCGGGTCTCGATTTCCTCGATGATGTGCCGCAGGTGCTTTTCGAGGTAGTTGCCGGGATTGACCGAGAGCGTCGAATCATCAACCGGCGCACCATCCGAAATCACCATCATGATCTTGCGCTGTTCCCGGCGTCCCAGCAGACGCTGATGCGCCCAGTCGAGCGCCTCGCCGTCGATATTCTCCTTGAGCAGCCCCTCGCGCATCATCAGCCCGAGATTGCGCCTGGCCCGCCGCCAGGGAGCATCCGCCGACTTGTAGATGATGTGGCGCAGGTCGTTGAGGCGGCCGGGGTTCTGCGGCTTGCCCGCCTGGAGCCACTGCTCGCGCGACTGCCCGCCCTTCCAGGCGCGGGTGGTGAAGCCGAGGATCTCGACCTTCACGCCGCAGCGCTCCAGCGTGCGCGCGAGGATATCGGCGCAGGTGGCGGCGACGGTGATCGGGCGACCGCGCATCGAGCCCGAATTGTCGAGCAGGATGGTGACCACGGTGTCGCGGAACTCCGTATCCTTCTCCTGCTTGAAGGAAAGCGCCTGGAACGGGTCCATGACGACGCGCGGGAGACGCGCCGGATCGAGCATGCCCTCTTCGAGATCGAAATCCCAGGAGCGGTTCTGCTGCGCGAGAAGCCGGCGCTGCAGGCGATTGGCGAGCCTGCCGACAATGCCCTGCAAATGCGAGAGCTGCTTGTCGAGGTAGGAGCGCAGCCGCGTCAGCTCCTCGGCGTCGCACAGGTCTTCTGCCTCTATGACCTCGTCGAACTTCGTGGTGAAGGCTTTGTAGTCGGTACCGCGGGCGTCGCTCGCCGTGCCAGGGGGACGCCATGATTCGTTGGCTTCGTCGGAATCGGCATCCTCGAAATCGTCGGGCATTTCGCTCGTCGGCCCGTCGGAGGCCTCCTGCGCGCCTTCCTCCATGTCGTCGGTGGCGTCGTCCGAAACCTCGATCTCGGCGCGCTCGCCCTCCGATTCCTGCTGGCCCTCGCCCTCGGAATCCTGCTCGTCCTGTTGGTTTTCCTGGTCCTCGTCCTGATCTTCCTGGTCCTCCTGATCGAGGGGGACCTGATCGGCCATGTCGAGGGAGGCGAGGAGATCGCGGACGGAGCGGGCGAACTGGCGCTGGTTCTCCATGGTGCCGAGCAACTGGTCGAGACCGGTCCCCGCCTTCTGCTCGATATGCTCGCGCCACAGATCGACGATCTTCTGCGCCGCCGGGGGAGGGGCCCGGCCCGTGAGCCGCTCGCGCACCATGAGGGCGACGGCGTCCTCGATGGGGGCGTCGGCGCGATCGGTGATGTTCTCGTACTTGCCGCCACGATGGTAGCGGTCCTCCAGCATCGCATCGAGATTGCCGGCGACGCCCTCCATCCGGCACGACCCAATGGATTCGACGCGGGCCTGCTCCAGCGCATCATAGACCGCGCGCGCCTCCTGGCCTTCGGGCGCGAGCTTGCGGTGCACGGCGGCGTCGTGGCAGGCAAGGCGAAGCGCCATGGAATCGGAGTGGCCACGAAGCACCGCGATGTCGTTCGTCGTCAGCTTGCGCGGAGGCTCGGGCAGGCGCGCCTTGTCGGACATCAGCACCGGCTTGTCGGCGGCGAACGTCACCTCGAGATCGGGCTCTCCCGCGATGGCGCGCAGGCAGGATGCGACGGCGCGCTTCAGCGGCTCGTTCGGCGCTTCCTTGGCTTCACCGGGCTTGCGATTCGAGATCGACATTTACAGAACTCCAGGTCGCCTGTCTCAGTGGCGAGTATAAGACGAACCTTCCGCCGACGCGAAACCCGCCCTGCACCCCCTCATCCCTTCCGTGTCATCCCCGGCGGCCCGCAGGGCCGGGAAGGGGATCCAGCCG
>Ga0208490_100947_pt1 | contig 13109 bp, 11 predicted proteins | sample SubbioAug_CSWold_FD_184818 | JGI IMG/M metagenome (GOLD analysis project Ga0208490, IMG submission 184818) | Serpentinite rock and fluid subsurface biosphere microbial communities from McLaughlin Reserve, California, USA - CR11Aug_CSWold (SPAdes) | ecosystem: Environmental > Terrestrial > Deep...
CATCTCGCGCATGTCGTCGTTGGCCATGAGCATCTTCATGGTCTCTTCGACCTGCTCGACCGTCACCTCCTCGGCCATGAGGAAGTCGAGCGGGACGGGTGTGCGCGTGAAGCGCGTATCTCGCTCCAGCTCGTCAGGGGTCATGAACTTCTTCACGGGGCCTCCTCGGAGCTCAGCTCGGAACCGACCATGTCTCGAACATGAACGGCTTGTTGGACTCGCGCACGGCGACGGCGCGGGGATCGTCCATGGGGATCACGACGTTGACCGGGCAGGGGTCGTAGCAGCGACGGCAACCGGGGCACTGCTCACCGTCGACCACGAACTCGAAGTCGTCGCTCATGAAGATGGCGTCGTACGGGCACACCCGCTCGCAGATGCCGCACTCGATGCAGCCGTCGATGATGACGAACGGTGCCCCGGCCCGTTTGGTGAAGGATCGAGCCATCAGCTACACAGTATGCTTTCTGTCACACGTGTCAACGGTCAGCCGAGCTCGTCGGAGATCTTCGTCAGGAAGCACTTGCCGCCGAACTTCTCCTTGTCCGGGCTGGTGAAGTAGCCGGTCGCGGGTGTGCGCACCGCCTCCTTCTTCTCGGCGTCCCACTTCCACTGGGCGATCCACACGAGCTCGGAGCCCGTCTTGCAGTTCGGCGCCATGGAGATGATTGGCGGCGTGATGCCGGTGTCGAAGTTCTCGACCGAGGCGATCCAGTCGAGGATCCCCTGCTGGGTGATGTTCTGACCCTGGGCCTCGAGGGCGGCGACGAGCAGCTTGGCGCCGGACCAGTAGCCGATCGTGGCCGGCGACTCGTAGTGCGTGAAGGAGGCGATCTCGGGGTGGTAGCGCTTGATGGCGTTGACGTACTCGTCATGGGCCGCCGTCTTCTGCCGGGGGGCGCCAGTGGGCTGGTCACCTTGGGCGCCGCCCCAGATCCCTTCGACCCATGGCCCGACCTGGCTGGCCAGGCCGCCCACGCTGGTCGGCCAGTTCCCCCAGCCCAGCTTCGGCCGGTATTGCTGGCGCTGCGCGGCGGACGCGCACAGCACCCAGCCCAGGCCCTGGAAGTCCCAGTAGTCGATGTCCAGGTCCTTCATCTTGAGCACCAGGTTCGTGCAGTCGCCGTCGGTGAGGTTGAACGGATCGGTGGACACCACCTTGGCGCCGGCGTCCTCCCAGGCCTGCTTCAGGAAGGGCAGGTACTGGCCCACGTCGAGGATCTGGGTGTCGTAGAGCATGCCGACCTTCATGCCTTGCTTGAACACCCCTTGGTCCTTGAGGCCGGCGATGACCTCCTGGGTCCAGATCAAGGCGTTGCCGACGATGGGGTACACCGTCGGGTACTTCGAGGCGAAGGACTTCGGTGTCACGCCGAAGACGACGGTGGGGATGTTGTTGCGGGTGACGTAGTCGGCCACCGGATCCCCGAAGGCGAGGAAGATGCCGGCGACCTTGTCCTGCTCCCACAACCGCCGGACGTTGGCCAGGGTCTGGGACGGGTCGAAGCGGTCGTCGTAGGTGATGAGGCGGAGCTTGCGGCCGTTGATCCCGCCCTGGGAGTTGATGAGCTGGAAGTAGGAATCGATGGCACCGAAGGCCTCCTCGCCGAGGAAGCCGGCGATGCCCGAGAGGGGACCCGTGGCGCCGAGGCGGATCTCGGTGTCGGTGACACCGGGCGAGAGCGGACCCGTCGCCGCGGCCTCGCCGCCGCCTCCGCCGTCGACGGCCGCCGCGGCCCCGCCAGCGGCGACACCACCGCCGCCGGCGTCACCGCCGCCGCCGGGGCCACCGTCGACGACCGAGGCATCCCCGCCCCCGGTCCCGTCGAGACCGTCCGAGCTGTCGAGCGCGCCGCCGTCGGAGCTCTCCACCGTGCCGTCCGCGCTGGCGAAACCCGACCCGGTCCGGGTCCCCCCAGTGGTGGCCAACTGCCCGTCGGTCACCCTCGTGCCGCACGCCGCGGCGACGAGCGCGAGGACGAGACCGACGACCGCGAGTGCGGCCCCGGGATGGGGCCTTCGAACGGGTGGTGTGCTCCGCATCGGGCAGCTCCTTGGTCGGCGGCTGGTCGAGCCGGGGTTCAGACGGGGGTGGTCTCGTTGGCCAGGTAGGTGTCGATGAGGTCGGGCGAGGCCCGCAACTCGGCCGCGGACCCCTCGAGGGCGACCTCGCCCTTGTCGAGCACGTAGGCCCGGTCGGCGATGCCGAGGGCCACGTGCACGTACTGCTCGACGATCACGAGGGTGATGCCGGTGGCCGCGAGGCCGCCCAGGAACTCGTAGAGGTGGTCGACGATGACCGGGGCGAGCCCCAGCGACGGTTCGTCGATCATCAGCACGGACGGCTCGGCCATCATCCCGCGGGCGATGGCCAGCATCTGCTGCTCGCCCCCGGACAGCGAGCCGGCTCGCTGGTGGATCCGTTCGGTGAGGCGGGGGAAGGGGGCGGTGACCCGGTCGATGTCGTCCCGCAGGGCACGTGCCGGCGTGTGCCGGTGGTAGGCGCCCATGATCAGGTTCTCCCGCACGGTGAGGTCGGCGAACACGCCGCGGCCCTCCGGCACCAGGACCACGCCTCGCCGGACCCGGTCCTCGGCGGCCATCTCCGTGACGTCGACGCCGTCGTGCTCGATGCGCCCGCCCGACAGGGGGAGCAGGCCGGCGAGGGCCTTCATCGTCGTGGTCTTGCCGGCACCGTTTCGGCCGAGCACGGCGAGGACCTCGCCGTCGCGGACGCTGAGGTCGACGTCGCGCACGGCGGTGACCGGCCCATAGCTCACGGACAGACCCAGGGCGTCGATCATCCGGTCGCCCCCGTCCCGAGGTAGGCCTCGGCAACGCGCGGGTCGGCGAGCACCGCCGCCGTCTCGCCCGAGGCGATGACCTCGCCGAACTCGATGACCGTGCACTCGTCGGCCAGGGCACGCACGAAGGACATGTCGTGCTCCACCAGGAACACGGTGAGTCCGAAGCGTTCGTGGGCCCGCGCGATCACGTCGGCCAGCGCCGCGGTCTCGGCCGGTGACATGCCGGCAGAGGGCTCGTCGAGGAGGAGCAGATTGGGGTCGCACGCCAGGGCACGGGCGATCTCCAACCGGCGCCGATCGCCGTAGGACAGCTCAGACGTGGACACGTGGACGGCGTCGCCGAGGCCCACGAACTCGAGCGCCGCCGCGCCGAGCTCTCGGATCTCGGCGTCCTGGGCGCGGAGCCGGGGCGAGCGGACCAGGGCACGGGCCAGACCGGCGCGCCGGAAGCGTCCGAAGCCCAGGGTGACGTTGTCGAGCACGCTGAGGCTCGGGACCAATGAGAGGTTCTGGAACGTCCGGGCCATCCCCCGACGGGCTCGCTCCTGGCGGCTGAGCGAGGTGATGTCCTCGTCTCCCAGCAGTACCCGACCACCGGTGGGCACCTGCGCGCCGGTGATGACGTTGAACAAGGTGGTCTTGCCGGCGCCGTTGGGCCCGATCAGCCCGGCGATCGAGCCTCGCCGGACCTGGATGTGGACGTCGTTGTTGGCCACCACGCCCCCGAAGCGGACCGTGATCCCCCGCACCTCGAGGTGCGGAGCGACGGGAGACGCCCCGACCAGGGTGATGTCGACCGGCGCCTCGAGCGGAGCCGTGCTCATCGCGCCTCGCCGGGTGCGCCCTGTCCATCGAGCCGGTCGCGCAGCTCATCCAGCTCGTCCAGGACCTGGGCCAGCGCATCGCGGTCTCGGGTGTGCTCGAAGGAGATCAGCATGGTGACGCCGACAGCGATGAGGGCGGCGCCGCCGAAGCCGCCCGAGCTGATGTAGGGCATCTGCTCCCCGGGATCGAGGGTGCCGGACACCCCGAACCAGGCGATGACGATGCCGACCATCCCGAGCACCACCAGCGCGCCACCGACGGCCTGGCGCCAGTCGAGCGACTGCAGCGACCCGGGCACCGACGGCCGGACCGCCGCCCGGGCCGGGCGGGCGGTCGGCTCGGCAGGTGCCCGGCGTGACGTCGTCGGCGGTGACTCCGCCTCGAGGCTGCCCAGCGGATGGGCCTCGAAGGACGGCTCGGGTCGGCGGGCCCGGAGCGGAGCGGTGCGGGTGCTGGCCATGGGTTGTCTCCTCATCGGCGAAGGGGTCGGGTGGGTGCGAACGTCCGCGCTCTGGCGAGCAGCGGGATGGCCAGGGCGAGCAGGGCAAAGGGGGCGAGCCAGCCGCCATCGATGCCCCAGCCCGCGGCCTGGACGGCGGAGGCGAAGGGTTGGTCCGAGGGAAGCGGCGCCTCGCCCCCGGCTTCAGGCACCTCGGGGAGGGTGAACCCGTCACCCGCCGCAGGGCCGGGCGGCACGTCCAGCGCTGTCCCGCCGCCGAGGTCGACCGAGCCTCCGCTGGCCCCGCTGAGGTCCACCGTCGCCCCGTCGCCGGCGACGTCGGTGCCTCCGAGGTCCCCGGCGGAGAACGCCTGGTCGTCGGCGGCGTTGAGCGAGACGGCGATGCTGCCGAGGGTGAGGCGTACGTCGGTCCCGGAGGTGAGGATCCGGTACCTGATCTCGAGGCACCCGAAGCGGCGCTCCACCGAGGTGCCGTCGTCGCTCACCTCGACCCGTGGTTCCGGATTCGGGGTGATGGTGACCGTGCCGATGTCGGCGGGCCCGACCTCCCCGCCCTGGCCGCTCAGACTGGCGAGCGCTTCAGCCGTCGGGATGTCGATCTCTTGGCCCGGGATGGTCAGGGACTCAGGACCGAGGGCGATGCGCTCCCCGGCCATCTCCGCTCCGCTGATGTCGCAGCCGAGCGCCTCCTCGAACGTCTCGGCCGTGCCTGCGGTGGCACCCACGTATCGGGCGATGACCGAGTCGAGCTTGAACTGGCCGCCGAGGTCGAAGTCGCTGACGCTGGCGCTGGCCGTGGTCGTGGCCCGACCCTCCACGATGCCCCCCTCGGCGGTGGCGCCCATGGCGGCGGCGGAACCCGCCGCCAGAGGCTGCCCGCCGCTCGGGGCGATGCCGGCCACGCTGGCGTCCGAGCGGGACGACAGCGTGCTGGGCTCCTCGGTGTCGCCGTCGGCCACGGTCCGGGCGCTGGACGCCCCGACCCGGTAGCCGAAGAAGTCCTGGGCGCCGCCACCGCACTCGGCCTCGCGCGGTTCACCGGGGAGGTTCGAGGTGCAGCCGAGCGGCGGGGCACCCGGCAGGGGCAGCGCGGTGGCGAGCTGGGCGAGAGGCTCGACGGGGACGACGCTGGGATCGAGCGGCAGGGGATCGAGGCCGACGAGGGTCGGGAGGCCGACCACCAGTCCGGGGACGAGTCGGATGCCGATCGCGAGCACGCCGGAGGTCCCGCCGAGAAGGGCGGTGTCCTGGGCGAGGGGCACGAACAGCGGTGCGGCCGTCGATTGGATGCGCGGTTGGGAGTTGACGCCGACCTGGGCGTAGGAGAGCCCGGCGAGCACGTCGAGGGGCAGGGCCGCGGGTGCCGACACCTCGATCAGCATGCCGATGGCCGCAGTGTCGATGCTGAAGCTGTCCGGAACGGCGGCGGCCTGGGCGGCAGCCGGGACGGGCGCCACCGATCCCACGCCGACGAAGGCGGCCATGGCGATGCGGTAGCGCAGGCGGATGGGGGAACGGGTCATGCGAGCACCTCGGGACGTGGCCGCAGGTCGATGTCGGCGTCGCTGTCGACGACGGCGGCTCCGTCGTCGGGAGCGACGGATTGGTCGTCCGGAGAGGCGCGCCGGCCGTTGCTGCCGGCGCGATCGCGGCGGTCGTGCCACCGGGTGACGGCGAGGTCGAACCGTCCGAAGGTGTGCGAGGGCTCGGGTCCGCCGGTCTCGGCGGCCGCGCCCCGGGAGAAGAGCGACGCCAGGCCGCCCGGACGCAGCGCGAGCAGCGCCAGCACCAGGAGGCCGGCGATGAGGTCGGGTACCGCCGAGGCCGTCGTGGACGACTGCCCCTGGATGAGCTGGGGCACCACGCCGAAGAGCACACCGGCGACGAGCGGGCCGGCGAGGGTCTGCACACCGCCGACGACGGCGTAGACCAGCAGGGCGATCGACAGGATGAGGGAGAAGTCGAAGGGCTGGAAGCCGGTGAGCAGCACGCCGTAGAGGCCGCCGCCGAAGGCGGCGATGAAGGATGCAAAGAGGAAGGCCCACATCCGGCTGCGGGACGGGTCGGCGCCGAAGTGGGCGACGGTGGTGGGGGCGTCGCGCGACGAGATGAGCAGGGGGCCGAACGTGGACCGGCGCACGTTCCACACCGCCACGTACAGGACGACGGTGGCCGGCAGCATGAAGAAGTACAGGTTCGTGTCGGGGAAGACGTCGACCCCGAACAGCGTCCCCCGCGGCAGGGACTTGGGGAACTCGGTGCGCCGGAACAGCCACTCCGAGGCCGCGCCCGAGAAGACCAGCGAGGCGATGGCGAACTGCAGTCCCGACAGGCGCAGTGCCGACAGGCCGACGATGGCGCCCATGACCACCCCGGCGACGCCGCCACCGAGCAGCGCGAGCTCGAGGGCCCACCCGTGGTTCTCGACGAGCAGAGCGGTGGTGAACGCGCCGATCCCCACATAGGCGCCGTGCATGAGGCTGACCTGGCCGCCCCAGCCCACGAGCAGCACCAGGCTGAGCGCCTGGATGGTGAAGAACAGCCCGCGGGCGCCGACGAAGCCCCAGTACCCCGACCCGGCGGGGACCACCACGACGAGCAGGGCGGCCACGGCAGCGGCCGGCCAGCGCAGCGCGTGCACCCGGCGGCGCAGGGCGTCACCGACGGGCGCGAGCCGTCGGAACAGCTCCGGCGGCTGTCGCAGCTTGGTCTCGACGGTGCCCTCCAGGTCGGCGGGCCAGCTGCGGCGCAGGAACAGCAGCGCCACAACGAGCAGGAGGGTCACGAGCTCTTTGGAGCCCGGTGCCGACAGGTTCTGCACGGTGATGCTGTCGGCCACGCCGATCCCGAGGGCGCCGGCGAACGTGAGCGGCAGGGACATCAGGCCTCCCACCAGCGTGGCGACGAGCGCCTTGGCGAGCAGGAGCGTGAACGTGCCGGCGTTGATCGGGCTCAGGGGGGCGAGCAGGACGCCGGCACTCCCGGCGAGCCCGGCGCCCAGCAGCCAGTTGAACCGCCCGACCTGCGTGAGGCTCACGCCCATGAGCCGGGCCGTCTCCGGGTTGGACGCCACGGCACGGATTGCCGTCCCGAAGCGCGTGGCCTTCAGGAACCAGCCGAGCCCGCCCGCCGAGGCGGCAGCCAGCAGGAGCGTCGCGCTCTGCTGGTGGCCGATGCGCAGGTCACCGATGGTCACCGCCCCGTCGGGCAGGAGCAGGGGTGCGCTCGTGGGCTGGAAGCCGTAGATCAACAGCACCAGCGCGGTGCTGAGCTGGACCACGCCGAGGGTGGCGATCATCTTCGTCGCCGCCGGCGCGTTGCGGATCGGGCGCAGCACGCGCTCGACGATCAGGCCGTACACCAGCGTGATGCCGATGGCCACCGCCGCCGCGACCATGCCGGGCCACTGGCGGCTCCCGGCCAGGTCGGCGTACACGTAGGCGGCCAGGGTGGCGAAGCCGGCGTGGGCGAAGGACAGGAAGCCGGTGGACCGGTACATGAGCGTGATGCTCACGGCGAGCAGCGCGTAGCCGCCCCCGGTCACCACCCCGATGATGATCGAGCTGGCATCGATGAACCCGAACATCGCACCCCCCGGAGCGAGGTGCCGCGAGACACCCGTTGTTCGTTGTCTTATGGCGTGACTGCAGGTGAGGTTCGACGCCGCTGGCGCCGCTTCCTGCTGCCTCGCGAAGTTTTCTTCCTGGGTCGCTCAGGCGCCGGCGTCGCGGCCCCACAGCAGTCGCAGCACGGAGCCGACCTGGGAGGCGCTCGGCCTCACCGTGGCGAACATCGACCCGGTCAGACCGGGCACCAACGAGAACCGGCTGCTGGCCACCGCCTTGGTCACGGCGAACTCACGGATGCCGGCATCGCCGTGCAGGCGACCGAAGCCGCTCGACCGCACGCCGCCGAAGGGCAGCCCGGGGAGGAGCGCAGTGGCGAGTGCGTCGTTGATGCTGATCGCGCCGGTGGCGAACCGCTCGACCACGTCGTCGACCACCCGACGGTCGCGCCCGAACACGCTCCCGGCCAGCCCGTAGTCGCAATCGTTGGCCACCCGCACGGCATCGTCGACGTCGTCGACGGGCATGATCGACAGGACGGGACCGAAGGTCTCCTCCCGGGCCAGGGCCATGTCGGGGCGGACGTCGTCGACGATCGTGGGTTCGAAGAAGCTGGCGCCGAGGTCGTCTCGGCGGTGGCCTCCCACCACGACGCTGGCGCCGGCCGCCGTGGCGTCGCGCAGGCGCTGTTCGATGATGTCGATCTGGGACGGTTGCGTGATGGCGCCGACGTGCTTGGTGCGCTCGGGCCCGACCGTGACGCGCTGCGCGGCGCGGATCGCGGCGTCCCGGAACGCGGCGTGGTTGCTGCGCGTGACCAGGACCCGCTCGACCGCGATGCAGGTCTGGCCGGCGTTGGCGAAACAGCCGGCGACGGCCGTGCGCGCCGCAGCATCGACGTCAGCGTCGTCGCAGACGATCATCGCGTCCTTGCCGCCCAGCTCCATGACGGTGGGCGTGAGGTTCTCGGCCGCCGCCCGCAGGATGTGCCGGGCCGTGGTAGGGCTACCGGTGAAGGCGATCTTGTCGATGTCGCTCGACGACAGCGCCGCGCCGGTCATGCCGTCGCCGGTGACGACCTGGACGAGGGGCCGGCCCGCCTCGTTGATGATCTCGGCGAGGAGCAACCCGGTGAGCGGGCTCAGCTCGGACGGCTTGAGCACGGCGGTGTTGCCCGCGGCGAGGACACCGGAGAGCGCCTGGACCGGCACGAAGGCCGGGTAGTTCCACGGGCTGATGACGCCCACGACGCCGTAGGGCTGGTAGCGGATCTCGGCGCGCTTCACGTAGAGCGGGAAGGCCGACACCTGCTCAGGAGCCAGCACCTTGGGCGCACGCCGGGCGGTGTGGGTGAACAGCACGGCACAGGACAGAACCTCAGCCATGGCGTCGAAGTCCGGCTTCCCCGTCTCGGCCGCGATCACCTGGGCGAGCTCGCCGGCACGCGCCGCGAGGCGCCCCCGGATGCGGCGGAGGTGGTCTGCGCGCTCCGCCGGCGAGCACCGGCCCCACGCCGGCTGGTCGGCCCGGGCCCGGGTCACGGCGTCGGCCACGTCAGCCGCGTCGTGGACCGTCACGGAACCCACGCTCCGCCCGTCGCGCGGGTCGTGCGAGGACAGCCGGGGGCGGTCGTTGGTGTCGCGGCCTTCGGTGATCGTCACGATGGAGCTCCCTTGTTCCTGCGCAACATAGTACACGGAGCGTCTCACCGTGTCAGGGACGCGCGAGGCCCCAACCTCGGCGGGTTCAGATCCGCTGGAGGATGTGCACGACGCACACGGAGCCGGCGCCGGCCATGTGGCACAGCCCGGTCCGGGCCCCCTCCACCTGGCGCTGGCCGGTCGCACCCCGCAGCTGGAGCACGGTCTCGTGGATCTGCGCCAGGCCCGTCGGGCCGCCCGGGTGGCCACGGGCGGTCAGGCCGCCGTCGGTACTGAACGGGATGCGGCCACCGAGGCTCGTCTCGCCGGTGACCACGAGCTTGTCGCCCTCGCCGTCGCCGCAGATGCCGAGCAGCTCGTAGTACACGAGCTCCTCGATGGGGAACGCATCGTGGACCTGCACCAGGTCCAGGTCGCGAGGCCCGAGCCCGGCCTGCTCGTACGCGTCGGCCGCGGTGTCCCGGGTCATCTGCGCCGGTCCGATCACGGCGCCGAGGAAGACGTGGCCGTCGGTGTAGGTCTCCGAACGCTGCTGTGACGCCACCACCTCGATCATCGGCCCGCCCAGGCGCCTGGCGACGTCCTCGGAGGCCACGATCGCCGCCGCCGCCCCGCCACCTGCGGCACACGCCATCTTGGACGTGTGCGGGTAGGAGATCATGGTCGAGGCGAGGACCTCCTCGACGGTGACCTCGTGATCGGCGCGGCGCTGGGCCATCGGGTTCTCGCGAGCGTGGTTCCAGTTCTTGGCCGCGATGGCGGCGAAGGTCTCCACGGACGTGCCGACCTCGTGCATGCGCCGGGTGGCCCACATGGCGAAGAACGCCGCCGGCAGCATGACGTCCTCGGCGCCCAGGCCGCGGCGGCCGCTGCGGCCCAGGCCGCCCATGCGGTTCATGTCGTCGAAGCCGAGCGCCATGGCCACATCGACCCGTCCGCCGGCCACGGCATGGACCGCCTCGCCGAAGGCCGACGAGCCGGTGGCGGACGCGTTCTCGACGTGGGTGACCGGCAGGCCGGTGAGGCCAAGGTCCTTGGCCAGGTGCACGCCTGCGGTGATCCCGCCGCCGATGTAGCCGTTGTACAGCGCCCCGACCTCGGGGAAGTCGACGCCGGCGTCGTCGAGCGCCGCGACCCCGGCCACGTAGCCCATGTCGGTGGCCGGGATGCCCTCGTTGCCGAACGGGTGCATGCCCACGCCGACCACGAAGACGCGGCGACCCATCCTGGACGTCATCGGACCACCTCGAAGCGGAACGTGACCAGCTCGTGGCCGTCGTCGTCGGTCCCCACCGGGAACAGCGTCAGCGCCATCTGGTCACCGATGGACCAGCCCTGCTGGGACCCCATGAGAGGCGCCTGCACCCGGACGCCCTCGGGGAGGTCGACCTGGCCCACCGCGTAGCCACCGGTGTCGCCGAAGGAGACCTTGCCCATCCGGGGCACGTGGAGGAAGGTCCAGGCGTACAGCGTGCCCACCGGGCCCAGCTCGACGTCTCGCACCGGCGTGCGCGAGACGGGGCACCGCTTGCGGCGCGGCCAGAAGTGGAGCCCGGACTCGGGTGCGTACGAGCCCAGCAGCCGGGGTCGGTCCTCGCCCTCGGCCGGCAGCCGGAACAGGTGGGGGTCGGTGGGGACCATCAGCTGGCCAGCTCCTCGTCTCCGTCATCCTCGGCCAGCTGGTCGACGAAGTCGACGACCGCTGCCGTGAAGGCATCGTTGCGGTCGCCGACGACCATGTGGCCGGCGTCGGCGATGTCGACGAACTGGGCGTGCGGGCACTGCCCGCGGAACGTGGCCACGCCCTCGAGGCTCAACATGTCCGACATGCGGCCCCGGACCAACAGGGTCGGCACGGCCAGGTTCCGGGCCGCGTCGCCCAGGGTGTCCACGTCGGTGCGGCCGTCGCGGCTCTTGCCCGAGAGGAAGGCCGGATCCCAGTGCCAGCGCCAGCGGCCGTCCTCGCCCCGCCGCAGGTTCTTGCGCAGACCGTCGAGGTTGCTCGGTCGGGGTCGGTTGGGCCGGTACGCGGCGATGGCATCGGCCGCCTCCTCGAGGCTGGCGAAGCCATCGGGCGCCGCAGACATGAACCCGACGATGCGCTCGACGCCGGCCACCTCGAGCTGGGTGGCGATGTCGACCAGGACCAGACCCCGGAAGCGGCCGGGACGCAGCGATCCCTCGCTGACCAGCCCCACCATGCCGCCCATCGACGCCCCGACAACCACCGGCGGCCGTCCGATCTCGGCGCACACTGCGTCGAGGTCCTCCACCATGGCGTCGGTCGTGTAGTCGCCGTCCGACGCCCACTCGGAGTCGCCGTGCCCCCGCAGGTCCATGGTCCAGGCCTCGTTCCCGCGAGCGGCGAGCTGACCGGCGGTGCCGGACCAGCTGTGGCGGGTCTGGCCGCCACCGTGCAGGAGCAGCACCGGCGGGAGCTCGGAGGGGCCGCCGAAGCGCTCGACCACCACGGTGAGGCCGGCCCCGGTGCGGACCTTGCGGGTCTCGGAACCCGAGGGATCGCTCATCGCTGCGTCCCCACCTTGAGCTCGGCGAAGGGCACGTCCTTGTCGACGCGAGGCTCACCGGGCAGGCCCAGCACCCGCTCGCCGATGATGTTGCGCTGGATCTGGTCGGATCCGCCGGCGATGGAGATGGCCGGGCTGAACAGCGCCAGCTGCTGGAGCATGCCGCCGAGCGGCGTGTCGTCGCCCATGAGCTGGCCATGGGGGCCGAGCGCCTCCAGCCCGACGTCGCGCAGCTGACGGACCAGCTCGGAGGCGACGAGCTTGCCGGTCGAGACCTCGGGGCCCGGACCTCGGCCCGCGGCCTTGGCCGCCTGGACCCGCAGGCTCGTGAAGCGGGTGATCTCCATCAGCGTGTAGATGCGCATGACCTTGTCGCGCAGGACCTTGTCGTCAGCCCGGCCCACGAGAGCCGGCAGGCCGGCGATCATGGAGCCGCCACCGCCGAAGGCCGCCGCCATCCCGGCCATCTCGCCCCCGCCGCCGCTCTTGCGCCCGGCCGGTCGATCGAGGTCGTTGCGCCCGATCATCACGCCGCCGGCGGCGCTTGCCATCCCCGACGCGCCGAGGGAGTTGCGCTCGTGGGCGAGCGTGGTGACCGCCACCCCCCAACCGCGGTTCGGCTCGCCGATGACGTTGCTGTGCGGCACCCGCGCGTCGGTCATGAAGACCTCGTTGAACGTGGCACCCCCGGTCATCTCCTTGAGCGGTCGGACCTCGATGCCGGGCTGGTCCATGTCGATGACGAAGAACGTGATGCCCTCGTGCTTGGGTACGTCCACCGAGGTGCGGGCGATGAGGATCCCCCACTTGGAGAACTGCGCCCCGGAGGTCCACACCTTCTGGCCGTTGACGACCCACTCGTCACCGTCGCGCTCGGCCCGGGCCTGCAGCCCCGCCAGGTCCGAACCCGCGCCCGGCTCGGAGAACAGCTGGCACCAGACCTCCTTGCCGGTGACCATGGCGGGCAGGAACCGCTGGCACTGCTCCTCCGTGCCGTGGTCGATGATGGTGGGGCCGGCCATCATGACGCCGATGCCGCTCGGCGGTCCGACGGCGCCGACCGCGGCCCGAGCGGCGTCGGCCTGCTTGGCCTGGTCGCTGCCGAGACCCCGCCCGAACCAGCGCTCCGGCCACGTCGGGAAGCCCCAGCCGCTGTCGGCGAGTCGCTCCCACCAGTGGCCGAGGGGGATCTCGGGATCCCAGTTCTCCCGGAACCAGGTCTCGGCTTCCTCGCGCACGCTCGCGGGGCTGACCGTCGTCAT
>Ga0208490_100948_pt1 | contig 13105 bp, 12 predicted proteins | sample SubbioAug_CSWold_FD_184818 | JGI IMG/M metagenome (GOLD analysis project Ga0208490, IMG submission 184818) | Serpentinite rock and fluid subsurface biosphere microbial communities from McLaughlin Reserve, California, USA - CR11Aug_CSWold (SPAdes) | ecosystem: Environmental > Terrestrial > Deep...
CCGCCGCGCCCGGCTCCCGCCGCGCCTGCGGAGCCGCGCGTCTCGCTTCGCCGGGACACCACCGAGCCGCGCGAGGCCGGCGGCGGCAACCGTAGCGGCTGGCTCTCCGATCTGCTGCTGCGCGCGTCTCGCGATGACGATCAGGGCACGGCTCCGGCGCAATCTTCGACGCAAACTCCGGCACCCGCCCCCGCCCCGAGCGCACGCGAACGCGGCAACGCCCTCGACTCGCTCAACTCGATCTCGATCGACATCGCCCGCATGATCGATCATGCGGCGGCGGTCGAGGCCTGGGAGCGCTACAATCAGGGCGGGACGGACGTGTTCACGCGTCAGCTCTACACTCCGCAGGGTCAGCAGACCTTCGAGGAGATCAGGCGCAAATACTCCCGCGATCCGGAGTTCAAGCAGACGGTCGATCGTTATGTCGACGAGTTCGAACGCCTGCTGACCGAAGTCTCGCGCGATGATCGGGACCGGGTGCTGACGAAGACGTACCTCATTTCCGAGACGGGCAAGGTCTACACGATGCTCGCCCATGCAAGCGGGCGTCTCGGCTGAATTCGACCCTCGTGCGGATCGACCACGGGCCGGCGCGGCGAAAGCTGCCGCCGGCCTTTCCTTTGCGGGGAAGGCGCGTCGAGGCACGGCAATCGCGGCGTCCATGTAAGTATGCCGACGAATTGTAATCTTCGCCCATTGCCGCAGAATGACGCGCGAATTGACAGATCCGCGTTCAGCTTGTGCGAGGAAACCAGATGCCGGAGACCGAATCGATGACCACCGAACCGTCCGCGCCCGCGACCAGCGCGAGCCTCATTCCGGTCATCCGCGAGATCACGCTCGACGACGTTCATGCCGCCTTCTACGAGGGACTGGCCGATTTCCGCGCTGCGCCCTCGTTCGGCCTGTTCTTCGGCGGAGTCTATGCCATCGGCGGCCTCTTGCTCCTGCTCGTGATGTCGGCGTTCCAGATGAGCTACCTCGCCTATCCGCTGGCTGCCGGCTTTGCGCTCATCGGCCCGTTCATCGCGGTCGGTCTCTACGAGGTCAGCCGCCGGCGCGAGATCGGGCTGCCACTGGAATGGAAGCCGGTACTCGGCGTCGTCTTTTCGCAGAGCAAGCGCGAGCTCGGCTGGATGGCGTTCGTCGCGATCTTCGTCATGATCATCTGGCTCTACCAGGTTCGCCTGCTGCTCGCGATCTTCCTCGGCTTCCAGTCCTTCGCCTCGATGGGCGAATTCCTCAACGTCATCTTCACGACGCCGGAAGGCTGGATGTTCCTGATCATCGGCAATGCGGTCGGCGCGGTGCTCGCCATGGGCCTGTTCTCGATCAGCGTGATCTCGTTCCCGCTGCTGCTCGATCGAGACGTCGATTTCATCACCGCGATGATCGCCAGCGTAAAGGCCGTCGTGATGAACCCAAAGCCGATGATCGCATGGGCGTTGTTCATCGTGCTCGGATTGATCCTCGCGGTGATCCCATTCTTCCTCGGGCTCTTCATCATCCTGCCGGCGCTCGGCCATGCGAGCTGGCGCCTGTATCGCCGGGTGGTCGAGCCGCTGCCGGCGTGATGCTCAGCGCAGCGGAGCGTCGGTCCTGGCCTGAAGCTCGTCGAGCGTCAGGCCGGGGATCATCTCGACCACCTCGAAACCCTCCGGCGTCACGTCGAGGACGGCGAGGTTGGTATAGATGCGCTTGACGACCCCCATCGCCGTCAGCGGATAGCCGCAATGCTTCACGAGGCGCGGACGGCCGTCCTTGGTCGTGTGCTCCATCAGCACCCAGACGCGCCTTGCTCCAGCAGACAGATCCATCGCGCCGCCTACGGCGGGAGCCATGTCGTTGCTCGATGTTGCCCAGTTCGCGATATCGCCGTTCTGCGCCACCTCGAATGCACCGAGCACGCAGAGATCGAGATGCCCGCCGCGGATGATCGCAAAACTGTCGGCCTGGTGGACATATGATCCACCCTTGCGCAGCGTGACATGCTGCTTGCCCGCATTGATCAGCCACGGGTCGACATCCTCGGGCGCGGGAGCGGGCCCCATGCCGACGATCCCGTTCTCGGAATGAATGACGACCTCGCGGTCGGCGGGAATGTAATCCGCGATCATCGTCGGCGCGCCGATCCCGAGATTGACGTACCAGCCCTCGGGGATGTCCTGCGCGACGCGGGCCGCCATCTCCTTGCGGCTGAGCGCCTGCCATTTCTGCATCGTCTCAGACATGGTCGCCTCACTTCTCGGCTTGATCGCGGGGAACTTGGTCGCGGGGAACATGGATCACCCGCTTCACGTAGAGGCCCGGCGTGCCGATGAGATCTGGCGGAAGTTCGCCGAGTTCGCGCACCCGGTTTACCTGCGCGATCGTGACCGCAGCGGCCGTCGCCATCACGGGGTTGAAGTTGCGCCCGCTCGCCCGGTAGGTGAGATTGCCCCATCGATCCCCCTCCCACGCTTCGACGAGGGCGATGTCGCCGGGAAGCGCGTATTCGAGGACATATTCGCGCCCGTTGATTTCGCGCACCTCCTTGCCCTCGGCCAGCATCGTGCCGACGGAGGTGGGGGTGAAGAAGGCCGGGATGCCGGCGCCCGCGGCCCTGAGCCGCTCCGCGAGCGTTCCCTGCGGCACGATTTCGAGCTCGATCCGGCCCGCGGAGTAGAGTTCCTCGAAGACGACGGAGCCCGAGCTGCGGGGATAGCTGCAGATGATCTTGCGCACGCGGCCCAGCTCGAGAAGGCGCGCCAGCCCTTCCCTGCCCGTTCCGGCATTGTTGGAGACGATCACGAGATCGCCCGCCCCCGTCTCGATCAGGCCGTCAATCAGCGCATCGGGCTGGCCGACGGGGCCAAAGCCCCCGAGGAGCACGGTGGCTCCGTCTTTCACATCGGCCATGGCATCCGCCATGGAGTGCACGAACTTGTCGATCATCGTTTCAGGGCTTCGCTTCCTGCAGGGAGGCGCGGCGTCGATCCGCGAGGCCCGCCATACTGCTGACTGGAAAGCGCCATGTCGATGCGGGGGGTTCGAAGCCCCGTTTGGGGTTTGCGCCGAATCCCCCGCAATCAATGCTCGCGCTGGTCGTTCCCGGTCGCACCCGAGGTGTTGAGGCTCCGTGCAATCCGCTCGACCCGCTCCGCCGCCCCGAGAATGGCCTTGGCGAACTGCTCCTCGTTGGCGCTCACCCGGTCGTCGCTCGAATCGACGAGGGTCTTGAGATCGGCGATCTCGGATTGAAGCCCCGCGATCGCGGCCTTGGCCTCCGTCAATTCATCCGCGACCATCAAGGCCGCCATGACGTGCAGGCGCATGTCTCCGATTTCGCCGAACGCATCGCGCATTTGGGTGATCTTGCCGTCGTAGAGCGCTCCGAGCGCTTCGAGATGCCCCTCCTCGCCGTCTGCGCAGGCCATGCGATAGGACTTTCCGGCAATGGTCACCGTCACTTGAGCCAATCCGCTCTCCTGTTACTGGTTGCTCTCACTGATCGAGCTTGTCATCGATCGATCGTGTCATTGTTCACTCTTGCCCGCCGGAGCATGGGCGATCACTTCCTGTATTGCGCCGATCGCGCGATTGACGCGCCGCCCCACATCTTCGGCCGCCGCCTCGACCTGGCTGAGGCGGTTGCTGGCGCCGTCCAGCTCGACCGCGAGACGCGCACGGTCGTCCTGCATGATCTGAAGCTCCGTCTCGAGATCCGCCCGCGTCCGCTCGGCTGCGAGCCGCCGGCTGACGGAGGCCTCCAGCAGGCCTATCGAGCCCTCCAGCTTCTTCATCGCTTCATCGAGCGGCCCGCCCATCGTCGCACGCTCCAGTCCGAGAATCGAAATGCGAGGGTATGCATTGCGTGCACGCGCGGCAAGGGCGGCGGCTCGCGCTGCAGTGGAAATCGGGTATGTGCATCGTCCTATGGGGCGAAATACAGCGCCCGCGCCCGCTCGAACCCGCCGACAAGCCGCACCACGACGTCCGGGCTCATTCCTCGGCGCTCGATCGCCTGAGCGGGATCGCTCAGAAAGTCCGGCTCGACAGCAGCCAGCGCGTGCAGAAGATCAGCCGCGCGCGCCTCGTCACCAGCCTCGGCTGCGGCGATCGATCTCGCGAGAAGTCCAAGCGGATAGCCAGGGGTGCTGACCGCAGAAAGCGCTCGCGCAGCCGCCGCTGCGTCGCCCTGCATGTAGTTCGCGAGGAACAGGTAGAAGTCGAAGCGGGCGTGGATTCCCGGCGCGGCTTGCCGGGCCCGCCGGATCATCCCGGCCCCTGCTGCGTATTCGCCTGCAAGGATCAGCGTCGCGCCGAAGCCGGCGAGGATGTTGCTGTCGTTGGGATTGAGCGTGACGGCGCGCCGCCCGGCCGCCAGTGCCGCGTCCCGATCTCCGCGGGCAAACAGCGCCGCCATCAGCGCCTGGTGAGCACGCGCGCTCTCGGGACCCAGCGCTATCGCCCGCTCCGCAGCGTCTAGCGCCCGTCCGATCGGATCGGGACGCGGGTTGAAAGCCATGCGGTGCTCGTCGAGATAGACGAGCGCGAGCAGTGCGTGCGCGGTCGCAAGGCCCGGCCGTGCCCATGCGAGGTGTTCGACGCATTCCCGGGTCTCCGCATGAAGCGCCTCGGACGGGCGTCCCCAATAGGCGAAGACCTTCAGCATACAGGCAACAGGCGACGAAACATCGTCGCGTTCGCGCAGATCGGCAAACATTACGCCAGATGGCTGCGCAACGATCGCAGCGATTCTCGACGGCAGATCGGGGGCATCGTTCCCCGGCTCCCGGTCCGCCTCGCTGAAGCGCCGGGACCAGACGATAAGACCGTCAGGCTGCCGCACGAGCTGCACTGCGACTTCCAGATCCGCCTCCGCAGCGGAAGCGATCACGGACAGGGAATACACGCCGTTCCCCCCGGACGGTTGCGGGACAATGCCGACCGAGCGGCGATCGACAACGCCGATCTCGTCGAAGCGGGCGAGCGCGTCGGAAAGCACAAGGCGGAATCGGCGGTCGGAAAAGCCCTGCGGGACATCACCCTCGACGATCATCGGCTCGATGATGACCGTCGGGAGTTCGGCCAGCCGCACCGTCACCTCAGGACGCGGGCGCGATACGTCCGGGGAGAACCGTGCGGCGAGAAAAACCGCCGCGAGGAGGCAGACGACGATCGCGGTGGCGATGAAGCTGCGAGTGCGGCTTTCATCCACCGGCGCGCAGTTATCGCCGGCGCGCGCGGCCTTCGCCGTGTCGATCATGAAGTTCGGCACGTAGCTCCCGCGCGGGATGTCGATCGTGACGGGATCGCCGGCGCCTGGCCCGGCGTAATAGGTCTCCAGTGCTCGCCGCAGACGCATCGCCTCCACGCGCACGATCGGATCGATCTGCGGATCGAAATCCGCCGATCGCCCGAGCGCCTGCGTCGCGATCGTATATCCCTTCAGCTCCGCAGCGCGACCTTCGAGGGTCTCCTCGATGACAAAGCTGAGAAATCGCGCAAGTTGCGGAGCATTCCGCAGCACCTCGCTGGCGATGATCCGCTCCAGAGCGCAACGAACGGCAGCGGCCCGCTCGGCAGCAATCGGTATTCGCGTTTCTCGATTTCTCGCCGGCAAAACAAGGTCTTCCCAAAAGCCACGCATCAGGGGCCTGATTTGACTTACGTTCGTCCGATCGCCTCTGATCACTCCCAAAGGAAATTATGATGAACACCCCGGATTCAACCTGCACAATGGTTTGGGTGAAATGCTGGTTTTGACCCGGGCCCGCGCGCTGCTAGTGTGCTCGCAGCGCGTTTTCAACGGGAGATGAACCATGGCCACTGCGTCCGGATTACGGGCCGCCAATGATGTGCAGCAACCCAACGATCTGAATTCCTGGTGGCTGCCCTTCACCGCGAACCGCTCGTTCAAGCAGAGCCCGCGCATGATCTCGCGGGCCAAGGACATGCATTATTACACGCCGGAGGGACGCGCGGTGATCGACGGCGTCGCCGGGCTGTGGTGCTGCAATGCCGGCCACAACCGGGATTCCATCGTTTCCGCGATCCAGAAGCAGGCGGAAGAGCTCGATTTTGCTCCCGCATTCCAGTTCGGTCACCCGCAGGGCTTCACGGCCGCCTCGCGCATCGCCGAACTCGCACCCGGCGATCTCGATCACGTGTTCTTCTGCAATTCGGGCTCGGAGGCGATCGACACATCGCTCAAGATCGCCCTCGCCTACTGGAACGTCTCCGGCCAGGGCCAGAAGACGCGGCTGATCGGGCGCGAGCGGGGCTATCACGGGGTCGGCTTCGGAGGGATTTCGGTCGGCGGCATCGTCAACAATCGCAAGTTCTTCGGCTCGCTGCTCGCCGGCGTGGATCACCTCCCCCACACCTACAGCCGCGAGCATCAGGCCTTCACCAAGGGCGAGCCGGAATGGGGCGCGCATCTGGCCGACGAGCTCGAGCGGATCGTCACCCTGCACGACGCCTCGACGATCGCAGCCGTCGTCGTCGAGCCCATGGCAGGATCGACGGGCGTTCTCCCGCCGCCCAAGGGCTATCTCCAGCGCCTGCGCCAGATCTGCGACAAGCACGGCATTCTGCTGATCTTCGACGAGGTCATTTCGGGCTTCGGTCGCCTTGGTTTCGCCTTCGCCGCAGAGCGCTACGGCGTCATCCCGGACATGATCACCTTCGCGAAAGCAGTAAATTCGGGAACGGTGCCGATGGGCGGGGTGGTCGTGCGCAAGCATGTCTACGACGCCTTCATGAAAGGGCCGGAGAACGCCATCGAGCTCTTCCACGGCTACACCTATTCCGGCCATCCCCTCGCCTGTGCAGCCGCTATCGCCTCGATGGACGTCTATCGTGACGAGAACCTGTTCGAGCGCACGCGCAAGCTGGAGCCGATCTGGGCCGATGCGGTGATGTCGCTGAAGGGCCTGCCCAATGTCCTCGACATCCGCACCCTCGGCCTGGTAGCCGCGGTCGATCTTGCGTCGCGACCCGATGCGGTCGGCGCCCGCGCCTTCGAGGCGATGGACAAGGCCTTCCACGATTACGACCTGATGGTCCGCATCACCGGCGACACCATCGCACTCACCCCGCCGCTGATCATCTCGGAAGATCAGATCGGCGAGATCGTGGACAAGCTCGGTAAAGTCATCAAGGCCGTCGCCTGACGAGCCTGGCACCGGTCGGCGGCGTCACCCATGCCGCCGGCCAACCTCCACGAACGCGTCACCCTGCATAGCCGAAACCGATTGGCGGCTCGGCTGCCGTCTCGACCCAGACGCTCTTCGTCTGCGTGTAGGCAAGCAGCGCCTCGTGACCGCTCGACCGGCCATGGCCACTGGCGTGAAAGCCGCCGAACGGCGACATCACGCTGATGGTCTTGTAGCTGTTGATCCAGAAGGTGCCCGCGCGCACGGAAGCCGCCACGCGATGCGCGCGCCCGACGTCACGCGTCCAGACGGCACCTGCCAGCCCGAACCGCGTATCGTTGGCGATCGCAACCGCCTCGTCCTCGTCGTCGAACGCAATGGCCGCGAGGACGGGGCCGAAAACCTCCTCCTGTGCGATCGGCATGGCAGGAGTCACCGATCCGATGACCGTCGGCGCAAAGTAGAACCCGGCGTCCAGCCCGTCGGGACGTCCGCCGCCGGCGAGCAACTGCGCTCCGCCCCGCACCGCATCCGAGACCATCCGGCCCACCTGCCCCCATTGCCGTTCGCTGATAATGGGCCCGATCTGGCTCGCCACGTCGTCGGGGAGCCCCACGGGAATCCGCCCCGCCGCCTCCGTCAGCATCGCGAGCGCCTGATCGTAGAGCCTGCGGTGCACGAGGAGCCGCGACCCCGCGACGCAGCTCTGCCCCGCACCGCTCCAGATCGCCGCCTGCGCCCCCAGCACCGCGCGCGACAGATCCGCATCGTCGAAGACGATGTTGGCCGATTTGCCGCCGAGTTCCAGAATACACGGCACGACGTTGCGGGCCGCTTCGGCGGCGATCGCGGAGCCTGTCTCGGGGGAGCCGACAAAGACGACGAGGCGCGTCTCGCGATGTCCGACGGCGCAGCGACCCGTCGTCCCGCCGAGACCGGCAAGGACGTTGACGAGGCCCGCGGGCGCTCCTGCGTCCAGGCATATCCGCGCGAGCGCGATGGAGGTTGCGGGGCTGAGTTCGGAGGGCTTGAGCACCACGGCGTTTCCCGCACAGATCGCCGGCGCGATCTGCCAGCCGGCGGTGAAGATCGGCGCGTTCCAGGGGGTGATCTGGGTGACGACACCGAAAGGTTCGCGGCGGGTGTAGTTGAGGTGGCTGGTGGGGACCGGGATGACCTCGCCATGCAGCTTGTCGCACCAGCCCGCATAATACTCGAACATCTCGGCGACCTTGAGCGCTTCGACGCGGGTGTCGCGGATCGGCTTGCCGACGGTGAGGGTCTCGAGCATGGCGAGGGTTTCGAGCTGCGCGCGCACGCCCGCCCCGATCGCCCACATCACCCGCCCGCGCTGCGATGCGGTGAGCGCCATCCAGGCGCGCTGTCCGGCAAGCGCCGCATTCATCGCCTGATCGACGGCGCCCGCGCCGGCATCCGCGTAATGCGCCCAGACCTTCCCGTCGCTCGGATCCGTGAGCGCGACCGGCTCGCCCTCGCCGGGGACGAACGCTCCGCCGATGAAGCTTTCGATGACGCCTCTGGGGAAGGTCGCCCCAATGAGGCGGTCACGCGCGCCTGCGCGCTGCAGGTGCACTGCCGGATCAACCATTGTCGTTCGCCCGCATCTGAAGCTCGATCGCCGCCATCCGGTTGAAGTCTTCATCGTCTGCGAGCACGTCCGCGCTCCCGGCCCACATGGCACCGACGAATTCCGACATCGGAGCGACTGCACCGACGCTGCGCAGCAGATCGATTGCGAGCCGCACATCTTTTCGCATCAGGCCCATGGTGAAGCCGCTGTCGAACGTCTCAGACAATATCCAGCGAGGGACGTTGACCTCGGAGACACCGCTGCGGCCCGATGCGGCATTGACCGCGCGCATCACGCTTGCGGGATCCACCCCCGCCGCCTGCGCGAGCCGCAGCGCCTCGCCGTTGGTGAGGAGATGCGCCGCGCACAGCAGGTTGTTGATCAGCTTTGCGACATTGCCTGCGCCCGGCCCGCCGACATGGATGACCTTCGCCGACAGCGCATCGAGCACCGGGCCGGCACGGGCGAGATCGGCCTCCTCCCCGCCTACCATCATGGTAAGCGTTCCGGCCTGCGCACCAGAGGGCCCGCCGCTGACGGGGGCATCGAGCATCCCGTGGCCGCGTTTGCGCAACAGCGCGTGCAGCTTGCGGGTCGTTTCCGGTTCGCTGGTGGAGGTATCGACGAGAAGCGCGCCCGGCTCGCGCACGGACGCGAGAAGCCCGCCATCGCCCGCGACGATCGCCTCCACATCCGCCCCGAGCGGCAAGGAGGAGACGACGATCCGGGCGTCGGCGAAAAGTGCGGGCAAGGTATCAGCGACCGTGGCCCCGATACTGCGCGCGCGCTCGCGGGCCTCGGGCAGCATGTCGTAGGCGACGGCGGCGAAGCCCTCGCGCAGCAAGGTCCGGGTCATGGCAAGACCCATGCGACCGAGACCGATGACGCCTATGCTTTCTCGCATGTAAAGCCCCTGCTTCAGCGCCTCAGCGCGACCGGGGGCAAGGCTGCACCAGCTACGCGTTCCGGACAAGCGGCGGGGGCGCAAATCGTCTCGTGGGCTTTTCCACGGCCGCGCCTCGCGCCGCGCGCAATGGCATTACGACCCAGCGATGATCGCCTCCGCCAGCGCCTCGCCGCTGTCGAACGCCGCCTCGATCCGCGGCCCGATGCACCAATCGCCGCAGGCGCCGAGGCGCTCGCTCGCATTCCACAGATGCGTCTGCCCGAGCGGCTTCTCGACCATCGCGTAACGCCAGCGATGCGCGCTCCCGTAGCTCGGCTCGTCCATCAGGCCGGTGATGCCGGCAAACCGCATGAAGAGCATGGCGAGTGCCTCGTCGGCTTCGAGCTCGAGATGCGCCTTCGACCATTCCGGCGTGGCGTGGACGACGATGCAGGACTTGTCGAGCGCCCTCCCCGGCTTCGAGCCGTTATCCGCGATCCAGGCGATCGTATCGTCCTCGAGCACGACGTAATCCTCGATTTCGATCGGATTCGCGTAGCCGAACATCGCCGACCAGCAGGGAGCGAAGCGGGACTCGCCGAGACCATCGGGGCTCCAGCCGGCAGTTGCGAGGAGCGGTTGCGCCTGAGGGGACGGGATTGCGCTCACGACCAGGTCGAAGAGGTCGCTCATCTCCTCCGTGCCACCCGCGATCCGCCAGCGCGAGCCGTCGCGGATGATGGCCGTCGCCGTGAACCCGGAGACGACGGGGATGTCGCCGATCAGTGCGCGAACCGGCGCGTTCATGGTTGGGACGCCGACATGGCGGTCATCGTCCCAAAGATCCACGAGACCAGCGGCGCTCCACTCCGCGATCCTGGCGGCGAAGCGCTCGCCCCTGGCGCGCATGAACTGGGCACCGTGATCGAATTCGCCGCCGTCCATGCGGCGCGTGGCCATGCGGCCGCCGATCCCGCGGCTCTTGTCGAAGATCGTCACGCGCGCACCCGCATCGCTCAGGCGGCGCGCCGCTGCAGCGCCGGCCATGCCCGCGCCGATCACGGCGATGTCCAGCTCCATCTTCATTCCGCAGACCCTTCGTTAACCGCACGCACAGATGCGACCTAATGTCCGTCGTTTTCCGCATCCATTCATCGCGCGAGGTCGTATCTTGAATAGCAACCAGGAGAACGATGATGCAAAGACGTCAAGCGACACAGTTTCTGGACCTTGCCCGCCTCATGGTCAAGCAGGCCCGCATCCTTCGCGACGAGGGATTGACCGCACGCGCCCGCGAGTTGGTCACACGCGCAATCGCCTTCGACCGTCTCGGCTGGACGATGCTGCAGCCGATCCCGATCCGCGTTCTGCCCAATCGCAATCCACGGCGCTGAACGGCGCATCTTCTCCGAAAACAAAAAATGGCCGGGAGGGATCCCGGCCATTTTCATATTGGCTCGACGCGCGCAAATCAGTTGTCGGTGTCAGTTATCAGTGTCTTGCAGCGAAAGCGCGACGAACCGAACCTCACCCTGTGCATTCGAGATGAGGAACAGGGCGGAACGGCGGCCCTCGGCGCGGATCGCGTCGATGCGGCTGCTGATCTCGCCGGGGCTCTTCACCGGCTCCTGGCCAACCTCGACAATGACGTCGCCGAGCTGGATGCGCCGATCGGCCGCTGCCGAATTCGGGTCGATCTCGAGCACGACAACCCCTTCGACGTTCTCCGCAATGCTGAAGCGCTGGCGAAGTTCGGGTGTGATCGCGGACAGCTCCATGCCGAGAGCGCGACGGGTCGCATCCGGAATATCGGCCGGCGGCTCGATGAGCGCTGCCTGCTGCGCACCATCTTCGGCAAGGCGTGCGATGACGACGTCGAGCGTCATCTCCTCACCACGACGAATGATGTCGACACTGACCGTCTTTCCGATCGGCGTCCCTGCGACGATGCGCGGAAGCTCCCGGGAATTGGGCACGTTCTGGCCGTCGAATCGCACGATCACATCGCCGCTCTCGATCCCCGAAGCGCTCGCCGGACCGGCAGGATCGACACCCGCGACCAGCGCGCCGCGTGCGCGGTCGAGGCCGAGTGCGTCGGCGGTCGTCTCGTCGACGTTCTGGATCCGAACGCCGAGCCAGCCGCGACGGGTCTCGCCGAATTCCTGCAGCTGCTCGATGATCGGCATCGCGGTCGCCGTCGGAACGGCAAAGCCGATCCCGACAGAGCCGCCCGTCGGCGAGAGGATCGCGGTGTTGATGCCGACGACCTCACCCTTCATGTTGAACAGCGGCCCGCCGGAATTGCCCTTGTTGATGGCAGCGTCCGTCTGGATGTAGTTGTCGTAGGGGCCCGAATCGATGTTGCGCGCCCGCGCGGAGACGATGCCCGCCGTCACGGAGCCGCCGAGGCCGAACGGATTGCCGATCGCCACGACCCAGTCGCCGATGCGCAGATCTTCCGAGTTTCCGAACGCAACCGCCGTCAACGGCTCCTCGGTCTCGACCTTGAGCACCGCAATGTCGATCTTGGGATCCTTGCCGATGACCTGCGCCTTGAGCGTGCGCCCGTCAGCCCAGATCACCTCGATGTCGTCGGCTTCGCCGATGACGTGATTGTTGGTGATGACGATTCCCGAGGGATCGACCACGAAGCCTGATCCCAGCGAGTTCGAGCGACGCTGCTGGCGCGGCGCTTCGCCGCCCTGGCCGCGACGGTTGAAGAACTCCTCGAAGAGATCCTCGAACGGCGTGCCGGGCGGGAGCTGCGGGAGCATGCGCCCGCTGGTCTGTGTCGTCGTCGCCGCCGAGATGTTCACCACGGCCGGCATCACGCGCTCGACGAGATCCGCAAACGATTCAGGGGCGCCGCGATGCGGAACCGGGCTCAGGACCTGGGCCGGCTGTGTCTCCACGGTCGTGCCGGGCATCTGGGCAAACGAGGGTGATGCCACACTCATCGCTAGCGCAACGACGATGGCACTGCGCCTCCAGCGCCCGCGCGACGACGAATGCCGCGCCTCGCGGATGGCGGGCTTTGCGGACGTGATCGGCAGATTGTGCATTTGTTTCCCCGTTTGGGTAGTTCTGTACGGCATCGGACTCGCTGTGCGGAAAACGCCGTCCCTCGAGCTGTCGGAACAGGAACGTCTCCGTCTGACAGATAGTGAGAAAAACGGCGCATCCAAGGCCGTCGATTCACGCTGGCAGGGCCACGGTGATCGACGATCTCGCGATCGGCAATTCAACCCCGGACCGCCCACACGATCAAGACCCCGATCACGCCGCTGGCAAGTCCCACAATACGGATGCGATCGCGCGGCGTCTGCGACGCTTCGTACATCGCGCGACGGGTCGCATCCGGAAACGCGGCAAAAAGAATGCCCTCGACCGCGAGAACGAGGCCGAGGGCTGCAACGAGGTCCCACATCGGACGATGCGGTTCGTTTACTGAGCGGCGGCGGCTGCCGCCGCGGGAGCCTGCGCCGG
>Ga0208490_100949_pt1 | contig 13081 bp, 11 predicted proteins | sample SubbioAug_CSWold_FD_184818 | JGI IMG/M metagenome (GOLD analysis project Ga0208490, IMG submission 184818) | Serpentinite rock and fluid subsurface biosphere microbial communities from McLaughlin Reserve, California, USA - CR11Aug_CSWold (SPAdes) | ecosystem: Environmental > Terrestrial > Deep...
TTGGTCATCTTCTTGATCTGGTGGGTCGCGTTGCGGCCCTCGACGTCGGGGCCGAGCGTCCAGCCCTTGATCGTCTTGGCCAGGATGACGGTGGGGCGCCCGTTGGCCTCGGTGGCGGCCTTGTAGGCGGCGTAGAGCTTCTTGTAGTCGTGGCCGCCGCGGGGCAGGTTGCGGAGCTCCTCGTCGGAGAGGTGCTCGACGATCTTGCGCAGCCGGGGGTCGGGGCCGAAGAAGTCGTCGCGGATGTAGTCGCCGTCCTCTACGGCGTAGCGCTGGAACTGGCCGTCGACGGTGGTGTTCATCTTGTTGAGCAGCACGCCGTCGACGTCGCGCTGGAGCAGCTCGTCCCACTTGGAGCCCCACACGACCTTGATGACGTTCCAGCCCGCGCCCCGGAAGACGGCCTCGAGCTCCTGGATGATCTTGCCGTTGCCGCGCACGGGTCCGTCGAGGCGCTGCAGGTTGCAGTTCACGACCCAGATGAGGTTGTCGAGGCCCTCGCGTGAGGCGAGCGAGATGGAGCCGAGGGTCTCGGGCTCGTCGGTCTCGCCGTCGCCGATGAAGCACCACACGTTGCTCTCGGAGGTGTCGTCGACGCGCCGGTTCGTCAGGTACTTGAGGAACCGGGCCTGGTAGATCGAGTTGATCGGCCCGAGGCCCATGGAGACCGTCGGGTACTCCCAGAAGTCCGGCATGAGCCGCGGGTGGGGGTAGCTGGAGATGCCCTCCCCGTCGACCTCCATGCGGAACCCGTCGAGCTGGCTCTCGCTGAGGCGGCCCTCGAGGAACGCCCGGGCGTAGATGCCGGGGGCGGCATGGCCCTGGAAGTACACATGGTCGCCCGGCGTGCCGTCGGCCTTGCCGCGGAAGAAGTGGTTGAAGCCCACCTCGTACAGCGCGGCAGAGGAGGCGAACGTGGCCAGGTGGCCGCCGATCCCGTCGGCCTTCTTGTTGGCCCGCACCACCATGGCGGCCGCGTTCCAGCGGATGTAGGCGCGGATCCGGCGCTCGACGTGCTCGTCGCCGGGGAACCACGGCTCGCGCTCGGGCGGGATGGTGTTGACGTAGGGCGTGGAGATGGCCGCCGGTGAGCCGACCTGGAGCTCGTTGGCCCGGGACAGCAGCTTGGAGATGAGGAACCGGGCCCGCGTCTTGCCGTGCGTGTCGACGACGGCCTCGAGGCTGTCGAGCCACTCGCTGGTCTCGCCGGGGTCGATGTCGGGCAGCTGGCTGACGTACCCGTCGTGGCGCGGGTTGTCGGAGTGGAGGCCGTCGATCACCATGGGGCCCAGCCAACCACGAGATCGCGCCGTTTGCTCCCCGGGTAGGTTCGCCGGCCATGGCGACGAGACGACGGGTCTGGACCGACGGTGCCTGCAAGGGCAACCCGGGTCCGGGCGGATGGGCGTGGGTCGCCGACGACCGCCGGTGGGCCAGCGGTGCCGAGGCCCAGAGCACCAACCAGCGCATGGAGATCATGGCCGCGCACCGCGCCGTGCAGGCCCACGAGGAGCCGCTGACCGTGGTGTCGGACTCCACCTACGTCGTGAACTGCTTCCGCGACGGCTGGTGGAGGGGCTGGTTGGCCAAGGACTGGAGGAACAGCCAGAAGAAGCCGGTGGCCAACCGCGACCTCTGGGAGCCCTTCATCGAGCTGGTGCGCGAGCGCGGCGACGTCGACTTCGAGTGGGTCAAGGGCCACGGAGGCGACGAGATGAACGACATCGCCGACCGGCTGGCCGTCGCCGCCGCCGAGACCCAGACCGAGGGCGAGGGCGACGAGATCCCCGAGGACCTGGGCGAGGCCGACGCGGTGGGACCGGGAGCATCGGTCTCCGGGCCGGACGCCGCCCCGGATCGCGATCGCCGGCTGCCGCCCGGACGGCTGCTCGGCGTCTTCGGCGTCCGGCCACCGCAGCTCGGCGGCTACGACGCCAACCCGGTGAGCGACGCCGTCGGCCGCCGGCTGCAGGAGGTCATCGCGGCCAAGGCCCGCATGCACCCCGACCTGCACGTCGTGTCGGGCCTCCGGCTCGGGGCCGAGATGCTCGGGGCCGATGCGGCGGTGGCCGAGGGCGTGCCGGTCGTCGCCGTCCTCCCGTTCCCCGACGCCGACGAGCCGTGGCCCGAGGCGTCCCGGCGGCGCTTCGCCGACCTGCGATCGGCGGCCGCCACCGAGGTCCTGCTGGAGCGCAAGGTCCCCGACACCAAGGCCAAGGTGGCCGGCGCCCTGCGGCGGCGGGACGGGTGGCTGGCCAAGAACCTCGACGAGGCGATCGTGGTCTGGGACGGCCAGGACCCCTTCGTGGGCCGGCTCCTCTCCACGCTGCGCGACCGCCTGGGCGACGACGTCTGGGAGGAGCTCGTCCCCGACACGGGGCGGTGAGCGGGATGCGGATCGGGGCGGACACGGGTGGCACGTTCTCCGATCTGGTCGACGACCGCGGCAACGTCACCAAGGTGCTGTCGACGCCCGACGCCCCCGACGCAGCGGTGCGGGAGGGCATCGACGTGCTCATGGCTGGACGCCCGGCGCTGCTCGCGCACGGGACGACCGTCGCCACCAACGCGGTGCTCGAGGGCCGCCTCGCCCGCACGGCGCTGGTCACCACCCACGGCCTGGCCGACGTCATCGAGATCGGCCGCCAGGACCGGCCCAGCCTCTACGACCAGTTCGCCGACCGGCCCCTGCCCCTCGTGCCACGCGAGCTGCGCTTCGAGGTGGGCGGCCGCCTGGCCGCCGACGGCGCCGAGCTGGTCCCGGTCGACGTCTCGTCGCTGCCGGACCTGCCCGACGACGTCGAGGCGGTGGCGGTGTGCCTGCTCCACGCCGACCTCGATCCAGCCCACGAGCAGGCGATCGCCGACGCGCTGCGGGAGCGCGGGATGGACGTGGTGGCGTCGCACGAGGTGTCGCCCGAGTTCCGGGAGTACGAACGCACGGTCACCACCGTGGTGAACGCCGGGCTGCGTCCCCGCTGCCGCCGCTACCTGCACCGCCTGCGCGACCTCGCCGACGAGGTGTCGGTGATGACCTCGGCCGGCGGCCTGCTCGACGCGTCGACCGCCGCCGACCTGCCCGCGGCGCTGCTGCTGTCCGGGCCGGCCGGCGGGGTCCGCGCCGCCGCCTCCGTCGCAGTCGCGAACGGGTGGCCCGACGCCATCACCTTCGACATGGGTGGCACCAGCACCGACGTCTGCCTGGTGCGTGGCGGGGAGCCCGCCTTCGCCACCACCCGCGACGTGGGGGGCTACCCGGTGCGGTTCCCCGCCCTCGACATCCACACGATCGGTGCCGGGGGCGGGTCGATCGCCCGCATCGACCCGGGTGGCGCGCTCGTGGTCGGACCGGCCAGCGCCGGGGCGGACCCCGGCCCGGCCTGCTACGGGCGGGGCGGCACGTCGCCCACGGTGACCGACGCCAACCTCGTTGCCGGGCGCATCCCGGCCGACGCCAGCTTCGGTGGACTGGAGCTGGACGCGGAGGCGGCGCAGACCGCGCTGGCCTCCGCCGACGTCGACGCCGCCGGCGTGCTGCAGGTGGTCGACGCCAACATGGAGCGGGCCCTGCGCGCCGTGTCGGTCGAGCGGGGCGTGGACCCCGGTGGTCTGGCGCTGGTCGCCTTCGGCGGTGCCGGCCCCCTGCACGCCTGCTCGTTGGCCGAGGCCATGGGCATCCCGGTCGTGATCGTGCCCGCCCGGGCCGGCGTGCTCTCCGCCGTCGGCCTCCTGAGCGCACCACCCCGGCGGGAGGTCGTGCGCAGCCGCCCCGACCCCGGCGACCTGTCCGGCCTGGCGGCCGACCTCGAGGCGGTCGCCGAGGCCGCCCGTGCGCTGCACCGCGGATCGGACCCCGCCACCGTGACGACCGCGGTCGACTGCCGCTACGTCGGGCAGTCCCACGAGCTCACCGTCGACGACATCGACGGGTTCCACGTCGAGCACGAGCGCCGCAACGGGTTCGCCCGTCCCGACGCACCGGTCGAGGTGGTGGCCGTCCGGGCCACGTTGCTGCGTCGCCCGGCCCTGGAGCTCAGCGACCTGCCCGTCCCCGAACACCGAGCGTCGTTCGAGCCCCTCGTCGGGCCGCAGGTCGTCGCCGAGCCGGACTGCACCATCTGGCTGGCCGAGGGCTGGCGGGCCGATCCCGGCGAGGCCGGCGCGCTGGTCCTGCGACGGGAGGGGTCGTGACCCTCGATCCCGCCGCCCTCCAGGTGCTGATCTCGCGCCTCACGGGCGTGGCCGAGGAGATGGGTGCGGTCCTGCAGCGCTCGGCGTTCAGCCCCAACATCAAGGAGCGGGCCGACTGCTCCTCGGCGCTGTTCACCCCCTCGGGCGAGCTGCTCGTCCAGGCCGAGCACATCCCCGTCCACCTCGGCTCGATGCCGGCGAGCGTGGCGGCCGTGATCGCCGCGATCGACGTGGATGCGATGGCGCCGGGCGACCAGTTCGTGGTCAACGACCCCTTCGCCGGCGGCACCCACCTCAACGACATCACCGTCGTCGCGCCCTGCCTCGTGGCCGACCGCGGTGGCCACCGGCTCCTCGGCTGGGCAGCGAACCGCGCCCACCACGCCGACGTCGGCGGATCGGCACCCGGCTCCATCCCGGCCGACGCGCGCGAGATCTTCGAGGAGGGCCTGCGCCTGCCGCCGATGCGACTCACCGACGAGGTGCGCGCCGTCCTGCTGGCCAACTCCCGCACCCCGGCCGAGCGCGCCGGTGACCTCGATGCCCAGGTCGGCGCCAACGTGCTCGGCGTCCAGCGCCTCGCCGAGTCCGCCGACCAGCCGATCGACGAGGTGATCGCCTACGGCGAGCGCCGGATGCGCGCCGCCCTCGCCGCGCTCCCGGACGGCACGTGGACCGCGGAGGACGTCATCGACTCCACCGGTTCGCACGCCGAGCAGCAGGTGCCGTCGACGATCCGGCTGCGGCTCACCGTGTCCGGCGACGCGATCGAGGTGGACTTCGCCGGCACCGCTCCGCAGTCCGACGGCAACGTCAACGCCGTCGCCGCCGTGACCGAGTCGGCGGTCGGGTTCGCCATCCGCTCCGTCGTGGACCCCACCATCCCCGCCAACGGCGGCGCCATGCGACCGGTGGGGATCCACCTCCCGTTCGGCTCGATCGTCGCCGCCGAGCCACCCGCAGCCGTCGGCGCGGGCAACGTCGAGGTCTCCCAGCGCGTCGCCGACGTCGTCCTCGCCGCGCTCGCCGCCTCGGCACCCGAACGGGTGGCGGCCGGCAACCAGGGCACGATGAACAACCTGCTGATCGGCGGTCGGGGCTGGGTGTACTACGAGACCGTCGGCGGCGGGCAGGGCGGGCGCATGGCCGCAGGTGCGCCGAGCCCGGGCCAATCCGGCATCCAGACGGGGATGACCAACACCAAGAACACCCCCATCGAGGCCCTCGAGCGCCACTTCCCGCTCCGGGTGCTGCGCTACCGGCTCCGGCGGGGGAGCGGCGGTGCCGGTCTCGCACCCGGTGGAGAGGGCATCGAGCGCGACCTGCAGGTGCTCGAGGACGTCACCGTCTCGCTGATCACCGAGCGCCGGGTGTCCCGGCCCAACGGCCTCGCCGGCGGCGCGCCGGGGGCGACGGGGGAGAACTGGCTGCTGCCCGCTGGCGACGAGGGGCGGGCCGAGCGGCTGCCGGACAAGTGCACCATCCGGCTGGCGGCCGGCGACGTGGTGCGGATGCTCACGCCCGGCGGCGGCGGTTGGGGCTCGCCGTCGGTCGACGAGTGAGGCCGGATCGTCGGGTCGATCCGCGCGATACCACGGGCGCCCGAGCCCCGGGTGTGGGAGGGTGATGCGTGGTCGGCAGGTTGCCGGACCGAGGAAGGCCGGGATGTCCAACAAGGACAAGGGCGGGCGGAGCACCAAGACCCCCGCTGCCAAGACCGCCAAGGAGAAGCGCGTGGAGAAGCAGGAGAAGAAGGCCAAGAAGTCCTTCACCGGCCGGGACGGCTGAACGGCGCGAGGCGCTCTCGCCGGCGAGGCGGGTTGGCTGCCGCCGGACGGCGACGTTACGGTGGGTAACATGGTGAGGGGACGGGGCGGGCCGCGGTGAGAACCGGGCTGCGCCAGCTGCGGGATGAGTGGCGACCCTCGGCGATCACCCTGGGCGCCCCCGTCTTCCCGCTGGCGGTCCTGTTCGGGCTGAACGCCGTCGACGAGCTCGACCGCACCGCGTTCGCCGTCCTGCTCCCGGACATCCGCGACCACTTCGGCCTCAGCGACTCGGGCGCGCTCGCCCTCGTGGCGGCGAGCACCATCGCCGTCCTGTTCATCGAGATCCCGCTGTCCTTCTACTGCGACCGCCGCAACCGGGTCCGCATCGCCACGACGGGGGCGGCGCTGTGGGCCCTGTTCTCCGTGGGGACCGGACTGGCCATCAGCGTGGTGATGCTCTTCGTGATGCGCGTCGGTGCCGGGGCGGGGCGGGCCGTGGTGACGCCCACCCACTCGTCGCTGCTGTCGGACTACTACGAGCCCGCAGCGCGGGTGAAGGTCTTCTCCGCCCATCGCCAGGCCAACTCCGTGGGCCAGATCGCCGGGCCCCTCTTCGCCGGCCTGCTCGCGTACTCCTTCGGCTGGCGGTCGCCGTTCATCCTCTTCGGGCTGCCCACGTTGGTGTTCGTGGTCCTGGCCTTCGGTTGCGCGAACCGGTGCGTGGCGCCCACGAGCGGCGCGCCGCCGGCGCAGACGAGGCGGCGGCGGCCACCGAGGAGCAGCACGAGAAGGCCTGGCCGACCATGAAGATCCTCGGCCGGGTGCGGACCGTGCGTCGCATCTGGATGGCCGTCCCGTTCCTGGGGATCGCCCTCTTCGGCATCCCCAACCTGCTGTCGCTCGTCTACGAGGACGTCTACGGCCTCAACGCCGCCCAGCGTGGCTTCATCGCCGCCGGGATCGAGCCGCTCCAGATCGCCGGCGTGTTCCTGGCGATGCCCGTCGTCGCCCGCATCGCGTTCACGCGCCCGGAGTTCCTGCTGCGCTTCGTGGCGGTCGTCGGCGTCGTCGACGGGATGCTGCTCGTGCTGCTCGCGTACGCCCCGCACGTGGCCGTGGCCATCGGCGTCCATGCCGTGCTGGCGGCCAGCATCGGGACGCTGGCCCCGGCCTTCTTCGCCCTGGTCTCCCTGGTGGCCCCGCCCCGGGTGCGCTCGGCCGCGTTCTCGACGATGTCGGTCTTCGCCATCCCCGGCATCGCGCTGTTCCTGCCGCTCATCGGCGCGGTCTCCGACGCCCTCGGCATCCAGGCCAGCATGGTGGTCATGGTCCCGGTCTCCCTCGCCGCCGGGCTGATCCTCGGCTCGGCCCACCGCTTCGTCCGCGACGACATCGCCACGGTGCAGCTCGAGTCCCTCGCCCGCGTCGCCGAAGCGCAGGCCGGGGATGCGGCCGCGGAGGTGGGCGACGCTCCCGAGCCGGCGGAGGTGCCGGTCAGCGAGGTCGAGGAGCAGGCGTGACCCCGATCGCCGGACGGTGCGCCCCGGCGTACCGGTCGGTGCGCGAGGCGTTCGCCCGGTGCTTCGACGAGCTCGGCGAGGTGGGCGCCGCGGTGTGCGCCGTCGTCGACGGGGAGGTGGTGGTCGACCTCTGGGGCGGTCATGCCGACCCCGCCCGGACGCGTCCGTGGGCCGAGGACACGCTCGTCGACGTCTACTCGGTGGGCAAGCCGATCATCGCCACACTGATCCTGCAGCTCGTCGACGACGGGGTCATCGGCCTCGACGATCCCGTCGCCGCCCACTGGCCTGCGTTCGGAGCCGCCGGGAAGGAGCGGGCCACGGTCCGCCACGCCCTCTGCCACCGGGCGGGGGTGCCGGCCATCCGCGAGCGCCTCGGCGACGACGACCTGTACGACTTCCACCGGATGACCGGCGCGCTGGCGGCGACCGAGCCCTGGTGGACGCCGGGGGAGCGGCACGGCTACCACACCAACACCTACGGCCACCTGCTGGGCGGGCTGCTCCACGCCGTCACCGGCGAGCTGCCCGGCACGCTGCTGCGACGGCGGGTCGCCGAGCCGCTGGGGGCCGACGTCCACTTCGGCGTCGCCGACGCCGACCTGGCCCGCTGCGCCGAGGTGATCTGGGACGGTCCCGCCGCGCCCTTCGGGTACGACGATGCGCTGGCCCTCGGTGGCGACGAGGCCATGACGGTCCTCGGGTACGTCAACCCGCCCGGGTACTCGTCGATGGGCGTGGTCAACTCGGAGCGGTGGCGTCGGGCCCAGGTCCCCTCGACCAACGGCCACGCCACGGCGCGGGGCGTCGCGACCTTCTACCAGGGCCTGCTCGACGGAGCGCTGCTGTCGGAGGACCTCCTCGCCGAGGCGGTCCGCCCGCAGTCGACCGGGTGGTGCCCGACCCTGGCCCGGGACGTCACCTTCGGGTTGGGGTTCCAGCCGTGGACGCAGGCCAGGCCCATCGGGCGCTCACCGGCCGCCTTCGGGCACTTCGGCACGGGGGGCAGCCTCGGCTTCGCCGACCCGGTGCACCGGATCGCCTTCGGCTACGCGATGAACCACACCATCCCGCGCTGGCAGAGCCCACGGAACCGCATCCTGGTGGATGCCGTGCGCGCCGCCGCGTCCTGAGGCGGACGGGCGGCACCCGCTGTCGGTCTCGCGGGACGACTCGAATCCGTTCCCGACGCGCGATCCGACCGCTGCGGGTCGATCCGCGCGCTGGGAACGGATGTGGGGTCAGCTCCGGCGGAGGAGCGGGACGACCCGGCGGCGGATGGTGTCCTCGAGCGCGTCGTCCAGGTCCATCGCGCTCTGCGGGGTCAGGACCAGCGAGATGGCGAGGCGCACCAGCAGCTCGGCGGTCTCGCAGGCGTCGCGCCCGCCGAGCGTCGGGTCGGCCGCCTGGGCCAGCGCGGCGAGCTGCATGCTCGCCGTGGCGATGACCGGTCCGCCGTCGACCGTGAGCAGGCGCAGCAGCAGCGGCTCCTCCCGGATCCGCTCGGCCAGGCCGGTGGCGCGAGCGACCCGGATGCCGGCGCTGAACGCGACGACCAGCTGCTCCTCGGGGTCGTCGATGCCGGCGACCGAGGCGGCCAGCGCGTCGAGCAGCCGTCGGGCCTCGTGGGCGACGGTGGCGGCGAGCAGGGCGTTGCGCCCGTCGAAGCGGCGGTAGATCGTGCTGCGGCCGACGCCGGCGAGCTCGGCGACCTGGTCCACCTCGAGCTCGTCGAGGCCGACGTCGACCAGCAGGCGCCCGGCGGCGTCGAGGATGCGGCGGTCGACGTCGTCGGCGTCGGTGTCGACCGGCCGCTGCGCGAGCGCGGCCAGGACCGCTGCGGCATCGACCCGGGTGACGACCTTGGGCACGTCAGGCCGGGATCGGCTCGGGGCGCGCCGCGGCGATGTGCTTCATGCGCCGGATCGATCGCAGGTACGGGCCACGGGTGAGGCGGTGGGGGACCACCCGACCAGCATCGCGGACCAGCTGGCGGAACGCGACCAGGGCCAGCTCGTCGGCCGTGGTCCACGGGATGCCGAACCGGGCGCGCACCACGGGGGGCAGTCCGCCGATGGCCATCGTGCGCATCAGCGGCGTGGCGACGGACGCGACCGGTGCGGGCATGCCGGGCGGCGCGACCCGTGCCTCGAGCGCCATCTCGACGGCGCGCTCGGCGGTGGGGGTGAGCTCGAGCTGCGTTCGGCAGATGTCGTCGAAGCGAGCCTCGAAGGCCTCGTGGTCGGCCGGCACCGGGCGGTCGCTGACGCCGTAGCGCCGGTACCAGGTGACCGTCTCCTGGTAGAGCTGCTCGCGCTTGGCGGGGGAGAGCGTGCGGTGGTCCCACTCGTCGGCGGTCTGGAACATCTCCCAGGTGAAGGTGGCGTGCGCCCACCAGAACGTCTCGGGGTCGAGGGCGTGGTAGCGCCGGCCGTGGCGGTCGGTGCCCTTGATGCCCTTGTGCAGGTCGCGGATGGTGCGGCCCCGCTCGTCGGCGTCGTCGGCGAAGATCGTCGCCCAGATCTGGGGGACCGACCGGTGGATGCGGTCCCAGGGCTCGTCGAAGAAGGCCGAGTGCTCCTCGACGCCCTGGCCGAGGTGGGGCCACATCAGCTGCAGCATGCCGGCGCTGAGGCCGGAGAGCCCCGAGCGCCAGTCGGCGGCGATGCGCCACAGCAGCGAGTCCGGCCCGAGCGGGGCGCCGGGGGCCGGGTGATCGGTGGCGGCGGAGGGCGTGACCTGGGACACAACTGCAGTCTATGTCCCTTGGGACCGTGGACCATGTGTTCGTAGTCCGGATGGACGGGCTAGGTGAGAAATGGCCCGTGCTCGCTATTTCGTGACGAACCGGACATCGCGACAGTGGGAGCAACATCGGAGACCGATGTCACGGTCCCGCCCCCCGAAGGAAGAACCCGCGATGCCCACCGTCCGCACCACCTGCCCGTCCTGCGACACCGTGCTGATCGACGCCGGGTCCCTCACGGTCCGCCGGCGCCCCGACGCCACCCAGTCCGAGTGCAGCTTCACCTGCCCGGACTGCGTGCAGTTCGTGGTGCAGCCGGTGAGCGACAAGATGGTGCCGGTGCTCATCGGCGCCGGGTGCCTCGTGGAGGACTGGGGCGTGAGCGACGCACGGTCGCTGCACCCCTCCGGCGGTGGCATCACCGAGGCCGAGATCCAGGACTTCGTCTCCTCCCTCGACAGCGACGACTGGTTCGGCGAGCTCCTGCGCTGAACCCCAGGGCCCGGGCGGGCCCACTCAGGGACGGGTCGGGGCGACCGGCCGTCGTGGCGGTGAAGGCGCCGGGGTCCGCGACCCGTCCTCGAGCAGGCAGGGATCCCTGTCCGGGGATCGAGGCCGCAGCACACTGGTGGTGTGGTCGGGCTGATGTTCCTGGGGTGGGCGGCGGCTGCCCTGGTCGCCGGGCTCGCCTTCCGGTTCCGCCGGCGCCTCCGCATCGCGGCGGGGCAGAGCGATGCGCTGCACCACCAGCTCGCCACCAGCGAGGCGTTCAGCCGGAGCCTGGTCGAGGCCACCGACGAGGCGATCCTGACCATCGGGCCCGACGGCATCGTCGGCTCCGCCAACCACGCCGCAACCCGCCTCCTCGGCCTGGCCTCCTCGGCCGTCGTGGGTCGACCCGCCGCCAGCCTCGCCGACCGGTTCCCGCTGCTCGCCGACGTGCCCGTCGGCCTCACCGACGCGGACACCGTGGTCCACCACCCGAGCGCGCGCCGGGCGGTGTCGGTGACGACCCGCGCGACCGGTGACGAGCAGGCCCCGATCGTCGCGGTGTTCGCCCGCGACATCAGCGCCCGCAAGATCCTCGAGGACCAGCTGGCCCACCAGGCCACCCACGACGACCTCACCGGCCTGGCCAACCGGGCCAGCCTGGTCGCCGAGCTCGACCGCGCCGCGGCGAGGGCCGAGCGGTCGGGGCAGGGGTTCGGCCTGCTCTTCATCGACCTCGACCGGTTCAAGGCGGTGAACGACACGCTCGGCCACCGGGTCGGTGACGTCGTGCTGCAGCGGGTGGCCCAACGCCTCCTGCAGGCCACGCGCGACACCGACCTCGTCGCCCGCAACGGCGGCGACGAGTTCGTCGTCCTCGCCGAGGAGGCCGGCGACGTCACCGTCGTGGCCCGCCTCGCCGAGCGCGTCCAGGACGCGCTGTCCGTGCCGGTCGACTTCGAGGACGACGCCATCCCGGTCTCGGCGTCCATCGGCGTGGCCTGGCTCGAGCCGGGCGATCCCCACACGCTGGACCAGCTCCGCGACGCCGACGTGGCGATGTACCACGCCAAGTCCGCCGGGCCGGGCCAGATCCGGATCTTCGACGACGACATGCGCCTCGCCGTCGAGCAGCGCTTCGACCTCGAGCGGGAGCTGCGCCGGGCCGTCGGCGTCGGCGCGCTCGACGCCTGCATCCAGCCGGTGCTCGACCTGCGCACCGGCCAGGTCGTCGGCGGCGAGCTGCTCTGCCGCTGGACCACCGAGGACGGCCGCGAGGTCCCCCCGGAGGCCTTCATCGAGGTGGCCGAGGACTCGACCCTGGTGATCGAGATCGGACGGTGGATGCTCGACCGGGCCGGTCGGGTGCTCGGCGACTGGGCCCAGGACCCGAGCCACGGGCTCGCCGACCTGCACCTCAGCGTCAACCTCTCCGGGCGCCACGTCGACCACCCCGGCGTGGTCGAGGACGTCACCGACCTCTGGGACCGCTGGTCGATCGAGCCGTCCAAGCTCATCGTCGAGATCACCGAGACCTCGCTGCTCAAGGACCTCGACGAGGCGGCCGCCACGCTGGAGCAGCTGCGCCAGGCCGGCGTCACCATCTGCGTCGACGACTTCGGGGTCGGGTACGCGTCCCTGCGCTACCTGCGCGAGCTGCCGGTCGGCCTCGTGAAGATCGACCGGTCCATCGTCTCGGGCTTCGGCCGCGTCGACTCCGACACCGTCATCGTCACCATGCTCAGCCGCCTGGCCGATGTGCTCGACATCCGCATCGTGGCCGAGGGCATCGAGACCGAGGAGCAGCGCGAGCGCCTCACCGAGATCGGCTGCCACTTCGCCCAGGGCTACCTGTTCGCCAAGGGCATGCCGGTGGAGGCGTTCCCCGGTTGGCTGGCGCGCTGGCGACGCCGCCACACCCACCCCTCCGCCTGGCGGGCGGTCGTCCCCGGGTAGCGGCAACGGGTTGGTTGGCGAACTTGACCGACCAGTCAATAGTGTCCGACCCCATGGACATCACCGGTTCTTCATCTGTCATCACCGGCGGGGCCAGCGGCCTCGGCGAAGCCACCGCACGCCTCCTGGCCGAGAAGGGCCAGCACGTCGTCATCGTCGACATGAACGAGGAGAAGGGCGAGGCGGTCGCCAAGGACATCAAGGGCGTCTTCGTCAAGGCCGACGTCACCAACACCGACGAGGTGATCGCGGCCATCGAGGCGGCCAAGGAGATGGGCCCGCTCAAGACGCTCGTCACCGCGGCCGGTATCGGCTTCGCCACCCGCACCATCGGCAAGGACGGCCAGTACGACTCGGCCCACGACCTGAACATCTACAAGAAGGTCGTCGAGGTCAACCTGACCGGCACC
>Ga0208490_100950_pt1 | contig 13072 bp, 13 predicted proteins | sample SubbioAug_CSWold_FD_184818 | JGI IMG/M metagenome (GOLD analysis project Ga0208490, IMG submission 184818) | Serpentinite rock and fluid subsurface biosphere microbial communities from McLaughlin Reserve, California, USA - CR11Aug_CSWold (SPAdes) | ecosystem: Environmental > Terrestrial > Deep...
TGAGGGTCCTGCAGGCGTCACGGCAGGGAGCGCTTCATCGACGGCACGGCATGATCCCCTTCCCGCCGCTGCGCGCCGCCGGGGATGACACAGAGGTGGTGCAGGGTGGCCCCGGCCACACCCCTCACGTCTCCACCAACCCCGTCGAATCCCCGGCACCGCGGTCGCTGCGCCCGTGGGGGAGGCCGAGATACTCCTCCGATCGCATCTCGATCAGGCGCGAGACCGTGCGGTCGAATTCAAAAGCCTCGCGCCCATGTGCCGCCTTGTAGAGATCGTGCACTTCGCTTTCGGCGGAGGCGAGGAGCTTGACGCGGTTGTCGTAGAGGGCATCGATGAGCGTGATGAAGCGCTTGGCTTCGTTGCGCTTCTCGATGCCCATCACCGGAATGCCCTCCAGGATCACCGTGTGGAAATCCTGCGCGATCGCGAGAAAATCGGACGCACCCAGCGGCTTGGCGCAGAGATCCTCGAAGTCGAACCGTGCCACGCCGGAAGCGGCCTGCGGGATTTGGAGGGGGTGGCCCCGCACGGCGATCGTGATCTTCTCGCCGCGGCTACGACCAGTTAGCCGGCGAAATGATTCATCGAGGGAAGCCCGCGCAGCGTCGTCCGCAGGGGTGTGGAAGACCGGGCTTCCGGCGAGCTTTTCGAGGCGGAAATCAGTGCGGGAATCGAGTTCGACGACAGCCATCCGCTCCAGTAGCATATCGATGAAAGGCAGGAACAGCGCCCGGTTCAGCCCGCCCTCGTAGAGCCGTGTGGGCTCGACGTTGGAGGTCGCAACGACGACCACGCCCTCCTCGAACAACACTTTGAATAGCCGGCTTAGTATCATCGCGTCGGCGATGTCCGTCACGGTGAATTCGTCGAAGCAGAGCACATACGCCTCGCTCGCCAGCGCCTGCGCCACCGGCTTGATCGGATCGTCGCCCTTGACCTTCCCCGCCTTCAGATCCTGCCGGTAGGCATGAATGCGCTCGTGGACATCGGCCATGAAGGCGTGGAAATGGGCGCGGCGCTTGCGGCGAACGCCGAGGCTCTCGTAGAAGAGGTCCATCAGCATGGTCTTGCCGCGCCCGACCGAGCCCCAGATATAAAGCCCCTTCACCGCTTCCTGCACGGCGGGGCGGCGGCCGAAGAGCCAGCCGAGCGCGCTGGTCTTGCGCGCCAGCCGCTTCTCGTGAAGCTGCACGCTCAGGCGATCGAGGCGCTTGAGGAGCAAGACCTGCGCCGGGTCGCGCTCCACCGCCCCCGAGGCCACGAGCGCGTCGTAGCGGGAGGAGACCGGGGCCGAGGCGGATGCGGGGTTCTGGGGGCGGTTCACTGAAAACGCGTTCGCTGCGAAAGGGATCCTCTGGCTAACGCGTTCCGCGGCCTCCGACAAGACCCGGATGCCGGTCGGGAGATCGACGCTGGCGCACGCCAGGTGATTGAGCCCGCGCCCCCTTCGTGCTACCGCCCCTGCAATCGACGCCATCCAAGAGAGTGACCCCGATGATCGAGCGCTACAGCCGCCCCGAAATGACCGCGATCTGGTCCGCCGAGACCAAGTTCAGGATCTGGTTCGAGATCGAGGCGCATGCGACGATGGCGCTGGCCGAGCTCGGGGTCGTCCCGATGGAGGCAGCGAAGATCGTCTGGGAGAAGGGATCTGCGGCCACCTTCGACGTCGCGCGCATCGACGCCGTGGAGCGCGAGGTCAAGCACGACGTCATCGCCTTCCTCACGCATCTCGCCGAAATCGTCGGCCCCGAAGCGCGCTTCGTGCACCAAGGCATGACCTCCTCCGACGTGCTCGACACCTGCTTCAACGTGCAGCTCACCCGCGCGTCCGATCTCCTGCTCGCCGACATGGACAAGCTGCTCGCCGCCATCGAGCGCCGGGCCTTCGAGCACAAGATGACCCCGACCATCGGTCGCTCGCACGGCATCCACGCCGAGCCGACCACCTTCGGCCTCAAGCTCGCCCAGGCCTATGCCGAGTTCGACCGCTGCCGCGCGCGGCTCGTCGCGGCGCGCGAGGAGATCGCGACCTGCGCCATTTCCGGGGCCGTGGGCACGTTCGCCAACATCGATCCGCGCGTGGAGGAATACGTGGCCGAGAAGCTCGGCCTCAAGGCCGAACCGGTCTCGACGCAGGTGATCCCCCGCGATCGTCACGCGATGTTCTTCGCCACGCTCGGCGTCATCGCCTCCTCGATCGAGCGGTTGGCCACGGAAGTGCGTCATCTGCAGCGCTCCGAGGTGCTCGAGGCCGAAGAGTTCTTCTCCGAGGGCCAGAAGGGCTCGTCCGCCATGCCGCACAAGCGCAACCCGGTGCTCACGGAAAACCTCACCGGCCTCGCCCGCATGGTCCGCTCCTACGCGCTGCCCGCCATGGAGAACGTGGCGCTCTGGCACGAGCGGGATATTTCGCATTCCTCCGTCGAGCGCATGATCGGTCCGGACGCGACGGTGACCCTCGATTTTGCGCTCGCGCGCCTCACGAACGTCATCGACAAGCTGCTGATCTATCCGGAAAACATGCAGAAGAACCTCGACCGCCTCGGCGGGCTGGTGCATTCGCAGCGCGTGCTTCTGGCGCTCACGCAGAAGGGCGTCTCCCGCGAGGACAGCTACCGGCTCGTCCAGCGCAACGCCATGCCGGTCTGGCGCGGCGAGGGCGATTTCCTGACGCTGCTCAAGGCCGATGCGGAAGTGAGCGCGCGGCTCTCCGATGCGGAGATCGAGGATTGCTTCGACCTCGGCTATCACCTCAAGCAGGTTGATACGATCTTCAAGCGGGTCTTCGGGCGGGCCTGAGGGGCGATCTCATCCGGCCGATGCGCGTCGGCCGGATGATTACTGCGCTTACGCAGCCACAGCCTTGTTCACCGAGCGTGCGCCCTGCGCCAGGTCGCGCACCAGCGCCTCGACTGCACCCACGGTGCCCGCCGTCGCCTGGCCGTTTTCGTCGAGCGTGCTCTTCAACGCGTCGATCAGGGCGGAGCCGACCACGACGCCGTCGGCGCCCTGCGCGATCGCCGCCGCATGCTCGCCGTTCTTGACGCCAAAGCCCACCACGACAGGGAGATCGGTGTGGCGCTTGATGCGCTCCACCGCCGTCGAGACCTTGCCGAAATCGGGCGTCGCCGCGCCGGTGATGCCGGTGATCGAGACGTAGTAGACGAAGCCCGCCGTGTTCGCGAGCACTGCGGGGAGCCGCTTGTCGTCGGTGGTGGGGGTCGCCAGCCGAATGAAGGCGAGGCCGGCCTTGAGCGCGGGAAGGCAGAGCTCCGCGTCTTCCTCGGGCGGGAGATCGACCACGATCAGCCCGTCGATGCCCGCATCCTTGGCGTCCGTGAGAAAGCGATCGACGCCGTATTGCTCGATGGGGTTGAAGTAGCCCATCAGAATCACCGGCGTCTCGGCATCCTCCGCGCGAAAGCGGCGCACGAGTTCGAGCGTCTTCACCGCGTTCTGCCCCGCCTTCAGCGCCCGCAGGCCCGACGCCTGGATCGCGGGACCATCGGCCATGGGATCGGTGAACGGCATCCCGAACTCGACGATATCCGCCCCGGCTTTGGGGAGCGCGCGCATGATCGCGAGCGAGGTCTCGGGATCAGGATCGCCGGCCATGATGTAGGTGACGAGCGCCGCACGGTTTTCACTGCGGCACTTGGCGAAACGGGTTTCGATGCGGGTACTCACAGACCACCCCCCAGGTGCTCGGCAACGGTGAAGATGTCCTTGTCGCCGCGGCCGCACAGATTGATGATCATCAAATGGTCGCGGGGCTTTTCGGCTGCAATCTCGACGGCTTTCGCTATGGCGTGCGAGGGTTCGAGCGCGGGGATGATGCCCTCGAGCTTCGAGGTCAGCTGGAAGGCGGCAAGCGCTTCCTTGTCGGTGGCGGAGATGTACTTCACGCGGCCGACATCGTGCAGCCAGGAATGCTCGGGGCCGATGCCCGGATAATCGAGGCCCGCCGAGATCGAATGCGCGTCGGTGATCTGGCCGTCCTCGTTCATCAGGAGATAGGTGCGGTTGCCGTGCAGCACGCCGGGCTTGCCGCCGGTGAGCGAGGCCGCATGCGACCCCGTCTCGACGCCATGCCCCGCCGCCTCGACGCCGTAGATCTCGACGCTCGGATCATCGAGGAACGGGTGGAACAGGCCGATGGCATTCGAGCCGCCGCCGATCGCCGCGATCAGCGAATCGGGCAGGCGGCCTTCATATTCGAGCATCTGCTCGCGGGCTTCCGTGCCGATCACGGCCTGGAAATCGCGGACCATGGCGGGATAGGGGTGCGGGCCGGCCACCGTGCCGATGCAGTAGAAGGTGTTGTCGACATTGGTGACCCAGTCGCGCAAGGCCTCGTTCATCGCGTCCTTGAGCGTCTTCGAGCCGGACTGGACGGGAATGACCTCGGCGCCCAGCATGTTCATGCGAAACACGTTGGGCTTTTGCCGCTCGACATCGACCGCGCCCATATAGACCACGCATTCGAGGCCAAAGCGCGCGCAGAGCGTGGCGGTGGCGACGCCGTGCTGGCCGGCCCCCGTCTCGGCGATGATCCGCTTCTTGCCCATGCGGCGGGCGAGCAGGATCTGGCCGAGCACGTTGTTCACCTTGTGCGCGCCGGTGTGATTGAGTTCGTCGCGCTTGAGATAGATCTTCGCGCCCTTGTCCGCCGCCGCCGTCTCACGCACGTATTCGGTGAGCCGCTCGGCGTAGTAGAGCGGGCTCGGGCGACCGACATAGTGCTTGAGATACGACGTCATGTCGGCGGCAAATTCCGGATCGACCTTGGCCGCCTCGTAGGCCGCTTCCAGCTCCAGGATGTTGGGCATCAGCGTCTCGGCGACGAAACGCCCGCCGAACTTGCCGAAATGACCGGTCTCGTCGGGGCCGATGCGGAAGGAATTGGGGGTCTGCGGGGCGCTCACGAGTTTTCCACCTTCTCACTGCGCCTTGCCCAGGCCGCTCTTGCGGCTTGCACGAAGGCGGCGATCCTCTCCGGGTCCTTCACGCCGGGCGCGCTTTCAACGCCCGACGAAACGTCGATGCCGGAGATATTGGCGAGGGCTACCGCCTCCGCCACGTTTTCCGGGCTGAGCCCCCCTGACAACATGAAGTCGAGCCCGGGGTCAAGCGCGTCGATCAGCCGCCAGTCGAAAGCGAGGCCGTTCCCTCCGGGAAGAGCGCCCGCATCGCGGGGCGGCTTGGCGTCGAGGAGGAGGCGATCGCTGACGGCGGCGTAGGCCGAAATCACCGCGAGATCGGCCTCGTCCGCGATGCCGATCGCCTTCATGACGGGGATGCCGGCGCGCGCGCGGATCTCCGCCACCCGTGCCGGGCTCTCGTGGCCGTGAAGCTGGAGCCAGTCCGGAGCAAGGCTTTGCATGATCGCGTCGAGCTCCGCATCGTCGGGATCGACGGTAAGCGCCACGACGACGGCCCGCCCCTTCGCCGCCTGCGAAAGTTCGCGACCGACATCCAGCGAGACATGCCGCGGGCTGCGCTCATAGCGCACGAGGCCGATCATGTCGGCACCGGCACCGAGCGCCGCATCGACGCTCTCGCGCGTCGAGAGGCCGCAGATCTTGATTGTCTCGCTCATCGCCCGGTCCGGATTGATACGTCGGAACCGAAATGGGTGCGAAACGCCCGGGAGGCAAGCAGAAAAGCGCCAGCTGCGACTATGCGGAGCTCCGAAAAAGAAAAGCCCCGCAACCGGCGGGGCTCATATTCGCAAATCCTGCGGCGGAAGATCAGACCGCGAGGCGCTCTTCGACCTCGTTGGGCTCGCGCAGCACGTAGCCGCGGCCCCAGACCGTCTCGATGTAGTTCTTGCCCTGGGAGGCGTTCGCGAGCTTCTTGCGGAGCTTGCAGATGAACACGTCGATAATCTTGAGTTCGGGTTCGTCCATCCCGCCGTAGAGGTGGTTGAGGAACATCTCTTTCGTGAGTGTCGTACCCTTGCGGAGCGAAAGCAGCTCCAGCATCTGGTATTCCTTGCCCGTGAGATGGACCCGCGCCCCACCGACTTCGACGGTCTTGGTGTCGAGGTTGACCACGAGATCGCCCGTGGTGATGACCGACTGGGCGTGACCCTTGGAGCGACGCACGATGGCGTGGATGCGGGCGACCAGTTCGTCCTTGTGGAAGGGCTTCGTCAGATAATCGTCGGCTCCGAAGCCCAGCCCGCGAACCTTGTCCTCGATCCCGGCGAGACCGGAGAGAATCAGGATCGGCGTCTTGACCTTCGCCACTCGCAACGAACGAAGCACCTCATATCCCGACATGTCGGGCAGATTGAGATCGAGCAGGATGATGTCGTAATCGTACAACTTCCCCAGATCGACGCCCTCTTCTCCGAGATCCGTCGTGTAGACGTTGAAATTCTCCGATTTCAACATCAGCTCGATGCTTTGCGCCGTTGCGCTATCGTCCTCGATGAGAAGTACGCGCATATTAGATCCCCAGCCTGGCTCTAGAGCTATCGGGCAAAGCGTCTCTACCCGGTCGCCACGGTGAATCCGCAACGAACGCTCCTACCCATCCGACTCGCAACGCTATGATTAAATGGTTAACAAATCCTGATTCCCCGATGCAAGCAGATAATCCGCGATCCCGGCGGGATCGGAAAAATAAGCTGGCGCGGGTTTCGTTTTGTCTCACCATCTCGCTCGCGTTACGTATGAAATACCAATGCTCGCCGATCCTCGCGAATCGCTGAGCGCCAACCGACCTCACAGGCCGTTTTTAACGTCGGCTTCAGCAGTCTTAACGAGACGGGTAAACGAAAGGTTGACGCGGGTGGAAGATCAACCACGAATCTCAATGAAAATTTCCGCCGCAATGCGCGCCCTCGCCGAAACCGAGGACGCCGACGTCTTTGGCCGGGTGGTCGCCGTGCGCGGTCTCCTCATCGAGATCGCCGGCCCCGTCGCCGCCATGCGGCTGGGTGGACGCGTGGAGATCGAGATCAGCAAGGGTGAGCTCGTACCCTGCGAAATCATTGGCTTTTCCGGCGATCGCGCGCTGGCGATGCCCTTCGGTCTGCTCGACGGCGTGCGCCGGGGCTGCCCCGCTCATGTGCGCACGAATGCAGGAGCCGTGCGACCGACGGATGCGTGGCTCGGGCGCGTCGTCGATGCGCTCGGCCGCCCCATCGACGGAGCCGGCCCGATGCCGGAGGGCGAAATTCCATATCCGTTTAGGGCAGAACCGCCACCCGCGCACGAGCGCCAGCGCGTGGGCCCCCCGCTCGATCTCGGGGTGCGCGCCCTCAACACCTTCCTGACCTGCTGCGAGGGTCAGCGCATGGGCATCTTCGCGGGCTCGGGCGTTGGCAAGTCGGTGCTGCTCTCCATGCTCGCGCGCTACACGGCGGCGGATGTGGCCGTGATCGGGCTCGTGGGCGAGCGCGGACGCGAGGTGCAGGAGTTTCTCCAGGACGATCTGGGGTCAGAGGGCATGGCGCGCTCCGTGGTCGTCGTCGCCACCTCGGACGAGCCCGCTCTGATGCGACGCAATGCGGCTTACCTTACGCTCGCACTCGCGGAATATTTCCGGGACCAGGGGAAATCCGTGCTGTGCATGATCGATTCGATCACGCGCTTTGCCATGTCCCAGCGCGATATCGGGCTGGCGGGCGGCGAGCCTCCCACAGCCAAGGGCTACACGCCCACCGTGTTCAACGAATTGCCCCGCCTGCTCGAGCGCGCAGGGCCGGGCACGCAGGGCGGGACGATCACGGGGCTGTTCACGGTGCTCGTGGAGGGCGACGACCACAACGAGCCGGTGGCGGACGCCGTGCGCGGCATTCTCGACGGCCATATCGTGATGGAGCGCCAGATCGCCGAGCGCGGCCGCTATCCGGCCATCAACGTGCTGAAATCCGTCTCGCGCACGATGCCCCGCTCCTGCGATCCCGACTACTGGAACGTGGTGCAGCGCGCGCGGCAGGTGATGGCGACCTATTCCGACATGGAAGAACTGATTCGGCTGGGCGCCTACCGCCCCGGATCGTCGGCCGAGGTGGACGAGGCGATCGCTCTTCAGCCGGATCTTGAAGCCTTTCTCGGTCAAGGTAAGGAAGAGTCAACTTCCATCGGTCATGGTTACCAACGCTTGGCGCAGATTATGAACGCGCCGGAGGCCTGACGCCTCGTGGTTGGAGTTGAAGAACGATGAAATCGCGCGACACGCTCATTCGCCTGAAGAGATTCCAGGTCGACGAAAAACGTCGGCGGGTGAACCAGATCGAAATGATGATCGCAGACTTCAAGCGAATGGCCTCGGATCTCGTTCTCGAAATCGAGAGCGAGGAGAAGAAGGCCGGGATCACCGATACGGCGCATTTCGCCTATCCAACCTATGCAAAGGCCGCGGCGCAGCGCCGCGACAACCTGCTGCAATCCGCGCAGGACCTCCAGGGCCAGCTCGAGGAAGCCCAGGGCGAGCTGGGCGAGGCTTTCGAGGAATTGAAGAAGGTCGAGATCCTCGACGACCGCGAGCGCGGCGTCGAGCGGGCCGCAGCCGGCGCGCGCGAACAATCCACGATGGACGAACTCGGCCTCTCGCGGATCGTGCGCGGTTACTGAACCCTTGTTCGCTATCGCGAGCCGGGATCGAGAAACGGCACATGCGGCGCGCAATCGCGCGGCAGGAGACCGAGGAGCCGCGGATCGTCATGAATCTCGACCGCGAGCTTGTAGGGCGTAAAGCCGCTGCGCTTGTAGAAATTTACCGCGCCCGGATGATCGAAATTGCAGGTATGGACGAAGAGCCTGTCGATCGGGCGCGCGAAAGCCCGTGAGACCGCCTCGTTCATGAGAAATCGCCCGGCCCCTCGCCCGATTACGCCCGGGACGACGCCAAAATAGGCGAGTTCACACTCCCCCGGCTCGCGGAAATCGAGCTCCATCAGCCCGATTCGCTCGCCGTTCTCGACAAGAGCGAAGATTTCCACATCGGGATCCACGAGCAGGGCGTCGAATTCCGCGTCGCTCAGGCGTAGCCGCCCGCTCCAGAGCCAGTCCTCGCCGACCGCGCGAAACAGGGCGCGATAAATATCCCGGTCGCGCGGCAGCGGTTCGAGGGAGAACGCCGGCTCCGCAGCTGATGGGCGGGTGAAGGGTGCGCGCATCTCGAGAAACACCACGAGATTGGCGAGTTTCCCCTGCGGTAGATCCGTATAGCCCTCGACCGCACAGGAAATTCGCCCTTCGTCCTTGCCACCAGCAACCACGGTATTCCTCCACTCAGGCTTCGCAACGGCATCGACTGTCGCATCTCCGCCAATGGAATGTCGATCCCGTTTCAGCCGTGGAGGCTTTCCCGCAGGCGAGAATCTTTAACTCGCCATCACCTCTCCTCATCTATAGTGCGGAAAGCCGATCGTCGACGGTAACCACGGGAATGGTGATCTTGTCCATGAGTTCCAGCTTCGCAAACTCCGCACCCCCCATGCGGCCCCTGTATCCCCTGCATTCGCGGCGCCGGCTGCCTCGCTGCCGATGAGGAAGAAGCTCGAATATATCTGGCCCGTGGTCGGATTGCTTGCCGTCGTCTTCTCGTTCTGGCTGCTGTATCACGAGCTGCGCTGGCTTTCGGCGCAGGATATCGTGGACAGCCTCTACGCCATCACCCCGCGCCAGTACCTTTTCGCCTTCCTGTCCACGATCGTCGCGTACTGGGCGCTCGCCTGGTACGACCGGATCGCGCTCCTGCATCTGGGCGTGAAGCACATCTCCTGGATGTTCGTGGCGCTCTGTTCCTTCACCACCTACGCGCTCGCCCACAATATCGGCGCGTCGGTCTTCTCGGGGGCGATGGTGCGCTACCGCGCCTACTCCTCGAAGGGGCTGAGCGGCGCGCAGGTGGCCGTTCTCGTCGGGCTCTGCTCCTTCACCTTCGTCCTCGGGACGATCATTCTCGGCGGCTTCGTCCTCACCGTGAACCCCGGCGTGCTCATGCGCCTCGACGAGCTCCTGCCGGACATCCTGATCAGCCCGATCACCGCGCGGCTGCTCGGCGTTCTCATGCTGGGCTTCGTGGCGCTTTACGTCCTCGGCTCCGTCCTGAGGCTGCGACCGCTTACCATCCGCGCGTTTCGCCTCGATTATCCGCGCCCGGAGATCACGGCGCGGCAGCTGATCGCAGCGCCGCTGGAGCTCCTGGGAGCCGCCGGGATCATTTATTTCGCGTTGCCCGAGGTCGGCAATCCCGGCTTCTTCGTGGTGCTCGCGGTCTTCCTCGCCTCCTTCTCCGCCGCGCTGATCTCGCATGCGCCGGGCGGGCTGGGCGTCTTTGAGCTCGTGTTCATCACGGCGATGCCCGACGTCCCGCCCGACGAGGTGCTCGCCGCGCTGCTGGTGTTTCGGCTCTATTATCTCCTGATCCCGCTGGCTCTATCCCTGATCGTAGTCTCCGTGTTCGAGCGACAGCGCCTGTCGGCGAAGCTGACGCGACGTTGGGCGGATAAACGCCGAAAAAAGGAGCATCCGAACTCGCCAGAATGACGCCGGGGGTGCCGTTGGGGGAACCAAAGATTAAGAGAAGATCGCTATTGAGGGTAGATTGATACGAAAAACCGGGTAGATCGACATGGCCGCCACTGCCGCACCGCTCCAGGACGATACCGGGTCGCTCCGCGATATTGCGCGAGTGACGAGCGAGGTGCGGGGCGTCGCAGCCGAGAAGACGCGGCGCATCCAGCAAGTCACCGGGCAGATGCGGATACTGGCGCTGAACGCCATGATCGAGGCGACGCGCGCGGGCGAGTATGGACGCGGCTTTTCCGTTGTGGCGCAAGAGGTTCGCGCCGTCGGAACAGAGGTCGAGACGGTCGCGCGCGAGCTCGAGGCGCACCTGGCGCAGCGCATTGTGGAGTTGCAGGGCCAGATCGAGGCGATGGCGGACCGGGCCCAGGGTGAGCGGCTCGTCGATCTTTCGCTCAACGCCATAGAACTGATCGACCGCAATCTCTATGAGCGCACCTGCGACGTGCGCTGGTGGGCGACCGATTCCGCCGTCGTCGATTGCGCCCGCCAGCCAACCGGAGAAGCCGCCGATTACGCGTCACGTCGCCTCGGCGTGATCCTGAACGCCTATACCGTCTACCTCGATCTTTGGCTGTGCGACATGCAGGGCAACGTCATCGCCAATGGTCGCCCGGGCCAATACCACGTGCAGGGCGCGAACGTGGCGAACGAACCCTGGTTCCAGCGCGCAGCGAACCTGCCGACGGGCGACGACTACGTGGCGGCCGATGTCGCAACGCAGGCGCATCTGGACGGCGCGCAGGTCGCCACCTATTGCGCCAGCGTGCGCGAGAACGGCGAGGCGAACGGCGCGCCGATCGGCGTCCTGGCGATCCATTTCGACTGGCAGCCGCAGGCCAGGGCGATCGTCGACGGAATCAGGATTTCGCCGGACGAGCGCGCCCAGACCCGCGTCCTGCTCGTCGATGGCCAGCACCGCGTCATCGCCTCCTCCAATCCGCTGGACAAGCTCGGGGACAAGGTTTCTCTGAAGACCGACGGGCTCGACGCCGGCCATTACCGCGATGCTAACGGCACCGTGACCGCCTTCCACGCGACGCCGGGCTACGAAACCTATGAAGGCCTCGGCTGGTACGGCGTGATCATCCGCCGTCCGGCCTGATTAGGGTTCGACGACCCCCCATATAGCCCCGGCATCGGCGCAAGTTGACCCTTTGCGCGAGGGCGGCAAATGTGGATCCAAAGGACGACAGCGCCGCCAACGGCGCGACCCGAGGAGCACCATCATGCGCGACGCCTTTCTCTGCGACTATGTTCGCACCCCCATCGGCCGCTTCGGCGGCGCCCTCGCCAAGGTCCGCGCCGACGACCTCGCGGCCATTCCGATCCGCGAGCTGGTCAAGCGCAACCCCGCCCTCGCAGACGCCGTCGACGAGGTCTATTTCGGCTGCGCCAACCAGGCCGGCGAGGACAACCGCAACGTCGCGCGCATGGCGCTGCTGCTGGCGGGGCTGCCGGAAACCGTCTCCGGCGTCACCGTCAACCGGCTCTGCGCCTCGGGCATGGATGCGATGGGGGCTGCGGCGCGGGCCATCAAGTCCGGCGAGATCGAACTCGCCATCGCCGGCGGCGTCGAATCGATGACCCGCGCGCCGCTCGTCATGGGCAAGGCCGAGACCGCCTTCCAGCGCTCGGCGGAGATCTTCGACACCACCATCGGCTGGCGCTTCGTCAACCCGCTGATGAAGGCGCAATACGGCATCGACGCCATGCCGGAGACGGGCGAGAACGTGGCGGAAGAGTTCCAGATCTCCCGCGAGGACCAGGACGCCTTCGCGCTGCGCTCGCAGGAGCGCGCCGCAGCAGCGCAGGGCTCGGGATACTTTGCCGGCGAAATCGTCGCCGTGCCGGTGCCCGGCCGCAAGGGCGAGACGGTGGTGGTCGATACCGACGAGCATCCGCGTGCCGACACGACGATGGAGATGCTCGCCAAGCTCAAGACCCCGTTCCGCAATCCCGGCACCGTGACCGCGGGCAATGCATCCGGCGTCAATGACGGCGCGGCGGCGACGATCATCGCCTCGGCGGATGCGGTCGAGCGGTACGGCCTGACCCCGATCGCCCGCATCCTCGGCATGGCGAGCGCCGGCGTCTCGCCCCGCATCATGGGAATCGGCCCCGTCCCCGCCACGCAGAAGCTCGTCGCGCGGCTGGGGCTGAAGGTAAGCGATTTCGAGGTGATCGAACTCAACGAGGCCTTCGCCTCGCAGGGGATCGCGACGCTGCGCCAGCTCGGCATCCCGGAGGATGGCGACTTAGTCAATCCCAACGGCGGCGCGATCGCGCTCGGGCATCCGCTGGGCATGTCCGGCGCGCGCATCACCGCGACCGCTGCCCGCGAGCTTGCGCGACGCGGCGGGCGCTATGCGCTGGCGACCATGTGCGTCGGCGTCGGACAGGGTGTGGCGATCGCGCTGGAGCGGGTGGGTTAGCGCGCAGTCGATCTGGCTCGATCAGATCGAAGGCCCCCGCAGTCCTCCCCCTCCGTGTCATCCCCGGCGGCGCGCAGCGCCGGG
>Ga0208490_100951_pt1 | contig 13058 bp, 11 predicted proteins | sample SubbioAug_CSWold_FD_184818 | JGI IMG/M metagenome (GOLD analysis project Ga0208490, IMG submission 184818) | Serpentinite rock and fluid subsurface biosphere microbial communities from McLaughlin Reserve, California, USA - CR11Aug_CSWold (SPAdes) | ecosystem: Environmental > Terrestrial > Deep...
CCTGGCCCGCCGCCTGCGCGAGCGGATCAATATCCCGATGACTATGCTGGGCGGAGCTGGCAAGCTGGAGCACCTGTCCGATCTCTTCGCGGCCTGTGGGGTGGTCGGGGCCGCTGCCGGTAGCCTGTTCGTCTTCAAGGGCCAGTACCGCGCCGTTCTGATCAACTATCCAAAACCTGCCGAGAAGGAATCCTTGTTCGCCGCCGCACGCTAGTGGGGGAGCCAGGGTTTACGCGAGGACCGATGTTCACTGACAAGACCTTGTTGATCACCGGCGGGACCGGTTCTTTCGGCAACGCCGTATTGCGCCGTTTTCTCGCGTCTGACGTGGCGGAGATCCGCGTTTTTTCTCGCGATGAGAAAAAGCAGGACGACATGCGCAGGAAATATGCGCACCCGAAACTCAAGTTTCATCTGGGCGACGTGCGGGACGACCGGAGTGTTCAGGCCGCCATGTACGGAGTGAACTATGTGTTCCACGCGGCGGCCCTGAAGCAGGTGCCGTCGTGCGAATTCCATCCGATGCAGGCCGTCCGCACGAACGTGATGGGGACAGAGAACGTCCTGACGGCTGCGCGCGCTTCGGGGGTGGAACGCCTCATCTGCCTGTCGACCGACAAGGCGGTGTATCCGATCAACGCCATGGGAATATCCAAGGCGATGATGGAAAAAGTCATGGTCGCAACTTCGCGGACCTTCGACGGGACCGGCACGGTCGCCTGCGGCACCCGTTACGGCAACGTCATGGCTTCCCGCGGGTCCGTCATTCCGCTGTTTGTTTCCCAGGTGCTCATGGGTCGGCCCATCACGGTGACGGATCCCGAGATGACACGGTTCATGATGACCTTGGAGGACGCGGTCGAGTTGGTGTTGTTTGCGTTCGAGAACGGACAGAACGGCGACATCTTTGTCCAGAAGGCCCCGGCGGCGACGATCGAGGTATTGATTTCAGCAATTCTTGAGTTGATGGATCGCCCGGACCATCCTGTGCAGTTGATCGGCACACGGCATGGCGAGAAACTTTACGAGTCACTGCTGGGACGCGAAGAGCGCGCCCAGTCCCAGGACCTAGGCGATTATTTCCGCGTCCCCCCGGACGCCCGCGACCTGAACTACGACAAGTTTGTAGACCGCGGCGACGCGATTGGGCAGGGCGAGGAGTACAACAGCCACAACACCCGGCGACTGGATGTCGAAGGGATGAAGGAACTTCTGCTCAAGCTCGACTTTATGCGCCGGATCGTCGCTGGCGAGCCGGCGCAGCCGGAGGATTGACGTGCAGGCGACCGTAACCGGTGCTGGCGGCTTCATCGGCAAGAGTCTCATGATCCATCTCGCGGAGCAGGGGGTGAAGGCGCACGCCGTGGTGCGAGAAGCCCCTGTCGAGGAAATGCGGCGGGCGCTCGAGGCGGCGGACATTGTCTTTCATCTCGCCGGGGTAAACCGGCCAGTCGAGGAAGTTGAGTTTCAGACCGGCAATCGCGATCTGACCGCGCAGGTCTGCGGCCTGCTTGCTGACTCGGGCCGAAAGACTCCCTTGGTCGTCGCATCGTCGACCCAGGCCGAGCGGGACAATCCCTATGGACGATCCAAGCGAGCGGCGGAGGAAATCGCGCTGGCCTATGGAGCCGGGAACGCCGCGCCAGTGCATATATTCCGGCTGACAAACGTCTTCGGGAAATGGGCGCGTCCCAACTACAACTCTGCCGTGGCCACCTTCTGCCACAACGTCGCGCGGGGGCTCCCGATCACCGTCAATGACCCCTCTGCCCCGTTGAGACTGGTTTACATTGACGATGTCTGCACTGCCTTTCTTCGCGTCATGCGCGCTCCGACCGGGCCCCATGGGGATCGGCCCGGATTTGCCCATGCCGGACCCGAATACCAGACGACCGTCGGCGAGGTTGCGGCGACCATCCGGGGCTTCCCGGAGAGCCGGACGTCGCTTCTGACTGATCGGGTGGGAGCGGGTCTGACCCGGGCGCTCTATTCGACCTATCTGAGCTACCTCGAACCCGAAGCATTCGCCTATGACGTGCCGTGCCACGGAGATCAGCGAGGCGTATTCGTCGAAATGCTGAAAACGCCGGACTGCGGCCAGTTCAGCTATTTTACCGCTGGCCCGGGGGTAACCAGAGGACAGCACTATCATCATACCAAGACGGAGAAATTCCTGGTGCTGTCCGGCAAAGCCCGATTTGGCTTCCGACACATCGTTACGGGAGAAACCTTTCACCTGGAGGCGGAAGGCGGCCAGGGGCGGATCGTTGAAACCGTGCCGGGCTGGACCCATGACATTACAAACATCGGGGAGGATCAGTTGATCGTAATGCTGTGGGCCAATGAAATCTTCGACCGCGATCGTCCCGATACTGTGGCTATGAAGGTCTGAGCATGTCCAGGATGAAGGTCATGACGGTGGTGGGCACGCGTCCCGAGATAATCCGTCTCTCGCGGGTGATCGCCAAGCTGGACGAAACAACCAATCACGTCCTGGTGCATACTGGCCAAAATTACGACTATGAACTGAACCAGGTTTTCTTCGAGGATCTGGGCATTCGCCGGCCCGACCATTTTCTGGATGCGGCAGGGGCGAGCGCGGCGGTCACCATCGGCAACATCATTGGAGCCGTGGACGGCGTGCTTGAAAAGGAGAAGCCGGAAGCTCTCCTCGTGTTGGGCGACACCAACTCATGCCTGTCGGTCATCCCCGCCAAACGTCGAAAAGTGCCAATCTTTCATATGGAAGCCGGCAATCGGTGCTTTGACCAAAGAGTGCCTGAAGAAACCAACCGGCGGATTGTCGATCATGTATCCGATGTCAACCTGACTTACAGCGACATCGCCCGCGAATACCTGCTGCGGGAAGGATTGCCGCCGGACAGGATCATAAAAACTGGCAGCCCGATGTTCGAGGTGCTGGCTCACTACCGTCCCGCGATTGATCTCTCGGATGTCCTCGAACGGCTCGGGCTGGATGATCAGCGCTACTTCGTCGTAAGCGCGCACCGCGAGGAGAATATCGAGGACGCTCGGAGTTTCGGCCGCCTGGTTGAGGTCATCGAATGCCTCGCGCGCGACTTTGATCTGCCGGTCATCGTGTCGACCCACCCGCGCACGCGAAACCGCATCAAGGCGGCGGGCGTCGTATTTCCATCCAATGTCAAACTGATGAAGCCTCTCGGCTTCCACGATTATGTGCGTCTGCAGATGTCGGCCAAGGCCGTATTGTCCGATAGCGGCACGATCACCGAAGAGTCCTCCATATTGAACTTCCCGGCGCTGAATATACGCGAGGCTCACGAACGGCCGGAAGGTATGGAGGAGGCCTCGGTGATGATGGTCGGCCTGAGCGCCAGGCGGGTTTCCCAAGCGCTGGCGCTATTGGACAGCCAGGGTCGGGGTGAGACAAGGACGTTACGTCGTGTCGCTGACTACAGTATGCCCAACGTCTCGGATAAGGTCGTGCGCATCATTCATAGCTACACGGACTACATACGGCGTGTTGTTTGGCGGCAACGCGAATGAAATTGTCGTGAAAATACTGTCAGAGCCAGCATTTCTGGCTGGAAACTTTCCGCATTAACGATCTCATTGAGGGGGTGTGCTCGCGGAGGGCACGAGGTCGCTGTGTTTACGGGTTGGCCGAACTACCCGCAGGGGAGGGTGTTTCCAGGATTTGGGGATGTGGACCGGCCTGGAAAAAGGACCCGTTAGATCGACGTCGAAAAGGGACCCCACGTTGCTGATGTCTAACGGTGGCTGTTTGGCGGTGTCTGGCGGCGAGATCGGGATGCTGGTGTTGGATACGGTGTCGAGTATCTGGCGCCAGTTTGCGTCCGGGAAGGCGATCAGGGCGATCGCACGTGAGCATTCGGTAGGGCTACGGCCTCCCTACCCCCTAACCTTCGAAAGCAGCGTCCTCGTGACGTCCATCCGGAACTCAAACGGCCCCCTTTAGACGCCGGTTGACACCGAGGCTCTCTCCGAAGCATTTGGGAAGCCGTGCGGCTTCATTGTGGATCAGGCCTTGACGAATTTTGAAAGCCGTCCCCTGACCCGTATCAGGTTTGTCGTGTCGAACAGCGCAAATAGGCTGGGCCTTGTCCGAATACACGCCCTGTGCTCGGCGCTTTGTGCCGTCAGTCCGCCGCGAGTATATGCTGCCCTATGCTCAACGCGTAAGGCGCCGGCCCGCGACCAGTCAGCGATGATCTAGATGCGTTCACTGATCCGACTCATCAGGGCCACGGCTGACCATCCGCTCAATCGGAGGTCACCGGGCTCGCGCCTGGCGGCGTTATCGCGCGTGTTGCGCTGGCAACTCGCCTCACGCCTGTTGCCCGAAGCCGCCTTTGCCCTGCCGTTTGTCAACCGCACCAGCCTGGTCGCGACGCGCGGTATGACCGGCGCCACGGGCAATTGGTATAGTGGCTTGGATGAGCCCGATGAAATGGGGTTTCTGTTGCACGTGCTGCAACCTGGGGATCAGTTTGTCGATATCGGGGCGAATATCGGCAGCTTTTCGGTCTTGGCGGCGAGTGTGACGGGCGTCGAAGGTATTGCGTTCGAGCCCGTTCCCGACACATTTCGCAGCTTGGTGCGCAATATCGCCTTCAATCAGTTGGGCGACCGGGTAGAAGTTCGGCAACAGGGTGTGTCGGACGCACCGGGGGTGCTGCATTTCACTACTGCACTCGACAGCATGAATCATGTCGTTTCCGATGATTGCGCCGCGCCGGATGGCACTGTTGCTGTAGACGTTGTTCGCTTGGACGATGCGGTGTCTAGCAATGGCCAGGGCAAGATGGTGTTCAAGGTCGATGTCGAAGGCTTTGAAATGTCGGTGCTGAATGGCGGCTCCGGGACTCTCGGGTCCGAAGCGGCGCTGTGCGTGATCATGGAAACCAACGGCAGCGGGCACCGCTATGGCGTGTCGGACAGCGCGTTGTTCGCCAAGATGCGCGACTACGGCTTTGTCCCCTACCACTACTCACCCTTCACCCGCGATTTCTCACACGCGCGGGAAGGGGATAAAAATCATATCAACACCATCTTCGTTAAGGATCTGGAGGAAGTGACCCGGCGGGTCCGGCGGGCCAAGCCCACTGCACTGGTCAGCGGGACGCTGTGACCCGTGAGCGGGGTCACGAGCACGAACTGCGGATCGTGCACCTGACCGGCAGTATCGATCCGTCTGCTGGCGGCCCGGCCTACAGCATTCCCCGACTATGCGAATCCCTGCGCGATGCGGGGGCGACAGTTGATCTTCTGACGCTTCGTGATCCCAAGGGCGGGACCATCACCACCCCCCACCATGCTTTTCCGGTCGGCCGGCTGCCCGACAAGCTCGGTCATGCGCCAGCGATGTGGCGATGGATAAAGGACCGCGCCCAGAATGGCGGCATCGAGATCATGCACAGCCACAATCTATGGATCATGCCCAGCATCTATCCGGAGGGGGCGCGGCGGCTATGGAAGATTCCGCATATCGTATCGCCGCGCGGCACCCTGACCGACTACTCGATGAGCACCGGGTCCCGCTTCAAGCAGATCCACTGGCCACTGGTTCAACGACCGACCCTGGCCAAGGCGACATGTTTTCACGCGACCGCCCAGTCGGAAGTGGAGGATATCCGGCGGCTAGGTTTCCGTCAGCCGATCGCGGTGATCCCCAATGGGTTGGATTTGCCAGAATGGATCGACCGGCCCGTCCATGACACCAAGGTCATCCTGTTCTTCGGACGGATTCATCCGGAAAAGGGGTTAACAGTCTTGCTGGATGCCTGGGCCCGGGTTCAGGATCAGCGTCCTGACTGGCGGTTGCACATCGTCGGGCCGGATATGGGGGGGCACAAGGCCGAGCTGGAACGGCAGATCGCAACGAAGGGCATTGGTCGCGTGGTGTTTGGTGAAGCGAATTTCGGGAAGGAAAAATTCGACATCTATCGCGCGGCCGCGCTCTATGTACTGCCCAGCCCGACCGAGAATTTCGGACTGACGGTGGCGGAGGCGCTGGCCGTTGGGGTTCCTGCCATCGCCAACCATGGCGCCCCGTGGAGCAGTCTTGTCACGGAGCGCTGCGGGTGGTGGGCCCCTCGTGGGGCGGACCCCTTGGCAGACGCCCTGCTCGACGCGACAGGGCTGTCACATCGCGCACGGGTGGAGATGGGTCTCAGAGGCCGCGCCTATGTCGCGCGCGATTTCGTCTGGCCCACCATTGCGGAGCAGATGGCTGCCGTCTACCGGTGGGTTCTGGCAAGGGGGGAGCGTCCTGCCTGTGTCCAGACTGATTGAAGCCGCGCACGCTGCAGTGGCAGAGTCTTTCACGCAGGATTGTCCGGAGACAACGATGCAGCGGATATTTTTCCTCTACACACGGGTCAATGGATTCGTCACATCGACGCTACGCCAACTGGCGCGCAGCGGTGCGTGCGAGACGATCGACATGGTTTATTGGGACGCCGCCAAAGCGAACGGAAGTCTGTTTCAGTTGGAGGAAATGGCCGGGGTGACTTTTCACCCGCGCACAGGACTGGACGAAGACGGTCTCGTCGATCTGCTTAAGGACCGCAGCCCCACCACCATCTATATTTCAGGATGGATGGATCCGGGCTATATTCGGGCCCTGCGCCGCTATCGCGCCGCCGGGCATGAATGTGTCACGGTCTGCGGGATCGACGATCAATGGCACGGTCGTTGGCGGCAACATCTGGGGCGCCTTTATTTCCGCCTAGCCTATCGTCGGCTGATCGATTGCATGTGGGTCGCGGGCAAACCCCAATATCACTACGCGCGAATGTTCGGATACGGGCATCATCAGATCATCGGCAACCTGCTGAGCGCCGACGCCTCGCGTTTCCAGCCCATCCGGGAGATGGCCCATCGTTATGTCTTTGTTGGGCGGTTTGATCCGGTCAAGGGTTTGGACACGCTGCTCGCGGCCCATCGTAGCCTGCCTAATGCCCTCCAGGCGGCCTGGCCGTTGGTGTTGATTGGCGACGGGCAACTGCGCGCCATGGTGGAACGGGCGCGATCGGCGCACATCATCATGATGCCCTATCTGCAGCCCGATGCCTTGGCCGACGAACTGGCAAAGGGCGGAGTGGGCATAATGGCCAGCACAAACGAACAATGGTCGGTGAGTCTGCATGAAATGGCACTGATGGGTTATCCGCTGATCGCCAGCGTCCAATGCGGCGCAGCGTCGGAATTTCTCGTGCACGGATTCAATGGCCTGTTATTCCGCGGCGGCGACGTCGCCGGTCTGGCTCATGCCATGCGCACCATCGCCGAATTGTCGCAGGATGAGCTGGCGAAGATGGCTGCGGCCAGCGTCGATCTGGGTCATCGCATCACGCCGGAGATTGCGGCACACTCGCTGTTGTCGGCGGTTCCGCATGCGGCGCTGTGACCAGCTCATCCCCAAAATCGGTCGCCGGAGGCCCCACCTGAATTTCGGGTCAGACAATAAGGAAGGGGACGGACAGAGGAGGCGGCATAACAGCTTCTTTCTCCAGAAGGTCATACTCTAAAAATGTCATATCCGCCGTACTACCTACTGACCATAATGAATTGGGCTTGGAGTAGCGGATAATCACCGCTATCAAGCGGCGCTTGCTCGTACGCTCACCACATGGTCGCAATGACTCACTCGCAAAACGCACAGCGCGATTACCAAATCTGCGTCAACTGTATCATGGACACCAGCGACTCGAAGATAATCTTTGATGATCGTGGCTGGTGCGATTACTGTAACAACTATCATCAGAACATCGTGCCGCACTGGCATACGGATGAGCGCGGCGAGCGAGAAATCCAAGCCCAGATCGACAAAATTAAGGCCGACGGCAAGGGCAAGGACCACGATTGTCTGGTGGGCCTGAGCGGCGGGGTGGACAGCTCTTACGTCACCTACCTGGTCAAGGAGCAATTCGGGCTGCGTCCGCTCCTGTATCATGTCGATGCTGGCTGGAATTCGCAGCAGGCCGTGAACAATATCGAGAAGATGGTCGATGGTCTTGGCCTAGACCTCTACACTGAGGTGATAAATTGGCCGGAGATGCGCGACCTACAGCTTGCCTTCTTTAAGGCCCAGGTGCCGCATCTGGATACGCCACAGGACCACGCGTTCTTCGGCGGACTGTACAACTATGCAGTCAAAAACAACGTAAAGTACATCGTCACTGGGGCAAATTTCTCCACGGAATGTGTCAAGGAGCCGTTGGAGTGGGCATACCACGCCTCCGATCTGCGCCAGCTTAAAGACATCCACCAAAAATTCGGAACCATTCCACTCAAGACGTTTCCACTTTCGGGGATATTCACCTACAAGATTTACTATCGCTTCTTTAAAGGGTTGCAGGTTGTAAAGCCGCTTAACTACGTGCCGTACATCAAGGAATCTGCGATGAACGAGTTGGTGGAGAGATTCGGCTGGCAGAAGTACGCCCACAAACATTATGAGTCGCGCTTCACCCGCTTTTATGAGGGTTACTGGCTGCCAACCAAGTTTGGCTACGACAAGCGTCGCGCCCACTTCTCTAGCTTGATCTTGACCGGCCAGTTGAGCCGCGCCGATGCCATCGAGCGCGTAGCTAAGCCAGCCTATGACCCTGCGACCGTGGCCGAAGATTTCGAGTATATAGCAACCAAGCTGGGCCTGACCGTAGCCGAGCTGGAGGCCCTCCGGGACGGTCCGAACAAGACGTACAAGGATTACAAAAACTCCATGGGCCTGATAGGCCTCGGCGCGAAGATCATGACGGCCATGGGTGAGCAAAGATCGATCATCAGGTGATTATGATCGTCGACTACGGGCTGGGGAACATCGGCGCCTTCGCCAATGTATACAAGCGCATGAACGTGCCAGCGACGGTGGCCCGCACGGCCGCCGAGCTGGAGGGCGCACATCGCATCATCTTGCCCGGCGTCGGCGCCTTCGACCATGCCATGGATCTGCTGGACGCCTCGGGCATGCGCGGGACGCTGGAGGATCACGTGGTGCGGCGTAAGACGCCGGTGGTCGGCATCTGCGTCGGCATGCAGATGCTAGCTTTGGGCAGCGACGAGGGCGAGCGCGAGGGATTGGGCTGGATTCCGGCTCGGGTCCGGCACTTCTCGGCCGCGCCCGAAGCCGCAGGACTGCCGCTTCCGCACATGGGCTGGAACGACGTCCGGCCAGCGCCCGACCAGCCGTTGTTCGCGGGTCTTGAAACGGCCGCGCGCTTCTATTTCCTGCATTCTTTCTATTTCGAGTGCGAGCAGGCCGAGCATGTCGCGGCCACCGCCGACTACGGCTTGGAGTTCGCCTGTGCGGTGCGCAACGACAACGTCTCCGGGGTGCAGTTCCACCCGGAAAAAAGCCACCACTTCGGGGCGGCGCTGCTGAAGAATTTCGCGGACATCTGACGTGCTATGCCCGCGCGTCACTCCGTGCCTGCTCGTCCACCAGGGCGGCCTGGTCAAAACGGTCGGCTTCAAGGACCCGAAATACGTCGGGGACCCGATTAACGCCGTGAAGATATTCAATGAGAAGGAAAGCGACGAACTGATCGTCGTCGATATCGACGCTACCGCCAACGGGGTCGAGCCGGACTACAAGGCCATCGCCGACATGGCTGCCGAATGCCGGATGCCTCTGTGCTATGGCGGAGGCGTGCGCACACCGGAACAGGCCAAGCGCATTATCGGCCTGGGCGTCGAGAAAGTGTCGATCAGCGCGGCGGCCGCCGAGCGCCCCGAGCTGGTGTCCGAGATCGCCGACGCGGTGGGCCGCCAGAGCGTCGTAGTTGTGATCGATGCAAAAAAGAAGATGCTGGGACGCGGATACGAAGTTTGGACCCACAACTCCAAGCGCAATACCAAACGTGACCCCTTGGAGTTCGCCGGCCAGGTGGCCGAGCTGGGCGCTGGGGAGATCGTGCTGAACGCCATCGACCTGGACGGCAGGATGACAGGCTATGACTTGGATATGGCGCGACGTCTGCGCGAGCGAGTTCGTATCCCCATAACCATGCTAGGCGGCGCTGGATCGCTGGATCATCTGAAGCAGTTGTTCGACGCCTGCGGGGTGGTGGGCGCGGCCGCTGGCAGCCTGTTCGTGTTCAAGGGCCAGTACCGTGCGGTTCTAATCAACTATCCCGACCGCCGCCAAAAGGACGCCCTTTTCGATCGGTCAGTCTGAGGGCGCCTCGGGTCCGCGTTCGCGCGGGTGTTTGTCCGCGTTTGACACCAGTCGGCGCGCTTTCCAGCTTAGGCCTCACCGCCCAAGTCGTGCAGTTCACAAGAGGTGATCGGTGAAACAGGTTCTGCAGAATCTAAGAAGCGGGACGACCCTGATCGAAGATGTCCCCGCCCCCCTGACGCGGCGCGGCGCGTTGCGGATCGCCACTCGCGTGACGCTGGTCTCGGCGGGCACCGAGCGTATGCTGAACGACTTTGCGCGGGGGTCGTTGGTCTCCAAGGCACGTCAGCAGCCGGACAAAGTGCGTCAGACACTGGAGAAGGCCCGGACAGACGGCTTGATGGCCACGGCACAAGCAGTGCTGTCCAAGCTGGATGAGCCCCTCGCGCTAGGCTACTGCAACGTCGGCACGGTGCTGGACGCCGGTGGCGTGGAGGGCTTTTCGCCCGGGGACCGGGTGATCTCCAACGGCAAGCACGCCGAGGTCGTCATTGCGCCGCCGACCCTGTGTGCGCGTGTGCCCCCTAACGTTTCTGACGAACACGCCGCCTTCACTGTGCTGGGCGCTATCGCCCTGCAAGGCGTGCGCTTGGCGCAACCGACGCTGGGCGAGAGTTTCGTCGTCTCGGGCCTGGGCCTGATCGGTCTGATGGCCGTACAGATCCTGCTCGCCAATGGTTGCCGGGTGTTGGGCGTCGATAGCGATCCCGAACGCTTGCGCCTGGCGCGAGCGTTCGGGGCCGATACCTGCGATCTGGCTGCTGGCGAAAGCCTGCTCGGTCGCGCGGACGCCTTTTCCCGCGGACGCGGCGTCGATGGCGTCTTGCTGACGCTGAGCTCGACCAGCGACGAGCCAGTATCGCAAGCTGCCCGCATATGCCGTAAGCGCGGTCGGGTGGTGCTGGTCGGCGTCACGGGCCTGAAGTTGAACCGCTCTGACTTCTTCCAGAATGAGGTCACTTTCCAGGTGTCCTGCTCCTACGGTCCCGGTCGCTACGATCCGGTCTACGAGGAGAAGGGGCGGGACTATCCTTTCGGCTTCGTGCGCTGGACAGAGCAGCGCAATTTCGAAGCGGTCCTGGATCTGATGGCGGCGGGCAAGCTGGACGTAGCTCCGCTGATTTCGCATCGCATGGACATCGACGATGCGGGTCAGGCTTACGATTTGCTGGCGTCGGGACAGCCCAGCTTGGGCATCCTGCTGAACTATCCTTCCGCGGGTCTTGAGGACGACGCGCGCCGGCTTCGCAGCGAGATCGCGCTGCCCCCGTCGGCCGAAACCCTCCGTTCGCCTGAGGCACGCATGGCCTTCATCGGCGCGGGCAACTACGGCGGCCGGGTGCTGGTCAAGGCGTTCAAGGCGGCCGGCGGCGCGCTGGAGACGATCATCTCCGCCAGCGGTGTCTCAGCCGTTCACATCGGCAAGAAGTTCGGATTCAAGCGAGCCTCCTCCGACGCCGCCACCGCCTTGGCCGATCCCGCCATCGACGCGGTCTGCATCGCCACGCGGCACAATACCCACGCCGACTACGCGCTGAAGGCCCTGAGCGCGGGGAAACATGTCTTCGTCGAAAAGCCGTTGTGCCTGACAATGGGCGAGCTCGACGCGATCGCGACGGCAGCTGCCGGCAAGGTGCTGATGGTCGGCTTTAATCGCCGCTTCGCGCCGATGGTCGTCAAGATGAAGTCGCTGCTGGCGCCGATGACCGAGCCAAAGGTCCTTGTCATGACGGTCAACGCCGGCGCCATTCCCAACGACCACTGGACACAGGACGCCGACGTCGGCGGAGGGCGTCTGGTCGGCGAGGCGTGCCACTTCATCGACCTGCTGCGTCATTTGGCGGGGACGCCGGTCGTGTCGCAGACGGTCACGGCCATCAACCTCGCCGGCGGACCGGCGCGCAGCGACATCGCCACCATCAACCTGACATTCGCCGACGGCTCCATCGGCACCGTTCACTACCTGGCCAACGGTCACAAGGCGCATCCGAAGGAACGGCTGGAGGCCTTCTGCGGCGGACGGGTGCTGATTCTCGACAATTTCCGCCGTCTGACCGCTCACGGCTGGTCTGGCTTCAGCGGCATGAAGTCGATGAGTCAGGACAAGGGTCAAACCGCCTGCGCCGCCGCCTTCGTCTCCGCCATCCGCGGCGAGGGTCCGGCGCCCATCCCCTTGGACGAGATCGTCGAGGTCAGCCGCCTATCGATCGAGGCGGCTGAGCAGGCGTCTGGATGAAGCTGCTGCGTCTGATTCGCACGGTCGCTCCGCTGCGGCCGGTGCAGATCTATGGACGGGTGCTGTTTCGGCTGACGCGGCCGCGTCCGGACCTGTCTCCGGCCCCGCCCCGCCGCGCTCTGGCGGGCTGGACCGCGCCCGTCCCGCGCCGACCGACGCTGACTGGGCGAGACGACATCGTGCTGCTGAATGTCTCCGGTTTGATCGAGTCGCCGACGTGTTGGAACGACCCCGTCCGCGACAAGCTTTGGCTCTATAACTTGCACTATTTTGACGAGCTGACCACTCCGGCGGACGCTGCGCGGCAGGGCTGGCAGCGGAGCCTGGTCGATCGCTGGATCGCCGAAAATCCCATAGGCGTCGGCAGCGGCTGGGAGCCCTATCCTGTCTCGCTTCGGATCATCAACTGGATCAAATGGGCGCTCGCCGGGGAGGCGCTGAGCGCTGGGCAACTGGACAGTCTGGCGGCCCAGGTTCGCTGGCTGGTCGGCCGATTGGAATGGCACCTGCTGGGCAATCACCTGTTCGCCAACGCTAAGGCGCTGATGTTTGCAGGCCTCTTCTTCGATGGCGAGGAGGGACGGCGCTGGCTCGAACGTGGGCTGTCGATCCTGAAGCGAGAGATTCCCGAGCAGG
>Ga0208490_100952_pt1 | contig 13049 bp, 11 predicted proteins | sample SubbioAug_CSWold_FD_184818 | JGI IMG/M metagenome (GOLD analysis project Ga0208490, IMG submission 184818) | Serpentinite rock and fluid subsurface biosphere microbial communities from McLaughlin Reserve, California, USA - CR11Aug_CSWold (SPAdes) | ecosystem: Environmental > Terrestrial > Deep...
CCACGAGCCACATCCGCACCGGCGCATCACCCCGGTAGTGGGCGATCGCGGTGGTGGCCCGCGCGAAGGTCTCCTGGGTGGCCTCATCAGCCAGGTCGCGATCACCGGTGAGGGACCAGCAGTACCGCCAGATGTCATCGACCAGGCCAGCGCACAGCTGCTCGAACGCCCTGTCGTCACCAGACGCCGCTCGGCGCGCGAGCTGATCAGCGTGGTCGTCGGCGAGGGTTCGACGGGGCGCGGAGCGGGGGGTGCGGAGACGCATCTGTGACAAGGGTGGCAACGGTGCTGCAGAAAGTTCCCGGGGGCATGGAACTTTCTGGCCCTTCCAGCCCACCCTATGGGTCATGTGTCCTGCCTCCCCCCGCCGGTCCCGTCGTCTCCTGACCGCCCTCGCCCTCACCGCCACCCTCGTGCTCGCCGCATGTGGCGGCGGTGACAGCGACACCTCGACCGCCAGCGATGGCGGCGGTGCCGGGCTCCAGGTGGCGACCTCGATCGCCCCGTTCGCCGACCTCGTGTCGCAGGTGGCCGGGGACAGGGCCGAGGTGTCGAGCATCGTCCCCGCAGGCGTGGACGGCCACACCTATGAACCCACCCCCGGTGACGTCCGGATCCTCAGTGAGGTCGACCTGTTGATCCTGCCGGATGTGGAGCTGAACCCGGTGGTCTCGTCGCTGGCCGTCGACAACCTGCCCGACGACGCCGACATGGTCGACCTGAACGCCCTGGTCGTACCCGAGGACGAGGTCATCTTCGCCGACAGCCACAGCCATGGCGACGAGGCAGCCCACGGGCACCAGCGCAACGTCCACACCTGGACCCACCTCCCCTACGCGAAGGCGATGGTCGGCGCGATCACGACGGCGCTGACCGACGCCGACCCGGACGGGACCGACGTGTACGAGGCCAACAGCGAGGCCCTCATCGGCGAGCTCGACACGCTGATCGCTGCGACGCAGCAGGCCCTCGCAACTGTGCCTGACGAGAACCGGACGCTGGTCGTGTACCACGACTCCTGGTCCTACTTCGGTCGGTTCTACGACTTCGACGTCCAGGGCGCCCTGCAGGCCGTGAACTTCGCCGAGCCCTCCGCCGCCGAGCTGCGCACGATGGTCGGCCAGGTCCAGGCCGCCGGGGTGCCGGCGTTCTTCGGGTCCGAGGTGTTCCCCACCTCGGTGCTCGAGCAGGTCGCCTCCGAGTCCGGTGTCGACTACGTCGGCAACCTGTCCGACGACAAGCTGCCCGGCGAGCCGGGCGACCCGGGCCACAGCTACGTCGGGATGATGACCGAGAACGTCCGGTTGATCGTCGAGGGTCTCGGCGGAGACGCCAGCGCCCTCGACGCTGTCACCACCTCGTGAGCAGCCCGATCCTCGCCTTCGACGGGGTGACCGCCGGCTACCGGGGCAAGCCGGCCATCGAAGCCGTCGACCTCCACATCCAGCCCGGTGAGCTCGTCGGCATCGTCGGACCCAGCGGGTCGGGCAAGTCCACCCTGCTGCGGGCCGTCACCGGCACCACCGACATCTACGCCGGCACCGTCACCCTGCATGACCGCCAGGTCCGGGCCGGTCACCCCACCCGCGACATCGGCTTCGTGCCCCAGCTCGCCCTCGTCGAACCCGACACACCCCTCCGCGCCGCTGACGCCGTCCTCCAGGGCCTGGCCGCGTCCAGCCGGCGGGTGCCCTGGTACTCCAAGGCCGAACGGGCCAAGGCCAGCGCCCTGCTCGAACGCCTCGGCCTGACCGGCTACGAGCGCAGCCCGATCGGCGAGCTCTCCGGCGGCCAGCAGCAACGCCTCCTGCTCGCCCGGGCGATGATCGCCGACTCCAGCCTCGTCATGCTCGACGAGCCCACCAGCGGCGTCGACCTCCAGACCCTCCAGGACATCCTCGGCCTACTCGACGAGCTCAACCAGGCCGGCACCACCATCGTGCTCACCACCCACGACCTCAACTGGGTCGCCGCGTCCCTGCCCCGCATCGTGTGCATCAACCGGCGCATCGTCGCCGACGGTGCCCCCGCCGACGTCATGACCCCCGCGACCCTCGAAGCGACCTACGGGGCCAGCGTCCGCATCGTCCGCGACGGCGACCGCATCCTCGTCACCGACGACCGACCCCACGCGACGGCCCGCTGATGCACCTGCTCACCGAACCCTTCGAGTTCGACTTCTTCCCCTACGCCCTCTGGGCCGGCATCTTCGTCGGCGCCCTCTGCGGCGCCCTCGGCGTGTTCGTCGTCCTGCGCCGCATGAGCTACATCGGCCAGGGCCTGTCCCAGAGCGTCCTCGGCGGCGTCGCCCCCGCCGTGCTCTCCGACATCGACCCCTACCTCGGCGCCGTCGCCGCCACCATCGTCGCCGGGCTGCTCATCAACCGCGTCGGCCGCCAGCACGGCGTCCGACCCGACGCCGCCATCGGCATCGTGTCCACCGTCCTCTTCGCGTTCGGCGTCGCCCTCGTGTCTGCCAATCGTGACCGGGCCGTGAACTTGAACGATTTGCTCTTTGGGAACATCCTCGGCGTCGACAGCAGCGACATCACCCTCGTCGCCGCCACCACCGCCGTCCTCGCCATCGTCGGCTTCGTGTTCTGGAAACCCCTCACCTTCACCATCACCGACGCCGCCGGCGCCTCCGCCCATGGCATCCGGGCCGCCACCGTCGAAGCCGCCTTCACCATCGCCCTCGCCGCCGCCGTGGTCGTGTCCATCCGCGTCGTCGGCGTCCTTCTCATCGCCGCGGTGATCGTCATCCCTGCCTCCACCTCCCGGCTCTTCGGCCGCAGCCTCGGACCCGTCGTCATCGCCGCCGCCGCACTCGGTGCCGCCGCCGCCGTCGTCGGCATGTTCGTCTCGTTCCACGTCGAGATCGCCAGCGGCCCCGCCATCGTCCTCGCCAGCGGCGCCGGCTTCGCCCTCGCCCTCATCGCCAGCACCCTCTCCAGCGTCGTGCTCGTCCGCCGCGCACGCGCCGCACACGCCTGACGCTGTCGTCGGCGGGCCGTCCGCCGGCGACTCACACCCCGTCGGGTGAGAACCTCCAGCCTTCGGTAGAACATGCTCGATTGGCCGAGCGGTGCTCCACGACGGTGGCCACGGCCTGTGGTCGCTTGGCCGGTCTTGCATGGTCTCTGATGGCCGCCAGCGCGCGGGTGCTTGCGTCCGCCCACATCGCACGATGGGTTGGGGGAGCGAGTGTCGCCACCTCGCTGCCGGGCACACTCGCCCCGTGGGCAAGACAGATTCGGTTCTCGGACGAGCCGTCAGGCAGCGACCAGCGACGGCCACTCATTTCGGTGTGCGGAGGTATCTGACCCGGTCCGTCGTGGGGCCGCGACCGGTGGAGCTCGGACGGTGTGTTTCGCACACGAGATTCGCACACGAAGCCATGTTCCGGGCCCTTCCACCCGTGTTCGGAGCAGTCCGGTCGGGTCCGGCCTCGACCGCGTTTCCCCAGGTCAGCCGGCCAGGGCCGGATTCAACCGGAACGGCCCGGACCCCGAGGCCACGTGGCACCAGTGGCAGGCCGAGTAGCCGACCGACAGCAGGATCGGCACGTCGCGCTCGGCGGCCTCGGCCATGGCCTCGGGGCCCCACGGCTGCCAGTGCACCGGGTTGTCGGCGTGCTGGCGCAGGTAGGGACTGGACTCCTGGGCGAGGCGGTTCGTACCCGGCATCGGGTCACCGTACCGACGGGCCGGCCCGGCTCCGACTCAGCGGATGAGCGACGCGGCGTCCCGCCAGGAGATGCGGGTGCCCCGTCGGAGGAGGACCTGCTCGTAGATCCGGCCCGTCACCGCCCACGCGACCAGGATCGCCAGCGCCAGCAGCACGAGGGCGACGGCGACCTCGACCACCGACGCGGCACCGGCTGCCATGCGCATCGGCATGAGCAGGGGAGCGATGGGCGGCAGCATCGACATGACCGTGCTGACGGTCGACTCCGGGTCCGAGCCGAAGGTGAAGACCATGACGTAGGCCAGGAGCAGCACGCTCATGATCGGCATGGCCGCCGCCTGGGCGTCCTCCTGGCGGCTCACGAGCGAGCCGGCCAGTGCGAACAGGGTCGAGTAGAGCGCGTAGCCGCCGAGGAACCAGACCAGCGTCAGCGGCAGCGCCGACCAGATCTCGCCGGGCACCTCGATGTCGGAGATGGCGAGGGAGGCGAGCGCGGCGGCGATGGCCAGCGCGAACTGGAGCAGCGCAGCCGTGCCGATGCCGATGACCTTGCCCGCCAGCATCTGGCTGCCGCGGGCCCGCACGAGCAGCAGCTCGACCACGGCGGTCGCCTTCTCCTCGACCACGCCCGTGAGCACGTACGTGCCGAACGTCTGCAGCGAGATGAAGAGCAGGATGCCGGCGAGCGTGCCGGTGAGCAGGGCGAGCCCGTCGTTGCCGTCGTCCCCGTCGATGGTCACCGCCTCGAGCGAGGTGGTGGTGAGGGCGTCGGTCACCTGCTGCTCGTCGAGGCCGGCACCGGCGAGCGACTCCTGCACCTGCGCGTTGGCCCAGGCCTGCTGCAGGAGGGCGAGCACCTGCTGGTCGACGTCCTCGTGGAACACGACCTGCCCCGCGTCGCCGGCGACGGCCACGTCGGCGTCGCCGTCCTCGACCGCGGCGCGGGCGCCGTCCGCGTCGTCGAACGGGGTGATCGTCGTGGTGCGCTCGAACAACGCGGCGATCTGGCCCGTCGCCTCCTCGAACCCGGCCGGCACGTCCCCGGCGAGGGCGACGTCGAGGGCATCGTCGCCCTCGTCGCTGTTGAGGCGGGCGATGACACCGATGGCCAGGATGATCACGACCAGGAGCCCGGTCGCGACGGCGAAGGACCTGGCCCGCAGCCGCTCGACCAGCTCGCGCCGGGCGACGAGGCGCACCACGCCGGTGGCGTCGGCCGGTCGCTCGTCGCTCACGTCGGCACCCGACGCTCGTGGTCGGGGTCCTCCAGGGTGTCCCGGCCGACAGCGCCGAGGAACACCTCCGAGAGGTCGGGAGGCAGGAACGAGTAGCCGACCACGGGGGCCAGGGCACGCGCCTCGTCGATGAGCCGGTCCGCGTCGGCCCCAGTGGCGACGGTGACCCGGTGGCGCCGGCCGCCGGCGCTGACCTCGCTGCCGGGCCCGGGTCTCCAGTCCACCGGCTGCTCGAACTCGACCGCCACGTACCGGGTCTCGCTGCCGGCCCGGAGGGTCGCCACGTCGCCGCGGAGCACCACCCGGCCGCGGTCGACGATCACGACGCCGCTGCACACGTCGGCGACCAGGTCGAGCTGGTGGCTGCTGAGCAGGAGGGCGGCGCCGCGGTCGACCTGCTCGCGCAGGACGTCGCTGAGCATCTCGACCGCGATCGGATCCAGGCCGGAGAAGGGTTCGTCGAGGACGAGCAGGTCGGGGTCGTTGAGGAGCGCCAGCGCCAGCTGCACCCGCTGCTGGTTGCCGCTCGAGAGGCTCTGGATGGTGTCGTCGGCGCGACCGGCCAGGCCGAGGCGCTCCAGCCAGCGGTCCGCTGCGGCACGGGCGCGGGCGGTGCCGAGGCCCGAGAGCTCGCCGTAGTAGGTGAGGTGGTCGCGCAGCTTCATCCGCGGGTACATCCCGCGCTCGGCCGGCATGTACCCGAAGCGCTGCCGGACGCCTGCGTCGACCGGTGCGCCATCCCAGGTGACGTCGCCGGCGTCCAGGGTGACCAGGCGCATGATGGCGCGCATCGTGGTGGTCTTCCCCGAGCCGTTCGGGCCGAGGAACCCGATGATCTGACCCCGCGGGACGTCGAAGCCGACGTCGTCGAGCGCCAGCAGCGCGCCGTAGCGCTTGGTCAGCCCGCCCACCTGCAACACGTCCGGCGACCGTAGCGGGTGGGTCAGGAACCCGGTGCCAGGTGCTGAGTACGGTGCGCGCCCATGGAGATCAGACTCGACGGACAGGTGGCGCTCGTGACCGGGGCGTCCAAGGGGATCGGCAAGGCCATCGCAGGGACGCTGGCGGAGGCCGGTGCCCAGGTGGTGCTCAGCTCCCGCAAGCAGGACGCCCTCGAGGCGGCCGCGGCCGAGATCGACGGGGAGACCTCGGTCTTCGCCGCCAACGCCGGCGACCCGGACGCCGCGGCGGCCTGCGTCGCCCACACGATGGACACCTTCGGCCGGGTCGACATCCTCGTGAACAACGCAGCCACCAACCCGTACATGGGCCGGCCCATCGAGATCGACCTGCCCCGCTACGACAAGACCTGGGAGGTCAACCTGCGCGGCCCGCTGGTGTGGGCCCAGGAGTGCTGGAAGGCGTCCATGCAGGGAAACGGGGGCGCGGTCATCAACATCGCCTCCATCGGGGGCATGTCGGTCGAGCCCGGCATCGGCATCTACAACACGACCAAGGCCGCGCTCATCCACCTCACCAAGGTGCTGGCCGCGGACCTGTCCCCGGGCGTGCGGGTGAACGCCATCGCCCCCGGGCTGGTGAAGACCGACATGGCCAAGGCCCTGTGGGAGTCGGCGGAGCGACAGATCGCCGAGCGCACGCCGCTGCACCGCCTGGGCGAACCCGAGGACATCGCCAACGCCGCGCTGTTCCTCGCCTCCGAGCTGTCGTCGTGGATGACCGGCCACACGCTGGTCGTCGACGGCGGGGCCCTCATCCGCCCGACCGGCTGATCCCCGCTTCTCGCAGCGCTCAGCGGACGGCGGCGCGACGCACCTTGCCGAGCGAGGTCCGCGGCAGAGCCTCGACGACCTCGACCTCCTTCGGCGCCGCCCAGGCAGGAAGGGCATCCCGGACCCAGTCGCGCAGCTCGGCGAGGGAGGGGGCGGCGGCCTCGGGGGCGAGCTCGAGGACGGCCACGACCCGCTGGCCCCACTCGGGGTCGGGTCGACCCACGACGGCGACGTCGGCGACGGCGGGGTGCTCCCGCAGGCGCTGCTCCACCGGGTCGGGGTGCACGTTCTCGCCGCCCGTGATGATCATGTCGCCACGCCGGCCGTGCACGGTGAGGACGCCGCCGTCGAGGCGGCCGAGGTCCCCGGTGTGCAGCCAGCCGTCAGCGTCGACCACGGAGCCGCCGTCCCGGTAGCGGGTGGCCACCATCGGTCCCCGCACCAGGATCTCGCCGCGCTCGACCGCCAGCTCGACCCCGGGCAACGGCACCCCGTCGTAGACGACGCCGCTCCCGGTCTCGGTCATGCCGTAGGTGGCCACGCTGTTCGCCGGCCGGTCCGGCGGAGGTGCGGAGCCGCCGAGCACGATGCGGGTCCAGGCCGCCGCGTCGATGCGGGCCAGCGCGGTGCCGACGAGCGAGACGTGCGTGCAGCCGGCGCGAGCCGCCGCGTCCACCGCCGCGGCGTCGAAGCCGTCGTGGACGTCGAGCGGGGTTCCCGTGTGCCACGCCCGGGTGACCACCGACAGGCCGCCGACGTGGGCGAGGGGAAGGCACGCCAGCCACCGGTGGCGGGACGGATCCACGTCGAGGAACGAGGAGGTCGCCTCCGCCGAGGCCACCACCTGCTCGTGGGTCAGCTGCACGCCCTTCGGCGCACCCGTGGTGCCGCTCGTCGCCACCACGAGGGCCACGTCGGCCTCGACGGGTTCGTCCACCCGCATCGCCACCGTCAGCGCCGAGGCGGCGCCGGCCGGCAGTCGGGGGTCGACCGGGAGCACGGCATCGCCGGCGTCCCACGCGGCGCGCAGCGCATCGGTGAACCGCGTCCCGCGCGCCTCGATCGCCACCAGCCTGTGCACCGGGTGCAGGGTAGGTGCGCCCGTGCGCGAACCTGCTGCGGATGACGGCACCGATGCCCACCGGGATGCAGGCGTGGATCGCCGGCGCGCGCGTCCGCACGCTGCCCGCCGCGATCGTCCCCGTGGTCGTCGGCACGGCCGCCGCCCGCGGGGTCGACGGGCCGTTGATCGCCTGGCGTGCCGTCGCGGCCGCTGTGGTGGCCCTCGCCCTGCAGGTCGCCACGAACTACGCCAACGACTACAGCGACGGCATCCGCGGCACCGACGACCCGGGCGGCCGGGTCGGCCCGGTCCGCCTCGTCGGGTGGGGGATCAAGGAGCCGTCCGCGGTGAAGCGGGCTGCGCTCGCGTGCTTCGCCGTCGCCGGGATCGCCGGCCTCGCCCTCACGGTCGCGGTCGGCTGGGAGCTGCTGCTCGTCGGCGCCGCCAGCATCGCCGCCGGCTGGTTCTACACCGGGGGCTCGCGGCCCTACGGCTACCTCGGGCTGGGCGAGGTCTTCGTCTTCGTCTTCTTCGGAGTGGTCGCCACCGTCGGCTCCACCTACGTCCAGGTCGAGGAGGTCACGGCGCTGAGCCTGCTCGTGTCGGTGCCCGTCGGCCTGCTCGCCACCGCGCTCCTGGTCACCAACAACCTCCGTGACATCCCGGGCGACACCATCGCCGGCAAGCAGACGCTCGCCGTGCGCCTGGGCGACCCGCGCACGCGCGTGCTCTTCGTCGCCATGATCGCCGTGGCGCTGCTCCTCGTCGTGCCCATCGCCATGGCCCGCACCGCCGCGCTCGTGGCGCTGCTGGCCGCGGTGCCGGCCGTGCGCCCGATCCGCCTCGTGCGATCCGGTGCCGCCGGCCGCGAGCTCATCGCGGTGCTCGGGGCGACCGGTCAGGTGCAGCTGGCGTTCGGCGTCCTGCTGGCCGTCGGCCTCGCCGTCTCGGCCTGAGGTCCGCCCCCGGACGGCGACTTTCTCTCCGCCGGCGGCGCGGGGCCGTAGCATGCGCCGCCGTGGAACGTCACTGGCGCAGACTGGGGTTCGAGCTCGGACGACGATGGGTGATCGTGCTGATCGCCTTCGCGGTGATCACGGCGATCCTCGCCCTCGGGGCGACGAACCTCGAGTTCGCCACGGGGCAGGACAGCTACCTCGACGACGAGGACCAGATCGCGATCGACAACGAGCTGCTCCAGAGCCAGTTCGGTGGCGAGACGATCATCCTGCTGTTCCAGGCCACCGGTGACAGCGACATCGCCGACCTCTACGGCGAGGGCAACCTGGCCGAGCTCGAGCGCCTCGAGGGCGAGCTGCGGGCGATCGAGGAGGTCTACTCCGTGGTCGCGCCGCTCACGACCGTGCGGTTCAGCGAGTCCATCACCACCGGCGTGGCACCGTCCGGCGAGACGATCGAGCCCTCGCCGGGCACCGGGGCGCTGCTGAGCGCGCTCGAGCGCGAACCGGACGAGGAGGCCAGCGCCGTGCGCCAGGCCGATGTCTCCACGACGCTGGCCCGCCTCGGCGCGGTGGGCGAGCGCGACCTGTCGAACCCCGATTGGGTCGACTTCCTGCTCTTCGGCAACCAGAACGTCGAGGTGGTCGACGGCGACCCGCAGATGCCCACCGGCGAGGACCGCGTCGTGCGCGCCTCGCTCCAGAGCACGTTCCCGAACCTCCAGACCGCCGTCGGCGGCGTCCTGCTCCAGGGCAACGCCGACCTCGACGCCCTGTCCTCGGGCACCCAGGCCGTGCTGGACGTCGTCGAGGCCACCGAGCTCGACGGCTTCGAGGTCGTCGTCACCGGCTCGCCGGTGTTCCTCAAGGACATCAACGACTACCTGCAGGGCGGCATGCTCACCCTCGGCGCCATCGCACTGGCGATCATGGCCGTGATCCTGCTCGTGATGTTCCAGGTCCGGTGGCGCTTCCTCCCCCTCCTGTCCACGGTCGTCGGTGTCATGTGGGGCTTCGCCCTCCTCGGCTACATCGGCATCGACCTGTCCCTCGTCACCATCAGCGGCCTGCCGATCCTCATCGGGCTCGGCATCGACTTCGCGATCCAGGTGCACAACCGCATCGAGGAGGAGGCCGCCCTCGACAAGGACGAGCACCCGATCAGCGAGACCCTCGCCAACCTCGGCCCCGCCCTCATCGCCGCCACCCTCGCCGCCGTGGTCGCCTTCATGGCCTTGCAGCTGAGCCAGGTGCCGATGATCCGGGACTTCGGCGTCATGCTCGCCGTCGGCATCGTCGCCCTCGTGTTCTGCGGCATCGTGCTGCCGACCACCATCCTGGGCGTCCGCGAGTACCGCTCCCGCACGCCCGATGTCGCCGAGTCGCGCGTCGAGCGCATCGTCGTGTGGCTGGGGGGTCTGTCTCCCAAGGCCGCGGTGCCGCTGGTGGTGCTCTCCGCCCTGCTCTTCGTCGGCGGCGTCGCCATGGAGGGCCGCTTCAAGATCGAGTCCGACCCCGTGCGCTGGATCAACCAGGACACCCAGACCGTGCGCGACCTCGACACGCTCGAGGAGGCCACCGGGTTCTCCTCGACGCTCAGCGTCCTGGTCACCGCCAACAACGTGCTCGACGAGGACCTCACCGAGCTGATCCACGACTTCACCACCTACGCCGAGAGCCTCGACGAGGTGGCCACGTCGTCCTCGCTCACCGGCACGATGGCCAAGATCATCGGCATCGAGGGGGCGACCGGGATCCCACCGACGTCGGCGGACGTCGCGGCCGCGGCCGCGGTCATGCCCGAGGACATCCGCAAGGTCCTGCTCGCCGACGACGGGACCGCCACGCAGGTGAACCTGCGCCTCGCGCCCGCCAGCCTCGAGGAGCGGGCGGAGCTGGTGGAGCTGCTCGAGGCGGACCTGGAGCAGCGGATCGACGCGCTTGAGCTGCCCGAGGACTCGATCCTGCTGGAGGGCCTCGGCCCCGACGAGCCCGCCCTGCGGGCCACGCCCGCCGGCCTCGCCGTGGTCGGCGTCGGCCTGCTCGAGAACCTCTCCGCGAACCGGGCCGTGCTCACCTACCTCGGCCTCGCCCTCAGCGCGCTGTACCTGCTGATCCGGCTGCAGTCGCTCGGCCGGGCCGTCCTCACGCTGGTCCCGGTGGGTCTGGCGATCGGCACGTCCTCGGTCGCGATCGGGGTCTTCGGGATCACGCTGAGCCCGCTCACCACCGTGTCGGGTCCGCTCGTGATCGCCTCCTGCACCGAGTTCTCCGTGCTCATCACCGCCCGGTACCTGGAGGAGCGACAAGTCGGTCGCTCACCGAAGGAGGCTTCGGACCACGCGGCCCGACGCACCGGCCGGGCCTTCTTCACCTCGGCCGCCACCACGGTCGGTGGCTTCGCCGTGCTGATCGGCTCGGCCCTGCCGCTGCTGCGGGACTTCGGCATCATCGTCACCCTGAACGTCACGGTGGCGCTGCTCGCCGCCCTGGTCGTGATGCCGCCCCTGCTCATGTGGGCCGACCAGCGTGGGCTGTTCCCGATCGAGGGCCACGAGCCCGGCGGCGCGGTGCGCCTGGCGGCGAACCCCCGTGGACCGCGCCTGGTGGCGTGGGTCGTCGGCGTGCTCGTCGTCGCCGCCATCGCCCTGGGCCTGTGGGCCTCGGCCGAGCGGGGGTCCGGCGACTCCGTCGAGATGGCCTACACGCCGGTCGCCCTCCCGGCCACGACCACCACGGTCGCGGCGCCGACGGAGACCGGGGAGATCTCGCTCGACGACTACCCCGAGGAGGTCCCCGAGGGCCTCGTCCAGTCCACGGTGTTCGAGTCGCTGACCGCGCAGGGCGCCGACCCCCGCGCCGCCAACTGCACCCACGAGCAGCTGCTGGCCGGGACCCCCGAGTCCGAGCTGCTCGCCCTCGCCGGCTCCGACCAGGACACGCTGTTCGGTCTGGTCGCCGAGGCCGCCGCCACCTGCACCGTCCCCCAGGACGTCATCGACGCCGCCGTCGCCGCCGGCCTCTGACCGGGTCCGTCCCGTTCCGGGACGCGGTACCCGCCTCCGACGGCGTGGACCGCGGCCCGCTACAGGCCGTGCTCGGCCAGCCACGGTCGCAGCACGGCCAGGAACGCATCCGGCTGCTCGAGGTGGGCGGCGTGCCCGGCCCCGGGCACGGTGGCGAACGTGGCGTTGTCGCCGATGGCCTCCTGGAGCCGACGGCCGAGGGCGGCGAACTTGTCGTCCCGCTCGCCGGCCAGCACCAGCACGGGCATGGCGAGGCGGTGGAGCTTGTCCCACGACGGGTCCTGCACGCCGGTGCCCGACTGCAGCAGCGAGCTCTCGAGGCCGTCGACGGTGTTCTCCATCCGCTCGAGCAGGTACTGGCGCTCGGCGGGGATGCCGGCGAAGAGCGGCTGCGCGACCCAGGTCTGGAGGAACTCGAGCAGCCCGAGCTCGCGGATCCGCGCCGCTGTCGCCTCATCGGCCCGCGCCCGTGCGGCCCGGTCCTCGGGGTCGTCGATCCCGGCCGTCGCGCCGAGGAGGACGAGGCCTCGGACGAGCTCGGGGTTCGAGAGCGCGAGGTGGATCAGGTAGCGGCCCCCCATGGAGTAGCCGAGGTAGGTGGCCTCGCCGCCCTGGTCGGCGATGAGGCGACCCCCGGTGCGCAGACCGGCCAGGACGTCGGCGGACATGCCGTGGCCGGGGGCGTCGACCCGGATGGTGGTGTGATCGGTGGCCAGGTCCTCGGCGACGGGTCCCCAGCAGCGGCGGGTCTGGGTGAAGCCGTGCACGAGCACCAGCGGCGGACCGGCTCCGTCACGCTCGGCGTGCAACCACATGGTCGGGCATGGTGACATACCCGCGGTGAACGACACCCGCGGCTGGAGCCCCGACGTCCAGGCCACCTTCTGCGCCACGCTGGTCGACGAGTGGGTGCGCTGCGGGCTCACCGACGCGGTGGTGTGCCCCGGCTCCCGGTCCACGCCGCTCACCCTCGCCTTGGCCTCCGACGACCGGGTCCGCACCCACGTGCACCACGACGAGCGCTCCGGCTCCTTCCTGGCGCTCGGGCTCGCCGCGACCTCCGGCCGACCCGTGGTCGTGGTCACCACCAGCGGCACCGCGGTGGTCCAGCTGCACGCCGCCGCCGTGGAAGCCGACCTGGCCGGCGTGCCGCTCATCCTGTGCACGGCGGACCGCCCGCCCGAGCTGCGCGACGTCGCCGCCCCCCAGACCGTGGACCAGACCCACCTGTTCGGCCGCTCGGTCCGCTTCTTCGCGGACCCCGGCGTCGCCGACGCGTCGCAGTCGTCCACCTGGCGCTCGCTGGCCGCCCGCACGTGGGCCGAGGCCACCGCCGAGTGGCCCGG
>Ga0208490_100953_pt1 | contig 13042 bp, 10 predicted proteins | sample SubbioAug_CSWold_FD_184818 | JGI IMG/M metagenome (GOLD analysis project Ga0208490, IMG submission 184818) | Serpentinite rock and fluid subsurface biosphere microbial communities from McLaughlin Reserve, California, USA - CR11Aug_CSWold (SPAdes) | ecosystem: Environmental > Terrestrial > Deep...
CAGATGAAATTTTATATCTACTATCTGATTTTTTTAAAGTAATTGGAGATAAGACAAGGATAAAAATTCTACATGCACTTTTTGAATCAGAAATGTGTGTCTGCGATATATCAGCATTACTAAATATGAACCAGTCAGCTATTTCACATCAACTTAGGGTACTAAAAGCTGCTGGACTTGTGAAGTTTAGAAAAGAAGGAAAAGTAGTTTACTATTCCCTTGATGATGACCATGTGAAAAACATACTTGATCAAGGATTAGTTCATTTAAGTCACAAATAACGGAGGACATTATGAATACATTAGAATTTATACTAGAAGGATTAGACTGAGTTAATTGTGCTTCTAGGATAGAAGAGAAAGTAAAAAACTTAGATATAGTTAATGATGCAAGTCTTAATTTTATAAGTAAGACTTTGCATATTAAATATGAAGATCATAATAAATTAGAAGAAATTACAACCAAAGTAAGGGATATAGTAAAATTTTTTGAACCCCATGTTGAGGTTTTAGATAAGAAAGAATTTTCATCAGATCTACACTCTCAAAAAGACCATCTTCATACTCATAGTAGCAAAGACATGAAGTTTGTTGTAATTGGGATTATTTTATTTGCTATTGCCATAGTACTAAAGAACACCTATTACATCAGATTTATTCTATTTTTAACAAGTTATATTCTTATTGGTGGGGAAGTACTATTAAGGGCATATAGAAATATTTCAAAAGGGCAAATATTTGATGAGAACTTTCTAATGACTATAGCTACCATTGGAGCTTTCTTAATAGGGGAGTTTCCTGAAGGTGTTGCAGTTATGTTGTTTTATCAAATTGGAGAATACTTCCAAGACATGGCAGTTAATAGATCTAGAAAATCAATCACAGAATTGATGGATATTAGGCCAGATTATGCAAATCTTTTAGGAGCTACAGGAGAGATAAAGGTAAGTCCAAAAGATGTAAGAATTGGATCTGTAATAATAGTTAAACCTGGTGAAAAAGTACCTCTAGATGGAGTTATCCTTGAAGGGTCATCATCTGTAGATACTTCAGCTTTAACTGGGGAGTCTTTACCAAGAGATGTACAAGAAGGAAGTAAGATTTTAAGTGGCTTCATAAATAAACAGGGACTATTAAAAATTACTGTTGAAAAAGAATATGGTGAATCAACTGTATCTAAAATATTAGAATTAGTAGAAAGTGCAGGGAGCAAAAAATCTCCAACTGAGAACTTCATTACAAAATTTGCCAGATACTATACTCCATTTGTTGTGTTTGTTGCACTTTTAATCGCTGTTATCCCTCCACTATTAATTGATGGGGCTGACTTTTCTTCGTGGTTTTACAGAGCATTAGTATTCCTTGTGGTAAGTTGTCCTTGTGCATTAGTTATATCTATTCCATTAGGATTCTTTGGGGGCATAGGAGGAGCATCAAAAGCCGGAATACTAATAAAGGGAGGAAATTATCTAGAAGCATTAAATTCAGTGGAAACAATTGTATTTGATAAAACAGGTACTCTTACAAAGGGTAAGTTTTCAGTGGTTGATATTCTAACTAAAGGTAATTTAACAAAGGATGAGTTATTGGAATTAGCTGCAAATGTTGAAAGTTACTCTAGCCACCCAATAGCTCATTCGATTATTAAGTCATATTCTGGAATATTACAAAAACATAAGGTATTAGAGTATAAGGAACTTGCTGGATTAGGAGTCCATGCAAATTATGATGGAGATAATGTTTTACTGGGAAATGATGATTTGTTTAATGAAAATAACATAGAGATTATGACTATAAATAAAGTTGGTACAAAGATAAATATAGCAATTAACAACATTTATGAAGGCAGTATAATAGTTGCAGATGAAATTAAAGAAGATGCTAAAATAGGAATAAAAGAACTTAAAGCTTTGGGAATAAAAGACACAATAATGCTTACTGGTGACAATGAGAAAGTTGCTAAAGAGATCGGGGAGTCACTGGGAATAGATAGAGTATTTTCAAATCTATTGCCCCATGAAAAGGTAACAATTCTCGAAGATATTCAGGATAAGGTCAGAAAGGGCAAAAAGCTAGTATATATAGGAGATGGAATCAATGATGCCCCAGTATTGGCAAGAGCAGATATTGGAATTGCAATGGGTGGTCTTGGTTCAGATGCTGCTATTGAAGCAGCGGATATTGTCTTAATGACCGATGAAATCAGAAAAATTCCAACAGCTTTAAAGATTGCTAAAAAGACAAAGGAAATAGTATGGCAAAATATAATATTTGCCCTAGGTGTAAAAGCAGTGGTACTAATCCTAGGTGCAAGTGGAAATGCCAGTATGTGGGAAGCAGTATTTGCTGATGTTGGAGTAGCATTGATTGCAGTATTAAATGCTTCCAGGATATTAAATTATAAAGCAGATTGATTTAAAAATACAGCCCAGGAAATTCCTAGGCTGTATTCTTTCTACTTGCTTGATATTTTATATAAAACATTTTTTAGTTCAATAACATCTTCTAGAGAAACACCTGAAGCTAGAAATATTTTTTCTGGGATTTCTACTGCTATATCTTTCATAGCTAAGCCTTTATTTGTAAGAGTGATATTTACGACTCTCTCATCATTAACATCTCTAGATCTTTGTATTAAATCCATGGATTCCAACTTTTTCAAAAGTGGTGTTAGAGTTCCAGTGTCTAGATCTAAGCGAGAACCAATTTCCTTAATAGACAAAGGTGCATTTTCCCAAAGTACAAGCATGGTAATGTATTGAGTGTAAGTTATACCTAGATCCTTCAAGAAAGGCTTGTACATTGAAATTATACTTTTAGAAGCTGAGTAAAGTGAAAAGCATATCTGATTGTCCAATTTCAAAACATCATAATCCACAGGATCAATCCTCCTATTTTAATAGTTCTTCAATATCCTTTGCTATATCTTTTGGTTCTACCTTTGGAGCATATCTCTTAACAGGAATTCCGTTTCTATCAACTAAAAATTTTGTGAAATTCCATTTGATTCTTTTTCCCAAAAAGCTCTTTGTGTTTTCTTTTAAGTATTCATAAAGAGGATGGGCATTTTCTCCATTTACATCAATTTTTTCAAATATTGGGAATTCAATCCCAAAGTTTACTGTACAAAATGTTTTAATCTCATCTTGTGTTCCTGGTTCTTGATTGGCAAATTGGTTACAAGGAAATGCCAATACATGGAATTTTTCAGGACCGTATGTTTCAAACAATTCTTCCAAGCCATCCAGCTGGGGAGTGAAACCTCATTTTGAAGCTGTGTTAACTATAAGCAAAACCTGTCCAGTGTATTCTCCTAGTGAAACATCATCTCCAGAACTATTCTTTACTACAAAATCATAAACATTCATATTAACCCTCCGATATTATATTGTATAAAATTATATTGTATACAATATAATAATACACATTAGAATTAATGTCAACATGATTTTTTTTAAGATTATTGAAGCAAACTTGATGAAGCCCTAAAACATTAGTTTTAGCGGATTTATGTTATTAATTTTGATGTTGACAATCCATTGTTTAACTGTTAAACTCAATATGTAAAAAGAAATATGGCTCATATAGGTCCCATAATATGGTTGGGATGTATCTAAGAAGTAACCAAGTAATTACTTCACTATGAGCGAAAGTGTACCTAGGGTTCCGTGAGTTTTTCTCAGCTGGTCCAAGCGGTACAGGTGCAAGAATGCATCACACCGGAGGGATAAAAGCCCAGGCGGGTAGGTTTCGCTAGACCTACCCACCTGGGCTATATTTTTTTCTACGATAAAAATAAAGGGAGGTATTATCGTTGGAAAAATTCTTTAAGCTAAAAGAAAATCACACCGATGTAAAGACTGAAATACTTGCGGGAATTACTACATTTATGACCATGGCTTATATTTTGGCAGTAAACCCAGGTATGTTATCAGCAACAGGAATGGACTTTGGTGGAGTTTTTACTGCTACAGTTGTTGCCTCAATAATTGGTACATTAATGATGGCATTATATGCAAAGTACCCATTTGCTTTAGCACCAGGTATGGGACTTAACGCATTCTTTGCATTTACAATCGTTTTAGGACCTATGGGCAAATCTTGGCAGTTCGCTTTAACTGCAGTACTTATTGAAGGATTAATATTTATACTTTTATCATTTATTAAAGCAAGAGAAGCAATATTTGACTCTATACCACTTAACTTAAAACATGCTGTTTCAGTTGGTATCGGTCTATTTATCGCATTCATTGGACTTACAGGAGCAGGAATCGTACAGGCTGGTAACGGAACTATAGTTGCCCTTGGAGACTTAACCTCTGGTGGACCAATAGTTGCAATTATTGGAATTATTATAACAGGATTTTTACTTGCTAAAAACATAAAAGGAGCAATATTAATTGGTATCATAGCAACTACAATAATAGGTATTCCATTGGGAGTGACTATAATTCCAGAAGGACTTAAACTTATTAGTTTACCTCCATCTTTAAGTGAAGTTGCATTTAAATTTGTTGGATTTGAAGAAATTTTTACATTAGAAATGCTTGTAGTAGTATTTACATTCTTATTTGTTGATATATTTGATACTGTTGGAACCTTAGCTGGAGTTTCATCAAAAGCTGGAATGCTTGATGATAAAGGCAGATTGCCAAGAGTAGGAAAAGCTTTAATGGCAGATGCTGTTGCTACAGTTGCAGGTGCTTGCTTAGGAACTAGTACAGTAACAACTTATGTTGAAAGTGCAGCAGGAGTTGCTGAAGGTGGAAGAACAGGACTTACTTCATTATCAACTGCTGGTATGTTTGCAATTGCATTGTTCTTTGCTCCACTATTTACATTAATTCCATCAGCTGCTACAGCACCAGCTCTTGTTATAGTTGGGTTGTTTATGATGAGTCCAATAACTAAGATTGATTTCTTTGATTATACAGAAGCAATACCAGCTTTCTTGACAATTGTTATGATGCCTTTTGCTTATTCAATTGCTGATGGTATAGTATTTGGTATGGTATCATATGTAATATTAAAACTTCTTTCTGGAAGAACAAAAGAAGTATCAAAAGTTATGTGGTTACTTGCAGTATTGTTCGTTATTAAATTCGCGTTTATGTAGGAAGGAGACCTTCGATGAAGCTTGTATACACTGGTAAGACAAAAGATGTATACCAATTAGGCGATTGTAATTATTTGCTAAAATTTAAAGATGATGTAACAGGAGAAAATGGAGTTTTTGATCCGGGAGCTAATACTGTGGGATTGAGCATTGAAGGAGCTGGTAGAGCTGGTTTAAGACTAAGCACCTTCTTCTTTGAGAAAATTAATGATAAAGGAATTCCTACTCATTTTGTAAGCTCAAATATAGGTCAAAATACCATGACTGTTCTTCCAGCTAAAGTGTTTGGAAAAGGTGTTGAAGTAATATGTAGGTATAGAGCAGTTGGATCATTTTTGAAAAGATATGGAATGTATGCAACGCAAGGACAAGAACTTGATGCATATGTTGAGGTAACTTTAAAAGATGACGATCGTAATGACCCACTGATAACAGATGAAGCTTTGGATATGTTAGGGATAATGACTAAAGAAGAATACAAAACATTAACTTCCCTTACAAAAGACATTGGTGGTGTGGTAAAAGAAGAATTGTCTAAAAAAGGCCTAGAGCTCTATGATATAAAGTTTGAATTTGGAAGAGTTGGAGAAGATGATCACATTGCCTTAATTGATGAAATATCAGGTGGCAATATGAGAGCTTATAGAGGTTTGGAGTATATTGAACCACTAAAACTAGAAGAGATAATGCTACAAGATTAATGCTCATATAAATTTCCTAATTGGGGGAGATGTTTCTACAAAATGACCGTAAATCATTTGTCTATGAGTGAAAGTGTACCTAGGGTTCCGTGAGATTTCTCAGCTGGTCCAAGCGGTACAGATGCAAGATGCATTACACCGAAGGGATAAAAGCCCAGGCGGGTAGGTTTCGCTATAACCTACCTGCCTGAGCTTTTTTATATTATAGGAGGGGAAAAAAATGAAAGTAAGTGTAATAATGGGGAGTATTTCTGATAAACCCATTGGAGATAAAGTAATAAAGGTTTTGGATGAATTTGGTGTTGAAAGTGAATTAAGAGTTATTTCTGCTCACAGAACACCTTATGTAGCAAAGGATTTTGCAGAAAAAGCAGAGGAAAATGGAGTTGAAGTTATCGTTGCTATTGCAGGTAAAGCAGCTCATCTAGCAGGTGTTCTGGCAGGATTATCACCTCTTCCAGTGATTGGTATTCCAGCTAAATCATCTACAATGGATGGACTAGATTCTCTTTTATCAGTTGTCCAAATGCCAAAAGGAGTACCTGTAGCAACAGTGGCAATTGATGGAGGAGAAAATGGAGGATTATTGGCTGTTCAAATTCTTTCTGTTAAGTATCCAGTTTTAAGGGAAAAGTTTAAAGCATTTAAGATAAAAATGGCTGAAGAGACTATTGAAGCTGACCAGGGGTTAAACCTTAAGTAGGAGGAAAAAATTTTGAGTGGAGTAATTGGAGTTTTTAGCAAGGATAATAACCATGTTTCACCTAGAATTTACTTTGGTCTGTATGCATTACAGCATAGAGGACAAGTAAGTACTGGCATGGCTGTTAATAATAATGGATTTGTAGATTATATTAAGGATCTTGGTACAGTACATGATGTGTTCAATAATGAATCTGTTAATAGATTAAGGGGAAACATAGCTATTGGTCATGTTAGATATGCAGCTACATTTGAAGCAAAAGACAAAGCGAATGCATCACCTTTAGTGGTTGGATATAAAAAAGGTGCACTAGCTATTAGTTTAGATGGAAGTATTGTTAACTTTAGAAAGATTAAAGATGAGATGGAAGATTCAGGATCTATATTTCAAACGGATTTAGATACAGAAGTTATTGCGAATTTAATTGCCAGATACCACAAGGATGAGCTAAATGATGCAGTTATAAAGGCTGTTGGAGATATAGAAGGTTCATATGCAATGGTGATAATGACCAATGATAGGATTGTAGCAGCTAGGGATGTTTATGGAATTAAACCTTTGTCCATAGGAAAAATTGGTGATGATTATATAATTGCATCTGAAACTTGTGCTTTTGATACCATTGGTGCTGATTTTATCCGTGATGTTAACCCAGGCGAAGTTGTAGTTGTAGATAAAGATGGATTAAAAACAATTTATGAAAGTCCTAAGAAAAGAAGTCTTTGTATTTTTGAGTTGATATACTTGGCTAGACCAGATAGTATTATAGATAATAGAAGTGTCTATTTAGCTAGATTTGAAGCTGGAAAACAATTATACAGAGAACTTGATACCGAGGCTGATATTGTAATTGGAGCACCTGATTCTGGAATTGTTGCAGCAATTGGGTATGCAGAAGCCTCTGGGATTCCTTATGCTGAGGGAATTATTAAAAATAGATATATAGGTAGGACTTTTATTGAACCAACTCAAGAGATTAGAGAACAAGGAGTAAGGATTAAATTAAATGCACTAAAGGAAAATATTAAAGGCAAAAGTTTAATTCTAGTAGATGACTCAATTGTCCGTGGAACTACAATAAAAAGAACAGTAGAAATGTTAAAAAATGCCGGAGCAAAAGAAGTACATGTTAGAATATCATCCCCACCTGTAATTCACAGCTGTTATTTGGGTGTTGATACTCCCAGTGAAGAAAACTTGATCTCAAGTTTTATGAGTGTTGATGAAATAAAGGAAGAAATAGGAGCTGATTCTTTATACTTTATTTCACTTCCTGGCCTAGTTAAGGCATGTGGAGGCGAAAATGGTTTTTGTAAGGGTTGCTTTAATGGTGATTATCCAGTGGCAAAAGAATAGCATATGCTATTCTTTTGTTGCAGTATATAATAATATTGTAAATATAAATTTTAGGAGGACTAGAAATGGCTTTAACTTATAAGGATTCAGGAGTCGACAAAGAGGCAGGTTATAAGGAAGTAGAAATGATTAAAGGTTTTATCAAGAAGACCTATACACCTGGTGTTCTTTCAGAACTTGGGGGATTTTCAGGGTTATTTCAAATGGACTTAAAAGGCTTGGAAGAGCCTGTTTTAGTGTCTGGAACTGATGGAGTTGGTACAAAGTTAAAGTTAGCATTTATGATGGATAAACACGATACAATTGGTGAAGATTGTGTTGCGATGTGCTTAAACGACATACTTTGCCAAGGTGCTAAACCTTTATTCTTTTTAGATTACATTGCTACAGGTAAATTAGTTCCTGAAAAAATGGCTAGTATTGTTCAGGGAATAGCTAATGGATGTATCAAAGGTGGATGTGCACTTATTGGTGGAGAAACTGCGGAAATGCCAGGATTTTATCAAGATGGTGAATATGATGTAGCAGGTTTTGTAGTTGGAGTAGTGGATAAAAAGAAAATTATTTCTGGTGATGGTATTAAAGAAAAAGATGTGATTCTTGGTCTTCCATCCAGTGGAGTACATTCCAATGGATTTTCATTAATAAGAAAGATCGTATTTGATAAAATGAACTTTACTACTGAAACATATATTGAAGAATTAGGAAAGACTTTAGGGGAAGAATTACTAACTCCAACAAAGATCTATTCAAGCATAATTAATCCTTTACTGGAGAACTTTCAAATAAAGGGAATGAGCCATATTACAGGGGGAGGATTTTATGAAAATATACCTAGAATGCTAAAAGATGGCTTGAGAGCAGAAATTAGTAATAAAGGTATAGAGACACCAAAGATATTTAATCTTCTACAGAACTGGGGTGGAATCCAAGAAGATGAAATGTATGGAACTTTTAATATGGGTGTAGGAATGGTCATAGTTGTATCCTTAGAAGATGGGGAAAAAATTATGAAGTTTGTTCAAGAAATGGGAGAAAAAATATATCTGCTGGGAGAAGTAGTACAAGGTGAGAAGGGAGTATCTCTATGTCTGTAAAGAAACTTGGAGTATTAATCTCTGGAGGAGGTACAAATCTACAAGCTATTATTGACTCAATAAAGATGGGTGAGATAAATGGACAGGTAGTAGTTATAATATCTGATAACAATAAAGCTTATGGACTTGAAAGAGGAAAAAAAGAAGGGATTAGAACTGAATTTATAGATTATAAAGCATTATCTCCTGCTGAGTACAATAAAAGAATTCTTGAAATACTCCATGAAGAAAGTGTAGATTTAGTGGTTTTAGCAGGATACTTAAAAGTATTAGGTAAAGAAATTATAGAAGATTATAAGAATAGGATTATTAACATCCATCCATCATTAATTCCATCATTTTGTGGCAAAGGATTTTATGGAGAAAAAGTACACAAAGCTGTCCTTGAAAAGGGTGTTAAATTAACTGGAGTTACAGTTCATTTTGTTGACGAGGGAACAGACACTGGGGAAATATTACTCCAAGAGGCAGTGGAGGTTTTGGAGAATGATACTGTAGATTCATTACAACAAAGAGTACTTAAGGTAGAACATAGACTGCTTATAAAAGCAATAAAGATGTTATGTGAGTAGGGGGATAAGATGAAAAGAGCACTTATTAGTGTATATGATAAAAATGGAATAATCGAATTTGCAACTGGTTTAAAAAAATTAGGTTGGGACATAATTTCAACAGGTGGAACATATAAGTTACTTAAAGAGAATAATATAGAAGTTATTGAAATAGATGAGATTACTAAATTCAAAGAAATATTAGATGGAAGAGTAAAGACTTTAAACCCAAGGATTCACGGTGGAATTTTATTTAAAAGAGACAATATAGAACACAGAAAGACCATTGAAGAACATGGAATACTACCAATTCATATGGTTGTTAATAATCTTTATCCTTTTGAAAAAACTGTCAATAAAGAAGGAGTTTCCTTAGAGGATGTCATTGAAAACATAGATATTGGGGGTCCATCAATGATTAGAGCAGCAGGTAAGAATTATATGGATGTTACTGTTGTAATAGATCCAAAAGACTATAATTCTGTACTACTAGAACTTATGCAAAATGGAGAGACTTCATTAAAGACAAGACAAGATTTGGCTGCTAAAGTATTTTCTTACACAGCATATTATGATTCTCTGATTGCAGGGTACATTAATAATTTAATAGATGACAAGTTTCCAGATTACCTATCATTACCATATAAAAAGAAAGAACAACTTAGATATGGAGAGAATCCTCATCAAGAAGCTTGTATTTATGAAGAGTCAAAAGTGGTAAAAGGGAGTATTTTAAGTGGAGAAAAGCTTCATGGAAAAGAACTATCATATAACAATTTAAATGATGGAAACGCAGCAATTACAATTATTAAAGAATTTGATAAACCTACTGCAGTTGCTGTTAAACATGCAAATCCATGTGGTGTAGCTAGCAGTGATAACATACTTGATGCGTATAAAAAAGCATATCTATGTGATAAGGAATCCATATTTGGAGGTATTGTTGCCGTAAATAGACAAGTAGAAGAAGATCTCGCTTTGGAATTGAATAAAATATTTTTAGAAATAATAATTGCACCTTCATTTAGTGAAAAAGCATTAGAGATACTTACTAGTAAAAAGAATGTAAGACTTATAAAACTTGAGGATATTCACACTCCATTTAAAAAGACAATGGATATTAAAAGAATATTTGGCGGTTTGTTAATACAGGATAATAATAATGAACTATTTCTAGATGATTTGGTAATTGCATCGGATTTAGTGCCTGATGATAATGATATGGAAGAACTTATTTTTGCTTGGAAGGTTGCTAAACACATTAATTCAAATGGTGTGGTTATCTCCAAAGATGAAGCCACCATAGGAATTGGTCTAGGAGAAGTGAATAGGTTCTTTGCTGTTGAAGGAGCAATAAAGAGATCTGGAGAAAAAGTCAAAGGTGCATATCTGGCATCAGATGGATTTTTCCCGTTTAAAGACTCAATTGAAGCACTTTCTAAAGCTGGTATCAAAGGCATAATTCAACCTGGAGGATCAGTAAAAGATGAAGATGTAATAAGCCAGGTCAATGAAGATAAACTGATTATGATAATGACAGGAATCAGACATTTTAAACACTAGGAGGGGATAATGTGAAAGTACTTGTAATTGGTAGTGGTGGAAGAGAACACGCACTTTGCTGGAAGTTGTCCCAGTCAAAGAAAATTTCTGAATTATATTGTGCTCCTGGAAATGGTGGGACATCTCTTATAGCAACAAATGTAAATATTGCATCTAATGATATAGATAGACTTTTAGAGTTTGCAAAAACTAACGAAATTGACATTACAATTGTTGGACCTGAAGAACCTTTGGTACTTGGTATTGTAGATGAATTCGAAGAAGAAGGCTTAAATATTTTTGGACCCAACGCATTCAGTGCAAAGCTGGAAGGGAGTAAGGAATTCGCAAAGCGCTTCATGATAGAAAACAATATACCAACTGCTAGGTATGAAAGTCATACAGAGTATAGGGATGCTGTTAAAGCTCTTGATAACTTTACATATCCACTGGTTATAAAAGCTGATGGTTTGTGTTTGGGAAAAGGAGTTGTAATTTGCGAAGATAGACAATTAGCAGAAATGACTTTAAAAGAAATACTACAAGATCAAATATTTGGAAAAGAAGGAACGCGTGTTGTTATGGAAGAATTTCTAAATGGTATTGAAGCCAGTTTACTTTGCTTTGTTTCCCATAATAAGATTTTTCCAATGGAAAGTGCCAAAGATTATAAACAAATATATGAAGATGATAAAGGCCCAAATACTGGTGGCGTGGGTTGTTATTCTCCCAGCCCCTTGTTTACACCTGATTTAGATCACAGTATTAAAAAGAATGTTCTTGAGCCAATTGAAAGAGGTTTATCAATTGGAGGACATGATTTTACAGGAATACTTTTTATAGGATTTATGATTGACAATAACATACCAAAGGTATTGGAGTTTAATGTAAGATTGGGAGATCCAGAAACAGAAGTTGTACTACCCCGTCTAAAGACTGATTTACTAGATATATTTCTTAAAGCGATTGTAGGGAATTTACAAGAAGAAGATATACTTTGGGACGAAAGAGCCTGTATTACTGTTGTATTAACATCAGGAGGTTATCCAGGATACTACAAAAAAGGTCATGAGATTTCTGGGTTGGACTCTCTAGATGAAGAAATATTGGTTTTTCACAATGGAACAAAGAGAAATGGAGAAAAAATTACCACCAATGGAGGTAGAGTTTTATCCATAACATGCATTGGCCAAATAGAAACTTCAAGAAAAAAAATCTATGATAATATAAAAAAAATAAACTTTTATGATATGGGGTATAGGAAAGATATAGGTATTTTACCGGTCTTAGAGAAATAATTAACGATGTTTCATATTTAATTATAAACCAATATCTGATATAATGTTATTATATATGAGTATATTTCCTTAATTGATTAAATCGGTTAACAATACCACAAAAAGGGTATATTTTCAAAAATATGAGACATTTTAAATTAGAGGAGGAGATCGTTTGAAAACAGATGTTCAAATTGCACAAGAAGCTAAGATGATTCCAATAAAAGATGTTGCAGCTAGTTTAGGAATCAAAGAAGATGATATCGTTAATTATGGTAAGTACAAAGCAAAGGTATCATTGGATGTATTTCAACAGTTTAAGGACAAGAAAGATGGCAGACTAATACTAGTCACAGCCATAACTCCAACACCAGCTGGTGAAGGAAAGACCACAACAAATATTGGTTTATCAATGGGGCTAAATAAAATTGGCAAAACAGCTATCACAGCTTTAAGAGAACCATCTTTAGGACCAAGCTTTGGTGTAAAAGGTGGAGCAGCTGGTGGCGGATATGCACAAGTAGTACCAATGGAAGACATTAACCTTCATTTTACAGGTGACTTTCATGCAATAACAACATCAAACAACTTGATTTCTGCATTACTGGACAATCATATTCATCAAGGCAACAAGCTTGGAATTGACCCAAGAAGAGTAGTTTGGAAGAGAGTTCTTGACATGAATGACAGAGCACTAAGA
>Ga0208490_100954_pt1 | contig 13031 bp, 15 predicted proteins | sample SubbioAug_CSWold_FD_184818 | JGI IMG/M metagenome (GOLD analysis project Ga0208490, IMG submission 184818) | Serpentinite rock and fluid subsurface biosphere microbial communities from McLaughlin Reserve, California, USA - CR11Aug_CSWold (SPAdes) | ecosystem: Environmental > Terrestrial > Deep...
TAAGTGCCCAAAGTCTATATGTGGATAGTATTTCTGGTGCGACTTACAGCAGTAGAGTTATTATTAAAGGGATTGAAGATGCACTAAAGAAAGCAAAATAGAAAAGTTTGGAGGAGGAATAAAGATGAAAGTAGGTATCATAATTCACTCTTTTACAGGGCATACATATTCAGTTGGAGAATCTATTAAAATTGAGCTTGAAAAAGAAAATAATATTGTAGAGTTAAAGAAAATAGATATTATTGGTGGAGAAGTAAGAGATGAAATTAATATAGCAAGAATCAATTTTACAGAAGTAATCAATCCAGATGATTATGATGTTTTAGTTTTTGGTGGACCTGTAAGAGGATTTTCAATTTCTCCTGCACTAAAATCATATTTAGTTGGCTTACAAAAGCTAAAGAACAAGCCTGTATTTATATTTGTAACACATTATTTTCCACTTAAATCAATGGGTGGAACCAGTGCTATTAAGCAAATAAAGGTGGTATGTGAAAATCATGAAGCAAATATTATTGGAACTGGAATTATAGATTGGAAAAATGGAAGAAGAAATTCTCAAATTCTAAAACTTACTGAAGAAATAAAAAAAGCTATAGAAAAAATCAATAAATAATTTGTTAAGAAAGTATCGTAACCTTATTGAAATATTAGAGATTACAGGATTGGGTACAAATACAACAAATAATAAAAAGGTGTGATACTATGAAGAATAAAAGTAAAATAATGTTTTCAATTATCCTACTTGGTGCAATTTTCCTTGTGGGTTGTACTACTCCGGCAGTTGAAAGCAATCAGGAGTTAGAACAATTACAGTCTGAAATAGAGGATAAAAACGCTGAAATTGAGGAATTAAATAAAGATGTAGTAGAGTTAAACAATAAGATACAAGAGCTTAATAATCAACTTGAAGAACTACAACAGCAAATATCAGAGGAACCTGAGGATGTAATTGAATTATCAACTGGTCCTACTCCAGGAGCATCATTAATGATAACAGCTCTAGAGGCTATTGAGCTAATTGCAGATATGAATATGGATGACTTAGATGTATATGTTCATCCAACAAAAGGAGTTAGATTTACACCATATGACTATGTTAATACACAAGATGATATAGTCATTCAAGCAGCGCAGTTTCAAAATTTAGTTAATAGTCCTCCTGTTTTACTTTGGGGATACTTTGATGGAATAGGTGACCCAATTAGTTTGTCATTCGATGACTATTATGAAAGGTTTATATATGATGTTGACTTTGATAACCCACATATGTATGGGAATAATACGAAAATTGGAGTGGGAAATTCTTTAAATAATGTTGATACTGCCTATCCTAATGGACAGTTTATCGAGTTCCACTTTACAGGTTTTGACCCACAGTATGAAGGGATTGATTGGAAAAGTCTAAAACTGGTATTTGAAGATCATAATGGAGCATGGTATTTAGTTGGAATAATTCATGGTGAATGGACTATTTAGATGGAAAAATATTTTGAAATCTGATATTATGATTATGATAAATCTATGGAGGTGTTGCTGGTGATCGGAGGTTTAATAGTTGGTCTTATAGTAGGCTGGGTTGTTTCCTTATTTGGTGGAGATCAACTAATAATAAAAGGTATTGAAGAGCTAACAAGTAATTCAATTACTTCAGCAGGATATTATACCATATTTGCCATAATTGGCTTATTGGGTGGAGTTTTGAAAAATAGATAAACTAAGGTCATACCTATGAAGGTATGACCTGTTTTTTTACATGTTTTTGATTAAATTGAAAAGTGTTTTTACGGGAACTCCTGTTGCTCCCTTAGGTAAATATCCTCTAGATCCTGAAATATATGAGGTTCCAGCAATATCTAAATGAACCCATGGTGTATCGTTGACAAATTCTTGTAGGAACATTCCAGCAGTTATTGCACCTGCCCATCTGCCACCTGTATTTTTCAGGTCTGCAAAATGACTTTTAAATAGTTCTTTATATTCCTCATCATGTGGCAATTCCCAAACAGGTTCTCCAGAAATTTTTGCAGCATCTTTGATATGTTCCATTAATAAATCGTTATTTGATATAGCACCAGTATTTATACTTCCCAAAGCTACGACACAAGCACCAGTTAATGTAGCTAAGTCAACAATTTTATCTGCATTTTCAACCGTAGCGGCATACCATAATGCATCAGCTAATGTAATTCTACCTTCAGCATCAGTGTTTCCAACTTCAATTGTCTTTCCAGACATAGAGCCTATGATATCACCGGTTTTATATGCTCCACCAGATATCATATTTTCACAAGCAGCTACAATTCCAACAACATTTTTCTTTAATCCAGCTTTTGCTATGGAATATAGAGCACCTATTACAGAAGCACTACCAGCCATATCTGAATGCATTGTAGACATCCCATCAGCAGTTTTTATACAATATCCGCCGGAATCATAAGTTAAACCTTTACCCACTAATGCCAATTTTTCATTTGATGAAGGATCTCCTTTATATTTCATAACTATGAATTGAGGTTCTTTTTCTGAGCCCTTTGCCACTGCAAGGAAAGCAACCATTCCCATATCTTCAATTTCTTTTTTACCATATACCTTTACTTGTACACCTAAAGGACTCAATGTATCAACAGCAGCTTTTCCAAGGGTTTCAGGATACATATTTATTGCTGGTTCATTTACTAAGTCCCTTGTCAAGAACACACCTTCTACAATTGTTTGTATTTCCAAAACAGCAACTTTTACTTTATCCATTTTTTCATCTAATATTTTTAAATAAACTTCCTCAAGAAGTACTTTATCTTTCTTCTCACTTTTAAATTTATCAAAAGAGTACTGAGATTGTAGCAGTCCTTCAGCTATTGCTTTATTAGTATTGCTATAACAAAGATCACCAAACTTTGGAACCTTTATACCAATGCTTTTTACACTTAATTTTTGTGCTTTTTCTCCTAAATTAAAAAATGCTTTTCTTAAGGCTTGAAAATCCAATTTGTTCTCATCACCTAATCCTAAAAATAAGAAGGATTCTTCCTTTGATATGTGAGAATAAACTTCTCCACAATTACCCTTAAATATATTTCTTTCCTTTAAGAATCCGAATAATTCATTTTCACACTCTACAGATGAGGAATCCTTAAATACAAGTATTACTTTTGTTTCTCCGCCTGATTCAAATAAAAATTTCATCAAATCTCCCCCTAAAATATTTCGATACACTAATTATATCAGAAACAAAAGGAGTATAATAGCTCAAGATTGACAAAATATGTATGGGTGATAGAATAATCTTAGAAAAAAAGGAGGACTTTCATGAAATTAGCGATATTTGACTTAGATGGAACACTTGTTGATTCAATGGGAATTTGGGAAAGACTTGCATACGATTATTTAAATGACAAAGGATTAATGGTAGATTCAAATATAAGAGAAAGTCTTAAAGAATATAGTTTATATGAAGCGTCATTTGTTATAAAAGAACGCTTTAAATTAGAAGAATCTGGTGAGGAAATAAATAGACAATTAGAGGAAACCTTAAGACATTACTACGAAAATACAATACCTTTAAAAAAGGGTGTAGTTGATTTTTTGGAGTATTTGAAGAAAAAAGAGATTAGGATGATTGTAGCAACAGCAACAATTGATTCATTGGCTAATTCTGCACTTTGTAGACTTGGAATAGGACATTATTTTGAGTTTATTCAAACTTGTAAAGCTGTGGGAATAGAAAAATACAAAAGAGAGTTTTATGATTTAATTGTTGAAAGAACAGGAGTTGATCCTAAAGAGATGGTGTTATTTGAGGATGCATTGCATTCAATGGAAGCAGCAAAAAAATTAGGAATCAAAGTAATTGCTATTAAGGATGATTCAGCAAAGAAAAACCTGGTTGAGATATTTAATATTGCTGATTTAGTTGTTGATGATTTTATAGACTTAAGCTTGGAATTATGATTTTAATTATTGATTTTGGAACAAAAATATGCACCCCATTGTTTTTAAATATGAGGTGCATATATTTTTATTTCTTTACATATTCTAGAAAGTACTTAAGAGAAGACTTATATAATGCTCTTTCAAAAGGATGATCTGAATCCAAGGTAAGCTTATTTATATCCTTTGAGACTATTAATTTTAAAAAAGGAACCAATTGATTGCTATATAATGTCATGCATCCTATGGGATCAACTCCTGGCCAAGCATTACAGCTTACTACAGTTCTTCTGTGGGTAGTATCTACTCCAGATGGAATAGTATTGTAAATTGGATCATCTGGGTAGAATACCAGTTGATCCAGTGAACCCAAAGGAGTTCCTTCAATTGCTTTTACCTGTATGGGATCAATATCAGTATTATAAGGATCTGCAGACAAATCAAGTATTACACTGTGCTTAGGCATCTTTTCAATCCATGAGTTCTCTATTATATATTTAGTTGGGTCACTTCTTCTACTGGCATTAATAAGAATATCCATATGAGCAAGTTCGGATTTCATCATACTAGGGTTATTAGTAATGCTTCTAGGATATAAGTTTACAATTAATCCAGGAGTATGTGTAGGGTTGTTTAAAAAGAACTCATCACTATAAAATTTAAGTGCCTTTGCAGCTTCCAATCCTACAGATCCAAATCCTAAAATACCTGCATGCAAGGGTCTGTCCCCTGGGATTTTAAAATTTTCAGTTTGCTCTTTTAAAACTTTAAAAGCTACATGTACACCTGAAAATGAAGTCCCACTATAGTTTACTACCATACGATTATTCCAATCATCAACTATTCCATCCATGGAAAATGGTATTAGGGACAAAGATTGTAATAGATTATTTCTAAATTCTCGAGTATCGTAATGGAGCATAGAGAATAAAACAGAACCAGGTTTCATCCATCTTAGTTCATGTTCTTCGGGAGTTCTTAAAACCACAATCATGTCAGCAGTAAAAACATCTTTTCTTTTTACAATCCTGATTTTATTATTTTTTCCCAAGTAATCTTCAATGGAAAAACCCATACTTGACCCATAGCCTTCTTCCACTAAAATATCCACATCTTTTAGTGAATTGAGTTTTTCAAATAAAAGAGGTACAAAATCCCTCCTTTCACTTTTTTCTTTATTCATTCTTGGAAATCCAATACTAGTTATTGTCACTAAATCACCTTCTTTTCAGAATTTTCTTTAAATATACCCTTAATGTAAAAATTTATAACTTTTTTGAATTATATCACATTGCTCTGCAAAAGAATTACATTTTATGGTAATATTAAGTTGGATAGAAGGACTTTTTTATAAATATAAAGAATTAAGTAATATAAAATCAATTTTCAACAAGAGGAGGTTATCATGAACATTATAGAAATTAAGGATTTAACAAAGGACTATGGAAATAATAAGGGGATATTCGATTTAAACTTTACAATCCAGAAGGGAGATGTTTTTGGATATCTTGGACCTAATGGTGCTGGTAAGACAACTACCATAAGGCATCTAATGGGATTTTTAAATTCAGACAAAGGTTCATCTTTGGTTTTAGGCTATGATTCAAGGGTAGACTCTAGTAAAATACAAAAAAAGGTAGGGTATCTGCCAGGTGAAATTGCTTTTTTTGAAAACATGACTGGGATAGAATTTCTAAAATTCATGGCTAAGATGAAGGGAATGAAGGATTTATCAAGGATGAATAATCTAATTCAAAGACTAGAACTGGATCCTAAAGGAAGAATTAGAAAAATGTCTAAAGGTATGAAGCAAAAAGTTGGCTTAGTATGTGCTTTTATGGATGATCCTGAAGTTTTTATCTTGGATGAACCAACATCAGGACTTGATCCATTAATGCAAAACATTTTTGTTGATATGGTACATGAAGAAAAGTTAAAAGGGAAAACCATACTTATGTCATCACATAGTTTTGAAGAGGTTGGAAGAACCTGTAATCGAGTTGGAATAATTAGAGAAGGACGAATGGTGACAATTGAAGATATAAGGACCTTACAAGAAACAAAGAGTAAAATATACCATGTATCATTTGAACTAGAAGAAGAAGCAAATCTTTTTATGAAAAGTTACAATGATCATGTTGTGGTTAAAGGGAATACTGCCACAGTGAAAATAACTGGTAATGTAAACCTTTTATTAAAAGAACTATCAAAATATAGTATAAGAGATATAGAGTCAGCTCATCAAAGCATAGAAGAATTATTTATGCATTATTATGGAGGTGAAAAAGTTGATTAATCCTACACTGCTAAAGCAAACCATAAAGAATAATTACAAAGTATTTATAGTGTTTTGTGGAATACTATTGATGTATTTTAGTATAATGATTTCTATGTATGACCCAGATACTGAAGATGCCATTAAAGCAATGATGAATGTTTTACCTAAGGAAATGACCAATGCTTTAAATTTTAATTTACTTGATACCACCTTAGTTGGATATATGGGTTCATATTTATATGGTTTTTTAGTTATAATGTTTCCTATGATTTATGTCATTATTATTTCCAATAGAATGATTGCAAAACATGTAGACAGTGGAAGCATGGCATATCTATTAGCCACACCTAATGATAGAAAAACCATAGCAATAACCCAAATGACATTTTTAATTGGTAGTATATTCGCATTAATTTTGTACACAACTTTAATGGGTTTAGGACTGGCAGAAGGATTTTTCCCCGGTGTTTTAGATAAGAAGGTTTATTTTGATCTTAATTTGGGTGCATTTGCTTTACATATTGCCTTCGGTGGAATTGGGTTTTTATCATCAGCTTTTTTTAATGAGACAAAGAATTCATTGGCATTTGGAGCAGGAATTCCTATATTCTTCTTTTTAGTAAGTACCATGGCAAATGTAGGAGGAAAGCTTGAAAATTTAAAATATGGAACCATAATAAGCTTATACAATAATGCAGATGTTTTAAACCAAGTAAAAGGAATGTATTTAAATTTTGGAATTTTACTACTTATAGGTACAATTTGCTATATTTTAGGTGTTGTAATATTCAATAAAAAAGACTTATCTATTTAGAAGTAATGTAATAATAATAATAATTACATCTTGACATTTTTAACACACACAACGCTTAATAAAGGGGTGTTTATATGATTCAATGGATGAGTCAATTTGGAGCTGTGCAACAATCCCTAATTGCAACTTTTTTCACATGGGGGGTAACTGCTTTAGGTGCTTCACTTGTGTTTTATTTCAAAACAATCAATAAAAAGGTATTAAATGGGATGCTTGGCTTTGCAGCTGGAGTTATGATAGCGGCAAGCTTTTGGTCTTTGCTTGCACCTGGAATCCAGTTAGCTGAAGAACTGGGTCAAGTGGCATATATAACCGCAGCCACGGGATTTTTATTAGGCGGAGGATTTCTATACTTGGTTGACAAACTGCTCCCACATTTACATTTGGGACTAGATACATCTCAAGCAGAAGGAGTTAAGACCTCATGGCAGAGAAGTATATTATTGGTTTTAGCAATTACTCTTCATAATATACCCGAAGGACTTGCTGTTGGCGTTGCTTTTGGTGCTGTGGCTGCAGGTGTAGGTAATTCTGCAACCTTAGCAGGAGCAATTGCATTAGCAATAGGAATAGGACTTCAAAACTTCCCAGAAGGAGCAGCTGTGTCTATACCACTTAGACGCGAAGGATTAAGCAGAACAAAAGCGTTTTTATATGGTCAATCTTCAGGAATCGTAGAACCAATTGCTGGTGTTATAGGAGCTTTTGCTGTGATAAGAATACAACCAATTCTTCCATATGCACTTGCCTTTGCAGCAGGGGCAATGATTTATGTTGTAGTTGAGGAACTGATTCCAGAAGCGCAAAGAGAAGAAGGTGGTTCTAAAACTGATATAGCAACCATAGGTGCAATGTTGGGTTTTGCAGTTATGATGGTATTGGATGTAGCATTGGGATAGATGAGATATTTTAATAATTAGCTTAAGAATTAATTGGAATTTGAAAGAAGTTACTATTGACTTAATCAAGTTACTATGATAATTATAATATAAATAAATACCTTTAAACCGATCCTGTGAGATTGGAAAGGAGAGCGTATAAGAATCCTGCTATACTTATGCCTTCCTTTAAGGGGGGCATTTTTTAATGCGTTCATCTTCAAGGTTATAATCAAAGGGAGGAAAAATGTTGAACACAAATAGGTTTTGTTTTACAGGAGTAACTCCTAGAAAAAACATAAAAGGAGGTCGTGCAGGTGATAATTGATAGGTTGTATAAAGATGTACAAGATAAGGGTATGGTGTGTTTAGGACTTGATCCAAATATTGACTACATACCACGGGAGATTAAAGATAAGTATCAAGACATTGATGAAGTTATTTTTCAGTTTAATAAAAAAATAATTGATTGTACCTTTGATATTGTATCAATTTACAAACCACAAATTGCATTTTATGAAGCATTTGGAATTAAAGGTCTTCAAGCATATTCAAAGACATTAAAGTATATTCAAACATTGGGGACTTTAACATTGGGAGACATTAAAAGAGGAGATATTTCAACCACTGCATCAATGTATGGTAAAGCTCATTTTACTGGTGACTTTGAGGCTGACTTTATAACTCTTAATCCTTTTATGGGATACGATACTATTGAACCATATTTACCATATTTAAGAGATGGTAATAAAGGTATATTTGTCTTGTTAAGAACATCAAACAAAGGAGCAAAAGATATTCAATATAAAGAATCTGATGGTGAAAGAATATATTATCATATAGGAGACAGTTTAAACCAAATGGCACAGGAATTCATAGGTACAAGTGGATACTCATCTCTTGGATTGGTTGTTGGTGGAACCCATACAGATGAAGCTATTGATATAAGGAAAAGATATCCACATTTATTCTTTTTAATACCTGGATATAATGCACAAGGAGCATCTGGAGAAGATGTAAAACTATACCTAAACGACCTTAATGGAGGAGTTGTAAACTCATCTAGGGGAATAATTTGTGCATATATGAAGGAAAAAGATGGATATAACAATTTTGAATACTTCACAAGAAAAGCAGTACTAGATATGAGAGAAGATATAGGGTTTAAGTAAAAAGAGAAAATAGGAGAGTGTTAATATGATAATAGAACTATTAAAAGAATCAGATGCATTACTTGAAGGACATTTTTTACTTTCTTCTGGAAAGCATAGTAATAAATATATTCAATGTGCAAAACTGTTACAATATCCTGATAGAGCAGAAAAGGTAGTTGCAAAGCTGGTAGATAAGATAAAAGATTTGGAATTTGACATAGTTGTTGGTCCAGCTCTTGGAGGTGTTATAGTATCTTATGAAATAGGCAGACAAATGGGAAAACCAGCATTTTTTACTGAAAGAGAAAATGGAGACATGAAACTAAAAAGAGGATTAACTGTTGAAAAGGGACAACGAGTTTTAATTGCCGAAGATGTTGTAACAACAGGAAAATCTTCATACGAGACCATAGATATTATAGAAGGTTTTGGTGGTGAAGTTGTAGCCATAGCAGCTTTAATTGATAGGACTGAGGAAGAATTAAGATATCCTTTCTTTGCAGCTGAGAGAATAGAAATTTCAAACTTTACACAAGAGAATTGTCCCATGTGTAAAGATGGTTTAGAGGTAGTAAAACCAGGAAGCAGAACACTAAAGAAGTAGTTAAGTAGTAGTCCATAGAATCTGGCGAATAATTAATTTCATCAGGTTCTATTTTTTGTTGTATTGTTACAAATATCCAAATATGATATCATTAACTGTGTATGTTAGTGGAGTAAAGGATGATATTATGGCAATAAGATCTGGTGTAGATTTAGTATATAATAAAAGAATAGAAAGGATTCTCCAACAAAAGCGAGATAGCTTTTACCGGAGAATGTTTACTAGAGAAGAAATAATGTACTTGGAAGGGAAAAACCATAGCACATTAACTGTTGCTGGTATTTTCGCTGCAAAAGAAGCCGTAAGTAAGGTTTTAGGTACAGGAATTGGAATTGTTTCATGGAAGGATATCATAATAGGTCATGAGATTCATGGCAGACCGTATTTAGTTATTAACCCAGTATTGGGTAAATTTATGAATAAACTTGGAATAAGTAATATTGATATATCAATTTCAAATGAGGAGGAATACACAATGGCAATTGCAATAGGAGAAGTAGGAAAAGTTTATCAGGTTCCCGATAATATGACATTAAGATTACCAAAAAGACCTTTAGAGTCCCATAAAGGTAGTTATGGTAGAATAGGAGTTATTGGTGGTAGTCAAGGGATGTTAGGTGCTGTTTATTTAGCAACATATGGAGCACTTAGAAGTGGGGCTGGTTTAGTCCATGCAATATTGGAAAAGGATTTAGCTAGAGATTTTGGACTAAAGGTAATTGAGGTTATGGTTAAGGAAGCAAGTGATTTATATGGATATAGACTAGCTCAAGAAGGTTTAGATTCTCTTGTCTTGGGACCTGGATTTGGTTTAGGTTACAAACAAAAGAATTTAATAGAAGATTGTCTATTAAATTTTGAAAAGCCATTGGTATTAGATGCAGATGGATTGAATATTCTTTCTGATAATCCAACTATAATAAGACATCGAAAAGGAAAAACAATAGTTACTCCACATCCTGGAGAAATGGGAAGATTACTGAAGTTAACTACCCAAGATATTCAAAATGATAGAGAAGGTGCTGCTAAAAAGTTTGCACAAACCTATGGTGTAATAACTGTACTAAAAGGGCACAATACAATAGTAACTGACGGAGAGAGGGTATATACAAATAAGTCTGGAAATCCTGGAATGGCAACTGCAGGTACTGGAGACATTTTATCAGGGGTGGTTGGAACGTTCTTAGCCCAAGTAGAAGATCCATTTGATGCAGCAGTTTTAGCTGTTTATGTTCATGGACTTGCTGGAGATATGGCTAGAGACGAAAAAGGTGAATATGGAATGATTGCCAGTGACATCATAGATGCATTGCCAAAAGCAGTTTCTTTAATAGTTCAGTAAATATATGAGGAGGAGACCATGGGAGATTACTTAGATGTAAGACCTACTTATGTCCAAATAAATATGGATAATTTAGTTCATAATTTTAATGAAATAAAAAGAAACATCAACCCAGATACAATGATAATGCCAGTTATTAAGGCAAATGGCTATGGTCATGGTTCTGTGGAGTTGGGAAAGTTGTATAAAAAAATTGGCGCAGATAGATTGGCAGTATCTTTGTTAAATGAAGGAATTGAGTTGAGAAGAGCTGGAATACAAGGTCCTTTAATGATTTTAAATTACACTCCCCATTATCAACTTGACAAGGTTGTAGCAAATGATCTGATTCAGTCCATATATAGATATGAAGATGCTAAAAAATTATCAGATATAGCAATGGAAATGGGCAAAAATGTTAAAATTCATGTAAAGATTGACAGTGGAATGGGTAGAGTAGGTTTTCTTCCCAATCAAGAGTCCCTTAATGAAATATTGAAAATTTCTAAATTAAATAACATGGAGATAGAAGGAATTTTTACACATTTTGCAAAAGCAGATGAAAAGGATAAGGCTTTTACTAAATTACAATTTAAAAGATATATGAGAATGGTTACATCTTTAGAAGATATGGGATTAACCATACCAGTAAAGCATGTATCTAATTCTGCAGCAATTATCGATCACCCTGAGTACAACTTAAACCTTGTGAGGCCAGGAATAATGCTGTATGGATATTATCCATCATTTGATGTTGATATGACAAAAATTATCCTAAAACCAGCAATGACACTTAAAGCAGTAATCTCCAATGTTAAAGTTGTAGAAAAAGATACTGGAATAAGTTATGGTCACATTTATCACACAGTCAAAAAGTCTAAAATTGCAACAGTACCTATAGGTTATGCAGATGGATTTTCCAGATTGCTCAGTAAAAAAGCTCAAGCTTGGGTTAATGGTAAAGTTGTGCCAGTAGTGGGTAGAATTTGCATGGATCAACTAATGCTAGATGTGACAATTATCAACGAAATCAAACCAGGAGACGAGGTTGTGTTTTTTGGGGAGGGAATTGAAGGTTATCCAAGCGTAGATGAAGTATCTGCTAAGCTAGAAACTATAAATTATGAATTAATATGTATGATGGGAAGAAGGCTGCCAAGAGTATATACTAAAGATGGTAAGATTATAAAACAAGTAGACTATCTGTTGGACTAATTCAAGGAGTTGACATAATTTTTAAGAAGAGGATATAATGAAAATAACCCTATATTTTTCTAAGAAAAAAAAGAAAGGGGGGGTAAAAAAGGATGACTGAAAACAAATCAGGTCTCCCGATGATAAAAGAGGGAAACAAGGATTTATTTGACAAACTAGTAGCACTTTGTAATTGTAGTGATTACAGGTGTAGTAAGTACAAAGAATTTATTAGAGGGTACCTTGAAGTCAATCAACTAAATATAGCCCTCTCAGAAATGGGATTGGAAGAAGACTTAACCGATCTTATTGGATATGAAATAAGTTTGGAGTGCCAAGTGCTATGATTGTCAAAAGAGGAGACATATATTATGCGGACTTAAGTCCGGTTATTGGTTCTGAGCAAGGTGGTGTCAGACCTATACTAGTGGTACAAAATGATGTTGGGAACAAATATTCCCCAACAATAATAGTAGCTGCCATCACTTCTCAGATCAATAAAGCTAGATTGCCAACCCACATAGAGATAACAGCACCAGATTATGGATTGCCAAAGGATTCAGTGGTACTGTTGGAACAAATTAGAACAATCGACAAAAAAAGACTTAGAGAAAAAATAGGGAAATTTGATGAGGATATGATGATAAGAGTAGACGAAGGCTTAAGAATAAGCATAGGTCTTGGAAATTTCTAATAATCCTCCTACATATTTTAAAAATAAGCATGCAAATGCTTATTTTTTTCGCCTATGTATAGTATAATGAAAGATGGTAAATGTTGTGAAATATTCACAACAAAGAAAATTGAAAGGAGGATGGCAATATAAAAGGTCTGTTGTATTTAGATTTATTGCCAAAA
>Ga0208490_100955_pt1 | contig 13027 bp, 9 predicted proteins | sample SubbioAug_CSWold_FD_184818 | JGI IMG/M metagenome (GOLD analysis project Ga0208490, IMG submission 184818) | Serpentinite rock and fluid subsurface biosphere microbial communities from McLaughlin Reserve, California, USA - CR11Aug_CSWold (SPAdes) | ecosystem: Environmental > Terrestrial > Deep...
CGAGCCGCTCATAGACGCCCTTCGCCCGCGCCGTGCGGATGTAATCCTCCTGCATGACCTCGAGGATCGAGGAGCGCGTCATGCGCGTCGCCACCGCCGAATAGCGATAGCCGACGGCCATGGCGGGCCAGATCAGCTGCGACATGTTCCGCCACGGATCCTCGAAGAAGGAGACGAAGCTGATCGGCGGGATCCAGCCGAAATTGGTGAGCAGCAGCAGGATGATGATCATGCCGAGCCAGAAGGACGGCACCGCCAGCCCCGCGATCGAGAAGATGCGGATGACGTGGTCGATCCAGGTGTTCTTGAAGATCGCAGACAGCGTGCCGAGCGGCAGCGCGATCAGGACGGCGAGGACGGTCGCCATCAGGGCGACCTGCAGCGAAAGCTCCAGCCGCTGGCCGATCTCGTAGGCGACAGGCCGGCCCGTCCACATGGAGAGCCCGAGATCGCCTTGGAGAATTCCCCCGATCCAAGTGAAGAACTGCACGAGAATGGGCTGGTCGAGACCCAGGCGCGCCCGCTCGGCGTCGATGACGTGCTGGGGCACGTTCGCCCCGTCGGCGCGCAGCATCATGTCGACGACGTCGTCGCCGGGCATGACGCGGAGCATGAAGAAGACGAGGATCGCGACCCCGAGCAGGGTCGGGATCATCATCAGGATCCGCTTTATCGTATATGCGAGCATGCTGAACCGTCCCGTTGGCGGGCGGAGCTCGAGGCCCCGCCCGCGCTAATGCGCTTGCGACAGACTCGTTACTGGTCGAGCCAGACCTCGGCCAGATCCTGATTCAGGTAGTGGCTCGGCGTGATGTGCCAGTTCTTCAGCTTGTCGTGATGCACGATGATGCGGTGCCACCAGATCGTCGGGATGTTGTAGGCATCCTCCATGGCGATCTCTTCCATCTCGCGGATATACGCCTTGCGCTGATCGGTATCGAGTTCACGCGCCTGCAGCTCGTAGAGCTCGTCCATGCGGGGATTGTTGTAGCCCGTATAGTTGATCGCAGAGAGATCGCTCGAAATATACTTGATCAGCTGGAGGTTGGGCTCATCCATGTAGTCGCAATGGAAATCGAGCCCGGCCTGCAGCTCGTCGCTGCGCAGCTTGGACTGATAGAGCCGCGTCTCGAGCTGCTCGTGCTCGACATTGAGCCCGAGCTGACGCCACTGGTCGATCAGGAACACACCAACGGGGGTGTAGGGCATGGCGACGTTGCGGTTGGTCAGGGTGAAGGAGAGGTTCTCCTGCCCCGCTTCCGCCAACAGGCGCTTTGCTTCCGCACGCGAGGCCTCGATGTCGCGCGAGAAGCCCGGCCAGGCTTCCATCTCCTCCTGCGTCGCCGCAAGCTCGTAACCCGGACGCAGCAGCCCGCCCACGTGCCGCACCAGCGCGATCCGCGAAAGCGCCTCGGCGCCGGTGTAGCGATCGATGGCGAGCGACAGTGCGCGCCGCACGTTCACGTCGTCGAAGGGCGGGTTGTTGGTGTTGAAGGAGACGATCAGCGAGCAGGTCCACTCGGATTCCTGCACCACCGCGCGGTCGCCGAGCTGGCTCACGAGACGATCGCGATCGGCCGGTGAATGACCGCGGAACTCCACCAGCACCTCGCCGGCGGCGAGCGCGTTCACCATTGGCGCACCGCTGAGGAACGTGGCGCGGAAGCCGTCGAGATAGGGCTTGCCCTCATCCCAGTAATCGTCGAACCGCTCGCCGATCCAGTGCGAACCCGCCGCATGCTCGACGAACTTGAAGGGCCCCGTCCCCATCACGTTCTGCTCCGGCCAGCGTGGATCTTCTTCGAGCATCGCGGCGCTGTAGATGCAGTCCCAGGGGGATGCGAACTGCGCGAGCATCGCCGCGTTCGGCGCGCTCAGCGTCACAACGACCGTGTTGTCGTCGGGCGTCTCGATCGATTCGATATCGGCATAGGCGGCCTGGCGGATCGAGCGGACGCCGTCTGCGGGATCGCGGATGCGGTCATAGCTCGCCTTCACGTCGCGCGCGCTGAAATCGGTTCCGTCGTGGAATTTCACGCCCTCCTGCAGCTTGAAGGTGTAGGTCAGCCCGTCCTCGGAGATCTCCCAGGATTCCGCCAGATCGCCCTCGATCTCGGGGTAGTTGTCGGGCACGAAGCGCAGCAGCGTGTTGTAGCTCGGGCGCACCGGGTGGACGAACGCGAAGGACGTGTTGGCGTGGCAATCGTAGTTCGGCGGCTCGGCGCTGACGGCGAAGTTGAGGATGCCGCCGCGTTTCGGCTCCTCGGCCATCGCCGCGGATGGCGCGAACAGCAGGCACGTCAGTGCCGTCGTGACGGCGAATTTCATCTTGTTCATCGTGTTCCCTCCCTGGGATACCGTCTCGGGCATCGGCCTCCCGGGCCTCAGCCTCTTGGTCTGGGTGGTTTCCGCCACTTTGTCGCCGCTGCATCAAAGCTTTATGCAGGCCGCGTAGTGGTTCTTCTTGATCTCGCGGAACGCCGGCACTTCCTGTCGGCATTCCTCGCTCGCCATGGGGCAGCGCGTGTTGAAGACGCAGCCCTTCGGCGGGTTGAGCGGGCTCGGCACCTCTCCGGTCAGGATCTTGTACTCGCGTCCGGCCTCGAGCCTCGGATCGGGGATCGGCACGGCGTCGAGCAGCGCCTTGGTATAGGGATGCTGCGGATCGTCGTAGAGCGCATCGCGATCGGCGAGCTCCATGACGCGGCCCAGATACATCACCGCGACCCGGTCCGAGATGTGGCGCACGACGGCGAGATCATGCGCGATGAAGAGGTAGGTGAGCTTCAGCTCCTCCTGCAGATTCTCCAGGATGTTGATGATCTGCGCCTGGATCGAGACGTCGAGCGCCGAAACCGGCTCGTCGCAGACGATGAATTCCGGCTCCAGCGCCAGCGCCCGCGCGATCCCGACCCGCTGGCGCTGCCCGCCCGAGAGTTCGTGCGGATAGCGATCGGCCATGTAGTCATAGAGCCCGACCGCCGTGAGCAGCTCGGCCGTGCGCTCTCGCGCCGCCTTCTTGTTGGGGCGAAGGCCGTAGACGAGGATCGGCTCGGTGATGATGTCGCCGATCTTCATGCGCGGATTGAGCGAGCTGAACGGGTCCTGGAAGATCACCTGCACCTTGCGGCGGATCTTCTTCAGCGCCTCGCCCTTCGAATGGGTCATGTCCTCGCCGTCGAAGATGATCTGCCCGTCCGTCGCCTGTTCGAGACGCAGGATGGAGCGTCCGATCGTGGTCTTGCCGCAACCGGATTCGCCCACGAGCCCCAGCGTCTCGCCCGCGAAGACGTCGAACGAGACGTCGTCGACGGCCTTCACCGTGGCGCTCTTGCCGAAGCCGCGGGAAACGTTGAAATAGGTCTTCAGCCCCTTCAGCTGCATGATCGGGCGCGTGCGATCGACGGTCTTGCGGATATGGGCGAAGGTCTCGGGCATGGCGAGGCCGATGCCATCGGGCCCCTTTTCCGCAAGTTCGTCGGCGCGGATGCAGGCCGAGAGGTGATTGCGCTCGATTTCGACCAGCGGCGGCACGGCCTGCGTGCACTGTTCGATGCTGGCGCGGCAGCGCGGCGCGAAGCGGCAACCCGGCGGCGGCGAAAGCAGGTTCGGCGGCAGGCCTTCGATCGTCTCCAGCTTGCTCGTGCGCGGCTTGTCGAGGCGCGGCACCGAGCGCAGGAGGCCCAGCGTATAGGGGTGGCGCGGGCGGGCGAAGATATCCTCCGCCGTGCCCTTCTCGATCATCTTGCCCGCATACATCACGTTGACGCGGTCGGCGTAGCGGGCGACGACGCCGAGATTGTGCGTGATGACGATCATCGCGATGCCGAGCCGGCGCGAGAGATCCTTCATCAGCTGCAGGATCTGCGCCTGGATCGTCACGTCGAGCGCCGTGGTCGGTTCGTCGGCGATGATGAGCTTGGGGTCGCAGGCGAGGCCGATCGCGATCATCACGCGCTGGCGCATGCCGCCGGAGAACTGGTGCGGATACTGGTCGAGGCGGCGCTCGGGATCGGGGATGCCGACGAGCTGCAGCAGCTCGACGGCCCGCGCCCGCGCATCCTCCTTGCTGATCTTGCGGTGCATGAACAGCGTCTCGGTCAGCTGGAAGCCGATGGTCAGGACCGGGTTGAGCGAGGTCATCGGCTCCTGGAAGATCATCGAGATCTCCTCGCCCCGGATCTCGCGCATCTGGTCTTCCGACAGATCCAGGAGATTGCGGCCCTCGAAGAGGATCTCGCCGCCGGCGACACGGCCCGCGGGCTTTGCGAGCAGCCGCATGATGCTCAGCGCCGAGACCGACTTGCCGCAGCCGGATTCACCCACGATGGCGACAACTTCGCCCGGATTGACGTCGTAGGAGATGCCCTCGACCGCGCGTATGACGCCGCGTGACGTAACGAAATGGATGTGCAGATTGCGCACGGAGAGCAGGGGCGCCGCATTCCCCGACGGTTGAATGGCATCATGCGCAGGCGCCTCGACTGCCAAGCTCATCCTCACGCTCCCTTCCTTCGGGCGCTTCTCGCGATCCACACTGAATCCCGGGGCCCGCTTGTTCTTTATCCAGACTAACCACCAGACGGCCCAGATCAAGACATGATATTTCAACAAGACGCGTGGAAAAGACGCAAACTGGTCAAGTGCTGCACTGCAGCGTAATTTTATGATGCAAAGCCGATGCTGGCGAGACCCTTTGGTCAGCTGGAGTTGATCAATCGCAGGCGCAGACCCGCCTCTCCGCAGAGGTCGTTCGACGAGCGGCAGCCGACGTTGCGGCAGCATTGGCGTAAGCACTTGACGAATCTCGACGTTATGTCTTGATGATGGCGTCGTGGCTAGGCGCGTACGCGGCCCCGGCTCGCGATTCGAGCACCCGCATCGTCAGACGAACGGGCACAACCCATAAGTATAGCGGCGTCGCCCGCACAGGATGACGAAGGTCAACGGGAGCGGGGATGAATGCAGCAGATTTCGTCCCTTGCGGTTTCTGAGATGCCGGTTGATGCGTCTGCGCACGAACCGGCGATTTCGATCCACGAGGGCATGCCGCCGCTCGCCCCGGGGCCGCTTTATCCCTCCTTCAAGCGCCACCTGTCGGACCCGGTCTTCTACATCATCCCGGCCTTCATGTGGGCGGCGCTTTCGCTGCGCTATCTGAGCCCGACGCTGCCGAGCGTCGCCAATCCGGCGATGGAGGTGGGCGGGCTCTGGGGCGAATCGAAGACGCAGGGACACGAGCTTTTCGGCATCACAGCGCGGCGAGCCATCGCCCCCTATATCGAACTCGACCGCTCCTCCGACGATCCGGATGCAGAGCGCGACATTCAAATCGTCCGTCAACGCCTGGCCGAAAAGGCGCTCGGCTATCCGCTGATAGCCAAGCCCGATCGCGGCTATCAAGGCTGGGGCGTAAAGCTCGCGCAGGACGAAGCGGAGGTGCGCGAATATCTCACGAGCCTCCCGCCCGGCGAAGGTCTCATCCTGCAGGAATACATAAGCTTCGATGGCGAGGCCGGGCTGTTCTATGTGCGCCGTCCCGGCGAGGCGCGCGGGCGCATCACCTCGCTCGCCCTCACCTACGCGCCGCATGTGGTGGGCGATGGCATATCCACGCTCGAGCAGCAGGTGATGGCCGACGGGGTGCTCGCGAAAAGCGCTGCGATCTACCGCCCGCAGCACGGGGAGGCCTGGAGCGCGCCGGTTCCTCTCGGCGAGATCGTCATCCTCACCCATGCCCGCAGCGCGCGGCTCGGCGCAGTTTACCGGGATGCGCGAGATCTCGTTACGCGAGCGCTGGAAGAGCGCGTCGAGGCGATCGCCCGCGACATCGAGGATTTCCACTTCGGCCGTTTCGACATCCGCTTCCGCTCGATCGAGGCGCTTCAGCGGGGCGAGGACTTCTACATCGTCGAGTTGAACGGCGCTGGCGCGGAGATGCTGCATTTCTGGGACGGGCGGTTCGGGATCATCGAGGCCTATCGCACGCTCTGGAGCCAATACCGCACGCTCTTCGCGCTCAGCGCGGAAAATGCGCGCCGCGGCCACAAGCCTGTCGGATTCTGGCATATGCTCAAGATGCAGATGCGTCAGGAAAGGCTTCGCCGCAAGTATCCGCCCAGCACGTAGTGTCTTCTCGCGCCTCATGCGCGCAGGAGATGTCGGGGTTGATGTCAGCGCCATTGCCATGAACGCGTTGGGGGTGCTCAATTCGGAGGCGCTCCGGTTGAACGGGAGCGGCGGTTGGTTCGGAGACGGGCGAGAAAACGGATGCTGGTAGAACTGGCCGCATGCGAGCCGCCACGCGAGATCATCGTTATCGAGGCACCGGCGCAAAATGCGGTCGAGGTCACGCTCGACGCGCTCCTCTCGCCGTTCAACCCCCTGCGCGAGCAGATCACCGCGATCACCGGGCTGGGGCTGGACGTCGAGGAGCCGCCGGAAGCCCTGCGGCTGTACTTGTCAGTGCCCCACTTGCCCCTGCCCCACTTGCCCCTGCCCCACTTGCCCCTGCCCGCCACCGATCCAGAGATCCAGCTGAGCTATCTCGCAACCGGCAACCCCGCCGGACAGAAGGTGGTCTTCATCCACGGCAGCCCCGGAAATGCGCAGGAATGGGGTCCGTTGCTGTCGCGCGCCCCCCACGATCAGTACCGCGTCGCCATCGATCGCCTCGGCTTCGGCGAAAGCGTCGTGGCGGAGCCGGTTCTGACGCTCGCCGGCCACGCGGGAGCGCTCGCGCCGCTGCTGGATACGGGCGACGGCCGCAAGGCCATCCTCGTCGGTTACTCGTATGGTGGTCCGGTGGCGCTGAGGGCGGCGCTCGACATGCCCGAGCACGTCGCCGGAATCGTGCTCGTCGGGTCGGCGGCGGACCCGGATTTCGAGGACATACACCCGCTCCAGGAGCTGGCCGCGCTCGAACTGTTCGCGCAGATCCTGCCGACGGAACTCGCCAACGCCAATGCCGAGCTCGTGGTGCTCAAGCCCGAGCTGGAGGCGATGCGGGAGGAGCTCGGCCGGCTGAACGTCCCGGTGACGATCATCCACGGCTTGAACGACAGCCTCGTCCCGCCCGAGAACATCCTTTTCCTGCACGTCAACCTGCCGCGCCATATCCCCGTACGGACCATGCTCGTGGAGGGCGGCGACCACTTCCTGCCGTGGACGCATCCGGAGAGGATCGAGCACGCGATCAGGTGCATCCTCGAACCCGCTCCCTGAGAGCGGCTCCGGCAACAGATCGGATACCATCAGACGTGATGTCTGTTGTGCAAACGCATGCGCGGTGGCATCTTCTACCGCCAAGCTGATCCGGGGGGCTCGGCGACGACGATGCCGCAGATGCGGTGCCCGGCTCCGAAAGCACTTTCATGCGCCTGTTTTCCTCAATCCTGCTCACCTCGCTGCTGCTCGCTCCCGTCGCCAGCGCTCAATCGATCGGCGGCGCCTACAACGTCAGCGGAACCAACCTCGACGGTTCGTCATATCGCGGCACCGCCTATATCGAACTCCTGAGCGACGTGACCTGCGCCATCGAATGGACGACCGACGGCGTCACTTCATCCGGGATCTGCATGCGCAGCGACAACGCCTTCGCGGCCGGCTACGTGCTCGAAGGCGATGTCGGCATGGTGATCTACAAGGTACGGTCCGACGGCAGGCTCGACGGGACCTGGACGATCGCCGGAGAGGAAGGCGTGGGGACGGAGATGCTCACCCCGCGCTGAGCCGGCATCGACCGAGGCGCGCCTCACTCCGGCGGCGCGCGCCTCGGCTCCTCGATCATCTGCGCATCGATCGGGCGACCATCGATCCTCTGCCCCGCCATGACACGCCGGGCGACAAAGCGGATGGCGAAGATGAACATCACGAAGACGACCACGACGCCGATCCAGGCCCACTCGTTCAGCCATTCGAAGAGCAGGATGTCGAACTGGTAGAGCGCGACGAACAACACGGCGGCGTAGATCAGCGCGATCGGCGCGTTGACTGCGGCAAAGCGCAGGAAGCCGGTGCGGAGAAAACCGCTGGCGAGGAAGATCGGCAGCAGCAGCCACGGCACCAGCCGCGCCGTGAGCGAGGCCGCGAGCGCCCCGCGCTGCAGCATCTTGCGCCCGAAACTGATATTGCTCTCGCCCACGAACGAGCGCACCCGCTTGTAGCGGCTCGCGAGCGCGCCTGCGGCGTAGAGCAGCCAGTCACTGACGACGATTCCGAGAAACAGCGCGCTGAACGCCACCCATGGCGGCAATTCGCCGGATGCAGCGAGCGCTGCGCCGCCGAGAAGCGCCGCCTCCTCCAGGATGAACGGCCCGATGAAGAGCAAGGCCGTCTGGACGACGGGATTGCCCGCAAACGAAATCAACAGCTCTTCCATTACGGCAATCCGCCCGAATCGCAGCCTGCTCAGTTCATATCACGGTGCCGCGCGCAAGCTGAACGGATTCGACGCAAACGTCGGCACCAACCTGAGCTGCCAAGCGCATCTTCGCGATCGCTCCTTGCGCGGTTACGGGATGAAACAGCGTCGCCGTCGCGTTATGCATCCGCAGTCGAAATCCGGGCATGCACCATGATGAACCTGCGCCATCTCGAAGTCTTCCAGGCGATCATGGAGACGGGCTCCGCATCGGCGGCGGCAAGCCTTCTCGGGGTCTCACAGCCCGCGATCAGCCGCACGCTCGCGCAGGTCGAGGAAACGCTCGGCTTCAAGCTCTTCCTGCGCGACAAGGGCCGGCTCGTTCCCACCGATCAGGCGCGGGCGCTGCTCGAGGGCTGCGAGAAGATCTTCGCGGACCTCGAAGGCCTGAGCGGGCTCGTCAACGCGATCCGCGCCGGCGTCACCGGCAGGCTGCGCATCGCCAGTTCTCCGAGCTTCGCGGAACAACTCCTGCCCCGCACGATCAAGCGTTTCAACGCGGCCAATCCGGGCGTGAGCATCCAGGTGGAGCTGCGCTCGGCGCGCAGCATCGTCTCGATGGTGGCCGATCGCAACATGGATGTCGGGCTGCTCGCCCTCCCCGCCGATCATCCGAGCGTCGAGGCGGAGGCGCTCGTCGAGGTGGAGAGCGTCTGCGCCATACCCGCCGATCACCCGCTGGCCGGGCGCGAGGTCGTCGATCCGCGCGACCTCCACCACGCGCCCATGATCCTCCTCGCCCGCAGCGACCCCACCCGCGCCTTCGTCGACCAGGCCTTCGCGGATGCCTATGTCACGCCCGACATCCGCGTCGAGACGCCCTCGGTCGTCACCGCCTGCGCGCTCGTGGCGGAGGGCGTCGGGATCGCCGTCGTGAACGGCCTGATGGCCGCGCCGTTCGCGCAGCGCGGCGTGCGCATCGCCCGGTTCAGCGCCCGCGTGACGCACCGCTTCGGCCTGATCCGGCCCGCCCGCACGCCCGCTTCAGCGCATGTGCGCGCCTTTCGGGAGGCCTTGGTGGAGCAGATTTCGCAGGACCTCCCGCCGCATGCCCGCCTGCTGTTCGAGCGCTGAGGCGCATACCCGCCGGGTTATGGCCCGATAACGGCTTCTCATGATCTTGTGACGCAAGCCGACGCGCCTGTAGCGTGATCGTCAGGCCCCGAGGGAGAGAACGCGAAAAGCGTTAAGCCGCAACGGTTACAGCGCTTGCCTGGGGGATTCGACGTATCCAGAGGAGAAACGATGTCACGCATTCATCTTGCGCTGGCGACGGCGATGCTGATCGCCCCCGCCACCGCCCACGCAGCCGAGCTTCGCATCGCGACGGCGTCCGAAGCCACATCCGTCGATCCCCATTTCCACAATGCGGGCCCCAACAACACCCTGCGCAAGCACATCTTCGAGGCGCTGGTTCGCCAGGACGCAGCTCAGATGCTCGAGCCGGAGCTGGCTGCATCCTGGAGCGCGATCGACGATACCACCTGGGAATTCAAGCTGCGCGAGGGCGTGACCTTCTCGAACGGCATGGACTTCACGGCGAAGGACGTGATCTACAGCTTCTGCCGCATCCCCACCGTCGAGAACTCGCCCTCCTCCTTCACCCCCTTCGTGCGCGGGATCGTCTCGATCGAGACGCCTGACGACCACACCCTCGTCATCAAGACCGAGAGCGCCCAGCCACTGCTGGCGAGCAGCCTCTCAGCCGTCGGCATCCTCTCCGCCGAACTGAACGGGGGCCTCGACGTCGCTTACGATCCCGCCGGCTGCACCGGGCTCGGCACGCCGCCGCAATCGACCGATTTCAACAGCACCGACATCGCCGTCGGCACCGGACCCTACCAGCTCGTTGACTTCATCCGCGGACAGCACGTCATCCTTTCGCGCAACGAGAGCTACTGGGGCGATGCGCCGGCCTGGGAGCGCGTGACCCTGCGCCCCGTCGCCAACCAGGGCGCACGCGTGGCGGGCCTTCTCGCCGGCGACGTCGACATGATCGAAGCCCCGCCGATCCAGGACTTCGACAACATCCGCAATGCAGGCGCAAGGATCGTGCAGGGCGTGTCGAACCGCGTCATCTACCTGCATATGGACCAGCATGAAGAAGCGGGTTGGACCACCCCCGGCGTCACGGGCACCGACGGCAAGAACCCCTTCCTCGACCGGCGCGTGCGCGAAGCCGTCTCCAAGGCGATCAACCGCGAGGCCATCGTCGATCGCGTCATGGGCAACGTCGCCGTCGCTGCCGGCGAACTCCTGCCCTATCCGCTCTTCGGCACGTCCGAAGAGATGAAGCCGACGGAATTCGATCCCGAAGGCGCGAAGGCGCTGCTCGCCGAGGCGGGGTATCCGGACGGGTTCAACCTGGTGCTCGGCACCCCCAACGATCGCTACATGAACGACGAGCGCGTCGCGCAGGCGATCGCCCAGATGTTCGCGCGCATCGGCATCCGCACGGACATCGACGCGATGACCGCCTCGACCTTCTTCTCGCGCCGCAACAACTTCGACTTCACCGTCTACCTCGCAGGCTGGGGCGCGGATACCGGCGAGATGGCGAACCCGCTCGCCGCGCTCGTCGGCACGCGCGACACGGATCGCGGGCTCGGCAGCACCAATCTGGGGCGCTACACCAATCCCGCCCTCGACGACCTGATCATCGAGGCGCGCTCGACGGTGGACGACGCGACGCGCGAGGAGCTGCTGCGCAAGGCGTCGCGCATGGCGATGGAGGATTTCGCCATCCTGCCGCTGCATTTCGACGCCTCGCTCTGGGCGCTGCGCAGCGACCTCGACTATGAAGCCCGCGCGGACCAGCATACGCTGGCCTTCGAGGTCAAGCCCGCGAACTGAGGCTTCGACGACGTCACGACACGCGGCCGGCGGAGTTCGTTTCCGCCGGCCGCTTCAATTTGGATGGATACGACGCATGCCGGAAAATCACGGGAAGTCGATGCAGGGCGAGAACGGCATCGTCTCGGCGGGCTCGCCCCACGCGGCGCGGGCCGGTGCGCGGGTGCTCGCGGAAGGCGGCAACGCCGTCGATGCCGCGATCGCCACCGCGCTCGCGCTCGCCGCGGCCGATCCGATCAACGCCAGCCTGTTCGGCCGCACGCAGATCCTCGGCTGCGACGCCGACGGGAGCGCCTGGGCGATCGATGGTGCGACGGCCGCACCGCGCAAGATCGCAAGATCCGATCGCGCCCGCTTCCTGCGCAACGGTTTTGCCGCGGTCCCGGTGCCGGGCTTGCTGAACGCGCTCGCCAAGGCGCATCGCGAGCATGGCCGCCTCCCCGTCGAGCGCCTCGTCGCCCCGGCGCTGGCACTGGCGGAGGATGGCTTCGTCATCCCGACGCATCTTGGCGAGATCTGGCAGGAGAAGGGCGCGCCGCTCGCCGCAGATCCGGGTGCGCGCAAGCATTTCCTGAAGCCGGACGGGCTCTGTTACGGCCCCGGCGAGACCTTCCGCCAGCCAGCGCTCGCCCGCCTCCTGCACGGGCTGCAGACGAACCTCACGGCGGTCTTCGACGACCCGCGCGAGCGCAACGCCCTCGCCTCGCGGATCGCCGCAGCGGGCGGCCATGTTTCGGCGACGGATCTCTCCGACATCGAGACGCTGCCGGGCGAGGTGGTTCGGACGCGCTTCCAAGGCTACGAAATCGTCACCATAGGACGCCAGGGCTGGGGCCACAGCCTCGTCGAGATGCTCAACATACTCGAGAAATCCGGGTGGACGCCGCAGGATCCGCGCTTCACGGAGGCAATGGCGCTCACGATCCTCTGCGCGCTGCACGATCGCCCGCAGGAGATCGGAACCCTCAAGCCCAAGATCTTCGGGTTGAGCTTCGAGACGCTGGCGGATGAGGGTTTTGCACAGGAGCGCGCCGCCTGCATCGAGGGTCTTCTCGCTGCGCAGGCCCTGCCGACCGATTTCGCCGCGAGCTTCGGTGCGCGGCGCGGTAGCCCCGATCGCGATACGAGCCATCTCAGCGTGGTCGATCGCGAGGGCGGGATGGTGGCGCTGACGACCTCGATCGGCCCGCATTTCGGAGCGGGCGTCGCCGACGAGGTTCACGGCTGCCTGTTCGCGCATTCCTACCGCATGGCCTCGCAGCCGACACCATCTGCCCGCGACGTCACCGAGATGACGCCCACCATCGTCCTGCGGGACGGTCGCCCGATCCTGTCGATCGGCGCGGCGGGAAGCGAGCGCATTCCGGGTGCGGTCTTCCAGGTGCTCGTCAACCTGTTCGTGCACAATATGCCGCTCGCGCAGGCCGTCGACGCGCCGCGCCTCAACTGGACCGGAGGTGCGCTGCGGGTGCATTCCGATTTCCCGGAGTCACAGCTGCGCCGGCTGCTCGACCGTGGCTACGAGATCGTCCGCACGGCGCGAGACCACCGCCAGCATCTGGGGATCGTCCAGGCGGTGATGCGCAATGAGGACGGGGGTGCCTGGGGTTGCGCGGATCCATCCTATGACGGGGCGAGCATAGGGGGCTGATCGGTGCCGCGAGAGGTAGAAACCCGATCGCCTGCTGTAACCTTCATCACAGAGCCCGCCGCGCCCTCTCCCCCCTGGTGGGGGAGAGCTGGAGAGGGGGG
>Ga0208490_100956_pt1 | contig 12988 bp, 11 predicted proteins | sample SubbioAug_CSWold_FD_184818 | JGI IMG/M metagenome (GOLD analysis project Ga0208490, IMG submission 184818) | Serpentinite rock and fluid subsurface biosphere microbial communities from McLaughlin Reserve, California, USA - CR11Aug_CSWold (SPAdes) | ecosystem: Environmental > Terrestrial > Deep...
ATGACCGCCGACTGGGCGCGCGTGCCCGACGATGTGCTCGCCCGCATCTCGACCCGCATCACCAACGAGGTCCGCGAGGTCAACCGCGTCGTCCTCGACATCACCTCCAAGCCCCCCGGCACCATCGAGTGGGAGTAACCCACCACGTCACCCGCCTCGCCCGAGCCCCGGCCGGGCCGAGCCAGTCCTGCTCGGTCGCGCGAGCCCGTCACCGGGACGATGTCGAGGTCCCGACGCAATGTCGAGCTGATGACGCACCCGTGCGGCGGCAACTCGACAGCGCCGCAGTGCGCCGACATCCGGACACGCTCGTCCCGTCCCCACCGACGCACTTTTCCACAGGCTGGAGGGGGCCCAGGCGTCGGCTTCGCTGACGGTCGCGGCAGGCTGCAGGCATGGACACCGTCGACTTGCGTGCACGCGAGGTCGCCCGCAGTCAGTACGGCCGGGCGACCCGCCGGCAACTGACCGCGACCGCCGGAATCTCCCGAGCCACGATCGGCCGCCGGGTGAAAGCCGGTGTTTGAACCGAACCCCTGCCCGGCGTCATCGATCTCGGGTCCCACGCCGACTCATGGCGCGCGCGTCTGCAGGAGGCGCTTCTCGCCGCAGGCGATGATGCCTGGGCATCCCATCACACGGCCGGCCATCTGCATCGCTTCCTCGACCTGGTCCGACCGGGTGACCTCGACGTCCTGATCCTCCGCGACAGGCGTAGGACGATCGGGCCGCATCGCATTCACACGACCCTTTCACTCGGCGTCGATGAGGTGACCGAGCAGCACGGACTGCCGTGTACGACGAAGGCCCGGACGCTGCTGGACCTGGCAGCGACCAGCCCGCCCGGCGAACTGGAGCGCTGGCTCGCGGATCTTCTGCGCAAGGACCGCGACGTCATGGCCGACCTCGCTGGGCTGCTCGATCGGCACCGGTCCGCAGTCGGTCGACGCCGGCTCATGGACGTCGTCGCACGGCTGCCCGACGGTGTGGAACTGTCGGATCACCGCTCGAGGTCCTTGCGGTGCAGGAGCTGGTGCGTCTCGGGGCGCCCGAGTTCGTGCTGCAGTACACCGTCCGGGACGGGGCTGGAGCGCGGATCAAGCGGGTGGACGTGGCGTGGCCGGTGCAGCGCACGATCCTCGAACTCGACGGTGTGGCCTACCACGACCTCACAGCGGCCAGGGACGAGGACGAGCGCGTCCGCGCACGGATGCGCGCGCTCGGTTGGCGCGTCGTCGTCGCGCGGCGGGCCGACCTCGGAGGTGGGCTGCTGCCGGGCCTCGTGCGCGACCTCCGGCGCGAAGACGCGTGAAACAGTGATGTCGGTGCTGTGGCGCCCTGTCGGAACTGCGCAGCATCGATGTCGCTCTGAGCCGACAAGGCGGCGGACCCCCGACATGGAGTCCCGAGCCGCCCGTCTGGCTCGAGCGGTCGACCGGGCCGGCCCGTGGTGGTCAGTCGGTGGCGCGGGTGACGAACGTGGCGATCTGGCCGCGGTTGACGGGTTCGTCGGGCCGGAAGGTGTTGTCCGTGTAGCCGGTCGTGATCCCGGCCTCGGCGACGGCGCCGATCGCGAGGCGGTGGCGGTTGCCCTGCACGTCGCGGAACGGCGGCACGGACTCGGGCAGGTCGAACGCGCGCTGCAGCATCGACGACACCTGCGCGCGCGACACCGGCTGGTCGGGGCAGAAGTTGCGCCCGCCACATCCCGAGGTGATGCCGGCGGCGTACAGGGCGCCGATGCTCGCGCTGTGCTCCCGACCGGCGTCGAGGAACGGGTGGCTGGCAGCGGGCAGGTCCAGGGACCTGGCCAGGATCGACGCGAGCTGGCCGCGGGTGACCGAGGTGTCTGGGCAGTAGCGGGTCGAGGTGCAGCCGTTGACCACGCCACGGTCGGCGAGGGTCTCGATGCCGTGACGGTGGGCGTGACCGGCCCAGACGTCGGCGAACCGCTGTGCGGGGGCCAGGGTCACCGGCGCGCCCGCGAGGCCGCCGTTGCGCTCGGCGTGGGTCAGCATCGAGCGGTAGATCGACAGGATCTTGGTGGCGTAGTTCGGGTCGGTGGCCCAGTTGCCGCCGCCCATCGCCTCCCACGTGCGGGCCTTGCCCTTGGGGGTGACGAGGTGGAACCGCGGGCTCTCGAGCGGGTGGGCGAGGGTCGCGACGGTGACGCCCGGGTCGGCGTACGCACGCAGGTGCTGGATCTGGGCGCGGACGCCGATCTGGGCACTGCGGAACCTCGCCACCGTGCAGGTGCCGCCGTCGCAGGCGCCGATGCCGGAGAAGTTGTTGTAGGTGGCGTGCACCTGGCCGTGTGAGGGCCAGCGGAACCAGCCCGTCTCGAGGACCGACTGGGCGAACGCGAGATCGCCAGCGACGCCCTCGGCGCGGCCCTCGGTCACGAAGTGCTGGGCGAGGACCTCGGGTGAGACCGTGGCGCGGTAGCCGCTGGGCTGGTTGGCGCGGAACCAGGACGCGATCCCCTCGGCGCTGACCTTCTCGCGCTGCATCACCGGTGTGGTGGTCGCGGCCTCGGCCGGCGCCGGCGAGAGCAGGGTCGCGACCACGGTCGCGAACGCGAGCAGAGCGGCCATGACGGCGACGCGCATGCGGCGGGTCGGCTGCCGACCGGACGCGGCCAAGAAAACCGGCGTACGGTACGAATCGGGCATGCTGAGGTGTGGCGGGGTGGCGAACGTCACGGGGGACCTGACACTCGGGAGACGTGGACGCGCAGGAGCGACCGCGGCGGCGTGCAGGAGGTGATGACGTAGGGCACGAAAACCGGGGCGCGAGACCTGCGATCGGCAACGAAGAAGGACGCCGACTCCCGGATGGTCGGCCGCGCCTGCGCTACGTTCACCTCACGTGCGCGGAGCGCCGTGCACCCGTAACCGGGGAACTTTCCGCCCGGAACCGCCCACCGGCAAAGGCGTCACCGTGGAGCTGCTGATCGTCCTGGGCATCGTGGTCGTGCTCGCCGTCGTCGTGATCGGCATGTACAACAAGCTCGTCCGCGCGCGGGTGCGCGTGGACGAGGCGTGGGCGCAGATCGACACGCAACTGCAGCGCCGGCACGACCTGATCCCGAACCTGGTCGAGACCGTCAAGGGCTACGCCGCCCACGAGCGCGAGACCTTCGAGGAGGTCACCAACGCGCGGGCCCAGGCCATGCAGATCTCGCAGCCCGGCGAACTGGCCAACGCCGAGAACCAGCTCAGCCAGGCGCTGGGTCGGCTGCTCGCCATCAGCGAGAACTACCCGCAGCTACAGGCGGACGCGAACTTCCGCCAGTTGCAGGAGGAACTCGCACACACGGAGAACCTCGTCGCCGGCTCCCGCGGCCACTACAACGCGTCGGTCCGCGCCTACGACGAGACCCGCCAGGTGTTCCCGACCTCGATCATCGCGGGCATGTTCAACTTCGAGGACCGCGAGTACTTCGAGATCGAGACGGTCGAGGTCCGCCAGGTGCCTGACGTCTCGTTCGAGTAACCGTGAGCAGCGGCACCGCCCAACCCGCCGTCTACGACGAACTGCAGCGCGCCAACCGGCGTGCCACGCGGGTGCTGCTCGGGGCCAGCGTGTTCCTGGCCGCGGTGATGGTCTGGATCATCGCGGGCTGGTTCCTGCGCGAAGCCGCGCTCGACCCGATGGTGGCCCTGCCCATCACCGGCCTCGGCACCGCGGTCGGGCTCGGGGGCACCTACCTCGCCTACCGCGGCGGCCCATCGCTGGCGTTGCGGGCCGCCAAGGCGCGCCCCGCTCCCCGTGAGGCCTATCCGCAACTGCACAACGTGTTCGACGAGGTCTGCGTCTCGGCCGGGATCTCGGGCACCAAACCGAAGCTCTACGTCGTCGACGACCCGGCCCCGAACGCGTTCGCGACCGGTCTCAAGCTCGAGGACAGCCACGTCGCGGTCACCACGGGACTGGTCGAGCAACTGCCGCGCTACGAGTTGCGTGCCGTCCTCGCCCACGAGGTGGCACACATCCTCAACGACGACATCAAGGCGGTCACCGTGGCGGTCGCGACCGCCGGCCTCGTGGCGCTGCTCGCCGACGTGTTGGTGCGCTCGATGTGGTTCGGTGGCGGCGGCCGCAGCCGCAGCAGCCGCAACGACGGTGCCGGCGCCGCCCAGGTGATCTTCCTCGTGCTCGGCCTGTTGGCCGTCGTGCTCGCGCCGCTGGCGGCCCAGATGATCCGGTTCGCGGTGTCCCGGCAGCGCGAGTACCTCGCCGACGCGACGGCCGCCGACCTGCTCCGCGACCCACAGTCGATGGTGAACGCGCTGCGCCGCCTCGAGGCCGACAAGACCGAGATCACGAAGTTCGAGGTCGCGACCGCCCACCTGTGGTTCGAGGAGCCCAACGAGACCAAGGGCAAGGACCGCGCGGCGAAGATGGCCCGGCGGTTCGCGACCCACCCGACGATCAACGACCGCATCGAACGGCTCGCTCGGCTCAACGCGGGCACGGTGCGACTCGACGCGCCCCTGCCGCCGCCATCGCGTGGCCGCGACCCGCACCTGCCGCCGCGCGACCAGCAGCAGCGGCCCGGCCAGACCGGCCTGGGGCTGCCCGGCCTGGGGCTGCCGGGGATGCCGCCGGGACCGAACCCCCCGCCCCCGCCGCCCCCGCGCTGACGCGCCGTCGAGGACCGTCGCAGACGTCCGTCGGGGGCCCGGGCCCGCGTCCGGCATGGGGTGCGCTCGTTGGGCCCCAGGGCCCTCGTCGCCGAGGACGGCCGCTGGCACGGTGGGAGGGCACCGCGGGGTGGAGGCGGTGACGATCCCGAGGAAGACCCGTGAACCGTGCCCCGATCCGCGCCCGGCGCTCCGGCGGCGAGCAGCCGGTCCGGCGTGCCGGCGAACAGGGGGCCAGCACGCCGGAGTACGTCGGCGTCCTGATCCTCGTCGCCGCGCTGATCGCCGCTCTGTGGGCGGTCCCGCTGGCACCGCTCGTGGGCGACTGGGCCCGCTACGCCGCTTGTTCACTCTTCGGCGGCGAGTGCGAACGGCCGCTCACGACGGCGGATGGCGCGATCCCCGGACCCACCCCGGTGTCCATGGTGTGCCTCGAGGGCAGCGAGCGCGAACGGCTCGGTGGCGACGTGACCTTGTTCTCCGCCAAGGTCAGTGGGGACCTCGCCTGCCAGGTCGACCGCACCTCGGATGGGCATCACGACGTCACCCTGGAACTGTCGGGCGGCCTGGCCGCCGAGTTGGTCACGGGTGGCAAGATCTCGGCGGACGGGCTTGGCGCGAAGCAGGGGCGGCAGGGTGCGCTGGAACTGGGGGCCAATGCCAGCGTGGCGCCGGTCTTCCGCTTCTCGTCCCAGGCGGCGGCGGTCGCCTTCACCGAGCAGGCCCGCGAACTGGTGACCGGCCCGGTCGACGACCTCGTCGACTGGCGCACGCTGATCCCGGTCTACGGGCCCGGACGGATCCCGGTGAACCAGTACCGCCGTGTGCGCGACTTCCAGGCGCCCCCGCCGGCGCGGCTTCGGGTGGAGGGCTCGGTGGAGGTCATCGGCAGCGGCGACATCTACGGGGGGTCGGCGGGCGCCTCCGGGGTGCTCTCGGCCGGTCAGACACTGGGTGCGGACATCGACCTCGAGACCGGCGCCCACACCTACTACGTCGCGCTCGACTCCGCCCTCGCCGTCGAGCTCGGGCTCGGCGCGCGGATGGTGCCCGCCCATGGCGGGGTCGGCGTGTCCGGGGAGGTCGGCACCGAGGTGACCGTGGCCTACACGGTCGACGGCGACGGCACCCCCACGACGCTTGCCTTCGGCGTGGCGGCCGACGTGCACGGGGGGATCGAAGCCGGGCTCGACGGCCTGATGTTCGACGGCAGCCCCTTCGGGACGGTGCAACCCGACCTGAAACAGGCCGTCGCCGCGCTGTCCATCGACGCCCGCGAGGAGTTCTCCGGCTCCGTGTCGGCCACGGCGACCATCGACCTGACCGACCCCGCCGCCCAGGAGCTCGGGCGCGACCTCGTCCTCGCCCTGGGCAGCCGGGATCGGGACGGATTGACCGAGGTCGGCGGGGACCTGCTGCGCTACCTGGGCGAGGACGCCCGGCTCGAGGCCCAGTTCCACCATGGATCGCGGTCGCAGTTCGACATCGAGGCCAAGGGCGGCCAGGGGCTCGCATTCGGGTTCGGTCTCGGCCACGAAGCGTCCGCGATGCAGCTCGGCGGCGCGTGGGTCCGCCCCCCGGGAGGCGGGTTCCAGCGTGGCTATTGTTCGTGAGGGCCGTCGTGCCCCGCCACGGCGGCGTCGACCGTGAGGGAGCCATGAGAGTCGACCGTGAGGGAGCCGTGAGAGTCGACCGTGAGGGAGCCGTGAGAGTCGACCGTGAGGGAGCCGTGAGAGTCGACCGTGAGGGAGCCGTGAGAGTCGCCGCCGCGATCGCTGCGATGGCCCTGCTCGTCGTCGCCTGCAACGCCGGGGAGCCGGCGGCGCCACCTGCCGCGGTGCCCGACGGTTGGGTGGAGCACGACTTCGGTGACGGCGCGATCGCCGTGCCGGCCGAGTGGGAGGCGCTCGATCCGATCCAGGACGACGTGCTCATGCTCCGCGAGCCGGATCCGGACCACGGACCGCCGTTCGTCGCCCGGATCGGGCTGACCGGCCGCGACCCGGTTCCCGTCGAGAATCTGCTCGGGCTGGTCTCGGCGCAACTGTTCTCGCAGTTCCCCGATGTCGAACCGCAGGGCGACGCGACGGTCGAGTTGCACGGTGCCGAGGAAGCCATGCATCGGACCTTCCGCTACACGAGCCTGGTCGAGGGCGAGGAGATGCTGCTCGAGGAGCGGTTCGTGGTGGCCTGGTACGGCGAGGACGGCCAGGCCCAGTTGCGGATCGGCGGGCCTGCCGAACGGTTCGCCGCCGAGCAGGAACTGATCGACCGCATCGTCGAGTCGTTGCGCTTTCAGGAAGGCTGACCCATGGGCAGGAGCAGCGCCGCAGCCGTCGGGCTGGCGTTCCTGGTGACCTGGGTGGTGGCGACGCTGCTGACCGTCGCCTGGGTCGCCATCGGCACCGGCTGGGGTGACGAGTCCGGCCTTCTCGCCGGCAAGGCCGTGGTCGCCGCGTTGGCAGGACTGGTCGGTGCCTTCGCCGGTGGACGGCTCGCCCGGCGGCGCCTGGCCGGCCCGCGGGCCTGGCTCGCGGCCGGTGCGGGTGCCGGTGTCTACCTGCTCCTCGAGGCATTCGCGGGGGTGGTGGCCGGAAGCTTCCTGATGGCCGCTGCCGTCCTCGTGGCCGGTGGCGCGGGCACCGCGGTCGGTGCCCTGCTCGGCAGCCGCCGGGCCCCGGCCGAGCCCGCGACGTACGCCCCTGGGCGCTGAGCGTGGCGGGATTGCCCGACGGGGTGCAACGGCTCGACGAGGGCGGCTACCGCGTGGCCCAGCGCCCCGCCTGGCGCTGGGTGTCGCGCATCTTCGCGGTGCTGCTCGGCGTGATGGGTCTCGCCGCCGCCGGCCTGGGCATCCTGCTGCTGGTGCTGGACGTTGCGGCCTGGCCGGCGTTGCTGGCCGGCGTGGTCATGCTGGCGGCCATCCCGATGTTTCTGCGCACCGGCCGTGAACAACAGGCCGAGCACTGGATCGTCGATGCCGCCGGCCTGCACGTGCGCGGCGGCGTGGTCGCATCACGCAGCGTGCCGTGGGAGCACATCGCGGCGCTGGAACTGCACGACCGTCGTGCCCGGCTGGGGGCCGACAGCGGCTACATGCGCCTGGTGACGATCACCGCGATGGACGGCCGCGGCAACCGGCTGCTGCAACTTCCGGACGAGAACTCGCCGGGCCGGATACTCGCCGTCTTCGACGCCGCGCGTGGCGACCGGCTGGTCCCGCCCCACGTCCGTTTCGTGGTTCGCGCCTGATCGCGGGCGCGCTCAGCGGCCGAGTCGCAACGCCGCGAGGGACCGCGAGAGGCCCGCGAAGCTGCGCGGGTCCCAGCCGGTCAGTTCTGCCCAGCGGTCGAGCCGGTAGGCGACGGTGTTCGCGTGCAGGTCCAGGTCCCGGCCGGCCTGGCTGACGCTGAACCCGGCCTGGGCGAAGGCGCGGACGGCCTCGGCGAGGTGCGGGTGTCGGTCTGCCGCCGTGGCGCCGTCGGCAAGCAGCGGTCGCAGCCGCTCGCCGGCTCCGGCCAGCGTGGCCCACAACCAGGCGTCCTCGAACGTCGCGGTGGCGCCGTCGTCGGTGACGGCCAGCGACAGTTCGGCGTCGGTCAGCGAGGCACGCGCCCCGCGCAGGCCGGTGCGCGGGGAACCGACCGCCAACGCGGCGTCCGGAAAGACCGCCCGCGCGGCAGCGACGACGTCGGCGGCCCCGGTGGACTGCGACACGCACACGATCTGCGCGCCGCGGGCCACGGCCGCGTGACGGCCCGGCAGGCCATCGACCGCGTGCTGCAGTTCCACGGCGTCGAGGTCGTCGCCCCCGACACGGAGCACGCTGACCAGGAACGGCCCGACCGGGTCGAAACCCAGCGATCCGGCCAGTCGCGGCACCTCCTCGCCGTCGAGGTCACCGCCGACGAGCAGTTCGACGAACCGCTGCCGCGCTCCGACGGCGCGCGCCTCGAGCGAGCGGACCGTCGACGCGTGCGCGTCGGCGAGGACGTCGGTGACCTCGTGGACCCACTGCCAGACCAGCGTCGCGGCGGTCAGCAGTTGCGTCGCCGTCTGCGGCTCGTCGGCCGGGACGGCGTCGACCAGGGCCAGCCACAGCTCGCGATAGCCGACGTGGTAGGCCTGGATCACGGCATCGACCGGCATGCCCTGCAGCGCCCGCCGGGTGCCGAGTTCGCTGCGGACCTGCAGTTCGTCGCTGCGGGGCGGGCGGCGCTCGGCCAGGCCGGTCAGCGTGGCCTCGACATTGCGGAACACCGAGCGGTGCAGGTCCTGGCGTGGCACCAACCCGTTGCGGTAGGCCTCGATCTCGACCAGGACGGCGTCGGTGATCCGACCGGTCAACTCGTCGAGCCGGGCGTCGACGGCGGCGGCGAGGTCCGCGATGGCCTCCCAGCCGTCCGGCGCGTCGCGCGACCGTGGGGTGCGCGGCGCGGGCTCGCGCAGGTCGACCGGCAGCAGCTGATCCATGTTGGTCCTTCGTTCCCGCTTCGTGGATTGCACGAGGCGACCGCCCTACCGATCGGTGATCCTACGAGGCGCGTCGTTGGCGCGTCCAGACCCACCGCGGGCCCTGCCGTCGACTAGCGTTGACACCCGTTCGACCGGCGGGTACCAATCCGCTCCGGGAGAATTCGTGGGAACCACGAAGCGATGGTGGGCGGGTCCGGGAACCGCGTCGTCATCGCACGCGTGGCGGGAGCGTGGGAGCGCACGTGCTGACGTTGCAGAACCTCGAGGTCGTCTACGAGGACGTGATCCTCGTGCTCAAGGGAGTCAGCCTCGAGGTCCCCGAGGGGTCCATCGTGGCGCTCCTCGGAGCCAACGGGGCCGGCAAGACCACCGTGCTGCGAGCCATCACCGGCCTGCTCGACGTGCACCGGGGCGAGGTGACCAAGGGCTCGATCACCTTCCAGGGTCAGCCGATCCACCAACTCGACGCCACCGCCACCGTCGCGCTCGGCATCGGTCAGGTCATGGAGGGCCGGCGCGCGTTCGCGGAGTTCACCGTCGAGGAGAACCTGCGCATCGGGGCGCACACGGCCGACCGTGGGTCCATCAGCGGCAACCTCGACCGCGTCTTCACGCTGTTCCCGCCCCTGGCCGCGCGACGCAAGCAGATGGCCGGCTACCTGTCGGGCGGCGAGCAGCAGATGCTGGTCATCGGGCGGGCGTTGATGGCCTCGCCCAAGATGCTGTTGCTCGACGAGCCCTCACTCGGTCTCGCGCCGCTGATCGTGCAGCAGATCCGTGACCTGATCGTCGACATCAACCAGCAGGGCACCTCGGTGCTGCTGGTCGAGCAGAACGCCAACATGGCGCTGTCGATCGCCCAGCACGGCTACGTGATGGAGACCGGCAAGGTCGTGATGGACAAGCCGGCCGCGGTACTGCGCGAGGACGAGGACGTGCGCGAGTTCTACCTCGGCCGTCACGGCGAGGACGCCGGGTCGTTCCGCGACGTCAAGCACTACAAGCGCCGCAAGCGGTGGTTGTCATGACGGGCGAGGCGATGTGGTCGCTGGTGTTCCCCCCTGGCCCAGGGGGGAACGGGGCCGCGGAGCGGCCGATGGGGGGTTGTCGGTGATGGCACAGACGAGACCACTGTCCGAGGCGTTGACCGGGACGTCCGTCGACGTCGCCGACGGTCAACCGATCCTCGAGGTCGCCGACCTCGTCATGCGCTTCGGCGGCACCACCGCCGTCGGCGGCGTCAGCTTCGACGTCCAACGCGGCGAGTTGTTCGCCATCATCGGGCCCAACGGCGCCGGCAAGACCTCGATCTTCAACTGCCTGTCGGGTGTGTACCGCCCGCAGGAGGGCCGCCTGCAGTTCCTGGGCGAGAGCCTGCTCGGCCAGAAGCCCGACGCGATCGCCGATCGGGGCATCGCGCGGATGTTCCAGAACATCGAGTTGTTCGACAACCTCACGGTGCTCGACAACCTGATGCTCGGCCGCCACCAGCACCTGCCCTACGGGGTGCTCTCGGGCCTGCTCTACGCCGGTCGCGCCCGCACGGTCGAACTCGAGAACCGCCGGATCGTCGAGGACATCATCGACTTCCTCGAGATCGAGGCGTTCCGCAAGTTCCCGGTCGGGATGCTGCCCTACGGCGTCAAGAAGCGGGTCGAACTCGGCCGCGCCCTGGCGATGGAGCCCAAGCTGCTGCTCCTCGACGAGCCCGTGGCGGGCATGAACGTCGAGGAGACCGAGGACATGGCCCGGTTCATCCTCGACATCCGCTCCGAACTCGATCTGGCGATGGTCATGGTCGAGCACGACATGGGCCTGGTGATGGACCTCGCCGACCGGGTGCTCGTGCTCGACTTCGGCAAGCCGATCGCGCTCGGCACCCCCGACGTGGTCCAGACCGATCCCGAGGTGATCCGGGCCTACCTCGGGGAGGGCGACAGCGGTCCCACGATCGAAGAGGAAGCCGCCGAGGCCGAAGCCGTGACCGCGGAGGAGCGAGCATGAGCGCGACGATGGAGCAGGGCACGCAGGCGTCGAGCGCCCCCGGCGGGGCCCGAAGCATCCCGTCCCGCATCCGCGAGCACGCACGACGCGACCCACAGCGGGTCTGCATGCGCGAGAAGCGCTTCGGGATCTGGCAGGACATCACCTGGGCCGACTACTGGGACAACGTCTCGCTGGTCGCGCACGGGCTCGCGGCGCTCGGGGTCGAGGCGGGCGACCGGGTCGCCATCCACTCCGAGAACCGGCCCGAGTGGCTCTACGCCGACGTCGGCACGGTCGCGCTGCGCGCCATCACCATGGGGCTGTACCCGACCAACCCCGCCCCCGAGGTGGCCTACCTGCTGCGCGACTCGGGGTCGAAGGTGCTGATCGCCGAGGACCAGGAACAGGTCGACAAGGCGCTCGAGGTCGAGGCCGAGTGCCCCGACCTGCAGCACATCGTGTATCTGGACCCGCGCGGCGTCCGCGAGTACGAGCACAGCAAGCTGCTGAGCTGGGATGCGTTCATCGCGATGGGCCGCGAGCACCGCGACCGTGAGCCCGACCTGCTCGATCGACGCGCCAGCGAGGCGACCGGCGAGGACGTCGCGACGCTGATCTACACCTCGGGGACGACCGGCCCGCCGAAGGGCGCGATGCTGTCGGTGGGCAACATCGACTTCGCGGTCGAGACGCTGGTCAGCGGCGGCGGGTTCTACAACCCGCCGGCCGGGCCGCACGACGTGATCCTGAGCTACCTGCCGCTGTGTCACGTCGCCGAGCGGGCCGCGACCGAATGGGTCAACGCCGAGGCGGGCGTGACGGTGCACTTCGCCGAGTCGATCGACACCGTCCAGGCCAACCTCAAGGAGGTGCAGCCGACCCTGTTCTTCGCGGTTCCGCGCATCTGGGAGAAGTTGCACGCCGGCATCCACATCAAGATGAACGCCGCGTCGCCGCTGAAGCGGGCCGTGTTCGGCTTCTGGATGAAGATGGCCGAACGCATCGGTGACGAGCTGGTCGCCAACGAGGGTCGGCACACGGTCAAGACCCGGGTGCTGTACGGGCTCGGCTATCCGTTCGTCTTCCGGGCCCTGCGCGACCGCGTCGGCCTGCGCAAGGTGCGCTCGGCCGGCTCGGGCGCGGCCCCGATCGCGCCCGAGGTGCTCAAGTTCTTCTTCGGCATCGGCGTGATCATCTACGAGATCTACGGCATGACCGAGAACGCGGCGGTGGCGACCACCAACCGCCCGGGTCGGGTCAAGCTCGGCACCGTCGGTGAACCCCAGCCGGGCATCGAGGTCCGCATCGACGAGCAGACCGGCGAGATCCTCACGCGCCATCCGGCCAACTTCGTCGGTTACTGGAACAAGCCGGACAAGACCGCCGAGGCGATCGACGCCGACGGCTGGCTGCACACCGGCGACGTCGGCGAGTGGGTCGACGGCACCCACATCAAGATCGTCGACCGCATCAAGGACATCATCATCACGGCCGGCGGCAAGAACATCTCGCCGTCCGAGATCGAGAACCTGCTCAAGACCTCGCCCTACGTCAAGGAAGCCGTGGTCGTCGGCGACGGTCGGCCCTACCTGACGGCGTTGATCGGGATCGAACTCGACACGGTGGGTGACTGGGCGCAGCGCCGCAAGCTGCCCTACACGACCTACCGCGACCTGTCCGAGAAGCCCGAGGTCCTGCAGTTGGTGCAGAAGGTCGTCAAGGACACCAACGAGAAGTTCGCCAGGGTCGAGAACATCCGCAAGTTCCGGATCATCCCCAAGGAACTCGACCACGAGGACGGCGAGTTGACCGCCACCCAGAAGGTCAAGCGCGCCTCGCTGTACGAGATGTTCGGCCACCTCGTCGACGACATGTACGCC
>Ga0208490_100957_pt1 | contig 12985 bp, 12 predicted proteins | sample SubbioAug_CSWold_FD_184818 | JGI IMG/M metagenome (GOLD analysis project Ga0208490, IMG submission 184818) | Serpentinite rock and fluid subsurface biosphere microbial communities from McLaughlin Reserve, California, USA - CR11Aug_CSWold (SPAdes) | ecosystem: Environmental > Terrestrial > Deep...
CGCGGCCACCGGCAACTACGAGGACCTCACCAAGGCCGGCATCATCGACGCCGCCAAGGTGACCCGCTCGGCGCTGCAGAACGCAGCCTCGATCGCGGCGCTGTTCCTCACCACCGAGGCCGTCATCGCCGACCAGCCCGAGAAGGGCGCCGGCGGCGGCATGCCCGGGGGCATGGACGACTACTAGGAGTCGGACAGCGCGGAGTCGGCTCGGCTCCTCCGGCTTCGGCCGGAACAGCTGACGGAACCTGAACGGGCGCCCTGCGGGGCGCCCGTCCCGCGTACGGTCTCGCCATGACGACCACGCGCATCGTCCTCGTCCGCCACGGCGAGGCGCAGTCCCACGTCGAGGGCGTCGTCGGCGGCAGCCGCGGCTGCACCGGCCTGTCGGAGCTCGGACGGCGACAGGCCCAGGCCCTGCAGGAGCGGTTGGCCCGCACCGGCGAGCTCGGCGAGGTGCACGCCCTCTACGCGTCGACGCTGCCCCGGGCGTCGGAGACGGCGTCGATCATCGCACCGGCCATCGGCGGGCTCGAGGTCGTCGAGCGCGACGACCTGCGGGAGTTCGACATCGGTCCCGAGGGCGACGGCATCGCGTGGGAGGAGCTCGAGCAGCGGTTCCCGACCCCGGACGTGTGGACGCCGTTCCACCACCACGTGCCCGGCGCCGAGACCTGGGCCGGCTTCGCGGCGCGGGTCGGGGGCGCGCTGGACGACATCGCCCGCACGCACCGGGGCGAGACGGTGGTGGTGGCCTGCCACGGCGGCGTTGTCGAGCACAGCTTCACCGCGTTCCACGGCCGGGGGATGACCGGCTGGTTGGGGGCGGTGCTGATCCAGAACTGCGGCATCACCGAGTGGCAGCACCAGGAGCGCCCGGAGATGCCGTGGGTGAAGGAGCGGACCTGGTCGCTCGTGCGGCACAACGACCACTCCCACGTGCCCCCCGCCTGAGCTTCCCGTCGCGCCGTTCGACCGGATCCGGTCGAACGGCGCGCGAGGAACGGGTGGGTCAGCCCGGGCCGTGGCCGGTCGGCGGCAGGTGGCGCGGGTCGACGTCGTCGTCGGGGTCCGGCGGGCGCATGGCCATGTCGATGGCCGACCACAGGGACTTGGAGATCGGGAAGAAGAAGACCGGGAACAGGGCTGCCACCCCGACCGCGACCACGAGGAGCGTCGTGACGGGCGGGTCGGGGTAGGTCACGGTGAACCCGACGGCGATGACGGCGAGGAGCAGCGTGAAGCTGACCATGGTGTTGATGCCGAGGGATCCGATCCACTGGTCGTCCACTCGGGTCGTTGGGTAGTTGCAGCGGGGGCAGCGCTCGGCCTGGCGGAACCAACCCTGGAAGATCTCCCCGCTCCCGCAGAGCGGGCAGCGGCGCAGCAGCCCGCGGAGCACCACGCGGGACGGGGTCAGGGGGCGGGGCTGCTCCACCGGGCCATTATCGGCGCGGAGAGGTCACGTCCCCGCACGCCTCGGTCTGGCGGCTTCGCCGCCGTCGGGCCCGTGCCCATGGGTCGCCTCGCCTGTCGGCTCGGCTCCTGATGGTCGCAGCGGCCTGCTCGCGCCACCCGATCGGTGCCGCCCCGAGCGGAGCGGTCCCGAGGCCGTCGGCGCTGGCCAGGCGGCCGGCGGCGTGCAGGTGGGTCAGGGCCAGGCCGGCGAGGGCGGCACCGAGCAGCCCGAGCACGGCCACCTGCCCGAGCCGGGCGGCGGGGAGCACGTCGCCGGGGGTGATCGAGCGTGGGGTCACGACGCCGAGCGTGCGGACCCGGCCGGAGGGGGCGGCGAAGACCTCCTCCACCACGGCACCGGCGGTGAGGAGCTGGTCGTCCTCCACGGGGGCCGGGGGCGGGGGCGGGGCCTGGCCGGCCACGCCGGACTGGACGGCGAAGAACGTCGATCGCAGTCCGAGGCGACGGCGGAAGACCTGCGGGTCGACCGGACGGTCGCCGGCGTCGCCCACGATGGTCATGGCGAGGGGACGCCCGGACGGACCGGCGCGGTCGACCCGCACGTCGGTGATCTTGCCGGGGTAGCCGAGGCGGGCCGCCACGTCGGCGAGGGAGACCTCGAGGTTCCAGGGGCGGATGTCGTCGGTGGGCTCCGGGCGGGCCGGCAGGTACGGGATGTCGTAGCCCGAGCCGAACCCCTCCTGGATGGTGGCGGAGTGGCCGCCGGCGGAGGCCGAGTAGAAGGTGGCGGCGAGGTTCCCGCCGTGGGTGAGCACCCAGCCCCGGGTGGCCGCGACGGCGGCGTCCTGGCCCGGCGACTCCTTGGAGACGCCGGCGTAGACCTGGCAGGACTCGGAGTCGCAGATCTCGCCGGCACCGGCGATCGCCCGCAGGGCGTAGGTGCGAGCGGCCACCGTCTGGGCCTGGACGGCTGCGGCCGGCCACGTGCCGGGCACCTCGGCCATGCCGCGCAGGTAGTCCTCGATGTCGACGTGGTTGCGGACCCGCACGGCGCCCGGACCGCCGGCGACCTCGAACAGGCCTCGGTAGGTGCGGCCCCGGTCGACCGAGTGCACGGTGCCGCCGCCGGCGGGCACGGCCCAGATCGGCGTGGGGGAGCGGGGCGCCTGGGCGTCGGCGGGCGGCGGGGTGCCCGGCGCGGGCTGGCCGGGTGCCGGCGGCGCCGGCTCGCCACCCTCCGGGCCGCACAGCACGCACGCCTCGGGCTCGGGTTCGGGCTGGGGTTCGGGTTCCGGCTGCGGCTCCGGCTGCGGCTCGGGCTCGGAGGGCGGCGGCGTGGTGGGCGGGCACAGGAGCACGCAGTCCGGTGACTCCTGGAACATCTGGGCGTCGCCGGCGTCGAGGCCGCGGACCCCGCCGCGCTCCACCCGCCAGCCGCTGCCGTCGTGGTGGATGGAGACGACCTCGCCGGGACCGAGCGGGACGGGGAACCCCTCGGCCTGCGGGCCGCCTCGAGCAGAGCGGAGCTCGCCGCCCTGGGGGAGTGAGAGCGTGACCCGTCCGCCGCTGGCGATGCCCACGACCACGTCGCCGCCGGCGCTGCCGATCTCGGTGCCGGGGTAGTAGTGGGCGAGGATCGACGCGGCGTCGGCGCCCTGGGCCGCCATCGAGCGGGCGCCCCACTGCGACAGGCCCACGCCGTGGCCGTGGCCCTTGCCGTCGAGGCGCAGGATCGGGACACCGTCGGCGGGTGCGCTCGGAGCGGCCACGGCCGACGGCACGGCGACGAGCGTCCCGAGCATCGCCAGCAGGACCGCCACGAGGGCGGTGCGGGACCGTCGGTGCGGTCGGCGGTGGGAGCGCGCGGCTCGGAGTGGTTCGTCGTGCATGGTTCCTGTGTTCCCTGTTGGTTGTTCGTCCTCCGGGCTGTGGCCTCCTGCCCCCGCTCCTACGCTGGGGTGGTGACCCGGGGCCGAACCAACCGCCTGCTGACCACCTGGGTCGACGCGGACGGCCGGACCCGCAGCCCCGACGAGGTCGCGGTCGAGGAGCCCCTCGAGATCCGCCTCGACGGCCACCTGGTCGGCACGACGATGCGCACGCCCGGGCACGACTTCGAGCTCGCCGTCGGCTTCTGCCACACCGAGGGCCTGCTCGACGGCGCACCGGTCCGCTCCGCCAAGTACTGCCGGGGCGACGGGCCGGGTGCGGTGGTGGCGTCGGAGTTCAACGTGGTCACGGTGAGCACCGGCGGTCGGGCGCCGACGCCCGAGCCGCGGCTCGGCGTCACCAGCAGCGCCTGCGGACTGTGCGGCACCACCGCCATCGACGACCTGCGGGCCCGCATCCGCCCGCTCCCGGTGGGCGACCCGATCCTCGACGACGTGCTGCTCACCGCCCCGGCCCGCCTGCTCGGCGACACGCCGATCTTCGCGGCGACCGGCGCGGTCCACGCCGCCGCGCTGTTCTCGCCGGATGGGGAGCCGGTGGTGGTGCGCGAGGACGTCGGTCGCCACAACGCCGTCGACAAGGTGGTCGGCCACGAGCTGCTCGCCGGGACCCTGCCTCGCCACGGCTTCGGCCTGGCGGTGAGCGGACGCGTCGGCTTCGAGATCGTGCAGAAGGCGTGGGCGGCCGGCATCACCACCGTCGTCGCCAAGGGCGCCCCGACGTCCCTCGCCGTCGAGGCGGCCCGGATGGCGCGCATCGCCCTCGTCGGCTGGGCCAGCGACGCGGGCGGGCGCCTCTACGACTGACCGAGCCGACGCACCGGCGTGGCTCCGCGATCGGGGCCGCTCCCTAGGCTGGCCACATGAGCGACGCCCCCACCTCGTCCGCCCCCGCCGCCTCGAGCCCGGCCGAGGGCCAAGCCGTGCTGCACCTGTTCTTCTCGGTGGGCCCGCTGGCCGATGCCGACGAGGTCCGCGCCGCCGTCACCTCGGCCGGGGCCGACGGCTACCAGGTCGTCCCGGTCGCCGTGCTGGGGCACAAGGCCGACCTCGGGTTCATGGCGCTCGGCGCCGACCAGTGGCGCCTGCGCCGGCTGCAGACCGAGCTGGTGGCCGCCGGCCTCGAGCTGGTCGACAGCTACGTCAGCCTCACCGAGATCAGCGAGTACGCCCAGGGCGTACCCGACGAGATGAAGCAGGCCCGGCTGTTCCCGCAGCTGCCACCGGAGGGCAAGCCCGCGTTCTGCTTCTACCCCATGTCGAAGCGCCGCACGGTCGAGGGCAACTGGTACACGCTGCCCTACGAGGAGCGCATGGAGCTGATGATGGAGCACGGCAAGTCGGGGCGGACCTTCGCGGGGCGGGTGCTCCAGGTGGTCACCGGCTCGACGGGCGTCGACGACTTCGAGTGGGGCGTGACCCTGTTCGCCCAGCGACCCGACGACCTCAAGGCGGTCGTCTACACGATGCGCTACGACCGGGCATCGGCGGTCTACGCCGAGTTCGGTGCCTTCGTCACCGGCATGGCGGGTTCCCTCGACGAGGTGCTCGACGCCGTCGGACTGCGTTGAGCCGGTGCCGGGGGCCCGTTCACGAAGCGTTCACGTGCTGATGGCCGTTCCGGAACGCCCGGACGGTTGTCTGTCGGGATGGAACGCGCGCTGATGGGCGAGACCACCGCCGATGTCCCCGCCGTCGCGGCGCGAACCCACCTCGTCGTGACCCTGCAGCTGCCGGATCGGCCGGGCGCGCTCGGATCGGTCGCCTCCCGCATCGGCGCGCTGGGTGCGGACATCACCGACGTGCACGTCGCCTCCCGGCGGGCGGGCATCGCCGAGGACGTCTTCCACATCGACCTGCCGGTGGTCGAGGGGGTCGACACCGTCGGCTTGCTGCTCGCCGAGATCGGCCACGTGGACGGGGTCGTGGCGCCGTCGGTGAGCCACCCGCCACCGGGCTGCTGCGGTTGAGTCGGACGCGGCGTATCGCCACGGTGCCTGGCGCCGGAGGCTCGGTTGCCTATGATCTCCCGATCGTGTCCGCACACACCCGCAGGCTGGTGCTCCTGCTCGTCGCCCTCACGTCGGTGGTCGGTTTCTCCTTCGTGGGGGCCGGCGTCGCCGCCGCGCAGGACGCCACCGAGGAACCGGGCGACGCCGAGGCCACCCCGGAGGCCCAGGAGGCCGCCGAGCGGGACATCGAGTCGGTGGTCGGCACGCTCAAGTACTCCGACGAAGACGACAACGACGTCGCGGTCGAGGGCGTGGAGATCACCGCCACGAACGCGGATGGCGAGGAGGTCGCCACCAGCACCTCCAACGAGGACGGCACCTTCCTCCTCGAGGTGGCGGAACCGGGCGAGTACACCATCGCGGTGAACCCCGACACGATCCCCGACGGCATCTCGCTGCGCAGCGAGGAGCGGGGCAGCACCACCTTCTCGCTCAGCCCGGGCCAGCAGCGCACCGTCCTGTTCCCCCTGGTCGAAGGCGAGGACGGGGGCACCCGGGGGCAGGTCACCAGGCTCGACCGCCTCCCGCAGCTGGCCTGGGAAGGCCTCAAGTTCGGGCTCATCATCGCGATGTCGGCCGTGGGCCTGAGCCTCATCTTCGGCACGACCGGCCTCGTCAACTTCGCCCACGGCGAGCTCGTCACCTTCGGCGCCTTGGTTGCGTTCTTCTTCAACGTCACCCTCGACCTCCCGCTGCTCATCGCGGCCCCCATCGCGGTGGTGGTGTGCGGGGCCTTCGGTGGCGCGTTCGATCGCGGCTTCTGGCGGCCCCTGCGCAACCGCGGGACGAGCCTCATCGCCATGCTCGTGGTCTCCATCGGCGTGTCGCTCGTGCTGCGCTACCTGTTCCTCTACCAGTTCGGCGGGCGCACCCGGCCCTTCGGTGACTACGCGATCCAGACCAACACCCTCGAGTACTTCGGGGTCACGATGGTCCGCAAGGACATCTGGACGGTGGCCATCTGCACCGGGCTGCTCGTGCTGGTGGCCATCGCGCTGGAGGCGACCCGGATCGGCAAGGCCACCCGGGCCGTGGCCGACAACAAGGACCTGGCCGAGTCCTCGGGCATCGACGTCGAGCGGGTGATCCTGGTCGTCTGGGTCGCCGGTGCCGCGCTCGCCGCCGTGGGCGGCATCTTCCTGGCGCTGAACGAGCAGGTGAACTGGCAGGGTGGCTTCCAGCTCCTGTTGCTCATGTTCGCCGGCGTCGTCCTGGGCGGCCTCGGCACCGCGTACGGGGCCCTGGTCGGCAGCATCATCGTCGGCCTCGCCGTCCAGCTCTCCACGCTGTTCATCTCCTCGGAGCTGAAGAACGTGGCGGCGCTGCTGCTCCTGGCCCTCATCCTGCTCGTCCGCCCCCAGGGCATCCTGGGCCGGAAGGAACGGGTGGGCTGATGAACTGGAGCATCATCCTCGAGTCGACCCTCGAGGCCATGGTCTCGAAGAACGCGGTGGTGTTCGCCCTCGCCGCCATCGGGCTCAACATCCACTACGGCTACACCGGTCTGCTCAACTTCGGCCAGGCCGGCTTCATGGCCGCCGGGGCCTACGGCACCGGCATCGCCATCACCCAGTGGGGTTGGAGCATCGGGCTCGCCGCAGGCTTCGGGCTGGTCCTCTCGGTCCTGCTCGCGCTGTTCCTGGGCCTCCCGACGCTGCGCCTGCGCGCCGACTACCTGGCCATCGTCACCATCGCCGCGGCCGAGATCATCCGGCGCGTGGTCAAGTCCACCCAGTACAGCAGCGTCACCGGTGGCTCCGGTGGCCTCAACGGCATCGGGCGGGGCTTCTACGACGCCAACCCGTTCAACGACCGCCTCGACCTCGGCATCGTCGACTTCTCCGCTCGGCAGCTGTGGTTCATCGTCGTGGGCTGGACCGTGGTCGGGCTGTGCATGCTCCTGACCTACCTGTTGGTGCGCAGTCCGTGGGGCCGCGTGCTGAAGGCCATCCGCGAGGACGAGGACGCCGTGCGCAGCCTCGGCAAGAACGTCACCTGGTACAAGATGCAGAGCCTGATCCTCGGCGGCCTCTTCGGCGCCCTCGGCGGCATCATGCTCACCCTCGAGCAGCAGTCGGTGCAGCCGGACCAGTTCTTCACCCCGACGACGTTCTTCGCCTTCACCGCCCTGATCCTCGGCGGTGCCGGTCGCGTCTTCGGGCCCGTGGTGGGGTCCATGGTGTTCTGGGGGATCATCCAGTTCACCGACGTCTTCCTGCGCGAGAGCATCCGCAACGACCTGATCCCCACCTCGATCATGGACGGCGTCCAGGCCGGGCAGGTGCGCTTCATCGTGGCCGGCGGCCTGCTCGCCGCGCTGATGATCTTCCGCCAGCAGGGCATGTTCGGCAACAAGCGGGAGGTGGCCCTCGATGGTCACTGACGCCTTCGACGGGGTCGAGCAGCAGCCCGGCGCGCCGAAGCGGGACACGATCCTGTCGGCGGACGGGCTCGTGCGGCGCTTCGGCGGCATCACGGCCGTCGACGTGGAGCACCTCGAGATCCAGGCCAACGCCATCACCGGGCTCATCGGGCCCAACGGCGCCGGGAAGACGACGTTCTTCAACCTGATCACCGGGTTCGACGAGGTCACGGCCGGCACCTTCCAGTTCAAGGGCGAGCGCCTCGAGGGCGTCCCCGCCTACAAGGTGGCCCGCAAGGGTCTGGTCCGCACCTTCCAGCTCACCAAGGCACTGTCCAAGCTCTCGGTCATCGACAACATGAAGCTGGGCGCGGTCGGCCAGACCGGTGAGAACCCGTTCAAGGCCTTGGTGCGACCGATCTGGAGCAGCCAGGAGCGCGAGATCGAGGCCCGGGCCGACGAGCTCCTCAAGCGCTTCACCCTCCACTCGAAGCGCGACGACTACGCCGGCGAGCTGTCCGGCGGCCAGCGCAAGCTGCTCGAGATGGCGCGTGCCCTCATGGCCGACCCCGAGGTCATCTGTCTCGACGAGCCCATGGCCGGGGTGAACCCCGCCCTCACGCAGTCCCTCCTCCAGCACGTCAAGGAGCTGAAGGACGAGGGCCTGACGGTCATCTTCGTCGAGCACGACATGGACGTGGTGCGCGACATCTCCGATTGGGTGGTGGTGATGGCCGAGGGCTCGATCATCGCCGAGGGCACCCACGCCTCGATCGGCCAGAACCAAGACGTCATCGACGCCTACCTCGGGACCTCCCACGAGATCGACCTCGGCACCATCGAGCTGAGCCCGGAGGACCACTGATGGCCACCATCGGAGAGCCGCTGCTCGTCGCCGACGATCTCGTCGCCGGGTACCTGCCCGGCGTCAACATCCTCAACGGCTGCGACATCACGGTGCGCGAGGGTGAGCTGGTCGGCGTGATCGGCCCGAACGGGGCCGGCAAGTCCACCTGCCTCAAGGCCGTGTTCGGCCTCATCCCGGTCCGGGGCGGATCCGTGACCCTGCGGGGCGAGGACATCGCCAACCTCAAGGCCCACGAGCTCGTCGAGCGCGGTGTGGGCTACGTGCCCCAGAACAACAACGTGTTCCCCCGCCTGACGGTCAAGGAGAACCTGGAGATGGGCGCGTTCCTGCGTCCGAAGGGCTTCAAGGAGGCCTTCGACCGGGTGGCGTCGATGTTCCCCCGGCTCGGGGAGCGCGCCGACCAGCGAGCCGGAGCGCTCTCGGGTGGCGAGCGCCAGATGCTGGCCATGGGACGGGCGCTGATGATGGACCCGTCGGTGCTGCTGCTCGACGAGCCCTCCGCGGGCCTGTCACCTGCCCTCCAGGACGAGGTCTTCCTGCGCTGCCGCCGCATCAACGAGGCCGGCGTCTCGATCCTCATGGTCGAGCAGAACGCCAGCAAGTGCCTCCAGATCTGCCACCGCGGCTACGTGCTGGACCAGGGCGCCAACGCCTACACCGGCACCGGCCGCGAGCTGCTCGTCGATCCCAAGGTCGTCGAGCTGTACCTGGGCACCCTGGCCGCCAACCGCTGACCTCGGCGCCGGGCCCGCCGGACCGCCCAGGTCCCGCGCGCTCGTCTGCCGTCCCCGGCACGCGAAGAGGCCGGGCCCGTGGGCCCGGCCTCCTCAGGTTCTGGTGCTCAGCTCAGATCTAGAGCTGGGCGAACCGGTACTCGGTGAGCTCGTCGTCGATGGTGTTGTCGGCGCCGTACTGCAGGATGGCGAAGCTCGCCTCGCTGGGCTCGCCTGCGTCGCTGAACGTCTGCGGGCCTGACGGACCGTCGTAGTCGATGTCCGTGCCGGCTTCGATGAGGTCGGCGCACTCCTGGAAGGTGGTGCACTTCTCGCCGTCACGGGTGACGTCGTTGATCTCCGCAGCGATGGCCACGGCATCGTCGCTCCCGGCCACGAGGGCAGCGAGGGCGGTGATGATGATGGCGTCGTAGGTCTCCGGAGCGTAGGAGAAGTCCTGGAGTGCCGAGTCGACCTCGAGGAGGCGCTCGCGGAACTCGTCGGTGATCTCTGCGGCCGGGAGGGTGCCCTTGACGCCGGTCAGGGGTGCGTCGACCTGCTCGCCGAGGGCGTTGCCGACGTTGCCGTCGACCAGGTAGATGCCCTTGGAGTCCGGCGTGAAGCCGTTCTCGAACAGGCCGGTCAGGATGCGGGCCGACTCGTCGAAGCCGATCAGCACGAGCGCATCGCTGTCGGCGTCGACCACGCGCTGGACCTCAGCGGAGAAGTTCTCGGCGAAGGGGTCGTAGACGAACTCCTCGTCCACGGCCACGCCCTGCTCCTCGAGCGGCTCGACCGTGAACTTGAGCAGGCCCTCACCGTAGGGATCCTGCAGCGCCATGACCGTGGCGCTCTCGTGACCGTCGGCGACGATCAGGTCGGCGAGCACGCGGCCCTGGAGGACGTCGGACGGCGCGGTGCGGAAGTACAGCCCGTTGTCGTCGTAGTCGGTGAAGTCCGGGGACGTGTTGGCCGGGCTGAACTGGATCTTGCAGGCCCCGGTCACCTTGTCGATGAAGGTGAAGGACACGCCCGAAGAGGCCGCACCGATGAAGGCGTCGACGCCCTCGTTGAGGTGGCGGTCGACGGTCTGGGAGGCGATGTCGGTCGAGGTGTCGCCCGAGTCGCCCTGGAACAGCTCGACGTCGGCGCCGAGGACGCCGCCAGCCTCGTTGATGTCCTGGACGGCGAGCTCCGCAGCTGCGAACTCCGGCGGGCCGAGGAAGGCAAGGTTGCCGGTCTCGGGCAGCACGGTGCCGATCTTCAGCACACCATCGCCCTCACCAGGCTCGCACGTGGTCGCGCCGTTGCCGTCCTCGGTGTCGGTCTCGGTATCAGTCTCGGTATCAGTCGCCGTGTCGTCGGTCGTGCCCGTGGCCGCGTCGTCATCGTCGCCGCAAGCGGCAGCGATGAGGGACAGGGTCATGAACAGCGCCACGAGCAGGCGGAACTTGCCTGGCTTGCGCATGTGATGTTTTTCCTTTGTGTTCACCAACAGGGAGGCAGAGAGTACCGGTCCTGGCCTGGGCGTGGGGACGAAGCGGGTGAACGCCCGGTTTCGCGCTCAGGCGCGCCCCCTGCGGCTCCCCAGCCGAGCGAGGTGCCCGTCGGCGTCGAACGCGACCACCGTGAGGCCCGCCTCCGTCCGGTTCCCCTCGCTGTCGAGGGCGAGGCGACCGGTCTGGCCGACGTAGGCGATGTCGGTCCCGACGGCGATCAGGTCGAGGCACGCCTGCGGTTCGCGGCACGGCGTTTCGCCGGTGGTCACCTCGACCATCGTCCCGGCGACCGCCTCGCCGCGGTCGGAGCCGGCGGCGGCGACGGCGAGCGCGGCGACGACGGTGGCGTCGTATGACTCGGCCGCGAGGTCGAGGCCGGCGTCGTCGAGGTCGGCGAGCTCCGGGGCGTGGCCTCGCACCCGCTCGGCGAAGTCCGCGTCGGGCTCGTCCACGGGCAGCAGGCCACGGAGGCAGGCAAGCGCACCCCGGTCCTCCACCAGGTCGCCGAGGCGCTCGCCGAGGTTGCCGTCGGTCCCGTAGACCGCCCGGTCGCGAGGCGCCTCCCCGGCGGCGACGAGCGCATCGAGGACGAGGGCCGACTCGGACAGCCCGACGAGCACGATCGCATCCGCTTCCGTGTCCAGGCGGTCGAGGACGTCGTCGCCGAGCCCCGGGGCGCTCGGGTCGTAGTCCGCTCGGGTCACGACCGATGCGTCGAGGTCCGCGAGCCGCTCCTCCAGGGCGTCGGCGATGGCTTGGCCGTGGTCGTCGGCCCGGGCCGCCACCGAGACGGTCCGGTGCCCGTCGGACACGAGGAGGTCGGCCAGCGCCCCGCCCTGCAGCGCCTCGGTCGGTCCGGTCCGGAACAGGCGGCCGGTCCGGTCGAGGGCGTCGAGGCCGCCCGACGTGGCGGCGGGCGACACCAGCAGCGCGCCGCCGGCGGCGATCTGCGGGAGGACGAGCGCCGCGGTGGCCGACGACAGCGGTCCGATGACCACGTCGGCCCCGCTGTCGAGGAGTCCGCCGAGCCCGGTCTCGGCGGTGCCGGGGGTGCCCTCGGCCGAGTCCGCATGGCGGAGCCCGACCGGTGCGCCGAGCACGCCGCCGGCGGCGTCGAGGTCGTCGACGGCCAGCTCGACGCCGGCGAACGCTGCGGCGCCGAGGAACGCGAGGTCGCCGGTGCGGGGCAGGAGCGTCCCGATGTCGAGCGCCCCGTCGCGGCCCTCCGGACCCCGGGGTTGGGGCGACGCGGTTGGCGGATCGGCGACCGGCCGGGCATCGGGGACCACCGAGCCGTCGGGGCACCGGACCGCCGCAGCCGTGGTCGACGTGGTCGAGGCCCGCTCCGTGCCGCCGTCGCCGCCGCTGCAGGCCGCCAGCATCGATGCCGCGACCAGGAGCGCGCCGAGCGAGCGGGCGGGCCGGGACGAGTGGGGGGCGGTCGGGGCGATGGCCGTGGAGGCTACGGGCCCGACGTCGGGGAGGTCGTGGGGGCCGGGGAGGAGATGGACCAGACTCGGGACGATGGAGACCGAGCTGCTCTACCTGCGCGACGCACACCTCCAGGCCTTCGAGGCCACGGTGGCTGCGGTCGACGCCGAGGGCGGGCGCGTGGCCTTGGACCGCACCGCGTTCTACCCGACGGGCGGGGGCCAGCCCCACGACACCGGCACCCTCGACACCCCGACGGGAGCCCGTGCCGTCACGTCGGTCCGCAAGGAGGGTGACCTCGTCTGGCACCAGCTCGACGGCGGCGATCTGCCGGCGGTCGGGGATCCGGTCTCTGGCACCCTCGACTGGGAGCGTCGCCACCAGCTGATGCGGACCCACACCGCGCTGCACGTGCTGTGCGGGGTGATCTGGAACGAGTGGGGCGTGCCGGTCACCGGCGGGAACATGGAGCCCCTCTCGGCTCGCATGGACTTCGAGTTCGACCCGCTGCCGGAGGGCTTCAAGGAGCGGGTGGAGGAGCTGGTCGACATCGAGCTGGTCGCCGACCGGCCCATCGAGGTGTCGTTCCTGCCGCGGACGGTCGCTGTGCAGGACGAAGACCTCATCCGGACCAAGGTGAACCTGATCCCGGAATCCGTGCCGGAGATCCGCGTCGTGGAGATCGTAGGCCTCGACAAGCAGGCGGATGGCGGGACACACGTGGCCTCGACC
>Ga0208490_100958_pt1 | contig 12954 bp, 11 predicted proteins | sample SubbioAug_CSWold_FD_184818 | JGI IMG/M metagenome (GOLD analysis project Ga0208490, IMG submission 184818) | Serpentinite rock and fluid subsurface biosphere microbial communities from McLaughlin Reserve, California, USA - CR11Aug_CSWold (SPAdes) | ecosystem: Environmental > Terrestrial > Deep...
CCTGCCCCGCCTCGGCATGGCCCTCACCCTCCTGTACGGCGGCTACCTGGCCATCGACGGCAAGGTCACGGTCGGCACGATCATCACGTTCTCCTCCTACGTGCTCCTCCTCCAGGCGCCGTTCCGGATGCTCGGGTTCTTCATGATCATGAGCCAGCGCGCCGCCGCCTCCGCCGGTCGCATCTTCGAGATCCTCGACACCCCGGCCGAGATCGTCGACGAGCCCGACGCCTCCGACCTGGTGGACCCCGCCGGCGCCGTCACCTTCGACCACGTCAGCTTCCGCTACGGCGACGACGACCAGCTCGTGCTGGACGACTTCGACCTCGAGGTCCGGCCGGGCGAGACGATGGCGCTGGTCGGGGGCACCGGCTCGGGGAAGTCCACGGTGGCCCGCCTGCTGCTGCGCTTCTACGACGTCGACGACGGCGCCGTGCGCATCGACGGCCACGACGTGCGGGAGCTCACCATGACCTCGATCCGCCACCACGTCGGCATGGTCACCGACGAGCCCTTCCTCTTCTCGGCGTCCATCCACGACAACATCGCCTACGCCCGGCCCGACGCCACCCGCGAGGAGGTCGTGGCCGCAGCCCGGGCCGCGAACGCCCACGACTTCATCGCCGAGATGGCCGAGGGCTACGACACGGTGATCGGCGAGCGGGGCTTCACCCTCTCCGGGGGCCAGCGCCAGCGCATCGCCATCGCCCGGACCCTGGTCGCGAACCCGGCGGTCCTCGTCCTCGACGACGCCACCAGCGCCGTCGACGTCCGGGTCGAGGCCGAGATCCACGAGGCCCTCGAGCACCTCTCCGCCGACCGCACCACCATCGTCATCGCCCACCGGCTGTCCACCATCGCCCTCGCCGACCGGGTGGCGCTGCTCCGGCACGGCAAGGTGCTCGCCGTGGGGACCCACCAGGAGCTGCTGGTGGGCGAACCGCACTACCGCGAGGTGCTGGCCACCGCCGACCTCGTCGACGACGACGAGGAGGTGCAGGCCTGATGGGCGGTTTCGGACCACCCGCCGGATCGCCGTTCGGCCAGCCCGGGGCCACCGGGCTCCCCTTCGCCGGCGTGCCCGAGGAGCTGCAGCAGCGGGTCGAGGAACTGCTCGACGGCGAGCCGGACCACGTGGTGCCGGAGGTGGCGTTCTCCCAGTCCGGCTGGGACGCCCGCCCGTTCACGCTGCGCCGGTTCGTCGGCGAGCGCCGCTGGGCCATGATCGGCGCCGTCGTGCTGGTCGTGCTCGAGACCGTCATGGTCTCCGCCGGCCCGTTCCTCACCGGTGAGGCCATCGACCAGGGCATCGTGCCCGGCGACACCGACATGCTCCTGGTGATCGCCGGCCTCTACGTGGGCTCGGTCGTGCTCGGCACGCTCCTGTCGGCGGCGCGCGTGGCCTGGACCGGCCGGGTGGGGGAGTCCCTGCTCGAGTCGCTGCGGGTGCGGATCTTCACCCACTTCCAGCGCCTGTCGCTGAACTTCTTCACCGGCGAGAAGTCCGGCGTGCTGATGACCCGCATGACGAGCGACATCGACGCCCTCACCGCGCTCTTCCAGGAGGGCCTGGTGAACATGTTCGTCCAGGGCCTCACCCTGGCGATCGTGGCCGTGGTGCTGTTCGTGGTGAGCCCCACCCTGGCGCTGGTGCTGTTCCTCGGCGTCGTGCCGGTGATGCTGGCGCTCACCATCTGGTTCCGCCGGGCCTCCGACGTGGCGTTCCTCGACGTGCGCGAGCGCATCGCCGACGTCATGTCGGACCTCCAGGAGAACCTCGGGGGGATCCGGGTCGTCACCGCCACGAACCGGGCCAAGCGCAACGTCGTGACCCACGACAACGTGCTCGGACGCCACCGGGACGCCAACGACCGCACCGCCGTCATCGGCGCCGTCTACGGGCCCTCCACCGAGCTGCTCGGCTACCTGGCCCAGGCCATGCTGCTCGGGCTCGGTGGGTGGCTGGTGAGCGAGGGCCGCCTCTCCATCGGCGAGCTGGCCGCGTTCTTCCTCTACCTCACGATGTTCTTCGCGCCGATCCAGCAGCTGGTGCAGCTGTACAACACCTACCAGCAGGGTCGTTCGGCCGTGCGCAAGCTCTCCGACCTGTTCGCCACCGGACCGGAGGTGGTCGAGGCACCCGATGCCCGACCGCTGCCGGACATGCAGGGCGCCATCGACCTCGAGCACGTCACCTTCGGCTACGACCCGGCGGTGCCCGTGCTCCGCGACCTCGACCTGCACATCCGCGCCGGTGAGACCGTGGCCTTCGTGGGCGAGACCGGGGCGGGCAAGTCCACCGTGGCCAAGCTGGTCAACCGGTACTACGACCCGGTCGAGGGCACCGTCCGCATCGACGGTCACGACCTGCGCGACGTCACCCTGGACTCGGTGCGGTCGCAGATCGGCGTGGTCCCCCAGGAGCCCTTCCTGTTCGCCGGCTCCGTGCGGGACAACCTCACCTTCGCCGCCCCCGACGCCACCGACGACGAGCTCTGGGAGGCCGTCGACGCCGTCGGCCTGCGCGACCTGGTGGAGCGCCAGCCCGAGGGCCTCGACCAGATCATCCACGAGCGCGGCTCGTCGCTGTCCTCGGGCGAGCGGCAGCTGCTGGCCCTGGCCCGGGCGTTCCTGTCCCAGCCCCGGGTGCTGGTGCTCGACGAGGCCACCTCCAACCTCGACCTGCAGTCCGAGACCCGCATCGAGCGGGCCCTCGACGCCGTCCTCGAGGGGCGCACCGCCATCATCATCGCCCACCGCCTGGCCACGGCCATGCGGGCCGACCGCATCGCCGTCATCCACGACGGTGAGCTGGTGGAGCTCGGGAGCCACGACGAGCTCGTCGCCCGCGAGGGCCGGTACGCCGCGCTGTTCGAGACCTGGATGTCGCAGGCGTCGGCGTGAGCGCCACCCCGTGACCACGATCGGCATCGTCGCGGTGCTCCTCGCCGCCGGAATCGGTGCGTTCGTCCAGGGCAGCGTCGGCTTCGGGCACAACCTCGTGGCCGCGCCGGTGTTCGCCCTCGTCGACGAGCGGCTCGTGCCCGGGCCGGCCATCGCGTCCGCCGGCGTGCTGGTGCTGCTGACCGTCGTGCGCGATCGCAGCGGACTGCACCTCGGGGAGGTCGGCACGGCCCTGGTCGGTCGGGTGCCGGGCACGATCCTCGCCGCCGTCGCCGTCGCCGTCCTCTCGGCCGACCACCTCGCCGTGGGCTTCGCCCTGCTGGTGCTGGTCGCGGTGGGCATCACGGCCTCGGGCGTGCACGTCCGCCCGACACGGGCGACGCTGGTCGGGGCCGGGGCGGTGTCCGGCTTCATGGGCACCGCGACCTCGATCGGCGGTCCACCGATGGCGATGCTCTACGCCGGCGAGGTGGGCCGGCGCCTGCGGGGCACCCTGGCCGGGTTCTTCCTCACCGGCATCGCCATGAGCCTGCTCGCCCTGGTCGTCACGGGCAGCTACGGGGTCGAGCAGCTGCGCCTGTCGCTGCTCCCGGTGCCCGCCATCCTCCTCGGCTTCGCCCTGTCGTCGTGGGGTGCCCGCCGCCTCGACGCCGGTCGCACCCGGCCCGCCGTGCTGGCCGTCGCCGGGCTCAGCGCCGTCTCGGTCCTGTTCGACGCCCTGCGCTGAGCCCGAGCAGCGACGGGCCGGCAGATGGCGTCGACGAGGCGGCCGGACAGGCGGGAGAGGGAGGGTCTGGCCGACCACCCCGTCGACATCTTGTTGGTGAAGGCACGCAGTGCGATCGCAGGAGAGGGAGCACCCCACACGCCTCCGCCGTTGCCATCCCATCGGAGCATCCCGCCGGCGACTTGAGGCCGGATTGCCGGAATGGTCGGCGTCCCCGGCGACGCCGGAAGGACCGGAAGGGGCGAGGCGTCGGAGGCGGCGCCGGGCGCGTGCCACGATGCAGCGATGGACGACCCCACGACCCCCGCCGACGGCCACCGAGAGATCACCTACTCGGTCGACGGAGCCGTCGCCACCGTCACTCTCGACCGCCCCGACCGGCTCAACGCGTTCACCGGCCGGATGATGCAGGAGCTGATCTCGGCCTTCGACGAGATCGACGCCGACGACGGTGTCCGGGCCGTCATCGTCACCGGCGCCGGCCGCGGCTTCTGCGCCGGGGCCGACCTGGCCGCCGGCGGCGACACCTTCGACGCCGACGCCCAGAGCGGTGGCAGCGCGCCATCGGAGATGGAGCAGCGCGACGGCGGTGGCCTGGTCACGCTGCGGATCTTCGAGTGCACCAAGCCGGTGATCGCGGCGATCAACGGGCCCGCGGTCGGCATCGGCGTGACCATGACGCTGCCGATGGACATCCGGCTGGCCTCCACGCAGTCGAAGTTCGGCTTCGTCTTCGCCCGACGGGGCATCATCCCCGAGGCGTGCTCGTCGTGGTTCCTGCCCCGCCTCGTCGGCATCTCACGCGCCGCCGAGTGGTGCTACTCGGGCCGCGTCTTCGGGCCGGAGGAGGCCCTGGCCGGCGGCCTGGTCCGGTCCGTCCACGAGCCCGACGAGCTGCTCGGCGCCGCCCAGGAGCTGGCCGAGGAGATCGCCCACAACACCTCTGCGGTCAGCGTCGCGATGACCCGGGCGATGCTGTGGCGCATGCTCGGCGAGTCCCACCCCATGGCCGCCCACGAGGTGGACTCGCCCGGCATCGCCTACCTGGGGAAGAGCGCAGATGCCCGTGAGGGCGTCACGTCCTTCCTCGAGAAGCGTCCGCCGGCCTTCACCGACACCGTGTCCGGGGACATGCCGCCGTTCTACCCGTGGTGGGAGGAGCGCACGTTCCGCGACGGGCGCTGAGCCGGTTGCCGACCCCCAGGGCGCCGTCGTCGCGCCCGCCGGCGCCCCGGGGAGACCTGGTGCTGCTCGGCGTGGCGGTGCTCGCCGTCTCCACGTCCGGACCGCTGATCCGCTACGCCGCGGCGCCCGCGCTGGCCGTCGCCCTGTGGCGCAACGTGCTGGCGCTGCCGGTGCTGGCCATCCCGGCGTGGCGCGCTCGGCGCCCGGACCGCCGCGAGGTCCGCCTCATCGCCCTGTCCGGACTGTTCCTGGCCGGGCACTTCGCCACCTGGGTGCCGTCGCTCTCCTACACGAGCGTGGCGTCCTCGGTGGCGCTCGTGGCCACCCAACCCGTGTGGGCCGCCCTCATCGCCCGGGCCCGGGGCGAGCACGTGCACCGGCAGGTGTGGATCGGCATCGGCGTGGCCCTCACCGGCGTGCTGATCCTGTCCGGCGTCGACCTGTCGATCTCGGCCCGAGCGCTCTTCGGCGACCTGCTCGCGCTCGTCGGCGGCGCGCTGGCGGCGGCGTACGTGTCCGTCGGCTCCGAGGTCCGCCGATCGGTCGGCACGGCCGTCTACACCACCGGCTGCTACGGCGTGGCGTCCGCCTGCCTCCTGGTGGCCTGCCTCGTCTCGGGCCGGCCGCTGACCGGCTACTCCACGTCCACGTGGCTCGCGATCGTCGCGCTGGTCGTGGGCCCCCAGCTGCTCGGCCACACGCTCGTGAACACCGTGCTGCGGTCCATCACGGCCACCGCGGTGTCCGTCGCCATCCTGTTCGAGGTGGTCGGCGCCACGGTCCTGGCCGCGCTGTGGTTCGGCGAGACGCCACCGCTCGCGGCCATCCCCGCTGGACTCCTGATCTTCTCAGGCATCATCGTGGTGATCCGCGCCGGACGCCGACGACCCGTCGAAGGAGCCCCCCTTGGTTGAACGTCCCTTCACCCCGCTCGTGGCCCCGCCCACCGCCACCTCGGCGGACGCCCCGCTCGTGTTCACGGTCCGTGGCGACCAGGTCCACCTCGCCGAGGTCGAAGCCGTCGACCCCGCCGAGCTCGGCGACGGGCACCTGTACCTCGGCCGGCTGGGCGGCAGCGACTGCTGGGCGGTCGACGTCGACGGGGACGACGAGCCCGACGTGCTGCTCACCCCGCTGATGGCCCTCCACGCCAACGTGTCCGAGGCGGAGTGGCTGGTCGCGGGACGGGCGGTGCAGCTGGTCCAGTGGCAGCGCACCCACCGGTTCTGCGGCAGCTGCGGCGGTCCCACCGAGCTCGTCGCCGGCGAGCGGGCGATGCGCTGCGAGGACTGCCGGCTCCTGGCGTTCCCGCGCCTGGCCCCGGCGGTCATCACGCTCGTCACCCGCCCCGACGGTGCTGCCCTGCTCGCCCGCAACGCCGCGTGGCCGATGCCGATGTTCTCGTGCCTCGCCGGGTTCGTCGAGCCGGGCGAGACCCTCGAGCACGCCGTGGCGCGCGAGGTGGAGGAGGAGGTCGGCATCGAGGTCGGCCGGGTCACCTACCAGGGCTCCCAGCCCTGGCCGTTCCCGCACTCGCTCATGATCGGCTTCCACGCCGAGTACGAGTCCGGCGACATCGAGGTCGATGGCGTCGAGATCGCCGAGGCCGACTGGTTCACCACCGAGGACCTGCCGCCGATCCCGCCCCGCCTCTCGATCGCCCGTCGCCTGATCGACGACTGGATCGCCGCGAACTGACCGGTTCGGTCAGCGCAGCGTCGAGCTGAGCGCGAACGCCACCGCGGCCGCGGTCGCCACGTTCAGGGAGTCCACCCCCGCCGCGATGGGGATGCGGATCCGCTCGTCGGCGACGGCGAGGACGGCGTCGTCGAGCCCGGGACCCTCGGCCCCCACCAGCCACGCCAGGCGCTCGGACGGGTCGACCTGGGCCGCGGTGCGCTCTCCCGACGGCGTCAGCGCCAGGGTGCGCAGGCCTGCGTCGCGGAGCAGCGCCAGGGAGCCGGGCAGCGGACCGATGCGGGTCCACGGCACGCGCAGGACGTGACCGAGGGAGACCCGGACCGATCGCCGGTAGAGCGGATCGGCGCAGCGCGGGTCGAGGAGCACCGCGTCCACGGCGAACGCCGCCGCGTTGCGGAACAGCGAGCCGAGGTTCTCGTGGTCGTTGACGGCGTCGATCACCAGCACCCGCCGGGCCCCGGCGAGCAGCGCGGCCGGGTCCGGGAGCGGGAGCCGGCCCACCGACGCGATGACGCCCCGGTGGATGGGGTAGCCCGTGACCCCCTCGAGCAGCGCCGGCGGTGCCACGAACACGTCGACGTCGACGTCGTCGAGCAGGGCGGCGACCCGCGGCAGCTTCGGCTCGGCCACCAGCACCGCTCGCAGCGGGTGCCGGGATCCGAGCACGGCCTCCAGGGTCAGGATGCCCTCGGCGACGAAGCAGCCGTGCTCGGCCTCGATGCGGGCCCGCGCGGCCGCATCGGTGAGCCGGGTGAGCTCGACCAGGCGTGGGTCGTGGGGGTCGTCGACGGGTACGAGGTGCACGGTCAGCGACCGGACACCATCAGCAGGGTCCGGCCCGCCAGCACCCGGGCGAGCTCGGACGCCCGACGGTCGAGCCCCGCCCGCGTGGCCGGCATGCCGCCGATGACGATGTCACCGGGGTCCGTGTGGTCGGGGAGCGACTGCAGCGACGCGCGCCCCTCGGTGCGCAGCTCGACCTCCTGGCCGATGACCTGGCCGACCAGGTTCGGGTGCTGGTCGGTGACGACCACGAACGGGACGCCGAAGTGCCGGGCGAGGCGACGGCCCACGGTGGCGCACAGCTGGGTGGTGGGGCGGGCCGCCGGGCTGAGGTCGCGGTCGATGAGGTCGAGGACCACCCGGCTCGGGTCGAGGTCGGCGGGCCGGCAGACCAGCACGGGCACGGGGGAGAGGGTGATGATGGCGTCGGTGTCCTCGCCGAAGTAGCTGGTGCTGCGGGACGGGTAGCCCTTCCAGCCGAGCAGGATGCTGCTGGCGCCGCTCTCGATGGCCGTGTGCAGCATGCCGGCGCTCGCCGTGACGTCGATGCGCACCATCGCCCGCAGGTCGGCGCCGCTGCCGAGCGCGACGGTCTCCACCTCGTGGGTCAGCTCGTCGCGCAGGCGCTCCACCTCGTCGGGCGCAGCGTCGAAGTTCAGGACCGTCAGCGGCACGACGAGGCCGCTGTCGGTGCGGGCGATGGCGGCCGCGACCTCGACCAGCTGTCCGGCGCGGTTGCTGTCGGCCACCGGGACCACCACCGTCGCCCCGACCTCCGGGATCGGTCGTTCGGGGCGGGGGATCGACTGGGCGAAGCGCTCGGTGAGGGCACCGGAGAGCACGCAGCTCAGCAGGATCACGAGCACGACCGCGTTCACCTCGGTGACACCGATGAGGCCGATGTCGAGAGCGACGATGGCGGCGGCCAGGGCACCCGCCGCCTGGGCGGTGGTGAGGCCGACCATCAGCCCGACCTCACTGCGGCTCAGCTTGGTGACCAGCCGCGTGGGGTAGACGGCGAGCACCTTGGAGCCCACGGCCGCGACGGTCAGCACCGCGCCGAGGATGAGGCCCTCCGGATCGGTCACCAGCTCGACCGGGTCGATGAGCATGCCGGTGGAGACGAGGAAGATGGGGATCAGCAGGCTGCTGCCGAGGAACTGGACGCGCTCCATGAGCAGCGCGTCGCCCGGCACGAACCGGTTGAGCGCCAGGCCGGCCACGAACGCGCCCACGATGGGCTCGATGCCGAGCACGTCGGCGAGCAGGGCGGCGCCGAACGCGAGGGCCAGGGTGAAGGAGTACCGCACCGTGCGATCGGTGCCGAGGCCGGTGAAGAACCACTGGGCCAGCCGGGGCAGCCCGGTGACGGCGGCGGTGAAGAAGAGGACGATGCCGCCGAGGAACCCGGCCCAGAAGACGAGCCCGAGCGTGCCGCGGTGGGCGGCGGCCACGACGGCGAGGACGAGCAGCGCCACGATCGTGGAGATCAGGGTGCCGCCGAGGGAGATCACCACGGCCCGGGTCTCGGCCAGCCCGAAGCGCTGCACGGTGGGATAGGTGACGAGGGTGTGGGAGGTGAAGGCCGAGGCGAGCAGCGCGGCGGCGAGGAAGTCGAGTCCGAGCGCCATGCCGGCGAGGGTGGTGACGACCAGGGGGACCACGGTCGTGGCGATGGAGAAGACCAGTGCGCCCTCGCGCTCGCGGGCGAAGCTCTCCCGGTCGAGGTCCAGGCCGGCGAGGAACATCAGGTAGAGCAGGCCGGCGCCGCCGAACAGCGCGACGGTGCCGTCGCGCTCGAGCAACCCCGCCCCTCCCGGCCCGATGGCGACGCCCACGAGCACGAGGCCGACGATGCCGGGCAGGCGCACCCAGCGGGCGAGGATCGGGCCGATGAGGATCGACAGGAAGACGACGACGAAGAACGACGCCGGCTGGTCGAACGGCAGTCGCAGCGCGTCGGGCATCCGGAGACGCTAGCCACACGTGGCCGCCCCGCCCGACAGGCCGCGCCCGGCCTCAGCGCAGCTCGGCGACCCGGGGGGTGCGCGCCAGGGCGGCCGGCACGGCCGTGTCGGCCAGGAGGTGGCCGAGCCGGAGGGCCGGTTCGATGAGCACCGGCACCAGGATCGTCATGACGACCGTGCCGGCCCCGACCTGGCCGCCGAGGAGGAAGCCGCCCACGACGAGGCTGCCGTCGAGGGCGAACCGCACGATCGCCGGTCGCACCTCGTAGCGGCGGTAGATGCCGACGAACAGGGCGTCCTGGGCCGAGGGTCCGAGGTCGGCGGCGAGGTAGAACGCCACGCCGACGGCGATGAGGGCTGCCCCGGCGGCGAGCATGGCGATGCGGGCGACGAGCAGCTCGGGCGTGGACAGCGCGGCCAGGAGCGCACCGATGCCGACGCCACCGAAGGCGAGCACGAGGGTGGCGATCCACGGGCGCTCGCCGAGCCAGAACCAGGCCAGCGCCAGCGCGGCCAGGGCCTCGCCGAGCACGACGGTGCCGAAGCCGAGCCCGGTCGCCTCGACCAGCCCGGTCTCGAACACCTGCCAGGAGCCGACGCCGAGCTCGGCGGTGATCGCCAGCGCGATGCCGGTGAGCAGGCAGGCGATGCCCACCACGAAGACACCCCAGCGGCGGGGTGTGCCGAAGGGCTGCTCAGGGAGGGTGGACACCGGGGGCACGGTAGGGGTCAACACCCGCGGACTTGCGCTTCGTTCCCACCGGCGCGCGTCGATGTCCGAGCACGACCTCGGCCAGCTCCTCGAGCGCGGCGATGCTGTGCCCGGACACGAAGTCGTCCACGTGGGGCAGCGAGGCGGCGAGCCCGGCGGCCGTGGGCTCGAAGCCCTCCCGGGCCTTGCGGGGGTTGGCCCACACCACCCGGTGGGACAGGCGGGCCAACCGGGCCATCTGGGTGGCCAGCAGCGCCACGTCGCCTCGCTCCCACCCGTCGGACAGCACGACGACGACGGCGCCCCGGACCAGGCCGCGCTGCCCCCACCGGTCGAGGAGCTCCTTCAGCAGCGGACCGAGGCGGGTCCCGCCGCTCCAGTCCGGCACGGCCCGGCTGACGGCGGCCATGGCGGTGTCGGGGTCCCGGTGGCCGAGCTCGGCCGTGACCCGGGTCAATCGGGTGCCGAGGGTGAAGACCTCCGTGGGCGTGGACCCACGGACGGAGGCGGCGTGGGCGAAGCGCAGCAGGGCGGTGGCGTAGGCCGACATGGACCCGCTCACGTCGACCACCAGCACGATGCGGCGGGGGCGGAGCCTCCGCTCCTGCCGGTGCAGCCGCCCGGGCTCACCGCCCTGGCGCAGGACGTCGCGCAGGATGCGGCGCCGGTCGAGCGATCGCGAACCCCCGGGGCGGTGGCGCCGGGTCCGGCGCACCTCGCCCGGCAGGCGGAGGCGGTCCAGCAGCCGGTCGACCATCGCTCGCTCGGCGTCGCCCATGGCGGCGAAGTCGCGGTGGCGGAGGAGCTCGGCGCTGGAGGCGTCGGGGACGGCCACCGGGACGCTCGTGTCGTCCTCGGCGCCGTCGGGCGGGAGCGCATCGGCGAGGTCGGGGCGCAGGGAGCTGGTCCGGGGCGGTGCGACCGCCCGCAACCGGTCGTGGGGGGCCTCGCCGGCGAAGTACGCCTCGAACACCCGGTCGTAGCGGGCGACGTCGTCTCGCGTCGCGCACAGGCTGGTGCGCCCCGCCCAGTAGAGGTGGGCGCGGTCGGTGGGGTCGAGGACGGCGAGGGCGTCGACGAGGGCCTGGAGCCGCCCTGGGGTCGCGTCGACGCCGGCGGCGCGCAGGGTCCGGGCGAAGCCGACGACGGTGTCGACGGCGTCGGCGACCCCGGGCCCCGAGGTCACGCCCCGGCGACGGCGCGCTGGACCATCAGGCCGATGTCCAGGGACCGGGCCCGCTCCTGGTCCTCGCGGTACTTCAGGACGGCGCCCAGGGTCTGGGTGGCCAGCTCGGCGTCGAGCGTGGTCGCGCCGAGGGCGACGAGCGCCTCGGTCCAGTCGATCGTCTCGGCCACCCCCGGCGGCTTGTGGAGGTCGGCGGTGCGCAGCGCCTGGGTGAGCCGTGCGACCTCCTCGACCAGCCGGGTCGCGGCGTCGGGGACCCGGGCCCGGACGATGGCGGTCTCGCGGGCCAGGTCCGGGTGGTCCAGCCAGTGGTAGTAGCAGCGGCGCTTCAGGGCGTCGTGCACCTCCCGGGTCCGGTTGGACGTGATGACCACGACCGGAGGCTGCTCGGCGGTGATGGTGCCCAGCTCCGGGATGGTCACCGACCAGTCCGACAGCACCTCCAGCAGGAACGCCTCGAACTCGTCGTCGGCCCGGTCGACCTCGTCGATCAGCAGCACCGACGGGCTGGTGCGGAGCGCGGCCAGCAGGGGACGGGCCAGGAGGAAGTCCTCGCCGTAGACGGCCCGCATCACGTCGTCGGCGTCGGCATCGGCGCGCTCCGTGGCCCGCAGGTGCAGGAGCTGGCGGGGGAAGTCCCAGTCGTAGAGCGCCTCGGCCGAGTCGATCCCCTCGTAGCACTGGAGGCGCAGCAGGGGGGCGTCGAGCAGCGTGGCGAGGGTCCTGGCCACCTCGGTCTTGCCGACGCCCGGGTCGCCCTCGAGGAAGAGCGGTCGGGACAGGCGCAGCGCCAGGAACACGGCGATCGCCAGGCCCTCGTCGGCGAGGTAGCGCAGATCCGCCAGCCGGTCCCGCAGGCCGGCTGGCGACTCCACCCCGTCGGGCAGCAGCCCGCCGGGCGCCGGGCTCAACCCGCGGCTCGGGACACGGCCCGGGCCGACAGCACCCGCGCCAGGTGCTGGCGGTAGTCGGGCTGGGCCGACAGGTCCGCCGGCGGGCTCGTGCCGTCGGCGGCGTGCTGGCAGGCGTCGCGGATGGCGTCGTCGGTGTGGTCCGCACCGGCGAGGGCCTCCTCGGCGGCGGTGGCCCGCACCGGAACGGCGCCCATGTTGGTGAGCCCGATGCGAGCCTCGGCGACCGAGCCGTTCTCGCGGCGGACGAGGGCGGCGGCGCCGACGATCGCCCAGGCCTGGGCCACCCGCCCGAACTTCTCGTAGGCGTAGCCCCAGCCGTCGTGCTTGGGGATCCGGACCTCGACCAGCACCTCGTCGGCCGCCAGCGCCGTCTCCAGGTAGCCCTGGAAGAAGTCGGCCGCGGCGATGTCGCGACGTCCGCCGGGGCCCTGGGCCACGAAGGTGCCCTGCAGCGCGGACACCACGGCCGGCAGGTCACCGGCCGAGTCCCCGTGGGCGGTGGCGCCGCCGAGGGTGCCGCGGTGGCGGACCTGGGCGTCGCCCACCGTGGCCGTGGCCTCGGCGAGCAGGCCGCAGTGCTGTCGGACGAGGGCGTCGTGCATGACCTCGTGGTGGGTCGTGCCGGCGCCGATGACGAGGTGGTCGCCGGCGTCGCGGACGCCCCGGAGCTCCTCGATCCGGCCGATGTCGACGACGACGGATGGCACGGCGAAGCGCAGCCGCATCAGCGGCAGGAGGCTGTGGCCCCCGGCCAGGACCTTGGCGTCCTCGCCGTGCTCGGCGAGGGCGGCGACGGCCTCGTCGACCGAGGTCGGGGCCAGGTAGTCGAAGGCCGCGGGGATCATGACGCACCTCCCCGTCCGGACTGGACCGCT
>Ga0208490_100959_pt1 | contig 12950 bp, 14 predicted proteins | sample SubbioAug_CSWold_FD_184818 | JGI IMG/M metagenome (GOLD analysis project Ga0208490, IMG submission 184818) | Serpentinite rock and fluid subsurface biosphere microbial communities from McLaughlin Reserve, California, USA - CR11Aug_CSWold (SPAdes) | ecosystem: Environmental > Terrestrial > Deep...
GTACTACCTGCACCTGTTCTCGCGCAAGCAGCCCGACCTCAACTGGGAGAACCCCGAGGTCCGCCACGCCCTGTACGACGTGATGCGGTTCTGGCTCGAGCGCGGCGTCGACGGCTTCCGCATGGACGTCGTCAACTTCGTCTCGAAGGACCCCGCACTGCCGGACGGGCAGGTGCACCCGGGCTCGCGCTACGGCGACGGCTCGCCGTTCTACATCTGCGGGCCGCGCATCCACGAGTTCATGCACGAGATGCACCGCGAGGTGATCGCGCCGCGCGAGCGCCAGACCATGATCGTGGGCGAGATGCCCGGCGTGACGGTCGACGAGGCGCTGGCGTTCACCGATCCCGCCCGGCGCGAGATCGACATGGTGTTCCAGTTCGAGCACGTGCAACTCGACCAGGACGGTCCGAAATGGAACGCCAGACCGCTGGACCTGCGTGAGCTCAAGGCGTCGTTGGCCCGCTGGCAGGTCGGCCTGGCGGAGCGGGGCTGGAACAGCCTGTACTGGAACAACCACGACCAGCCGCGCGTGGTCAGCCGGTTCGGTGACGACGGCGACCACCGCGTCACGTCCGCGAAGATGCTCGCGACCGTGCTGCACCTGCACCGGGGCACGCCCTACGTCTATCAGGGCGAGGAGTTGGGCATGACCAACACCTCGCTCGACGACATCGCCGACTTCCGCGACATCGAGTCGATCAACCACTACACCGAGGAGGTCGAGAGCGGCGCCGATCCCGCCGACGTGCTCGCTGCGCTGCGAGACCGCAGCCGCGACAACGCCCGGACCCCGATGCAGTGGGACGCGTCACCGAATGCCGGCTTCACCACCGGCGAGCCGTGGCTCGCGGTCAACCCCAACCACGTCGAGATCAACGCGCAGGCCGCCGTCGCGGACCCCGACTCGGTGCTCCACCACTACCGCCGCCTGATCGAGTTGCGCCACAGCGAACCGGTCGTGGTGCACGGCGACTTCACGTTGCTGCTGCCCGACCACCCGCAGGTGTATGCGTTCACGCGCCGCCTCGACGACGTCGAACTGCTGGTGCTGGGCAATTTCGGCGCGGATCCGGTCACAGCCGAGGTCGACGGAGCGGACGCCTGGCAGGATGCGGAGGTCGTGGTCGGCGAGCCGGCCTCCGGGGCCGACCCGCTTGCCCTCGGCCCCTGGGAGGGACGGGTGATGCGCCGCAGGATCGCGTGATCAGCCGTCGTCACCGTGGCCGGATCGGGCGGACCGGCTCCGGGCCGGTGTAGCGCGAGTTCGGGCGCATGATGCGGTTGCCGTCCATCTGTTCGAGCGCGTGCGCGGTCCAGCCGATGGCGCGGCTGACCGCGAACGTCGGGGTGAACAGGGCCGGTGGCAGCCCGGCCGCGTCCATCACGATGGCCGCGTGGTATTCGACGTTGACGTCGAGTACGCGGTCGGGCTTGAGCTCACGCAGCACCCGTCGTGCGGTCTGCTCGACGTGCAGGGCGAGGTCGATGCGCGGCCCGCCGAGTTCCTGGGCGGTCTCGCGCAGCAGCCGGGCCCGCGGGTCCTCGGTGCGGTAGATCCGATGGCCGAACCCCATGATGCGCTCGCCACGGCCGACGGCGTCCCGGATCCACGCCTCGGCGCGGTCGGGCGTGGCGATGTCGTCGAGCATCTCGAGGGCCAGGCTGGGCGCGCCGCCGTGCAGCGGGCCGGACAGGGCGCCGACCGCCGCGACCAGCACGGCGCCGAGGTCGGCCCCGGTCGAGGCGACGACCCTGGCGGTGAACGTCGAGGCGTTGAGACCGTGGTCGATCGTGAGCACGAGGTAGCGCTCGAGCGCGGTCACCCGATCGGGCTTGGCGGCCTCACCCGTGACCAGTTGCAGATAGGCCGCGGCGGTCGAGGCGGGCAGGTCGTCGAGGTCGGCGGCCACACCGGGACGGTGGGTGGCCGCGACGAGCAGCGGCCCCACGGCCGCCAGTGCGAGCGCCTGGTCGATGCGCTGCTGTGGCGACAGGTCGAGCCACGGTCGTGCGCCGAGGTCGGCCGCCGCCAACGACCAGGCGGTGCGCAGCGCGGCGACCCGGTCGGTCGCACCCGCCGTGACCTGGTGGACGCGGTCGAAGAGCGCCGGGGTGAAGTCGCGGCGTAGTCCGGCGATCCGGTCGGTGAACCGGTCGGCCTCGGTCGTGTCGGGCAGGTCGCCGTACAGCAGCAGGTGCCAGACCTCTTCCAGGCGGCAGTTGCGGGCCAGGTCGGTCGCGTCGTAGCCGCGGTACTGGAAGAAGCCCTCCGTCCCACGCACGTCGCCGATCTGCGTGTCGGTGACCACCACGCCCTCGAGTCCGCTGGGAGCCACCTGCACCGCTGCCGCCATCATCGATCCTCCGCGTCGTCTCGTCGTTGGCCGCACCGTGCCTCGGCGCTTCGACGATCGTCAACGTTGATATCGTCATCAATGTCACGGAGCGCACGGAGATGAGGCCATGGCCGAGTGGTTGAGCAGCGCCGAGGCGTCCCGTCGGCTGGGCGTGAAACCGGCGTCGTTGTACGCCTATGCCTCCCGAGGACAACTGCGGCGGCGCACCGGCCCGGACGGCCGGCGCAGCGAGTACCACCCGGACGACGTGGCGACGCTGGCGGTCCGGGGCCGGCGGTCGCGACCGATGCAACCCACCGACGTGGTCGTGCCGACCGCCATCACGGCAATCATCCCGGTCGGACCGACCTACCGCGGCGTACCGGCGGTCGACCTGGCCGGCGATGAAACGTTCGAGGCCGTGGCCGACCTGCTCTGGGAGTCGCCACACGAACCCGACGCATGGCGAGCTGCAGCCGAGGTGCCCGACCCGGTCCCGACGACGTCGCGGGCACATGGCGGGCTTGACGCCGGCCAGCGGTTGCTCGCGGTGACCGTCGGGCTGCGGGCGGCCGACCCACTCGGCCGCGACCTGCGACCGACCGTGGTCGTGGCGACCGCCCGCCGCCTGCTGGGCGCCCTGGCGGCGTCGCTGGGCGGCGGCTCCGCACCAGGGACCCCTCTTGCAGAGGTGGTGGCCCGCTCGCTCGGCACGGAGGTCGGCGATGCCGCCGTCCGCGCCGTCGACGCTGCCCTGGTGCTGCTGGCCGACCACGAACTGGCCGCGTCGACCCTGGCGGTGCGGGTCGCGGCCTCGGCGCGATGCGACCCCTACGCGGCCGAACTCGCGGGGCTGGCCGTGCTCACCGGGCCCCGCCACGGCGCTGCCTCGCGTGGCCTCGAGATCGCCCTGACCGAGGTGGCAGCCGGCGCTCCTGCCACGGGGGCCCTCGCCGCGGCCGCCGCCGGATCGTCGGTGGGCGGCTTCGGGCATCCGCTGTATCCCAACGGCGACCCGCGGGCCATCCGCCTGCTCGAGGTGCTCGAGGCCGGCGACCTCGGCCCGCGCCTCGGCCCGTTGCGCGCCGTGCTCGAGGTGGCCCGCCGCCGCGGCCTGCCACCACCGAGCATCGACGCCGCACTCGCCGGCCTCACGCACGCGATCGGCGCGCCACCGGGTGCCGGCGAGTTCGTCTTCGCGGTCGCCAGGACCGCAGGGTGGATGGCCCACGCCATCGAGCAGTACGCCGAGCCGCGCCTGCTCCGACCCAAGGCCGTCTACACCGGCCCCTGAGCACCGTCGGTCGGACCGATCGGCGGGCCGACCGCCCGAGCTCAGGCTTCGGCCTCAGCCTCCGCCTCGGCCTCAATGGTCGTGACGGGCAGATCCGTCAGGCGCATGACCCTGTTGGGGAGATCCAATTTCAGCCAGCGCGACAGGCCGGCGGGGAGCGTCGAGATGATGATCTCCGTCAGGTCGGACTCGCGCTCCAGGATGACCTCGACCGCCTCCAGGGGTTCTTCGGACCTGACTTCTCCGAGCGCCTGGCCGCCCAGCCCTTCGATCTTCGACAACATCAGATCGAGGCGTTCCTGCGCCCGGCGGCGTGCCCTGTCCAGCTCGGCCTCCTGACGGCGCGCGTCCTCCTCGATGGCGGTCCGCATGAGCTCCGGGGAGACCCCCTCACTGAGACCGAAGCCACCCGCCCAACCGACCGCTTCGTGTTCCACGTGCGTCCGTGGGACCACGACGTAGAACCGGGTGAGGCCGCGGTCCATACATTCCCTGAGCGCTGCGTCGAGGGCTGTGCCTCCGAGGGTTTGGTTGGCAACGACCAGACATCGGCCTGTCATGGCAGCACCTCCATCGCGGGCCCACACAGCGATTGTGCGCCGGGACGAGACGCAGGCCAAGGCCCAACGGCCGGGGGCGGGATGGGCCTGGGAACGATCTGCAGCGCCTCGGCCGCCGCATTCGTCCCAGGGCATCCAGATCAAGGCCTTCGCCGGACCGTGCACGCCTGGCGTTGTTCCCCGCGTGCGCGCATCGCTGGTGCCCACCCGGCGGGGGTGGCCATCGATACCGTCCCTCGCGATGCGGAGGTGGCTTGGACACGTGGTGGTCGATGATGCGGTGGGGCGCCGTGGCGATTGCGTCCTTTGCCGCCGCCTTGCTTCTGCCGGCATCCGCGGCCTTCGCGCACGCGGCTGGGACCGTCCCGCAGGCTCGCTTGAGCGCCGACGGGCCCCGCGTACTCGTCGACTGGTGGGCTGCGGGTGACGACGTCGCCGAGATCGGCGTCGGTCTCGACCTGCTGCCCGAGGAGGCGTCGCTGGCCTTCCAGGGAGTCGGCGACGCGTACCCGACCGCCGAGCAGGAGACGCGCTTCGCCCGCTCGGCAGAGCTTCGCGCGTACCTGCTCGCCAACATGGGGGTGACCCAGGACGGGGAGCCCTGCGACGCCACGGTCTTCGTGCCGGATGAGGTCATCGCCGAGGGCGTCCGCTACGAGTTCACATGTCGCCGGCCCGTGGAGCAGGTTGCGGTGCGCATCACCCTGCTGCACGACCGCGACGAGCAGTACCGGACCTACAGCATCGACGGCACGGTCTGGAGCGAGATGCACACCGTCGACCGTCCCGAGCACGTGTGGGACGCGACCCTGGTCCCCACGACCAGGGAGGCGGACGGACTGCCGCTCCTCGTCGCCGGAATCGGGCTGGTAGTCGTCGGGGGCGGTGTCGTCCTGTGGTGGACACGCGCGTCGGTCGGCAACCGGTCGGGGGACCGGCAGTGAGCCCGCTGGAACGCCTCCGCTCCCCCGACGGTCCGCTCGATCCGCTCCTGGTCCGGCTGATCGACGACCCGCAGCTCGGCGGGGCAGCCGCGCTCCTGGGGCTGTTGATCGCCGCCGGTGTCGGGGCGGTCCACGCGCTCGGACCGGGCCACGGCAAGGCACTCATCGGGGCCTATCTCGCCGGCTCGCGTGGCCGCGTCCGTGACGCCGTGGCGCTGGGTCTTCTGGTCGCGCTCATGCACACGGGTTCGGTGTTGCTGCTGGCATCGGGCCTGCGCACCGCGCAGAACGCAGCAGTGGGCCAGCGGCTGGAAGCGATCCTGACGATGGTCGTCGCCGGTGGCATCTTCCTGCTCGGATGCCGGATGCTCCGCGACCGGTGGCGGCTCACCCGCCGACGTCGACATCACGAGGCGGCGGTCCTGTCCGGTTCGACGGTTGCGGCCTCGGGGGCGGCACAGCCGGGCGTCACCGCGTCCGATCATGGTCACGATGCACGCGAGGACGGCCATGGGCGCCACTCCGGCCACCACCACGAGCTGCCGGAGGGGGTGGCTCCGCTCTCTCGAGCCGGGCTCGTGGCGCTGGCCGGCGCGGGCGGGTTGCTGCCGAGCCCGGTGGCGTTGCTGGTCCTGGTGACCGCGCTCGCCATGGGACGGACGGGGTACGGGATCGCTCTGCTGCTGGCGTTCAGTCTCGGCTTGGCAGCGACCCTGACCGGGATCGGGCTCACGATCCTGTGCGCCAGGACGAGCCTCGAACGACGCGTTCACCGCCCCCACGTCTCATGGCTGATCGACAAGCTGCCGATCGGTAGCGCCCTTGCCCTGCTCGCCGGCGGGCTGTTCCTGGGCTGGGCCGCCGTCAACTCGCTCTGACCGGCCCGAAGGTCGAGCACGGACTCGTGACGACGAGTTCAGTCCTGCCCGGTCACGGCGGCACAGATGTTCCCGGGGGCGCAGTCAGCCGGGTCGAGCGCCACGGCACGTGTCCGCAGTCCACGGAGTTCTTCCCGGACGCTCAGCAGTTGCGCGAGGGCGTCCTCGACGTCGGCGAGACGCTGATCGACGAGTGCGACGACGTGGGTGCACGGCGGTCGGTCCTCGTCGCGGATGGCAAGGATCTCCCCGATCTGGGCGAGGGTCAGCCCGCTCGCCTGGGCGGCACGGATGAAGCCGACCCGGTTGACCATCGACGCGGGGTAGTCGCGATAGCCGGATGCGGTACGCCTCGGCGCGGGTAGCAGACCCCGTTCCTCGTAGAACCGCAGTGTCTTGGTGGTGGTGTCGGCCGTGGCCGCCAGCTCTCCGATGCGCACGGGCTTCCTTTCGGGCTTGACCTTCCAGTATGGGGCAAGGTCTACGGTCGTGCTTCGACAAGGAGCAGATGATGCAGGTCACGTTGTTGTACTTCGACGGGTGCCCGAACTGGGAGGCCACCCATCGGCGGCTCGAAACGCTGGCGGGTGAACTCGGCTTCGACCTGGTCAGTCGCACCGTCGACACGCCGGAGCAGGCCGAAGCGCTCACGTTCCGCGGCTCCCCGACGGTGCTGGTGGACGGTCGGGATCCCTTCGCGACAGGCGGGGAACCGGTCGGGTTGGCATGCCGGGTCTATGCCACCGACGACGTGCTGGCCGGCGCGCCGACCGAGCAGCAGTTGCGGGACGCTCTGAAAACGCCCCACTGACGCCGGAACGCTACGACAGCCTGGCTGTCGGCGACGGTATGGCCGGCCCGCCGGCCGGCCCGGCCTCCTGCCATCTGACAGGGGTCCCGACGACCTGCATCACGGATCGGCATGGCACGCCTCCTCGTCGGGTGCGCCCTATCGTGACCGCCCGCACCACGCACGTCTCCTCTTCGTACGGAGCCGGCGGCCGTGCGTGACCAATCGTGAGGGAAGCCACCGGCCGGCTGGCGAGTTCCCCCCTCTGCCTCTCCCGAAAGCCACAGACATGAGTGACCGTACGCCGCCCGCCCGCTACGACGACCTCGCGGCGGTGTACATCAACTGCACGCTCAAACCCCGCCCCGAGCTGTCGCACACCGAACTGCTCGGCGAGGCGTCGATGCAGATCATGCGCGAGCAGGGCGTGCGGGTCACCTCGATCCGTGCCGTCGACCACGACATCGCGCCCGGCGTGCAACCGGACATGACCGAGCACGGCTTCGCCCGTGACGACTGGCCCGCCATCCAACGTCAGGTCCTCGACGCCGACATCCTCGTGCTGATGACCCCGATCTGGCTCGGCGAGAAGTCCTCGGTCGCCACCCGGGTCATCGAACGGCTCTACGGCTGGTCGGGGGAACTCAACGACGACGGCCAGTACGACTACTACGGCCGGGTCGGGGGGTGCCTGGTGACCGGCAACGAGGACGGCATCAAGCACGTCGCCATGAACGTGCTGTACTCGCTGCAGCACCTCGGCTACACCATCCCGCCGCAGGCCGACGCCGGGTGGATCGGCGAAGCCGGACCGGGACCGTCCTACGGCGACGAACTCGACGACGGCAGCCGCGCGGGCCTCGACAACGAGTTCACGCAGAAGAACACCACGTTCATGACCTGGAACCTGCTCCACCTCGCCCGCCTGCTCAAGGACGCCGGAGGCATCCCCGCCCACGGCAACCAGCGCACCGCCTGGCAGAAGGGCGAACGCTTCGGTTTCCACAACCCCGAATACCGCTGACCTTCCCCGATAGGAGCACCGATGACCGTTCACATCGAGGACGCGGGGACCCGGTCCGAACCGATCATCCGCGGCAAGTCGCTGACCGCGGTCAACGAGGCCACGCTCAAGACGGTCATCGACACCGGCGAATGGGGCACCATCATCACCGACGAGCCGATCGCCCACGGCGGCACCGGCGAAGGTCCCTCGCCGCTGCAGACCGTGCTCGGCGCGCTGTGCGGCTGCGAGGGCGTGACGTTCAAGCGCGCCGCCGACGACATGGGGCTCGACTACGAAGGAATCGAGTTCGAGGCCGCCTACACGATCGACATCCGCGGCCGGCAGGGCGACCGCAGGGTGCGACCGCACTTCCAGACCATCAAGGTCGTCGCCAGGGTCTACACCTCGGCCAGCCCCCAACATCTGCGCGAGGTGGTCGAGGAGACCGAAGCACGCTGCCCCGTGCTCAACCTCGTCAAGGACGCCGGCGTCGACATCACCATGGTCTGGCAACGCGAACAGGTGTGACGCATGGCGTGCGAGGCATCCCGATGCCGCGGGCCGCGAAACTCCGCGAAAACGGCGGAAACCGGCCGCGATGGGCCGGTTTCCGAAGGTGGGGCGTAGAGGATTCGAACCTCTGACCTCTTGCGTGTCGAGCAAGCGCTCTAGCCAACTGAGCTAACGCCCCGCGAGCAGTTGCGCGAGCGGCGATTCGGCCGCTCGGCGCGGGCGAACGGTACCCACGCCCCCTCGTGGTGGCAAACCCTGCGATGCCGGCCGGGGACGCTGCGCTTCCTAGGCTTCGCCTCTCCCGACCGGCCAGGAGCACGATGACGACGCCGATCTTCGAACGCGACGGGGACCGGATCGTGCCGACCGCGCTCGCCCGTGGCCCGTGGGACCCGGGCCAGTGCCATGGTGGCGCTCCGGCCGCGCTGCTCGCGGCCACCATCGACGCCCTGCCGTCGCTGGTTCCGATGCAGGGCGTGCGCCTGAGCTACGACCTGCTGCGCCCGGTCCCGCTCGCCCCGCTGCACCTGCACACCGCGGTCGTGCGCGAGGGCAAACGGGTGCAACTCGCCGAGGCCTGCCTGACCGGCGACGACGGCACGGAACTGATGCGCTGCCGGGCGTTGCGCCTGCGGGCCGGCGAGGTCGACCTCCCCGACGGCGACGTCGGCCCGGCCGAGGCGGCACCGACGCCGGCCCCGGAGGAACTGCCACGCCTCGAACGCCTGTCCGGCTGGGAGGCCGAGGGATTCTGGCGGGCCGTCGACGTCCGGATGGTCGACGGCATGCTCGGCGATCCCGGGCCGGGCACCGCCTGGTTCCGGGTCGAGGCACCGCTGCTGGACGGACTCGAGCTCACCCCCCTCGCGCGGGTGGCCGCGGCGGCGGACTTCGGCAACGGGATCAGCTCACCGCTGCCCATGGGGCCCTACCTGTTCGTCAATCCCGACCTGACCGTCCACCTCGACCGCCTGCCCGTCGGCGACTGGGTCGCGCTGGCCTCGGCTTCGGTTGCCCGCACGACCGGCAGCGGACTGACGACATCACGGTTGTACGACGTGGACGGACGGATCGGAATCGCCGCTCAGAGCCTGTTCGTCGCCGGCAACTCCTGAACCGCAGACCGCGCCGGCAACCCCGCGTGGCGCACAGCCACGAGTGCTCATGAACCGATCGACCGCATCCTGGCGTATCGCCTCGTGACCCCACCTCATGGAGGGAACGATGCGGACCCGCCGCTTTGCGACCATCCCGGTGCTGCTCGCCGGCGCCCTCGCCCTCACCGCCTGCGGTGACGACGACGGCGGCACCGCCGACAGGGACCCGGCTGCTGCCGCCGAGGGAGAAGCTGCCGAGGCAGAGACCGGCGAGGCAGAGACCGGCGAGGGCGACGTCGCGGTCGCCTCGACCGACCTCGGCGAGGTACTCGTCGATGCCGATGGCATGACCCTGTACCTGTTCACGCCGGACGGCGACGGCGTGAGCACCTGCTACGACGACTGCGCGGCAGCCTGGCCGCCGCTGACCGTCGAGGACGAGCCGGCCGCGGGCGACGGCGTCGATGCGGGGCTGCTCGGCACCACCGAGCGCGAGGACGGCAGCCTGCAGGTCACCTACAACGACTGGCCGCTGTACCTGTGGCAAGGTGATCAGGAGCCCGGCGACGTCACGGGACAGAACGTCAACGACGTCTGGTTCGTGGTCTCCCCCGCCGGAGAAGCCGTGCAGGACTCCCCGAGCGCCTCCGACGACCGCATGGACTACTGACCGACCGTGACCAACGCAGCGGGAGACGCCGAACTGCTGGCCGACGTGGCGGCCGGCGACCAGCGCGCGGCCGCGGCGCTGTACGACAGCTACGCGCCGATGCTCTACGGCTACGGACTGCACCGGCTGCGCGACCCCGAACTCGCCGAGGAACTGGTCCAACGGGTGCTGTGGACGCTGTGCCGACGGGCCGGGCGCTACGACCCGGCCCGGGGGCCGGTGCGCGCCTACGTGTTCGCGATCGCCGGGTCCACCGTCGTCGACCTCACGCGGCAGGCCGCCAGGCACCCGGCACCGGTCGGGGTGGTCGAAGCGGGGGCCGAGGTGGCCGACGCCGCCGACCGGGTCGTGGCCGCAGCGACCGTCCGCACGGCACTGCGACGCCTCGGTGAGGACCACCGCCGGATCCTCGAGTTGGCCTACGAGCGCGGCCTGTCGCAGCGCGAGATCGCCGAGGTCCTGTCACTGCCGCTCGGCACGGTGAAGTCGCGTACCTACTACGCGCTGCGGGCCTTCCGACTCGCGTGCGAGGAGTTGGGGGTGGAACCATGACCACCGGCTGCTTGCAGCGACTCGGCGACCTCGGGGCCTACGTGCTGGGCGGGCTCGAACCCGACGAGACGGCCGAACTCGAGCGCCACCTCGACGCCTGTGCCGGGTGCCGGACCGAGGTCGCCGGACTCGCCCCGCTGTCCGGTCTGCTCGATCTGGCCGCCGAGGCGCCGCCGCCGGTCCCCGCCGACCTGCGGCCGCGCACGCTCGCCGGGCTGCCGCGCCGGCGGCGCCTCGGTCCACCCGCGGCGGCCGCCCTGGTCATCGTCGCCGCCCTCGGGGCCGGGACCGTCATCGCCCTCGACGACGACACGCCGGCCACCGTCGTCCTCGCCCTGCCGGCCCAGGACGACCGGCCGGTCCAGGGGGAAGCAGCCCTGCGCCAGGTCGCGTCCGGCGTCCGCATCGAACTGGAACTGACCGGCCTGCGCCCCGCGGAGCAGGGCTACTACCACGCCTGGCTCACCCGCGGCGAGCGCCGGGTCTCGGCGGGCACCTTCGTCGGGGACCCGGACGGCAATGCCAGCGCCCAACTGCAGTGCGGCGGCGACCTCGACGCCTACGACGACCTGCTCGTCACCTGGCACGCCCGCGGCGCCGACGAGGTCGTGGCAGTCCAACGGCCGATCCGCGACTGACGGCCCGGACACCGCGACGGCCGGCTCAGGCGTTCGCGCTGAGTTCGTTGGTGAGGTGTTCGAGCACGTCCTTCGCGTCGCCGTAGAGCATCGCGGCGTTGTCCTGCTCGAACAGCGGGTTCTTGATGCCTGCATAGCCGGGCGACAGGCTGCGCTTGATGATGAACACGCGGCGGGCGTTGCCGGCGTCGAGGATCGGCATGCCCGCGATCGGGCTGTTGGGTTCGTTGCGGGCAGCCGGGTTCACCACGTCGTTGGCCCCGACCACGATGACCACGTCGGTCTCGGCGAAGTCGGCGTTGATCTCGCTCATCTCCTCGAGCATGTCGTAGGGCACCTCGGCCTCGGCCAGCACCACGTTCATGTGGCCGGGCATGCGCCCGGCAACCGGATGGATCGCGAACCTCACCTGGGCGCCCTGGCGCTGCAACGCCTGCGCGAGCGCGTACGCGGCGTTCTGCGCCCGGGCGGCGGCGAGGCCGTACCCGGGCACGATGATCACCGACTGGGCGGCCTCGAGCACCATGGCGGTGGACTCGGGGTCGGCGGCGATGACGGTGCCGTACTCGCCGTGCTCCGCATCGCCGCCCGAGAAGCCGCCGATCAGGACGTTGACCAGCGAACGGTTCATCGCCACGCACATGATCTGGGTCAGGATCAGCCCGGATGCACCCACGATCGTGCCCGCGATGATCAGCAGCGCGTTGTTGAGGGCGAACCCGGTCGCCGCAGCGGCCAGCCCTGACATGGAGTTGAGCAGGCTGATCACGACCGGCATGTCGGCGCCGCCGATCGGCAGTACCAGCGCCAGGCTCATCACGATGCTGCCCGCGACCAGGACCAGGACCAGCACCGACGACAGCGCCGGGTCCTCGACCCCGAAGACGGCGACGAATCCGGCCACCAGGCTCGCCAGGGCGACCAGACCCATGACGGGGCCGCGGGCGGGGATGCTCGGGGTGCCGTCGATGGTGCCCCGCAGTTTCAGTTCGGCCAGGATGCTGCCGGCCAGGGTCACCGACCCGATCAGCACCGAGAGCACCAACGTGGCCGCCGAGGCGGTACCGAGTGCCGATGCGGCCGTCCCGTCGCCCGGGGTCTCGACGACCACGGCCCAGAAGAGCGAGATCGCGACCAGGGCGGACGAGGCGCCGCCGAAGCCGTTGAAGCGGGCCACGATCTCGGGCATCTCGGTCGCCTGGGCGCGGGCGACCGTCAGGTAGCCGATCGCGGCCCCGACGAGCAGGCCGATCGCGATCCAGCGGTAGTCCACCAGACCCATCTCGATCAGGGTCAGCACGATCGCGAGCAGCATGCCGGCTGCCATGAGCGCGTTGCCCGTGCGGGCCGTGCGGACCCGCGACAGGCGCTTGAGGCCGAAGACGAACAGTGCGATGGAAGCGAGGGCGAGGAGCGCGGTGAAGTCGTTCACTTGCGACCCCCGAAGGTCGACAGCATCCGGTCGGTGACCAGGAACCCGCCGACGACGTTGATCGTGGCCAGGATCAGGGCCAACACGCCGAGCACGACGCTGGTGGAGAGCGCGGCGACCCCGACCAGGGTCAACGCACCGACGACGGTGATGCCCGACATCGCGTTGGCGCCCGACATCAGCGGCGTGTGCAGGGTCGGCGGGACTTTGTGGATCAGTTCGAAGCCGAGGAACGCG
>Ga0208490_100960_pt1 | contig 12936 bp, 11 predicted proteins | sample SubbioAug_CSWold_FD_184818 | JGI IMG/M metagenome (GOLD analysis project Ga0208490, IMG submission 184818) | Serpentinite rock and fluid subsurface biosphere microbial communities from McLaughlin Reserve, California, USA - CR11Aug_CSWold (SPAdes) | ecosystem: Environmental > Terrestrial > Deep...
CGCAGGTGGTGCACGAGCCGACGCCGGGAGGCGCGCGACCGGTGATGTACATGCTCCTTCTGGCGCGATGGAAGCGGCACACCGCAACGCCTCCTGACCCCGCGTTCTTTAAAGATGCTCACTCAAATGGCAACCAGTATATTTCTGACCTATGCTGTGTCGAATTCCCAATTAAGCCAGATTCTCACGGTCGCCGGCCAGAATATGGCAGAAACTGAACTTCAATGTGTCCGTGACATGGCAGATGTCGCCAATACCATCTATTCACGAGGCCGAATTTACTCGTCAACCTTCGCACTCGTGTCCCGATCGGCCGCTTGCATCATCAGCACGATGTCGCCCAGGAGGTTGTGGAGCGCGTCTCGATGGCCCGAGCGCCCGGCCGGCTCCGTTTCGTCGGAGGTCATCACGACGGTCAGATCGAGCGAGGGCACGATGTAGAGCATCTGTCCGCCATAGCCCCAGGCGTAGCGCACCTCCTCCCCGCCGATGCGGCGCAGGAACCAGCCGTAGCCGTAGCCATCGCCGGTGAAGCGTGAGTTGGTGCGCTGCTCCCACGACTGCGCAATCCACTCCTGCGAGACCAAGCGCTCGCCGTCGGGCGTCTCGCCGCCGCGGCGGTAGAGTTCTCCGAAGGCGAAGAGCGAGCGCGGGCTCATGGCCATCTGGTTGCCCCCGAGATAGACGCCCTGCGGATCGCGCTCCCAGGCGGTGATCGCGAAACCGGGGACGGGTCCGAGCCAGTCGCGGGCGAGCTCCAGGGTCGAGCGGCCTGTGGTGCGGGTCAGGATCGCCGAGAGAAGATGCGTCGAGCCGGTGGAATAGAGCATCGCGCCGCCGGGCTCATCGGCGAAATCCTGCGCGAGCGCCGCGCGCACCCAGTTCCGGCTCGATACCCAGCGACCGTAATTGGCACCAGACGTCCGCCCGAGCCCGGCCTGCATCGAGAGCAGATGCCCGATCGTGACGTCTTCGATGAGCGGGTCGGGATCCGGCGGGAGGTCGCTGCGCAGAAGCGGCGCGATCGGCTGGTCGGCCCCCTCGAGCACGCCCCTGTCGATGGCGATGCCAATGAGCGCCGAGACGACGGACTTCGACGCCGACTTGATGTTCGTGCCGGCAGAAACCGTGTGCCCCCGATAGCCGCGCTCGGCGATCACCTCGCCGTCACGGGCGACGATGACCGTGCGCAGGGACGGCAGCGCCTCGGCCTCGTCGAGGCGGTCGGCAAGACGATCTGCAAGCGAGGAGCCGACAGGCATGGTTTGCCCGGGCGTGGCGGCCGTCACGACGCGCGGGGCAGCGGAAGCGTTCATGCCGGCAAGCGGCATGGCGAGGGTGAGTGCGAATGCAAGTGCGATGGTGCGGTTCATGTTTCGAGACGTAGGACGGCCTCGCGGCAAAAACATGATCAATTCGCTTCTAGAGCCACGATACGACATGCGCTCGATCAGCACCGGAACCTCGCCGGCCCGGCACGGTTTACCTCAATGAACAAAGCAGGATAGGGTGAGGCACGATGGCGATGATGCAGCGAATTCTCGGAACCATGCTCGCGAGCAAGCTCGGCGGGCGCGGCGGTGCTCTTGGGACGCTCGCGATGATGGGCGTCGGCGGAAAGGCGGGGCTCGCGGCGCTGGGCTACCTGGCCTACCGCTCCTATCGCGAAAACCGCCGCTCGGGGAAACACGTGCGCGGCGCTGTCGCCGGCACCGTCGGGGGGCTCGTCGACGAGCTGACCGGCGGCAAGGATGCCAAAGGTGGCAAGGATGCAAAGGGCGACAAGAAGGATGGATCGTGGGGCGACCGGTTGCGCGGCGTCATCGACCCGCAAAGCCGGGAACCCGAGATCGAGGATCGCCAGGCACTTCTCCTGATCCGGGCGATGATCGTCGCCGCCCATTCCGATGGGCGAATGGCGCCCGAGCAGCGCCGCCAGATCCTCTCGAAGCTCGACGAAGCCGAGGCGGACGAGGAGAGCCGGCGCCTGGTCGAGCGTGAACTCGACGCTCCCGTCTCACTCGACAGTCTCCTGCGCGAGATCGATGGTCCAGATAGCGCCCGCCAGTTCTATCTCGCCTCGCGCGTCGCCATCGACGAAGGTTCGCAGACCCACAAGGCCTATCTCACCTATCTGCAGCAGCGCCTGAAGCTGTCGGCCGAGGATGTCGCGGCAGTGGAGCGCGTCGCCTCGTGACGCGAGGGTTGGCAATGCCGTGGGGGAAGCCTAGCATCACGCGACAACCCTTCGGAGGTCAGATGATGGCGGAGATTACCAAGCAGTTCCTCGACGCCTTTGCCGATGCCTGGAACCGGCACGACGTGGATGCGATCCTTTCCGCGATGACGGAGGATTGCGTCTTCCAGCCGGGGATGGGCCCGGAAGCGTTTGGCGCGCGTTTTTCCGGACAGGCAGATACCCGCAAGGGGATCGAGGCGTTCTTCCGGAACTTCCCCGATGCAAAGTGGAACGATCCAACCCACTTCATCGCCGGCGATCGCGGTGTCACCGAATGGCTCTTCACCGCGACCGGACCCTCCGGCGCGATCGAGACCTACGGCTGCGACGTCTTCACGTTCCGGGACGGGAAGATCGCGGTGAAGGATTCCTATCGCAAGAACCGCGTCGCCTGATCAACGGGACGGGCCCGCCGCCGGCCAGGGCCAATCCCGCCAGCCGGCGATCCGCTCCATCTGGCCCGCAAGCGCCAGCAGCCCGCGCTCGTCGCCAAGCCGCCCCACCAACTGGATCCCGATCGGCAGGCCGAACGGCGTGCGATACACCGGCAGCGCGATCGCCGGCTGGCCGGTGACGTTCTGGACGTGCGGCCACGGGGTGAAGAAGAAACTCTGATCGACGATCTTCCGCACGAGCGCCCGGATTTTCAGCGGCTGCTTCAGGCCGAGCCGATCGAGAACGTTCTCCGCAAATGCATCAAGCCCCCTCGCCCCATAGCTCCCCACGGGGATCGGCGGCTGCGAGATCACCGGCATCAGCACGGCGTCGAGATGGGCGGTAGTGTCGAGCAGCGCGATCGAAGCACGCTCCAGCCGGTCCCTCGCCGCCATGATCTCACCGCCGGACGTGACGCTCCCGAAGCGCGCCATGATCCTCGTCGAGCGCTCGACGAGGGGGCGCGCATCGCGACCGAGGCGCTCGCTTTCCGCGTGAAGCCGCGCCGCCGTGTAGGCTGCCACGATCCGCCCGTAATCCTCGGTGAAGGCGCGCCCGTCGAACGGCAGGCCGATCTCCTCGACCGCGTGACCCGCCTCGCGGACGATCGCGCACGCTGCATCGAGCGCCTTGTCCACCTGCGGATCGACATCGAGCCCGATGGGCGAAGACCTGTAGACTCCAAGGCGCAGCTTTTCAGGCTCGCGCGCGGCAGCGGCAGCAAAGCTCCCCGTTCCCACGTCCCGCGCAGCGCAGGGCGAAAGCCGGGACGGGCCCGCGGTGAGGTCGAGAAGCGAGGCCGTATCCCGCACCGATTTCGTGAGCACATGGTCGCAGACGAAGCCGCCCCAGATCTCGAGGAATTCCGGCGTCGAGGGAACCCGCCCGCGGCTCGGCTTCAGTCCGACGAGCCCGCAGCAGGCAGCGGGGATGCGCGTCGAGCCGCCGCCGTCGGAGGCATGCGCCATGGGCACGATGCCCGCAGCGACAGCCGCCGCCGATCCCCCCGACGAGCCGCCCGTCGTCCGCTCGAGGTCGAACGGGTTGCGGGTGATGCCGCGCGCGAGGCTCTCCGTCACCTGCTTCACCCCGAATTCGGGGCTCGTCGTCCGCGCGAGGATGATCAGGCCGGCATCCCTGTAGCGCCGCGTCAGATCGCTGTCGAAATCGGCGGGCGGGGGTGGAATGCGGCTGCCGCGGCTCTCGCGGAGGCCCTTTACAGCCAGCAGCAGGTCCTTCACGAGGAAGGGCACGCCGGCGAAGGGAGCATCGGTTGCGCTGCGCCGCGCCTCCGCATCCGCCGCATCCGCGCGTGCCGCCTCGAACCTTTCCGCGACGAGGAAGTTCAGCGCCGGATCGAGCCTCAGGGCCCGCGCGATGGCCGCATCGACGACCTCGCGCGCCCCGACCTCTCCGCTGCGGATCACTCCTGCGAGCCCGATCGCATCCTCGCGCACGAGCAATTCCTCGACGTCCATCCGGATCTCCCTGACATCCCCGGTCCGCGAGCGACCCCGCCCGATATTTCGATCAGACATGAGAATCGGGCGAAAAGCCAATGCCGGAGGGCTCTGCCTTGGTGGCGTTGCAGGAATTTGGCCGTAACCGATCGGACGCGCCTGAAAAGATCAGCACAGGAGTCGGCAACGGAACGCCCGAACCTCGAAAACGTTGATCGACGATCACGACCCTGAGCGAGTATCCAGGTCAGTAAAAGTTACCAGCAAGAGGCAAATCAGCAGCATGCCCCAGAGGTCTGGCTGGAAAAGCCGCTGACCGTCTCTGCGATAGATCTATTTTGCAGTATCCGTGCGAGAGGGACCCAGGTATCGAAGCCGTTTTCAGATCATGCTAGACCGACTTCGCTCTCGCGGACGCATTGCGGACGCCAAACGGAGCAAGAAATGAGATGGTCGCAATAAAATTTCACTTCGAACGCCAGATGCAGCGGGTGTGCGCCCAGATTCTCTACGCGCGCGGACGACTAATTTTCGGCGATGCCTGCCCAACCCTATTCGAGGTGCTATCCGTATCGCCGGAGAGGATCGTGGGCCAAATGAGCGCAATCCCGCACAAGGCTGTCGGGCACGGCTATTCAGTTGTTCTTGCGGGGAGTTGGGATCTAGAACTTGCGGAGACCGATTTTCAAACGGATCCGGTTTATAGATCATGCCACATGCGATGGGTGCACGGGGCAGACTGGGAGGAGACGCCGGTCTACGAGAACTATTTGAACAGGATACGACAAAATAAACCTTCACACCCCAAGGCACAAAACGAAGATAGCCTGCGCGCGCGCTACCGAGAACTTGATGCCGTCTACGATTCAGTCGTCTCGACGGGTGCGATGAGTGCAAGTGCCCAGCATCTTGTTCGCGTCAACGTAGCGCGGGATGGTCGCCTGTTCTGGGGGCCGGACGGGCGACACCGGGTCGCTGTAGCAAGGATTGCAGGACTTGATGCGATCCCGGCGAGGGCGGGCTATGTGCATCCGGACGCAATCGAGCAGTTCCAAGGGCTGCGCTTGCCAAGAACCGTGCGCTGACGCCGTTCGAGGAGTCGGGGCCGCGACATGCGCTGCGAGCATCGTCCATCACTCAGCGGCCGTGTGGAAGTGCATTGCCGCCGACCCGCATCGATTCTCCGAAGCGGGTGCGTTGCGTCGAAACGGCATCTGAGCGGCATCGCGAAAGCGACGCCGCTCACCAAGTCTCTCACGCAAACTTCCGCTCAGGCGGCTGCGACCTCGCGGAGGAAGCGCGCAATGTTGCCGCGCAGCTCCTCGGCCTGGACGCGGACGCTGTCGGAGGCCGACAGCATCTCGCCGGCCGAATGCACCGTCTCGCCAGCCTGGCGGCGCACCGAGGACGCCGACGCCGCTGCCGAGCGGGTGCCTGCCGCTGCTTCCTGGACGTTGCGCGAGATTTCGCCCGTCGTCTGGCTCTGCTGGTCGATCGCCGCCGCGATGGCCGTCGTGTGCTGGTTCAACTCCGCCATGACGTTCTTGATCAGGGCTACCGATTCCACAGCCTCGTTGGTCGAGGCCTGGATACCCGCGACCTGTTCGCCGATCTCCTGGGTGGCCTTGGCGGTCTGCGCCGCAAGCGATTTCACCTCTCCGGCGACCACCGCGAAGCCCTTGCCGGCCTCGCCCGCCCGCGCCGCCTCGATGGTGGCGTTGAGGGCGAGCAGGTTCGTCTGCGCGGCGATGGTCGAGATCAGGCCGACCACGTCCCCGATCCGCTCCGCGGCTCTTGCGAGCGAGCCGACGACCTGGTTCGTCGCTTCCGCGCGCTCCGCGACGGAGACGGCGACGCGGTTGGTGTTGCCGACCTGTCGGGCGATCTCCGGGACCGACGCAGCCATTTCCTCCGCGGCCGAGGCCAGTTGCTGCACGTTGAGCGAGACATCGTCCGACGATGCCGCCGAGGCCGAGGAGAGCGACGTCGCCTCCTCCGCCGCCCGGGCGAGGCCCTCGGCCGTCTCGCGCATGGAGGAAGTCTTCGCGGCGACCGCCTCGAGTTCGGCGGCCATGTCCCGCTCGAAGCTGCGGATCAGGCCGTCTATCTTCTCCTGCCGCTGGCGAGCCGCCGCCTCGTCGGCCTCCTGCCGGCGGCGCAGTCCCGCACGCTCCACGGCATTGTTCTTGAAGGTCGCCAGCGCCTGCCCCATCCGCCCGATCTCGTCCCTGCTTCGGATCTCGGGGAGCTCGCCCGAAAGGTCGCCCTCGGCGAGCTTCAGCGTAGCGCTCGACAAGGAACCCAGAGGACGCGCGATGCCACGATCAACGACGAGGATGGCGATCATGACAGCCGCGATGAGCCCGGCTATGCCGACGACGGACAGCATCAGCGTTCCCTGGTCGAACTGGCCGGAGACCGACAGTCCCGTCTGCTGCGCCCGCGCCTGCTGCTCGGCGACCAGCGTGCGGGCCGTTCCGGCGATGGCCTGGCTGTTGCCCAGCACCTTGGAGACGATCTCCTGCGATTGCCGGAGCGCGTCGAGTTCCGCGCCGCGCATCGCGATCATTCCGGTGCGGGGCTCCGACTGCGCCAGAAGCGCCGCGAGCGAGGCGTCGAAGGCGGTGTCCGACAGGCCCTCCACGATCCGGCGCAGCTTGTTTCCGCTCGCCGTCGCCTGGTCCTGCAGCGGGACGATCAGGTCGGCCTGTTCGGTCAGCCCGCCCTGAACCACGAGGTTGACGAATTCGTTGAGCGCCGCGACCGCCTCGAGCGACGTCCTCACAGCGCCGACCTGATCCGTCAGCAGGGTGTTGACGAGGCGTTGGTTCTCGCTCGCCGCCCCCTCCGCCGAGAGCGTCAGGTCGAAGATCCGGCTGTCCACGGCTTCGAGAAGCAGGTTGTCGATGGATTGCTGCTGGCCCAGAATACGGTTGACGAGCACGGTGACGCGTGGGGAACCGGGAGTGAAGAAGCTTCCGGACCGGTACTTGCGCGCGTCCTCTGCAAGGCCCTCGAGCGGGGCCGTGCGGTCGGCAATGCCGAGTTCGGGTTCTGCCGCCTCCAGCGCCGCGACCTTTCGGGCAACTTCGGCCGAGAAGGCCGTGACCTGATCCGATACCACGCTGGTGAAGTTTTGATCGTCGAGAAGAAGGTAGGTCGAGGCGGCCCCCGCGAGACCTGTCACGGCCATGCGCAGCTCGAGGAGAAGGCGCAGCCGCGTGACGTCGGTATTGACGATCTGATCGACGATTTCACGCGACCCGTTTGCCGCCGCTTCGCCGCTCATCATGAGCTCGAAGGACGCGTCGTCCACCCTGGGGGCGAGCAATCCGCCCATTTCTCCGTGCGCCCTGAACAGCGCGACGAGTGCGGCGCTGCGGTCGGTGGCGCTTTCGAGACGGCGGCGGGTGAGGCTGTCGAGCTCCCGCACCTCGCTGCCGAAGGCGTCGATGCGGCTGCGGAGCTCCAGGGCGGCGGGGTCTTCGGGATCGCTCTGCAACTTGCTCGCGGCGATTGCCCCCAGCGCCTTCACCGCCCCGTTCAGCTCCTCCATTGCTCCGGTCAGGGCTCGGGTGTCGTCGGCTGCGGCGACGCCGGCGACCGAGACGGAAACATTCGTGGCCTCGACTGCGAGATCCGCAGCCTGGACGAGGGCGGGAATGTCACGCGCGGTCAGCGCGCTGAATTCCGTGCGGACGTCATGGAAGACCACGAACGAAACCGCGATGGCGATGATCGTCGTCGCGATGAGCGCGCCGAACGACAGGTAGAGCTTGGCGCGCACGCCGAGCCGCAACGATGACCACGGTCGGTTCGAGCCTGAGGGGCGCAGATCTGTCGCTTGTTCCATGTTTCGCTCGCTCGTCTTTCGTCAGACCGGAAGAAAGAATGGCGGCCGCGTTTTGCGCAGCGGCCGCCCTCCGCGTTCAGCTGCCGGGCATCGCCCGCGGCGTGAAGGAACCGTCCGCCTGGATCTCGGTCATGAACACCTCGTCCATGCCCTGATTGTCGTCGGGGCCGAAGCTGAGCGTGACGCCGCCGATGTCGAAGGGCCCCTTCTCGAAGACCGTGCCGAGAAAGGCCTCGCGGGTGACGTCGGGACCCGTCTGCTGGAGTACCTGGACGGCGAGACGGCCGACCATGTATCCCTCGAGCGAGACGAAGCCCGGCTTCTCGTCCGGATCGGACGCAGCGAGAGCCGCGTGATAGTCGCTCACGAGCGGCAGGGACTTGTCCCAAGGGAAGGGCACGACCTGCGAAATCACGACGCCCTCGCCGTGGGAGCCGAGTTCCGATGCCAGAGCATCCGAGCCGACGAAGGAGATGTTGACGAAGGTCGGGTTGAAGTTGATCGAGCGCGCCAGCTTGATGAACTCTGCGACGGGCTGGTAGGCGCCTACCATCACGACTGCGTCCGGCTCCGCGCGGCGGAGTTCGAGCAGCGCCGATTTCACGGCGACGGTATTGCGCTGGTAGGTCGCTTCAGCGACGAGCTTCATGCCCCGGCGCTCGAGTGCCGCGGTGACGCCGTCGAGACCGACGCGACCGAAGGAGTCGTCCTGGTAGAGCAGCGCGATCTTCGACATCTTCTGTCCGTCGACGAGATCCTGGATCCAGGTCTCCGTCTCCGCACCGTAAGACGCACGCACGTTGACGACATTGCCGTGGCTCGCGTCGCGCAGGAAGCCGGCTCCGGTGAAGGCGCCGATGAAGGGGACGCCGGCGGCCTTCGCCAGCGGCAGCGTCGCGGACGAGGTCGGCGTGCCGACGGGGCCGATCAGGGCGAAGACGCGGTCGACCTCGATCAGCTTGCGCACCTGCTCGATCGACTTGTCCGGCTCGTAGCCGTCATCGTAGCTGGTCAGCGAGAGCATGCGGCCGTGCACGCCGCCAGCGTCGTTTGCTTCCTTGAAGGCGGCAAGCAGCCCCGCCTGCATCCCGCTCCCGAGTGCGCCTGCCGCTCCATGGAGCGCCGCCGCCTGCCCGAAGACGATGGAGTTTGCGTCAACACCATCTTCTGCAGTCGCTGACGTTGCGGCAGTCATTAGCAACAGGGCCGCAGAAACCTTGAATAAGGTATTTACCCCCATAATGAACTTCCTTCTTTAGGTTACATGCCGCATAGTCACCGCGATTAATTAACAATAGAAGAAATTCGCAAGTCCGTATGAGCATATCGCCCACGAAATGCCGCTTAAACATGCAGATAATTAATGACCGCTGAACAAGACGCTCGATTGGGCGGCAACAGAACCGGAAGATTGCCGGAATCCGCCGCCTGTCGCGGTCCAGTCGGCCCAAGACATGCGCATGAGAGGCGCATAGTGGTTGACATTCCGCCCGCGAGCCACTATCTCCGACAAATCAAACTAAAGTGTTCGGCCTGCTTCATTGCTCTTTTTTCGAGCGCCGAGACAGATTATTGACATCACTGAAGCTTGATTGCCGCGCAGAACGCGCGGAGCAATCGTCGTTTGTTCACATCCGACATTCAAAACCACAAAAAGCCGCGCGGGAAATCCGTAGCGGCATCGAGAAAATATGATGAAACACAGCATACACACCATGACCAACAAGGCGCATCCGCGCTCCGCACCGACGCATCCCCGTTCGGCACCCAAGACGAACACCCGCAAGGCCGCTCCGGACTGGAAGCCGCAACCCTGCGGCCTGTCCCGTAGCGAGCTGCGCGAGATCGTCGGCGACATCCTCGGCTGACGCCGGGACTGGAATCGGGGCCGCCGGTGAGGCGGCTCCGTTTCGGGTTTGCGGAACGAAATCGCCGTCCCTACCTCAATCGCACCGCCCGAGCATGGGAACCCGCTGAGCGCTTCGCGCCCGCAGCCCATTCGATCTCGGCAATCCGCTGCCCCCCGCCACATCCCGACGCTGATTTAAGTGAGATCGCGGGCGCGGAGTAGTCTGTGATGCATGAGGCCGAGCGGGATGAGCGAGTGAGTGAAAGCGCCCTCTTGTCCGAGCGTTAAGAAGCCGGTACGCGCAACGAGGGTGTGGGGTGGATCAGAGATGGCAGAGCTTCCGGACTATCAAGCCTTGATGCTGCCGGTCTTGAAGGCCGCAGGCGACGCAGAGACGACAGCATCTGCAGTCGTTGAGCGGGTGGCGCGCGAGCTCGGGCTGACCGAAGAGCAACTGCAGGAATTTCTCCCCAGCGGAAAACAGACCATCATCACCAACCGGGTACACTGGGCAAAGTTCTACCTCGGCAAGGCTGGGTTGATTGAACTGGTGAGCCGCGGAGTGTTCCGAGCGACGGAACGCGGCAAAGCTGTGCTCCACGAACGCCCCCCGCGAATCGACAACGCATATCTGTCGCAGTTCCAGGATTTCAACGACTTCATTGCAGCCAGCAGGCGACCGTCGAAATCGACCCGTGTCGCGACACTGGTTCCCGTGGCGGTACCCGCTGCCGCTTCCGCTCTCCCCGAGGAAACTTCTCCCGACGAGCGCATTGACAGCGCCTTGGACGAAATTGAGGCTGGCCTGCGCGACGATTTGCTCGACCGTCTGTTTAGCATCCAGCCGCAGTCCGCCCGGGCGGTGTTCTTCGAGAAGCTGGTTATCCGACTACTCGTCGCGATGGGATACGGGCGCGGGCTCGGCCAATCGGCGATGCACCTTGGTGGGCGAGGAGACGGCGGGGTCGACGGGGTCGTCCACCTCGACGCGCTGGGGATAGACCGCGTCTATATTCAGGCGAAGTGCTACGATCGCGACAGCACTATAGCGCCATCCCAGGTTCGCGAATTCGCCGGCTCTCTGGACGACAAGAAGACCAATAAGGGCGTCTTCATCACGACCGCACGCTTCTCCCGCGCGGCAGAAGAGTTCGTAGGTGGCATTCAAAAGCAAATTGTCCTGATCGATCGCGACGAACTCACCCGCCTGATGATCATGTTCGGCATCGGCGTGCGCCCGGCGCGCGTCATTGAGATCAAGAAGCTGGACGAGGACTTCTTCGAGGAATGATGATTGAGAGCGTCAGTTTGCGCGAAGGCTCTGCGACGAAGCTCGACACTGATGCCACAACACCATGCTCGGCTTGGAAACCTTGCGGAACATCACCCTTTTCGGGTGATGGTGCCCAGGAGAGGATTGGGTGAAGAAGAGGCTGAAACCCTTGCGCTATATGGCTTTTGGATAGGACGACTGACGTCCGTGTGTAGCACCCTTGTGTGTCTCCTGTCGAGCCGGTGAGGGCCGGTGATGTTGAAGGTGGCGTCCATTAACCCTCTCTGGAAGGCGGCACGTACGGCACTTGCCGCCCTTCCGGTTCCGCTGCTACGACAGCCCCTGTACCGCTTGGGAGGCTATCGTGTTCATTATTGCCCTGTTGGCATCCGCTCTGGCGTTCTTGGTCGCCATCGTCGGTCTCGGGATCATCCAAGGTTTGACCGTTTCAATGATCGGTCAGGCGGGTCTCGTCCTCCAGTACACGCAGCCGTACCGCACCATCTTGAATGTGGCGCGCCTTGTGCTGTCTCTCTTGGCTGCTTGGGCGGCGTTCGCGTGGGCAAGCGGGTGATCCATTGGAGCAACCGCGCGGGGTTTCACGGCCATGGCAGGATCAACGGGCGCTGTTCCGTCCTCGGATCATCCATGACATCTTGATCAGCCCTCGCCTCCTCGACTCGATCACGAAGCAACCTCTTCTGCTCCGAACGTGAATTGGATCGGAGATCGGGGAAGAGCTTCACCGCATGTTCAATCGCTGCAGTTCCTCGTATCAACTTCTCGGGATACCGGGCGTAGTACCACACCTGAAATGCTTGGACCTCGACGGGGCATTTTCCAACGAGGAGTAGATAGTCCCCCCACCCGACGAATAGCGCGTGGTCATTTTGCTCATCGTCGAACCGGCGCAACAACTCCTGATCCAGCAGCCGTTCGCCGCCGTCGTGAGGCTTCGAGGCATGCTTGAACGCGTTCCAATACTGGCGCTGCAGCTTCCGCAGGGTGCGCATATCGAGTTCAGGAACGGTCTCCAATGCGTGTTGGGCGAAGCGGACCGTGCCTGCCTGTTCGGCGTAGAAGTCGATCACTTCCACCGCGCCGGAGGCGAGGCAGTGGACCGATATCGGGTCCAAGTCTTGGAGGAACAGCGCCAGCGCGGTGCCAAGTTGTCGTCGTGCTGCTTCGATCTTCTCTTGCATCTATGGCTCCTCGCGGCTTGCTGCCGTGCTGGTTCGGCGATAGCAAAGGGGGCTACGCGCGCCGGATGATGTGCCATAGCCGGTTACATTTTTTCGGGAAAATCTGTGAGCCCAATCGAGTAAAGGTGTACGCGCGTTTCCCCCGGTGGGGTGGGCAAGATGCGTGCGACTGCTCCTCGGGTGGGGAAGCCATTACTGGACCGGCGTCACATCTTCGGGAAGCCGCTCGGCCCCGCACGCCTCACACCGGGCAACGTATAGGCCGGTCTCGCCGAGATCTGGTCTCCAGTCTACGTGGATGCGGAAGGAGCGGCATCGCCCACAGCGGGCGGGTGAGCCCGCCTTCGTCAGAAGCGCCGCTCGCGTCAGGTTCGAAACCACGTGTTCGGTTGCTCCCCACGCGAGTTGAGCATCTTCGCGCGTCGCCTTCGAAGAGTGCGTGAGCCAGTTCACCAGCCGCCACGCCTTCTCGCCCGTTGTCTTGAGGTATCCCCGCACGTACTCCCTCGCGGGTCCGGGCGCTACGGCGTTGCATATCAGATCGTTCCAGGCGAGGAAGTCACCCGCCTTTGGTAGTGGGGTGGAGGCGGCGACGTCAACGGTGTCTCCAAGTTCACGAACGAAC
>Ga0208490_100961_pt1 | contig 12935 bp, 10 predicted proteins | sample SubbioAug_CSWold_FD_184818 | JGI IMG/M metagenome (GOLD analysis project Ga0208490, IMG submission 184818) | Serpentinite rock and fluid subsurface biosphere microbial communities from McLaughlin Reserve, California, USA - CR11Aug_CSWold (SPAdes) | ecosystem: Environmental > Terrestrial > Deep...
CGCCGTAGCGCTCGACGAAGACCCGGGCGATGCGGGTGATCTCCTCGAAGGTGAGGATCTCCTCCCGGGGCAGCCACTGCATCCCCTCCTCGGGCATGCAGTAGGTGCAGCGGAAGTTGCAGCGGTCGGTGACCGAGATGCGCAGGTCCCGGTGGACGCGCCCGAAGCCGTCGACGAGCTGCTCGGGCGGGGCGGGACGGGTCATCAGGCTCCCCACGGTACCGGCGGGCCGTCCGGGCTGCGCCGGCGGGTCAGATCCGGGGAACGTGACCGGTGACGTCGTCCTCGAAGGTCCAGCGCGGGTCGGCCATGGTGAGGCGGTGCCGCGGGCCGGGGGCGTCGAGGTCGCCGCTGTCGTAGGCGGCGTCGCCCTGCCAGATGGCGGCCAGGCCCGAGCCGTCGGGCAGGCCGACGATCTTGGTGTGGTAGCGGAACGCCTCACGCCCGCGCGCGGCGGCGAGGGCGGACTCCACGTCGGTGTGGGCCGCCAGGTCGTGGAGCGTGACCACCGTGGGCGGCACGAGCTGGATCTCGCCCGCGTCGCGCCGGGCCAGCATCGTGGTCGGGCGGACCCACTGGTCCTCGTGGATCTCGCCCATGTCGATGGTGACGACCCCGTCCTCCCCCACCGGGGCCCGGCACACGAAGAACCAGGTGGCGAAGCGCTTGGTGGAGTTCATCGCCATCGCCTCGGGCGGCGTCCAGTGGGAGAACAGCACCATCCGGTCGGGCTGGACCAGCAGGTCGGCCTCCTCGAGCGCCTCGCGGGCGGCCGCCACGCGGGCGGCCTCGAGCTCCTGCCCGGGCGGTGCGGGGCCGGCCGGGCCGTCGGGGTCGTCGGCATCGGGCCAGTCCTCGGGGTCGATCCGGCCGCCCGGGAACACCCACATGCCGCCGAAGGCGAGCTTGGAGTTCTTGCGCAGCATCAGCACCTCGAGGGCGGTGCTGCCGTCGGGCTGGCGGGCGTCGCGCAGGGGGATGACCGTCGCTGCCGGGATGAGGTCGCCCTCGGTGGGCAGGAAGGTCATGGGGCGACGATCAGCTGCTGGCCTCGGCCAGCGCCCTCCCGGTGAGCACGCGCGCCAGGTGGCGACGGAACTCGACCGACGCGTTGAGGTCGGCGGCGGGCTCGGTGCCCTCGTCGGCCACGGCCGCCGCGTCCTCGACCGATGCACCCGACGCGATCGCTGCCTCGGCGGCGGCGGCGTGCACCGGCCGGCTGTCCATGTTGACCAGGCCGATCCCGACCTGGTCGTCGCTGCGGCGCACGCAGGCGACGCCGACGATCGCCCAGTCCTGGGCGCGGCGGTTGAACTTCTGGAACGACCACCCCGCACCGGTGGCCTTCGGGACCCGGATCTCGGTGAGCAGCTCGCCCTCGCCCACCGCGGTCTCGAGGAAGCCCTGGAAGAAGTCGTCGGCGGCGACCTCGCGGGTGCCGTCGGTGCCCTGGACGACCAGCGTGGCGCCGAGGGCGAGCAGCACGGCGGGCAGGTCCGACGCCGGGTCGCCGTGGGCCAGCGACCCGCCGATGGTGCCGCGGTGGCGGACCTGGGGGTCGCCGACGTGGGAGGTGGCGTGGGCGAGGATCGGCACGTCCCGCCGGAGCACGTCGCTGATCTCGACCTCGCGGTGACGGGTGAGGGCCCCGATGGCCACGTGGTCGCCCTCGTCGCGGATGTACTTGAGGTCGTCGACCCGGCCGACGTCGACCAGCACCGACGGGGTGGCCAGGCGCAGCTTCATGAGCGGGACGAGCGAGTGGCCACCGGCGAGGACCTTGGCCTCGTCGCCGTGCTCGGCCAGCAGCGAGATGGCCTCGTCGGCCGAGCCGGCCCGGACGTAGTCGAACGCGGCGGGGATCACTGCTGCACCGCCACCTTCGTGCCGCCGCCACCGGCCTTCGCCGCGGCGAGCACGGCCTGGACGATGTTGTGGTAGCCGGTGCAGCGGCACAGGTTGCCCTCGAGGCCCTCGCGGACCTGGGCCTCGGTGGGGTCGGGGATCTCGTCGAGCAGCGACGTGGCCGCCATCACCATGCCGGGCGTGCAGAACCCGCACTGCAGCCCGTGCTGCTCGCGGAACGCCTGCTGCATCGGGTGCAGCTGCTCCTCGGACGGGGCGAGGCCCTCGATGGTGGTGAGCGTGCACCCGTCGGCCTGGACGGCGAGCACGGTGCAGGACTTCACGGCCTCGCCGTCGAGGTGGACGGTGCAGGCGCCGCAGGAGGAGGTGTCGCAGCCCACGTTCGTGCCGGTGAGGCCGAGGGCCTCCCGGATGTGGTGGACGAGCAGCGTGCGGGGCTCGACGTCGTGTCGTGCCTCGTTCCCGTTGACGGTGATCGAGATCTGCATCCCGAGACCCCCCTTTCGTGACTGGACCCGGCGCCCGCGGTGGCGACCTCGGGAATTCCTAGCGCATCGACCATGGCCGCCGTGGCCGAGGTGTTGGCACTACATTGACAACAGCTGCGCGGCTCCGGTGGCGTGCAGGTGGACAGCGAGAGGTTCGGGATGGGTTGGTTCCGAGGCACGCGACAGGACGGGCAGGAGCCCGCACTGTCCTTCGAGGAGCGCCTGGCGCTGGTCCGCCCGGGGGTCCCGGGGCGTTGCCCCGAGTGCGAGGGGCTGGGCTACATCGACAGCATCGACATCGGGCACCGCTACCAGATCCAGCACTGCAAGGACTGCCTGCACCGCTGGGAGTACCTCTTCGACGGCGACGGCGTCGTGGTCGGCCTCACCGAGCTGGACCCCTCCGGCAAGCCGGTGGCGCGGTCCCGGGTCCGTCCGCTGCGGGCCGCGCCCGCCGCCACGACGCCCGACCCCGACCCCGACCCCGACCCCGAGACGGCGCCGGCGGACGACGAGGTGGAGGTCGTGGTCGACCTGCGCGACTCCGAGGCGGCCGAGCCCGAGGTGGCCGATGCCACCGGTGCCGAGCACCTGAGCCCGGCGGAGTGGCTCCGCCGGTCCGCGCACCGCAGCTGAGGCGACGTCAGCCCCGGGCCGCGCCGATCGCCGCCCACACCCGCTCGGGCGTGCAGGGCATGTCGACGTGGCGCACGCCGAGCGGGGCGAGGGCGTCGCACACGGCGGACTGCACCGCCGGCGTGGAGCCGATCGTGCCCGACTCGCCGATGCCCTTGGCCCCGAGGGGGTTGAGCGGCGTGGCCGTCTCCATGCTCACGAGCTCGAAGCTGGGCAGCTCGGCGGCCGAGATCATCGTGTAGTCGGCCAGGTTGGCGGTCTGGGGGTTGCCGTCGTCGTCGTAGCGCACCCACTCGTAGAGCGCCTGGGCCACGCCCTGGGCGATGCCGCCGTGGCGCTGGCCCTCGACCAGCATCGGGTTGAGTATGGTGCCCGCGTCGTCGCAGGTGACCATGCGCTGCAGCCGGACCATGCCCGTCTCGGTGTCGACCTCGACCACCGCGACGTGGGACCCGAAGGGGAACGTGGGGCTGTCGGCCTTGAAGTCGGTCTCTGCGGCGAGGCCGCCCTCGCCGGCGGCCGTGGCGACCTCGGCCCAGGACCGTGACACCGCCGGCGTGCCCTGCACGTGGAAGGCGCCCGCGGCGCGGTCGAGCTCGACGTCGGCCGGATCGGCCTCGAGCAGGTCGGCGGCGATCTCCCGGGCCCGGTCGAGCACCTGGCCCGAGGCCTGGAAGATGGCCGACCCGCCGAGCTGCAGGGACCGCGACCCGAAGGTGCCCACGCCCCGGGCCACCTCGTCGGTGTCGCCGTGCTTCACCGTCACCTGCTCGAGCGGGATGCCGAGGGTGTCGGTGACGAGCATGGCGAAGCTGGTGTCGTGGCCCTGGCCGTGCGCGCTGGAGCCGGTGTAGGCGGTGGCCGAACCGTCGGGGTGGACCACCACCCGGCCGAACTCCTCCCCCGCCTGCGGGCCGGCGGTGACCTCGACGTAGACCGACACGCCGATGCCGAGCTGCACCGGGTCGCCGGCGTCGCGGCGCCGGGCCTGCTCGGCCCGGAGCTCCTCGTAGCCGGCGGCCTCGAGCGCCAGGTCGAGGCTCCGCTCGTAGTCGCCCACGTCGTAGACGGCGTCGGTGGCGGTGGTGTGGGGGAAGTCGTCGGCGGCGATGAGGTTCCGGCGGCGGACCTCGGCCGGATCCATGCCGATCTCGGCGGCGAAGAGGTCCATCGCCCGCTCGATGGCGGCGGTGGCCTCGGGGCGGCCGGCGCCGCGGTAGGCGACGATGGGCGTCGTGTTGGTGAGCACCGACCGGGCGTTGAACTGCACCACCGGGATGTCGTACACGCCGCTGGCCATGACCCGGGTGAGGAACGGCAGGAAGGCACCGAGCGCGGCGTAGGCGCCGGCGTCCTGGGTGAGGTCGAGGCGGTAGGCGGTGACCTTGCCGTCCCGGGTGCCGCCGATCTTGACCTGCTGCCACTGCCCCCGGCCGTGGCCCATCCCCACCATGTTCTCCGAGCGGGTCTCGGTCCAGCGGACCGGGCGGCCGACCTGCTGGGCCAGCCAGCCGAGCAGGACCTCCTCGGGGTAGGCGCCGATCTTGGGGCCGAAGCCGCCGCCGACGTCGGGCGCGACCACGCGCACCGCGGACTCGTCGAGCCCGTAGACCGCCTGGAGGGTGCCCTTCACGCCGTGGGGCGCCTGGGTCGAGCCGAAGTGGACCAGGCGCTCGCCGTCCCAGGTGGCGGCGGCCGAGCGGACCTCCAGCGGGCAGCCCGCCACCCGCTGGTTCAGGAGCTCGTGCTCGACGACGACGTCGCAGCCCTCGAAGGCGGCGTCGTCGCTGCCGAAGAGCAGCTCGATCGCCGCGTTGGTGCCGGACTCCTCGAACAGCAGCGTGTCGCCCGCCAGCGCGTCCTCGGGGGTGAGGACCGCCGGGAGGAAGTCGATCTCGGCCCAGACCAGCTCGGCGGCATCGGCGGCCGCCGTGGGCGTCTCGGCGACGATGGCGGCGATGGCCTCACCGACGAAGCGGACCTTGCCCTTGGCCAGCACCGGCTGGGCGTGCTGGGGGTTGAGCAGCGGCACGGCGAGGGGCATGTCCGGCAGGTCGCCGAGGTCGTCGCCGGTGAACACGGCCACCACGCCCGGGGCCGTGCGGGCCTCCTCGACGTCGATGGACGTGATGGTGCCGTGCGCCGCCATCGAGCGGACGTAGGCCACGTGGAGCGCGCCGTCCAGCAGGGGGTCGCGCAGGTCGGCGACGTAGCTGCCGCCCGCGGTGAGGAACTTCGGATCCTCGCTGCGCAGGACCCGGTTGCCAAGGATGCTCATCGGTACCCCCTACCTGCCCCGGTGCGGGGCAGTGCCGTCGACGTGCGGGGAACCTAGTCGCGGCCGCTGTCGCCGGCGGGCGGGTCCGATGCCCCCGGTGCCGTCGGCTCGAGCAGGTCGCCGAAGGGCCACAGCGCCGGCAGCTCGACCGGCTTCTCCGGCGCGGCGAGCACGGCGTAGGCCTCCTCGCCGGGTCGCACGAGGCCGTACTGGGAGCGGGCGATCTGCTCGATCTGGTCGTCGGAGTCCAGCTCGGTGACGCGCTGCTCGAGCGCGGCCCGCTCGGCTTCGAGCTCCGCCAGCTCGACGCTGGTCTCGGCGAGCGCGGCGCGCTGGTCGAGCCAGGTGCGGGTCGGGAAGACGTAGACGGCGAGCGCGGCGATCGTGGCGACCGCGGCGGTGGCGAGCAGCAGCGGCCGGACCCACCGTCCGATGCCGGAGGGGAGGTGCGGTCGCCGCGCACCGGCGCGGGGAGCTCGGGCGGCGGCGGTCACCGCGGTCGCACGCCGGGCGGCAGTGCGTCCCAGCCCCGGTAGCGCGCCGTGTCGTCCAGCAGGGACTCGATGCGCAGGAGCTGGTTGTACTTGGCGACGCGGTCGGAGCGGGCCGGGGCGCCGGTCTTGATCTGGCCGCAGTTCGTGGCGACGGCGAGGTCGGCGATGGTGGTGTCCTCGGTCTCGCCGGAGCGGTGCGACATCACCGCGGTGTAGCCGTTGCGGATGGCGAGCCCGACGGTGTCGAGGGTCTCGGTGAGCGAGCCGATCTGGTTGACCTTGACGAGGATCGAGTTGGCCACGCCGGACTCGATGCCCCGGGCGAGCCGGGTGGAGTTGGTGACGAACAGGTCGTCGCCGACCAGCTGGCACCGGTCGCCGATCGAGGCGGTGAGTGCCGCCCAGCCGTCCCAGTCCTCCTCGTCGAGGCCGTCCTCGATGGAGACGATGGGGTACTTGTCGACCCAGCTCGAGAGGTACTCGGCCAGCCCCTCGCCGGACAGCGTCCGCCCCTCGCCCTCGAGGTGGTACTCGCCGTCGCGGAAGATCTCGGAGTTGGCCGGGTCGAGGGCGATGGCGATGTCCTGGCCGGGCGTGCGACCGGCCTTCTCGATGGCCTCGACCAGCAGCTGGACGGCCTCCTCGTTGGAGCCGAGGTCGGGGGCGAAGCCACCTTCGTCGCCGACGGCGGTGCTGAGCCCGCGGTCGTGGAGGATCCCCTTGAGGGCGTGGTAGGTCTCCACGCCCCAGCGCAGCGCCTCGGAGAAGCTGGCCGCGCCGAGCGGCATCACCATGAACTCCTGGAAGTCCACGTTGTTGTCGGCGTGGGCACCGCCGTTGAGCACGTTCATCATCGGCGCGGGCAGGACGTGGGCGTTGGCGCCGCCCACGTAGCGGAACAGCGGCAGGCCGCGCTCCTCGGCAGCGGCGCGGGCGACGGCGAGGGACACGCCGAGGATGGCGTTGGCACCGAGGCGGGCCTTGTTCTCGGTGCCGTCGAGGTCGAGCATGGCCTGGTCGACCCCGCGCTGGTCGGCGGCCTCCAACCCGAGGATGGCGTCGGCAATCTCGTCGTCGACGTGGCCGACGGCGTCGAGGACCCCCTTGCCCCCGAAGCGGTCACCGCCGTCGCGCAGCTCGACGGCTTCGAACTGCCCGGTCGAGGCGCCGGAGGGGACGATGGCCCGCCCGGTCGCACCGGACGCCAGCTCGACCTCGACCTCGACGGTCGGGTTGCCACGGGAGTCGAGGACCTCGCGGCCCTCGACGTGTTCGATGCTCGTCATGTGCTCTCTCGCCGCTCGGTGCGCGTGTTGGACCTGTTGCTGGTGTGGGGAACGTTACCGCTGGGGCAATGCGCTCGAAAGGACCACGACCGGATCGCGTGCCAGACCCCGGACGTAGGATCCCCGCCGGTGACCACGGCCGACTCCCTGCTGGACGAGCTGGACGCCGTCGTCGGGTCGTTCGCACTGCACCTGCGCACCCGGGACGTCGCCCGCGGCGTCGACGTCCTGCGCCAGGTCGCCGACGCGGTCCGGCGCACCGTGCGCGACGGGGTCGTCCCGCCCCGGACCTCACCCGTCGCTCCCCTGCCCGACGGGCCCATCGTGCGCCTGGACGACCTGCCCGCCGACCCGCTCACCCGCCGGCGGGTGGCCGACATCGTCGACGACCTCGTCGTCGAGGCCGGCTTCGAGCGCGGCGCGGCGGTGCTGTGCGAGGTCGACGGCCTCGCCGACCTCGACGAGTGCCCCCGGGCCGCGGTGCTGCGCCTCTTCCCCGGGCCCCGGGGGTCCGCCGGGCACCTGCCGGCCAGCTGGATCGACCTCGCCGGCGAGTGGGTGTTCGGCGACCAGGACCCCGAGACCGTGGTCCGGCTCCGCGTGCTCGGCGTGGAGGCCGAGGTGATGGCCAAGGAGGCCGCCGGCATCCTGCACGGCTGCGCCCGGGCCCGGGCGTGGTGCGACGTGGTCACCGGCGACGTCAGCTCGCGCGTGCGCACCGCCTCCATCAGCTTCGGCATCGCGCCGCACGTCGCGGTGGCCGCCGGGGGTCCGCGCTGCGACGACGCCGGGCTGCTCGCCCGCTTCGACCTGCTCGCCGAGGTGGCCCGCGACCACGCGTCGCCACCGTCCCGAGGCGGGGGCGAGGACCGCGTCGCGTACGCGTGCCTCGACTTCGAGGACACCTTCGGCGACCTCGGCACCGGGCTGTCCTCCGCGCCGTGGGCGGACGAGGCCGGCGCGTCGCCGAACCGCGTGGCCGGTCGCCTGGTGGACCGGCGCGTGCCCGAGGTCTTCCCGTTCCAGGTCCTCGGCCCCGGCCACGTCGCCGCCCTCGGCGACGAGGGGCGCGCCCTGCAACCGATCGGCGACGACCGGTGGGAGCTCACCCTCGGCGACCCGGCGGACTGGCTGCCGGCCACCGGGCTCGCCGATGAGCTGCGCCGGGAAGCCTGGCGCCTGCTCGCGCCGCTGCTGGTGCGCGCCGGCGACCTGGACGACGAGCTGGCGAGCGCCGGCCTCGAGCCCGAGCCGTCACCGGCCGTCGACGGCGACGCCGACGGGTCGGTGGCCACGGGACTGCCCGACCTGTCCACCATCGTCATCGAGCCCCACTCCCACCCGCGGCGGGGCAGCCGCCTGTCGGTGCTCGAGCTCGCCGCCTGGCTGGCGGGCGAACCGCACTCGGACGACCCGGCCAACGTCTCCCCGGTGCTGCGGGTCTACGCACGCGAGCTGGCGGCGGGCATCGACGACCCGCTGCGCCAGACGCTGCGGGCGCAGGCCTCGCGCCTCGCCGGCACCGGCGCCTTCGACGACGCGACCGAGCGGCGACGCTCGTGGCTGCTCGCCGACCGTCTGCTGCGCCGACACGCGGCGACCTGGCTGGCCGCGGCGGGGATCAGCGAATCCGCCGAGCGGCTCCGCACCCTGGAGTCGATCGCCACCGACACCCAGCTGGTCCGCGGCGTGCACCTGCTCGGCAACGCCATCAACACGGCCAGCCGCCGCCTGGAGACGACGCGGGCCATCGCCGGCGCCCGCGCCGACCGGGTGGACGCCCTCGCCTGGGAGGTCTGGGAGGACGTCAGCCAGCGCACCGGCGGCGCGGCCACGGCCGAGGCCGTGGTCCACGGCGTGCCCGGCCCCCTCACCTTCGCCACCGACCAGCGGGTGATGGAGCTCTCGCGCGACGCGGACCACCGCACCGAGCTCGAGGCCTCCACCCGGGGCCTGGGCGACGAGGTGTGGTCGACCGCCCTCGCGGAGGTCGCGGCCACCGCGTGGCGCACGGGCTGGGAGGCGGCCGAGGCGTTCGTGCACCACGAGTCGACCTTCTCGATGCGGACCACGCTGCGCCGCACGCTGCAGGGGATCCTCGGCGACGAGGACGACATCGCCCTCGACATGCTCATCGACGACGTCGACGCCACCGCCCGCGACACCATCGCCCGGCTGCTGCTCGTCGGCGACGACCGCAGCGACTACTGGGACAAGGCGATGGCCGCCTGCGCGGGCGTCGACGGCGGGCCGGACTGGCTGCGGGCGGTCGAGGAGACCCGAGCGGTGCTGGGGCCGGCGCTGTGCGACGAGGCGATCCAGACGGCACGGGAGCAGGTCGGCGGGTGGGCCGCGCGCGCCCCCGAGCTGGTGTCGCGCGCGGTCGTCGCGTCGGTGACGCGGGAGGCGTGCAGCGTGGCCGGCCGCGGGCTGATCGCCCGGGTCGCTGCCGAGGCCCTGGCCCGGGGCGCCGGCGAGGCCGACGCCGAAGCGGCCGCCCTGGCTGCGGTGGCCCCGCTGGCGGCGTCCCTCGCCGAGGACGCGGTGGCCGTGCTGGCCGAGCTCGTCGACCTCGACGGGTAGGCGACCTCAGGTCTCGGTGACCGGGCCGGTCTCGTGGCGCACCGCCGCGTCCCGCAGCCGGTCGGTGGCGGCACGCAGGGCGGCCTCGGCGTCGATCCCCCGCGCTCGAGCGTGCGCCACCAGCGCCAGCAGCGCCGAGCCGAGCTCGCCGTCCGGGTCGATCGCCACCGGGTCGGCCGGTCGGGGCACCGCGGCCCCGACCCGCTCGGCCTTCGACAGCACCTTGTGGGCGTACAGGAGGGCCGGCAGGGCCTTGGGGATGCCCTCCATCACCGAGCCGCGACCCTTCTCCTCCCGCTTGATCTCCTCCCACGTCCGGGTGATCGACCCGGGGTCGTCGGCGGCGTCGCCGAACACGTGGGGATGGCGCCGGTGGAGCTTGTCGTGGATGCCCCGCGCCACGTCCGCCAGGGTGAAGGCGCCGGACTCGGCGGCGATGGTGGCGTGGAACACCACCTGGAAGAGCAGGTCGCCCAGCTCCTCCTCGAGGTCCTCGACGCCCGCACCGGTGTCGGGGTCGTAGGCCTCGATGGCCTCCACGACCTCGTAGGTCTCCTCCACCACGTAGCGGGTGAGGCTGGCGTGGGTCTGCTCGCGGTCCCACGGGCAGCGCTGTCGCAGGGTCCGCACCAGCTCGGCGAAGCGGACCAGCTCCGAGGCGACCGGCGTGACCACCGCCGGCACGAACACCGACGTGAGGTGGTCGGCCTCCACGGCGCGGTCGAGGTCGGCCCAGGCCACCTCCACGATGTGCTGGTCGGGCAGGCCGAGGCGCTGCAGCACGATGGCCGATTCGGGCTCGTCGTCGTCGTCGAAGGCCAGCTTCAGCTCCGACAGCACGTGGTTGGCGTGGCAGTGGGCGACCAGCAGCGGGCCGGTGGCGCCCGCGGCGTCGATGGCGAAGCGGTGGCCGTCGACGAGGCGGACGCCGGCCTCGACCGGATCCACGCCGAGGTGCGCCCAGGCCAGGTCGAGGAAGGACATGCCGGGCACGAGGTCGACCTGCACCCGCTCGTCGGCGAGCAGGGCCGTGACGGCGCGCTCCAGCACGTGCGGCGACCCGGGGACGGCGTAGGCGACCTCGCCGTGCCGGGTGGCGGCGGCGACCAGGTCCTCCACGATGGCGGCGTAGACGTCGTCGAAGGTGGTGGCGCGCTCGTAGTGGTGGTCGAAGGACGGGTCGGCCGACCACGGATCCGCGGCCGGATGCCGGTGCGTGCGCAGGAACCGGACCGGTGCGGCCGCCAGCCGGGCCGTGGCGCCGACGGTGGTGAGGTCGGCACCGGCCGGACCGAGCCCGACGACCGTCACCCGGGGACGGGCGGGGCCGTCCACGGCTCAGGCCTCGGCGAGCGGAGCGGGGCGGGGACCCACCGGTCCGACGACCTGGACGATGCCGCCCTGGAGCTCCTCGGCGGTGCCGAACTTGGGGTTGATCGACACCGCCGGCGCCTCGACGCCGAGCTGCAACGGGATCTGGAGCCGCTCCTGGAAGGCCAGGTCCGCGGCGAGCCGGCGCCGGAAGCCCTCGGGGTACGCCCCGAAGACCTGCTCACCTTCGGGGCTCGTGAACTGCTGGTCGAGCTGCTCGAGGATCGAGTCGATCTCCTGGTCCTGGGGGTCGGCCAGCGCCTCGCCGTCGACGCCCGCCTCGGCCAGGTCGACGTCGCCGGACTCGGCGAGGTCGCGGGCCTCGGCCAGCATCGTGCGGGCCTGCTCGGACACGACCCGGTGGGAGAGCACGAAGGAGACCAGCGCCGACGCGCGGCGGCCCTCGCTGCCGATCTCGGGGACGCCGATGGCCTGCAGCATGGCCGGGTTCGACGCCCACTGCTCGACCTCGTCGGCCAGGTCGCCGCTCGACACGGTGGTGTCGCCCACCGTGGCCGCCGGCGTGCCGCCGATGGTGGGGCCGCCCAGCCGGCCGTCGCCGCCGCAGGCGCCGGCGAGCAGGCTCAGCGCGAGCAGCACCAGGGCGGGCAGGGGGCGGAGGCGGCGGGGGGTGCGCACGGTCGCCGATGCTAGGAGCCGCGCCGGTGCGGCGGTGAACCGCTACTCGGGGGGGAGGAGGTGGCGCAGGAAGGTGACCAGGTCGGCGGTGGGGTCCGAGCCCTTGGCCATCGGCACCTCGAGCAGCCCCGAGTCGGGCTTGTGCACGGCCTTGGGGGCGATGCGCTTCAGCCGGGTCTGCTGGCTGGCCTTCAGCGGCACCGGGCTGAGGCGGGCCTTGTAGGCGGGGCCCATGAACCCGTCGCCGGTGACCACGGTGACCTCGGTGACGCCCACGCGGTGGCACTCGGCCCGCAGGCGCGCGACCGACAGCAGCGCCTTGGCCGGGTCGGGGATCGGGCCGTAGCGGTCCTCCCACTCCCGGGCGATGTCGTCCACCTCGGCGTCGGAGGTGACCGCCGCGAGGCGCCGGTAGGCCTCGAGCCGGAGCTCCTCGCGCTCGACGTAGTCGGGCGGCAGGTGGGCGGGCTCGAGCGTCTCGATCTTGACCTCGGCCGGCTCGCGCACCGGCTCGCCCTTCAGCTCGGCGACGGCCTCGGTGACCATCTGGCAGTAGAGGTCGTAGCCGACGGCGGCGATGTGGCCGGACTGGCCCGTGCCGAGCAGGTTGCCCGCCCCGCGGATCTCGAGGTCGCGCATGGCGATCTTGAAGCCCGACCCGAGCTCGGTGGACTCGCCGATGGTGCGGAGCCGCTCGTAGGCCTCCTCGGACAGCACCATGTCCTGGGGGTGGAAGAGGTAGGCGTAGGCCCTGCTCCCGGAGCGGCCCACGCGCCCGCGGATCTGGTGCAGCTGGCCCAGGCCGAGCAGGTCGGCGCGCTCGACCACGAGGGTGTTCACCGTCGGCATGTCGATGCCGGACTCGATGATGGTGGTGCAGACGAGGACGTCGAAGCGGCCCTCCCAGAAGTCGATGACCACCTGCTCGAGGGTGCCCTCGTCCATCTGCCCGTGGGCCACCGCGATGCGGGCCTCGGGCACGATCTCTCGCAGCTCCTCGGCCTTCTGGTCGATGTCGCGCACGCGGTTGTGCACGTAGAACACCTGGCCCTCTCGCAGCAATTCGCGGCGGATGGCCTCGGCCACGGCCCGCTCGTCGAACTCGCCGACGTAGGTCAGGATCGGCTGGCGGTCGGCGGGGGGCGTCTCCAACAGGCTCATGTCGCGGATGCCGGTGAGGCTCATCTCGAGCGTGCGGGGGATGGGCGTGGCGGTGAGGGTGAGCACGTCGACGTCGTGCTTGAACTCCTTGATCCGCTCCTTGTGCTTCACGCCGAAGCGCTGCTCCTCGTCC
>Ga0208490_100962_pt1 | contig 12914 bp, 10 predicted proteins | sample SubbioAug_CSWold_FD_184818 | JGI IMG/M metagenome (GOLD analysis project Ga0208490, IMG submission 184818) | Serpentinite rock and fluid subsurface biosphere microbial communities from McLaughlin Reserve, California, USA - CR11Aug_CSWold (SPAdes) | ecosystem: Environmental > Terrestrial > Deep...
GACCGTGTCCGGTCGATCCGCGCGCTCGGAACGATCAGCGGGCGACGAAGTACTTGGCGCGGGGGTGGTGGCAGATGAGCGCCGACGTGGACTGCTCGGGCTGGAACTGGAAGCCGGTGTCCTCGCTGACGTCGATGCCGATGCGCTCGGCCTCGAGGAGCGTGGCGACGGTCTCGTTGTCCTCGAGGTCCGGGCACGCGGGGTAGCCCCACGAGTAGCGGCCGCCGCGGTACTGCTGGCGGAACAGGCCGTGCAGGTCGGGGCCGTCCTGGTCGGCGATGCCGAGCTCCTCGCGGATGCGGCGGTGCCAGAGCTCGGCCAGGGCCTCGGCCATCTCGACGCCGACGCCGTGGACGAGCATGTACTCCTGGTACTTGTCGTCGGCGAAGAGCTTCGCCGTGCGCTCCGACACGGTGTGGCCCATCGTCACGATGTGGAAGGCGGCGACGTCGACGCCCTGGCCGATCGGGCGGAAGAAGTCGGCGATGCACAGGTACGGCGCCTCGCGCTGGCGGGGGAACGGGAACCGGACGCGCTCCTCGGTGGCGGACTCGTCGGTCCAGATGACGAGGTCGTCGCCGTCCTTGTTGGCCGGGAAGTACCCGTAGACCACGGCCGGCTGCAGGAGTCCGGCCGCCTTGGCCTCGGCCAGCTGCGCGCGCAGCTGTGGGCGGATCCGTTCCTTGAACTCGGTGTCGGTCTCCTTGGTGCCGTCGGCCTTGGCCTCGGGACGGAACTGCCACTGGTTGCGGAACAGCGCCGTCTCGTTGATGTAGGCGGCGATGTCGTCGATCGCGATGCCCTTCACCACGCGACTGCCCCAGAACGGCGGGGTCGGGGTGTCGACGTCGGTGACCTCGGGGGACCGGTCGGGCAGGTCGACGTCGGCCTCGGCGGACTCGTCTCGCGGCGCGATGCCGGCCCGGGCCCGGACGGTGGACTCGGAGGGCACGGTGCCCCAGTCGGGGTCGTCGGGCTCCTCGCCGGCGCGCACGGCGCGCAGGCGGTCCATGGTGCGCAGGCCCTCGAACGCGTCGCGCCCGTAGAACAGGCGTCCGTCGTAGACGTCGCGCAGGTCGCGCTCGACGTAGCTGCGGGTGAGCGCGGCGCCGCCGAGGATCACCGGGATCTCGGCCAGCTCGCGGTGGTTCAGCTCCTCGAGGTTGTCCCGCATGATGAGCGTGGACTTCACGAGCAGGCCGGACATGCCGATGGCGTGGGCGCCGACCTCCTGGGCCTTGGCGATCATGTCGGTGACCGGCACCTTGATGCCGAGGTTGTGCACCTCGTAGCCGTTGTTGGTGAGGATGATGTCGACGAGGTTCTTGCCGATGTCGTGGACGTCACCCTTCACCGTGGCGAGCACGATGCGACCCTTGGAGGTGTCGGTGTCGGACTTCTCCATGTACTGCTCGAGGTGGGCGACGGCGGCCTTCATCGTCTCGGCCGACTGCAGCACGAACGGCAGCTGCATCTCGCCGGAGCCGAAGAGCTCGCCCACGACCTTCATGCCGGACAGGAGGTGGTCGTTGATGATGTCGAGCGGCGCGATGCCGGCGGCGCGGGCCTCCTCGAGCTCGTCGACGAGGCCGTTGCGCTCGCCGTCGATGATGCGCTGCTTGAGGCGGTCCTCGACGGTCCAGTCGCTGCGGTCCTCCTGGACGTGGGCGACGGACTCGACGTCCTCGAAGAGATCCAGGATCTTGGTGAGCGGGTCGTAGTCGGGGTCACCGCCCGACAGCGCACCGGCGGCGCCGCGCCGGTCGTAGATCAGGTCGAGGCAGGCGTCGCGCTGCTCGTCGGGGATGCGCGCCAGGGGCAGGATGCGACCGGCGTGGACGATGGCCGAGTCGAGGCCGGCCTGCTGGCACTCGTGCAGGTAGACGCTGTTCAGCACGTGGCGGGCGGCCGGCTTCAGGCCGAAGGAGATGTTCGACAGGCCGAGCGTGGTGTGCACGCCGGGCAGCTGCTCCTTGATGAGGCGGATGCCCTCGAGGGTGCTGACGCCGTCGCCGCGTGACTCCTCGAGACCGGTGCCGAGGGTGAGCGCGAGCGGGTCGAAGATGAGGTCCGACGGCTCGAGCCCGTAGCGCTCGATGGCCAGGTCGTGGATGGCGGTGGCCGCCCGCAGCTTCCACTCGGGTGTGCGCGCCTGGCCCTCCTCGTCGATGGTGGTGCAGACCACCGCCGCCCCGTACTCCTTGGCGAGGCTGAGGAAGCGGTCGAAGCGGGTGCCGGGCGCGTCGCCGTCCTCGAGGTTGACCGAGTTGAGGATCGCCCGGCCGCCGAGGTGCTGCAGCGCGGTCTCGACCACGTCGGGCTCGGTCGAGTCGATCATCAGCGGGACGGTGGCCTGCGTGGAGAACCGGCTGGCGATCTCGTGCATGTCGGCGTTGCCGTCGCGGCCGACGTAGTCGACGCAGACGTCGATGACGTGGGCGCCACCGGCGACCTGGTCCTTGGCCATCTTCACCGCGGTGTCCCAGTCACCCTCGATCATCGCCTCACGGAACGCCTTGGAGCCGTTGGCGTTGGTGCGCTCGCCGATGATGAGGACCGAGAGGTCCTGCTCGAACGGCGTGAAGGAGTACACCGACGTGGCGCCCGGCAGGTGCTCGGGATCGCGCCGGGCCGGGGTGAGGTCCTTGCAGTGCTCGGCCAGCAGCCGGATGTGCTCGGAGCCGGTGCCGCAGCAGCCGCCGACGACCTGCACGCCGAGCTCGGTGATGAAGCGCGACTGGGCCTCGAGCAGGCCCTCGGGCGTGAGGTCGTAGTGCATGGCACCGTCGACCACCGACGGGAGGCCGGCGTTGGGCAGGGCCGAGACCGGCATGCGGGAGTGCTGGGAGAGGTAGCGCAGGTGCTCGCTCATCTCGCCTGGCCCGGTGGCGCAGTTGAGCCCGATGACGTCGACGCCGAGCGGGTCGATGGCGGCCAGCGCGGCGCCGATCTCGGTGCCCGGGAGCATCGTGCCGGTCATCTCGATGGTGACCTGGGCCTGGATCGGGATGTGGCGGCCGACGCCGGCCATGGCCCGACGGCACCCGTTCACCGCCGCCTTCAGGCCGAGGAGGTCGTACTGGGTCTCGACGAGGAACAGGTCGACGCCGCCCTCGAGCAGGCCACGGGCCTGGGCCTCGTACTGGTCGCGCAGCTCGGCGTAGGTGATGTGGCCGAGCGTGGGCATCTTGGTGCCCGGGCCGATCGAGCCGGCCACGAAGCGGGGGCTGCCGTCGGCGGCGAAGCCGGAGGCGACCTCCTTCGCGATCCGGGCCGCGGCGACGTTGAGCTCGTGGACCCGGTCGGCCAGGCCGTACTCGGCGAGCGGGGTGGCGAACGCCCCGAACGTGGCCGTCTCGGTGATGTCGCAGCCGACCGCGAGGTAGCCCTCGTGGAGGCCGGCGATGACGTCGGGCCGGGTGACGGCCAGGATCTCGTTGCACCCCTCGAGATCGTCCCCGCCGAAGTCGTCCGCCGTGAGGTCGAGCCCCTGGACGTAGGTGCCGAAGGCGCCGTCGTAGACGACGACGCGCTCGTTGATCAGGTCGAGGAAGGCGGACTCCATGCGCACCCGACACTACCGATGCCCCCCAGCGGGACCCCCAAGTGAAAGTAGGGTCCGCTGCGATGAGCAGGGTGTACACGGGCAAGGGTGACGACGGGTCCACGGGCCTCCTCTTCGGCGGCCGGGTGCCCAAGGACCACCTGCTCCCCGAGGCCTACGGCACCGTCGACGAGGCCCAGGCCGCCATCGGCCTCGCCCGCGCCGCCAGCGAGCGGGGCGGCGAGCTCGACCAGCTGCTCGTCGCCGTCGAGCGAGACCTGTACGTCCTCATGGCCGAGCTGGCCACCCAACCGGAGAACCGCGCCAAGCTCGTCGAGGGCCAGACCAGCGTCAGCGTGGCCATGGTCGAGGCGATCTCCGAGCGAACCGATGCCCTGGCCGACCGCTTCGAGTTCCCCACGGAGTTCGTGGTGCCCGGCCAGAGCGAGCTCTCGGCCCGCCTCGACGTGGCTCGCACCGTCGTGCGCCGAGCCGAGCGGCGCGCCCTGCCGGCGGCAGCCGACGGTTCCCAGACCGTGCCCTACCTGAACCGGCTGTCCTCCCTGCTGTGGACCGCAGCACGTTGGGTCGAGGCCGACGACACCCTGCTGACCAAGTCGATCGGAGACCGTCCATGACCGTCGTGACCACCCTCACCAAGGAGGCGCCCGAGGGTGCCGTGCTCGCCACCGGCGTCACCGTCGACGAGCTCGTGTCGCACCCGCTGCAGGGGTTCCTCGACGCGCAGGGCTTCACCGCCGAGGTCGGCCAGACCCAGGTCGTGCCCGACGCCGACGGCCGCCCGACGATCCTGGTCGGTCTCGGTGCCGACGCCGACCGCACGGTCGACCACCTCCGCCAGGTCGGCGGGGCCATCGCCCGGGCCGCCCGCAAGCACCAGGTGGTGAGCACGGACGTGCTCGGGTCCATCGGCGAGCTGAACCCGGTCATGGCCGCGCAGGCCCTGGCCGAGGGTGTCGGCCTCGGCCAGTACACGTACACGGTCCTCAAGAGCGACCCGAAGCCGTCGCTGCTCGAGGAGCTGCACGTCGTCGGCAAGGGCGGCAAGCGGGTGCAGGACGCGCTCGAGCTCGGCGCCGCCGTCGCCGACGCGGTCGCCGTCGCCCGCGACCTGGTCAACGAGCCGGGGGGCACGCTGACGCCTCCGGCGTTCGCCCGGGAGGCCGTGTCGCTCGGCGAGAGCTACGGGTTCGAGGTCACGGTGCTGGAGAAGCCCGAGATCGAGGACGCAGGCATGGGCGGTCTCCTCGGCGTCAACCGCGGCTCGGAGATCGACCCGCGGTTCCTGGAGCTGCGCTGGGTCCCCGAGGGCAAGCCCCGCGGCGTGGTGGCCCTCGTGGGCAAGGGCATCACCTTCGACTCGGGTGGCCTCAGCATCAAGCCGAGCGACGGCATGATCACCATGAAGGGCGACATGGGCGGCGGTGCCGCCGTCGTCGGCGCCTTCTGCGCGCTGTCGGCCCTCCGACCGAAGGTCGAGGTGCGGGGCTACGTGCCGCTCACCGACAACATGACCGGTGGCGACGCGATGCGCCTCGGCGACGTGCTGCGCATCAGCAACGGCAAGACCGTCGAGGTGCACAACACCGACGCCGAGGGACGGCTCGTGCTCGCCGACGCGCTGTCCCGCGCCTCCGACGCCGGCCCCGACGCCATCGTCGACCTCGCCACCCTCACCGGCGCCTGCATGGTGGCCCTGGGCGACGACCGGGCCGGGGTCATGGGCACCCACGACAGCTGGGTCGCGCAGGTCATGGCTGCCGGCGAGGCCGCCGGGGAGAAGTCGTGGCGGCTTCCGCTCCCGGACGAGTGGCGATCCAAGCTCGACTCCGACATCGCCGACATGAAGAACATCAGCGGCAGCCGCTACGGCGGCGCGTCGATCGCTGCGCTGTTCCTCAAGGAGTTCGTCGGCGAGGGCATCCCGTGGGCCCACATCGACATCGCGGGTCCGGCCTTCGGCGATTGCGAGACCCCGATCGAGCCCAAGGGCGGCACCGGATACGGCGTGCGCACGCTGGTGGCGCTGCTCCGGGCGTTCACGAAGCCCCGCTGACCCGCAGAGGCACCTCGGCGATCGCCCGCTACGGTCGCAGCATGCCCACGACCTCGTGGGCGGGCGAACGACCTCGGATCCTCGTGCTCGGCCGCGGTGCGGCGGTGTCCGCCGTGCAGGCGGTGCTCGACCGCTGCGGTGACGTGGGTTCCCTCGCCACCGCGCAGTGCGCCGAGCCTGCGACCGTGCGGGCGGCCGACCTGGTCGTGGTCGTGGTCGACGACGACGAGACCCACGCGGTCGACCCCGTGGCCGAGGTCCGGTCCGAGACCGACTGCCCGATCGTGGTGGTCTGCGGTCCCCGCCCCGACCGCTTCGAGGTGTTCCAGGCCGGTGCCGACGACCTCGCATCCGCACCCGTCGATCCCGAGGAGCTCACGGCGCGGGTGGCCGTGCGCCTGGCCCGCTCGTCCCACGGCCGGGACGAGGTGCACCACGGTCCACTGGTCGTCGACCCCGCCCGCCGTGTGGTCACCCTCGACGACGAGGTGGTGTCGCTGACCGCGAAGGAGTTCGACCTGCTCGAGCACCTGGTGCGCAACCCGGATCAGGCGTTCAGCCGCGACATGCTCCTGGATGCCGTGTGGAACTCCTCGACCGAGTGGCAGCAGGGTCGCACCGTGAACGAGCACGTGCACCGCCTGCGCCGGAAGCTCGGCGAGGGCTGGATCGCCACGGTGCACGGCGTGGGCTACCGGTTCGACCCGAGCGGCGGGGCCGACGCCGAGCGGCGCGCCGGCGCCGGGACGGGGTCCTAGCCCGCCTCGAGCTGCTGGGGTGCGGCGACCGCCGCCTTGAGCGCCCGGCGGGCGCCGGTGTCGTCGAAGCCCCAGCGGCGCAGCTGGTCCTCGACCTCGGCGGCGCTGGCCCCGACGTCGAGGAGGCTGCGGGCGAGGCGGGTGGCGTGGGTGTCGTCGGCGGGGCGGGGTCCGCGTCGGCGGCGGTCACGCTGCCAGTCCTCGTGGGCGGTGCGCAGGTGGCGGGGGAGCCGGTTGACCTGGGCGCTCGACAGCGGCGGCAGCCGGCGGCGGACGGCGATGATGCCGTGGTCGGCGTGCTGGGCGCAGCCGAAGCGCACGCAGCGGTCGATGGCGCGGGGGAACGGACCCGAGCGGCCGCCCCGGGTCCCGATGCCGATGGACCGGGCGGCGTCCGACGCGTCGAGGCTGAACCCCTCGGGGCTGGCGTCGAACTCGACGGCGAAGCGGCGCAGGAGCCAGGTGGAGGTCGGGCCGAGGAGCGGGAGCCAGAACCGCTCGACGTAGGCGCCCCTGGGGTCGAGCCCCAGGTCGTCGGTGACGGGGTCGGGCCAGGGGACGACGAGGAGCGGGGGCAGGCGGGGCTGGTCGGTGGCGGCGGGCACGTGGGTGGCGGGCACGGGATCTCCCTCGAAGTGGGCAGCTCGGGGGGAAGGACGAAGATGCACTCTCATGCATTTTCAGTATTTCCCGATCCGACCACGACCACCGGTAGCGTGTCAAGATCGAACGCCGAGGAGGGTGTGCCGTGGACCAGGTCATCGAAGCGGGACGCCGGCTGCTGGCCGACGCCGAGCGGGTCGTGGTGCTCACCGGTGCCGGCATCAGCACCGACAGCGGGATCCGGGACTTCCGGGGTCCGAACGGGCTGTGGACCAAGGACCCCGAAGCCGAGAAGCTGGCCACGCTCCACCACTACGTGTCCGACGCGGCCATCCGGGCCAAGGCCTGGCGCCGGCGGCTCGAGACGCTCTCGACGACGTACGAGCCCAACGCCGGTCACCACGCCCTGGTCCGCCTCGAGCAGCGTGGCGCGCTCGACACGCTCATCACCCAGAACGTCGACGGTCTCCACCTGCGAGCCGGGAGCACCCGCGACCGGCTGGTGGAGATCCACGGCACCACCAGCGACGTCATGTGCCTCGATTGCGACGACCGTGCCCCCATCGAGAAGGCGCTCGACCGGGTGCGGGCCGGTGAGGACGACCCGGCGTGCCGGTCCTGCGGCGGCATCCTCAAGACGGCGACGATCTCCTTCGGCCAGGGCCTGGTGGCCGACGACCTGGCCCGCGCCGACGCGGCCGCCCGCCGGGCCGACCTGATGCTCGCGGTCGGCACCACGCTCGGCGTCTACCCGATCGCCAACGTGGTGCCACTCGCCAAGGCGCACGGCGCCCCGGTGGTCATCGTGAACGGCGGCCCCACCGAGATGGACGACCTCGCCGACGTGCGCATCGAGGGCTCGATCTCCGACGTGCTGCCCGCCCTCATCGGCTAGGCACATCCCTGCACGCGGCGCCGCAGCGTCGTACCGTTCGCATGTGCGCCGAGCCCGGCGCGCGACGCAAACGAGAGGTGGGCCCTCATGGACCTGGACAAGCTGACACTGTCCGACAAGATCATCGCCGGCACCGGCATCGTGTTGATCATCGATCTGCTGTTCCTGCCGTGGCACAGCGTCGACATCGGCTTCGCGAGCTTCACGCGCAGCGGGGTCGAGTCGCCGAACTCCTTCTGGGGCGTGCTCGCCCTGCTCCTGACCATCGCCGTCGTCGCCGTGACGTTGCTCCGGGTGTTCAAGCCCGACACCAAGCTGCCCGACCTGCCCGTGAGCTGGGACCGCGCCATCTTCTTCGGTGCCGCCGCGGTGCTCGTCCTCTTGCTCCTCAAGCTGTTCCTCGAGATGGACTCGCTCGGCTTCGGCGCCTGGCTCGGCATCCTCCTCGCGGCCGGCCTGACCTACGGCGGCTACCTGAAGTTCCAGGCCGACACCACCGCCGCTGGCACCGGCACCGGCACCGGCACGGTCTGAACGACCGGTCCGCCCCCGACCGTCAGCCGACGAGGACCACGTCGGCGCGGTCGGGGTGGGCGGAGCGGATGAACAGCAGCTCCTCGAGCTCGACGAGGAAGAGATCGAGCAACCACGGATCGAAGTGCGTGCCGCGCTCGGACCACATCTGGGCGACCGCCTCGTCGACCGTGAACGCCCGCTTGTAGCGCCGTGGCGAGGCGAGGGCGTCGAACACGTCGGCGATGGCCACGATGCGCCCCTCGATGGGGATCTGCTCGCCGGCGAGGCCCCGGGGGTAGCCGCTGCCGTCCCACCACTCGTGGTGCGTGCGTGCGATCGTCGCGCCGAGCTCCAGGAGGGGCGATTCCGACCCGGCGAGGATCTGGTACCCCAGCTCGGTGTGGGTCGCCATGATGCGGCGCTGGTCGTCGTCGAAGGGACCGTCGTGGAGCAGGACGTGGTCGGGGATGCCCAGCTTGCCGATGTCGTGCATCGGGCTGGCGAGGCGCACCTGCTCGCAGTGCTGCGGGTCGAGGCCCGCCCGCCGGGCGAGGATGGCGGCGTAGGCGCTCATCCGCTCGAGGTGGCTGCTCGTCTCCATGTCGCGGTGCTCGGCGGCGACGGAGAGCCGGGTGATCGTCTCGGCGCGGCTGCGCTCGAGGGCGTGGGTGCGGGCGTCGACCAGCCGCTCCAGGCGGTCGCGGTGCGTGCGGTTCTCCCGGTCGAGGTGGCGCCAACGCCGGGCGTTGTCCACGTTGATCCGGACCTCGTTCATCTCGTAGGGCTTGTGCAGGTAGCCCTGCACGCCCACGGCGACCGCGCGACCGGCCACGTCATCGGTGTCGAGGCCCGTGGCCACGACGGCGCCGAGCGACTCGTCGCGAGCCCGCAGGAGGGCCACGAGGTCGAGTCCGTCGCCATCGGGGAGGTTCACGTCGCACAGGAGGACCTCGATGTACTGCCCGTGCACGGCGTGGATGGCCCGGGCCTCGGCCACCGAGCCGGCGACGAGCACCTCGGCGAACTGGCCCGAGAGCGCACGGGCCAGGGCTCGGGCCAGGGACACCTCGTCCTCCACGACCAGCAGCATCGAGCGGGTCATGGCTGCGTGACCATCGTGGCGGCGTCCACGGGGGCTTCGACACCGTCGACCGCATCGAGCAGGGCCTGCACGGTGAAGGGCTTCGCGATGAAGTGCGCCCCTTCCCCGTCGAGGTGGTCGGCGCTGATCACGTCCCAGGGATATCCCGATGCGTACACCACGTGCATCCCGGGGAGTCGGGTCCGCAGCTCCTCGGCCACGTCCCGCCCGGTCATGGTCCCCGGGAGCACCACGTCGGTGACCAGCACCGTCGGGCAGAACCCCTCGCGCACCAGGTCGATGGCCTCCTGGCCGTCCCCGGCCACGCGCACCTCGTGTCCCGCTCGCTGCAGCAGGCGTGCCGCCGCCCGGCGCACCGCAGGCTCGTCCTCGACCAGCAGGATCACTTCGCCCGACGGGACGGTGCGGGTGGACTCGCAAGCCGCTCCTGGCGCAGGCTCCGCGATCTCCTCGTGCTCCCCGTCGGGTGCCAGCGGGAGCTCGATGGCGATCGTCGTGCCCACACCGACCGATGACGAGATCGACACCCTGCCGCCCATCCGGTTGACGATGCCGTAGACGATGGCCAGTCCGAGGCCCGAGCCGCGATCGACGGACTTGGTGGTGAAGAAGGGCTCGAAGGCCCGCTGCAGGACGTCGCTGGGCATGCCCGTCCCGTTGTCGCTCACCTCGATGGTTGCGCAGTCGTCGCGACGGGCCGTGGACACGCGGATGTGGTGACCGGAACCGTCGGCCGCATCCCGGGCGTTCACCACGAGGTTGAGCAGCACCTGCTCGACCTCCCCGTGATCGCCGATCACCCGGAGCGGGTGCTCGGCGAGTGCCAGCTCCAGGTCGATGTGCTCGCCCAGGGTGCGTCGGAACAGGCCGTCGAGCTCGTCCACGACGAGGTTCACGTCGACGGGCACGTGCGCGGCCACGGTGCGCCGGCTGAACGTGAGAAGCCGTTTGGTGAGCGCTGCTCCGCGCCTCGTGGCGGCGAGGATCTCCTCGACGTCCTGCCGGGTACGGGGATCGTCCACGTCGTCTCCCACCAGCTCCGCAGTGCTGGCGATGGCGGCCAGGAGGTTGTTGAAGTCGTGGGCGATGCCGCCCGCGAGCTGACCGACCGACTCCAACCGCTGGGCCTGTTGGAGGTCGGACTCCAGCTTGATGCGCTGCTCCTCGTTCCGCCGAGCCTCCGTGATGTCGGTGACCACGGCCAGCACGTCCCCGCGGCCGTGATCGTCGGGGAGGCTGCGGAGCCGGATGTGGGCCCAGGCCTCCTCGCCGTCGGCGCTGCGCACCCGAACGTCGAAGCCGTCGTCCTCGGGCACTTCGTGCTGCGCGCACAGCCCGGTGAGCTGCTCGCGATCCTCGGGGTGCGCGAGGTCGAGGAAGGCCACCGGGTCGTCGAGGTCGCCCATCTGGTGCCCGAAGACCGAGTCCCGGTTGAGCAGCGTCAACCGATCGGCGTCGGACTCCCACAGCAGGATCGTGTCCGGCGAGGCATCGAGTGCGCCGCGGAAGCGCCGCTCGGCCCGCTCGGCACGATCGCGGGCCGCCACCGCGGTGTCGCGCTGGCGCATGGCGAGGCGCACGAACCAGGCGAGCAGCAAGGTCGCCGCAACCCAGCCCAGGAACACGGCCAGAGGCGGAGCGACGTACCGGGCGGTGCCGCCGACCTCGACCAGCATCCGCTGGCCACCGATGGTCAGGCTCTCGGCTGCCACCGTTCCCTGCAGCGGCACCCGATCGGTCGAGGAGATCACGACTGACTCGGCGCTGGGCTCCTCGGTCACGTAGAAGGCGAAGCGCTCCACGTCGCCGACCCGCTGGGCGAGGATCGCGCCCGCCGGACCGAGGTTCACCGACGTCGCGTCCACGTAGGAGCGGTCACCGTCGGCGAAGGTCCCGGCGACCAGCACCGAGGAGTGGTCGGGCACCTTGATGATCGAGAAGCCCTTGCCGCGGGAGGTGAGCTCGGCGAGCTCGTGGCGCACCGCAGACGCGCCGAGCGCCTGCTCGATCTCGGACCGGGTCGTGGCCAGCTCCTCCTGCGTCGCCTGGCCGCTGGCCACGCTCAGGACCTCGGGCCGTGGGCCGGAGACGTCGATGAGGGCATGGGCGCTCCCGATGTCGTTGCTCTCGACGTAGCGGCGGTGTGCCGCGATGGGATCGTCTCCGACCACGGCGATGGCCGCGAGTGCGACCAGCTCGCTCTCCAAGCTCGTGGCGAGACCCTGGAGGACCAGCGCGAGCTTGTTGGCGTCGGCCTCGAGTCGGGCGTCGAGCTCCTGGCGGGCACGGTCGTCCACGCTCACCGCCCCGAGCCAGCCCATGGCGATGCCCGCCGACGCGATCGCCAGCGGGACGAGGTAGGTCGCCTTGCGCATCAGGGGGCAGCCGTCGGTTCGAGGTGATCGTGCACGAGCGCACCGTGCGCTCCTCGTCTCGCCGGACGCTGGTGGGTGCATCAACAGCTGATCAACTCCGGACTTCTGCCCCGTCGTGTGGTCCAATGGACAGAAGCGGACGAAACGGGCAGGGCATGATCGAAGAGCTGGGCTTGCTGCAGCACCGGTCGGATCACGGATCACGGGTGTTGATCGTGGAGGACGACCCCTCCATCCAGTACGCGCTTCGCGAGCTGCTGCACCGCGACGGGTTCCAGGTGGAGTCCAGCGCCGAAGGCGCCGGGGTGCCAGGTCTGCTGCGGGACTTCGAACCCCACCTCGTCCTCCTGGACCTCGGTCTGCCCGACGTCAACGGCTTCGACCTGCTCCGCGCCGTGCGTCACGACCACGAGGTGCCGATCATCGTGCTGTCGGGCCGCGAGGCGGAGAGCGACCGCGTCCTCGCGCTGGAGCTCGGGGCCGACGACTACGTCGTGAAGCCGTTCCTGAACCGTGAGCTGGTCGCTCGCATCCGGGTCCGCCTGCGCCGGCCGAAGGGGAGCCGAGACGATCAGGCCGGCATCGGCGACGACGACCTGCGCATCGACTCGATGAGCCGTGAGGTCACCCTCCGCGGCCAGCCCGTTCTGTTGACGGCGAAGGAGTTCGACCTGCTGCACCAGATGGCATCCGCTCCGCGCCGGGTGTTCAGCCGCCAGCAGCTGCTCGCCGCGGTGTGGGACTCCTCCGACGAGTGGCAGAGCGACAGCACGGTCACCGAGCACGTCCACCGGCTCCGCCAGAAGGTCGGGGCCGACCGGATCGTGACGGTCCGCAGCGTCGGGTACCGGTTCGAGCCCCTCGTGGCCGCCCACGTTGCGGAATAGTCCTCGCCCGCGCAATTGTTGACCTACGGAGTAGGGATTCAACCGTCCCGACCCGACCCGGTCCACCAGCACGAAGGCGAACACCGATGGCCGACTTCCGCGAGCTCCTCGCCGCCACCAAGGCCCAGATCCGCGAGATCGACACCGAGGAGGCCGA
>Ga0208490_100963_pt1 | contig 12905 bp, 11 predicted proteins | sample SubbioAug_CSWold_FD_184818 | JGI IMG/M metagenome (GOLD analysis project Ga0208490, IMG submission 184818) | Serpentinite rock and fluid subsurface biosphere microbial communities from McLaughlin Reserve, California, USA - CR11Aug_CSWold (SPAdes) | ecosystem: Environmental > Terrestrial > Deep...
GACCAAGCTGGTCGGGCTGCTCGAAGCGGGCGACCCCAAGGGGGAGGTCCGCACGGCGTGGCATGCGAAGGAGACGGTCCGCAGCATCTACGACATCGCTGATCCGGTCGTGGCTCGCGAGTTCGTCGCCCAGCTCGGTCTCGATCTGCAGGACGAGTCCTGTCCCGAGGAGGTGCAGTCGCTCGGACGGACGCTGCGTCGTTGGCTCGACCAGATCACCAACTGGCATCACGCCAGGGTGAGCAACGGCCCCACCGAGGCGATTCAACGGGCTGATCAAGCGGATCAAGCGCATCGGCTTCGGGTTCCGCAGCCTACGGAACTACCGGATCCGGGCGCTGCTCTACGCCGGCCGACCGAACTGGGACCTACTCGCCACCATCGAACCCCGCTGAAATCCGAAGCGCCTGAAATTGGCCGGTGCGCCAGTCGTGCTGACCGTACGTTAGGACACCGACCCCGTACTTCCCGGCGCCCGTCCCACTGTAGCCGGGACATTGGTTTACGTTCGCCTTCTGTACGTGGAAGGTCAGAGTGTAATCAAGTCCATGAGTAGACTGAATCCAGCTCTTCAGCTCCATGGCCTGGTTGTAGCAAGACTCGTTCAACGAGATCGCTAACGGTCGGGCCGACCCCGTCGCAGAGAACGCGTTCTTCAGCCAGTTCGTCTTCGAGTAATTCCCGAGGCCGAGACCGGCGCCGGAGATATTGTGATGCAACTCAGTCGGATGTGGTCCCGCTGACGCAGGTGTAATCGTTGCCAGCGCGCCTCCTGCCACAAGCGCCGTAAATGCAGCGAGGCGCCGTACCGCTAACTTAACCCCGCGCCGTCGCCTAGGGGAATCCATGGTGTGCGTCACCCTGCAGAACTCCTTATTACGAACATCTTCTCGGCACGGCCTGAGCGTCCGGTGCTCTCCAACACGGCAAGAGGGGCGGCGCTCTGTAGTCGCTGGGAGGCGCCAGCTGTCGACGACGGAATGCTGGGCAGGATTCTCCATTTCGCAGCGCCGGGCGCCAAGAGCGCGACGGAGATGTTTGCCGCTGAGCCGCCGACACCTCGGGCCATTATGAGACCCGAAGGTCCGCCAGCGACTTCCCATACCCCTGCTCTGTCACCGAAGCGCGGCGGATCGATCGCAACCCAACTCTCGGTCGACTGATCAGCCCGACGTAGCTGAGGTCCTTGCTCGCCACCGTCAAACGTGAGGTAGGTGTCGGCGCCGACACAATGAATGCCGAATCGTGTCAGCCCCGCCCCGGCCACATACTCAGGAGTAACCTCCTCGAGATCAAGCTGGTAGTCGGAGGACGCCATCGCACCATCGGAGTGTATGGTCGTGATCGGGACGGGCCCGACGGCTTCCCCGCGTTCCAGGAACGCACGAACTGCTTCGCTTGCCAAGACTTGGAGTGACGTGCCGTCGCTACAGGTGCTGAGTGCATCAACCGTGACGCTCGCAGTCCATTCGCCGGCGCGCACGTCGAGCGCGTCGACGTGCACCTCGGCTGCAAGAGGTTCGGAGCGCAACAGGAGAAACAACGATTCAGGGGCTGCGTTGCCAGATTGTGCGAAGCGCGGCCCATCTGCGGTGGGCGAGAAGGAGCGACTGACCAGCGATGGAGGGAGCGACATCAGGCCCCATTTGTCCTCGGCGCTGTCGAACCGCAGGGCGACCGGACGTGCGCCTCTAGGGGCGCAACCGAACCCGGCACTGTCCGGGTCACCCGCAGCTGGACAGTCGTAACCGACCACGTACAAGCCGGACTGCGTTCCAATGGCCGTGCCCGTTCCGAGTCCGTGTTCTACCGGAGGGCGACCCATGGTGGAGCTGCTGTTGCGCTCAAGATCCGTAACGGTGCCGCCGTCCACGTACTCGTAACCGCCGCTGACCTGTCGGTGGAAGCCCACCAGGTACAGCCTTGAATCGTTGAGGCCGTAACCCACGATCGCTGGGCTCGCATCATCCAACCGTGACGGTTCACGACGGGCCCATTCTTCCGCAGTCGGGCGTGCTGACGATTCTGGTCCCTGTCGCGCCTCCACCGTCGCCGGCGGTTCAGAATCGCCGCAAGCGGTTCCAGTGAATAGGATTATGGCGACGCAACCTGCGCCAAATAGCCGTCTCATATCAGGTAGTCCCTTCACCGAGTCAGTCGGGGTACAACTGATCCGGTCTTCGATGGTCCGCCGACCTACATGCCGAGACTGTCGCCTCTGAACGTCCGTGGGACTGTAGGGCACCTGACTACGGTCGGCAAGGTCAGGGCCTCCGCACGCCCCAGGACGTACCAGCCGAATCCCCGGGCTCGTGCTTCAGGACGACCGCATCCGGACACAGGATTCTGAACTCTGCGGTGCCGCGAGTGCATTGCCGAAATCTCATCGGAGCGAGCAACGGCGGGCAACGCGGTTCGTGAACGCAGGGGAGGTGTGACCGTCGACTAGCACGCCGTGCCGTGGAACGAGGAAGCGTGATCGAGCGTGACTTGGTCTCCACTGCTTCCCGAGCATGCGGACGCGACTGCAAGAACGGCGGGTCAACATGACGAGATGATCAGGCGCTGCATCCCTGCCGTCGTACCCGATCCAACCTACGAGGCAACCTGTCGGGCCTTTGCGCCGCACCGAGCCCACTCGACGGGGGTGTCGGTCCGTCCTCGGCGAACGGCTCCAGTTAGGCAACGGCGCCGCCGGCAGGGTCACCCGGTGACGGCGACCGCAGCCGGAGCAGCGACGGCCGCCCACACGAGTTCGTGATCGGACAGGCCCACGGCAACGCCGCGGAGAGCCCCGTGGTCCAAGCCGCTGACGAGTACGTGGTCTCGGCTGTCGCCGTCCCCCACGTCGGACAGGCCAAGGTCGTACAGAGGGTCGATGTCGGGGTCCCCTCGCCGGGCGTTGAGGTCCGCCAAGACAAGCACGGGTGAACCATCGCCGACGAGGCTGGACAGCTGGCCGGCGAGGTGGTTGGCCTGCAGGAGCCGCCGCCCTTCCGTGACTTCCCAGCGTGTGAAGTGGGTCGTGCACACGTGCAACCCGTCCATGCGCTGTGTGTCGGACGCAGTGCGGGCGCAGAGCACCCACCGGTCCTCTTCCCGGTCGAAGCCACCCGGGGCGCCGTCGAGCGTCGGTAGTTCCATCGCTCTCACATCGGTCAGCTTGACCGGCCCTCGGGCGATCAAGCCGATGCCGTACACGCACTCGTCGTCCGTCTGCGCTCCCCACGGCAGGCTGTGGTCGGCGGGCACCGTGCGCTGGAACACCGCCTGCACGTCGGCGTGCACAGCGAGACGGCGTTCGGCCTCGGCGAGCTGCTTCTCGCACGCCTCGGCCACGCCTACGATGTTGAGGTCGGCAGCGCCCACGGCGTCAGAGAGGTCCGCTCCGGCGTCGGGGTGGCCCTCGTACACCGCCCACCCGGCAAGGTTCGTTTGCCCAGCCCGTAGCCAGCCGACCGTGCGGTCGCTGCCGTCATGGCTCATAGGACCGGCGACAAGCAGCAGTGCAACGCACGAGAAGGCGAGAAGAGCGAGAGCCCACAAGGGCCGGTTGGCAAGAGCCATCCCATGCATCGTGCCAGTCCATCGCCGGAGCGCCACCGCTTATGTCGCTGGTCATACGCGAAACGCCGAAGACGACGGCTGCCGGAGCATTCGCTCCAGCGCCCCTCGCGGTCGTCCCCCTAAGGAGCGCTTCTGAGGCGAAGTGCCGGTCCGGCGGCGCGGATCATGCTGCTGCCAGCGTGCTGCGCACGACGCAAGCGCTCCGGGAGCCGCCCCATCTCGGCTCAGGGCCCGTGGGCTTCTTCCTTTGGCCACGTCCGGCGGGGGTCTGGGCGAGGGTGTTGGCGACGCGTCAGAGGTTCACGCTCCGACGGCGCTCCAGCTCGGCGACGACGTCCCCGACGGACATCTGGTGTGCGGCGGCACTCGCTCGGACGAGAGCGACAGCGGCGACGAGCGCGTACGCCAGAAGCCGTCGGTGACCTACCAGACGTCGCAGAGATTCGGCTCGAGGCCGCGGGCGGTCGAGGCGCTACACAGCATTGCGTAATGGAACGTGCAATTCTCCTCGCCGCGGAGTTCGACCTCCCCGCTCCGCCGAGGTTTGGCCCCCCGCCGATTCTCGTACTCGACCGGGCGCGGCTCCGGCGGTGGTGGTGTCGGCGAGGCACCTCGGCGACCAGCCGTCGGACGTAGACCTCTCCTGTCTACGGGTCGTTCTTGCGGTGGAGGTCGGCGATCATCGCCGATAGCTTGGGCACGTCTTGGCCCGACGAGGGCCGACCAGCAGAGGCTGGACCGCCTCGTGTTCTTCTTCCTCGGTGGCGATCCATCGCGGCAGCCCGCGTCGCGTGCGCTGCTGGTTGAACCCCGCTGCCCGAGCCACCGTCACTCGACGAGGCACCTCCCGCAACACGCGGGCGTGCCGATCCCGCGAGCATCCCGCGTCCGCTGCGTTCCGCCGAGTGCCGCCGTGTGTCGCCCACCCCGTCTGAGCTGGACAAACGCATACGGGGGAACACTGGCGGACACCAGCGAACACGCCCTGAGCCACCTTGTGAACAGGAGGTCGTCGGTTCGATTCCGACCTCGGGCTCCGGCTGCGCCAGCCCCGTCACCGGGACCTGTCGCTAGCGTCTCCCCCCGGTGACGGGCACTGCACGGGTGTCGATCGTCCTGCCGACGCACAACCGCCCGGCGCTGCTCCAGGAGGCGGTGCGATCCGTGCTGGGGCAGGACATCACCGACTGGGAGCTGGTGGTGGTCGACAGCGGGTCCGACCCGCCGGCCACGGTGCCCGCCGATCCCCGGATCCGCCTCGTCCGCCTCGGGGTGAACCTCGGCCCGGCGGTCGCCCGGAACGCCGGCCTCGCGGTGGCCACCGGGGAGGTCGTGACCTTCCTCGACGACGACGACGCCTTCACCGCCGACCGGCTCCGCATCGGGCTCGAAGTGCTCGGGACGGCGCCGGTCGCCGTCTGCGGCGCCCGGTTCATGGGGGCCTCGGGCGGCGCCGCGATGCGGCGGCTCGACGGCGACGTGGGCGAGCGCATCCTCGACGGCCCGACGCCCTGCCTCGGTGCGACCACGGTGCGGGCCGAGTGCTGCCTCCGCTTCGACGAGCGGTGGTGCGCCGTCGAGGACGTCGACTGGTGGCGGCGACTGGCCGACCGGCACCCGGTCTGCTCGGACGAGCGCATCGGCTACCTGGTGCGCAAGCGCGACGGGCCCCGCTCGTTGAACGGCACCGAGGCCCGCATCCGCGAGAACCTCGAGCTGCTCGATGCCGAGGCGACCTGGTTCCGCGCCCACCCTCGGGCAGCAGCGTTCCGCCTCCGCCGGACGGCGCTGCTCGCCGCGTCGACGGGCGACCGGCCTCGGGCTCGGCGGCTGCTCCTGCGCTCGCTGCGCCGTCGGCCGACCGTCCGCTCCGGCTGGCACCTCCTCCGGACCTCGCTCCCGGGACGTCGGTAGCCTCGCGGCGTGGGCCGGGTGGTGGTCGTGGGCCTCGACGCCATGGATGCGTCGATCGTGGGCTCGCTGGTCGACCGCGGGGAGCTGCCCACGCTCGCCGGGCTGCTCCGCGACGGCGTCCGCGCTCCCACCCACAACCCGGACGGCCTGGTGGTCGGCGGGGTGTGGCCCTCCTTCGCGACGGCCACGTGGCCCGCCCGCCACGGCTTCTACTGCTTCCGGCAGTTCGAGGCCGGCACCTACCGGATCCGTCGGTTCACCCCGTACGACGTGCACGGCCCGACCCTGTGGTCGGCGCTGTCGGAGGCGGGGAAGCGCTGCTGCATCGTCGACGCCCCGCTCACCGCACCGGCTCGGGGGCTCCGCGGCGTCCAGGTCGTCGACTGGGGAACCCACGACCGCATGCTCGAACCGAGCACGGTCCCCGAAGCACTCCTCGACGAGCTGCTGGCCCAGCACGCCTCCCATCCCGTGCTCGGGAAGTGCGACGACTACGCCGCCCGCGGCGACTGGGCCGGTCTCCAGACCGCGCTGGCGCGGGGTGCCGCGGCCAAGACGGACCTGTGCATCGGGCTGCTCGATCGGGAGCCATGGGACCTCTTCCTGGCCGTCTACGGCGAGACGCACTGCGCCGGACACCAGTTCTGGTCGCTGCACGACCCGGCGTGGGGCAGGCGCGACCCGGCGTCGGACGCCGTCGGAGACGCCCTGGTCGCGACGTACGCCGCCGTCGACCGCCAGCTCGGGAGGCTGCTCGAGCACGTCGACCCCGTCACGAGCATCGTCGTCCTGCTCAGCCACGGGATCGGACCCCATCACGACGGCGACCACCTCGTGGCCGAGATCGTCCGTCGCCTCGAGGGATCGCTCGGTCTGGCGTCCCCGCTCCGCCGAGCGGTCGAGGTCGGGGCTCGTCGCGCCGACCGGATCCGTCGCGCCGTCCAGCGGCGGGTCCGGCCGGGTGATCGGCGACTGGTCGGCGCAACGAACGTCGACGGGTCCCGTCGGTTCTTCCCCGTGCCGAACAACGAGCTCTACGCCGGCGTACGCGTCAACCTGCGCGGGCGCGAGCCCCGCGGGCGCGTCGAGCCCGCCGACCTCGACGCCACCCTGGGCTGGCTCGCCGAGCGCTTCCTCGAGCTCGTCGACGCGGACGACGGCCGGCCGCTCGTGCACCGCGTGATCCGCACCGACGACCTGCCAGGCGGTGAGCGTCGCGACCACCTGCCCGACCTGCTGATCGACTGGCACCGGGAACAGCCCGTGACCAGTGCCGCCTCCCCTGCGATCGGGGTGGTGCGGGGGACCTACTCGGGCATCCGGACGGGCGACCACCGGCCGGCCGGGCTGGTGGTCGCGCGTGCACCCGGCGCTCCCGGCCGGATGCTCACGCGCGCGATCGACGTGGTCGACCTCGCTCCGACGATCGCCGCCCACCTCGGGGTCACCTTCGAGGACGTCGACGGCGTCCCCGTCCCCGACCTCCTGGCCCCGGACCCGCCGGCGGCCGCGCCCGCCGGCGCCACCTAGGTCACAGGTACAGGGTCCGGTACCGGACGCTGCCGACCAGCCGTCCGGTGCGGCGAGCGGCGCTTCGCACCCACTGCGACCGGTCGGGCGCGGTGGCGGCGTAGCGCGGCGCACGCACGAAGAGGTGCGCCCAGGACCGCAGTGCGGTCCCCACGCCGGACCCCGGCATCCCGTGGGGTGCGAACTGGCGGTACAGGTGCGGGTCCTGCACGCCGTACGCGAACGTTTGGCGGCCGATCGGGCGGACGCCGACCCGCTCCCGGTAGTGGACGACCGCGTCACCCGCGAACGCCAGCCGGTGCCCGGCGAGCTGCGCTCGCCAGGACAGCTCGACGTCGTCGGCTCCCATGACGTAGGTCTCGTCGAAGCCGCCGAGGGCACGCAGCACCTCGGTCCGGATGCCCAGGGAGGCCCCGGACGCGAACGGCAGGAATCCCGGCCACGGGGTCAGCCCGTCGGAGACGACGTGTCCCTCGCGCAGCTGGCTCGCCGGGGTGAGCCGGCGCCGGTCGAGGCGTCCGCCGACCACGGCTGCCTGCTCGAGCGCGGCGCTCATCGCCGCCACCCAGTCCGGCGCCACCTCGTCGTCGGCATCGCAGAACAGGACGTTGCGGCCGCTCGCCGCCGCGACCCCGACGTTGCGGGCGTGGCTGACGCCCGCCCGTCCGGACGCGTCGACGAGGCGCAGCGCGGGCAGCTCGGCTCGCCAGCTGGCGACCACGCCGGCGGTCCCGTCGGTCGAGCCGTTGTCGGCGACGATCACCTCGAACGGCTCACCCGGGCCCTGCTCGGACAGCGCTCGGAGCTGCCCCGGGAGGACGTCGGCCGCGTCGCGGGTCGGGACGACCACCGTGAGCACGAGACCATCGTGCACCAGGGCGGACGGGGGCCGTGGCCCCTGGGGCTAGATGGCGATGGGGAGCGCCGGTTCGTCGAGCTTGCCGTCGAGCTTGCGCTTGATGCGCTGCAGGGCGTTGTCGATCGACTTGGTGTGGCGGCCGAGCTGGTCGCTGATCTCCTGGTAGCTCTTGCCCTCGACGTAGAGGCGCAGCACCTCGACCTCGAGCGAGGAGAGCAGGCGGTCCATCGACTCCTGCATGCGCTCCATGCGCTCGTCGGCCACGACGGTGTCGCAGGGGTCGGCGTCGGTGTGGCTGACCAGGATCTCGTCGATGGCGGCCTCGCCGGCCTCGTCGCCCGGGCGGGTGCCCGAGATCGACTGGTACTGGTTGAGCGGCTGGTGCTTCTGACGGGTGGCGGTCTTGATTGCCGTGATGATCTGGCGCTTGATGCACAGCTCGGCGAAGGCCCGGAAGCTGGCCTGGTGGTCGGGCCGGTAGTCCCGCACCGCCTTGTAGAGGCCGATCAGGGCCTCCTGCTCGACGTCGTCGCTGTCGCCCCCGATGAGGAAGTAGCCCCGGGCCTTGGCCCGGGCGAAGCGCCGGTAGCGGTTGATCAGGAGGTCGAGGACCGCGGGTTCCCCGTGGCGCTGGTAGCGCTCGACGAGCTCGGCATCCCCGGTCTCCGGGGCGATGGTGGTGTGACGGTTCCCCACTGGTTCGTTCCCTGTGTTGGTGCGTTCCCTGCTGCGTTGCCCACCCCGTTCGGGCCATCTCCACATGACCCGATCGGACTAGGGAAAGTGTGACAAGCGCTACAGGCATGTGTCAATCCCGGCGCACGTAACCAGCGGTAGCGGGTGCTGGATCGGAGCGGGCCGATCAGGCCTGGCGCCGGCGCACGACCTCGTAGAGGGCCAAGGCGCCGGCGACGCTGACGTTCAGGGACTCCGTAGCCCCCAGCAGCGGGATCGAGGCGACCACCTCGCAGCGCTGGCGCACCAGGCGACCGAGCCCCCGCCCCTCGGAGCCCACGACCACGACCACCGGGCCGTCGAGGGCGGGGAGCTCGTGGATCGACACCTCGCCGCCCATGTCGAGCCCGACGACGAGCGCCCCGGCCCCGGTCATCCGGGCCAGCGCGGCGGGCAACCCGCCGACCACGGCGAAGCGGAGGTGCTCGACGGCACCGGCGGCGGCCTTGGTGACCGCCGGCGACACGTGCACCGCCCGATGGCGGGGCAGCACGATCCCGGTGACGCCCGCGCACTCGGCCGTGCGCAGGAGCGCACCCAGGTTCTGCGGGTCGGTGACCCCGTCGGCGGCGAGCAGGAACGGGGCCATGCCGTCGCGCTCGACGAGCAGGTCCTCGAGGTCGACGGGCACCAGGGGGGCGGCGGTGGCGAGGACGCCCTGGTGCGCGTCGGTGCGGGCGATCGACGCCAGCTTCGTGCGCCCCAGCTCGCGCACCGGCACCGAGAGCTGCCGGGCCAGGTCCAGGATGTCGTCGAGCACCGGGGCGTCGGCGCGGTCGGTGGAGACGACCACCTCGTGCACGCGCCGACGTCCGGCGAGCAGCAGCTCGCGCACGGCGTTGCGACCCTCGACCTGCTCGCCGCCGAGCTCGCTCGCGGCGCGGGCGCGCCCGACCGCCCCGGTGCGGCCCTTGGCCCGTCGGGCCGGCGCCTGGCCCGGGGTGGCGGATCGTCGCGTGGCCGGTGGCCGACCGCCGGCGCTGCCCCCGCTCCCCCGGGCACCGCGTCCCGGCGCGCCCTTGCCCGCACCCTTTCCGGCGCCCTTGCCCGACCCCTTGCCGGCTGGCCCCTTGCCGCCCTTGCCGCGCCCGTTGGTCACGTCGGGTCCTCCGCTCGCTCGATGAGGGCAACCGCCCAGCAGGCGATCCCCTCGTTCCGCCCGAGCGCGCCGAGGCCCTCGGGTCGCTTGCCCTTCACGGTCACCGCTCCGCCGGCCGCGTCGCTCAGCCGGCGCTGCATCTCGTCGCGGTGCGGGCCGATCTTCGGTGCATCGCACACCACGGAGCAGTCCACGTTGGCGACCTGCCAGCCGGCGGCGCGCAGCTCGGCGCCGACGGCACGCAGGAGCTCGAGACTGTCGGCGCCCGCCAGCGCGGGGTCGGTGTCCGGGAAGTGGCTGCCGATGTCGCCCAGCCCGGCGGCGCCGAGCAGGGCGTCGGCGCAGGCATGGGCGATGACGTCGGCGTCGCTGTGCCCCGCGAGCCCGGGGCCGGGGAACCGGACGCCGCCGAGGACCATCGGGCGGTCGGCGTCATCGCTCAGGGGATGCACGTCGAAGCCCATGCCGACGCGGCCGCTCACCGGGCGCTCCCGGCGGTCCGCTCGGCGAGGGTGGCCTCCAGGGCGACCCGGTCGCTGGGATGCGTGAGCTTGAGGTTCGCGGGCTCTCCCGGCACGACGGTCACCGTGCCACCCGCGGCCTCGACGAGCCCGGCATCGTCGGTGGCCTCGCCGGCGTGCTCGTGGGCGGTCCGCAAGACGTCGGAGCGGAAGCCCTGGGGCGTCTGCACGGCGACCAGCTCGTCGCGGTCGACCGTGCCCCCGTCGCGGTGCCGGAGCGTGTCGGCGACCGGGACGCCCGGCACCACGGCGTCGGCGCCGGCTCGCACGGCGTCGACGACGCGGCGGAACAGCGCCGGGCTGGCGGCGGGGCGGGCGGCGTCGTGGACGACCACCACTGCAGCGGCGGGCGGCACGGCCGCCAGCCCGCAGCGCACCGACGCCGAGCGGGAGCCCCCGCCGGCGACCACGGCATCGGCGCCGGCGACCGCACCGTCGAGGTCCTCCGCGGGCACGACGACGACCACGCCGTCGGAGACCGTCCGCGCAGCTTCCACCGACCAGTCGAGGACCCGCCGTCCGGCCAGGTCGACGTACTGCTTGGCGCCCCCGAAACGGCTGCCCTGACCGCCCGCGACCACGACCGTCCAGACCGGGCCCGCGTCGGTCGACGGGTGATCAGCGGGCTCGGGCACGGCGGTGGAGCGTATTGGCCGCCGGGCCGGTCCGGGCCGGAGGGCGTGACGGACGTCTCCTCCGCGGCGCGCAGCGGTAGTTTCTGGCGGTGGTCGATCGCGAGCTCCTCGCCCGTTCTGCGCTCTTCTCGGGGCTCACCGACGCCGAGCTCGACATCGTCGCCCGTGCGGCGACGCGTCGGGAGCTGCGCCGGGGCGACGTGCTCTTCGCCGAGGGCGACGACTCCGAGGAGCTGTTCCTCGTCGAGTCGGGGCGCATCGCCATGAGCCAGCGCTCGGTCGACGGCCGCGAATCGGTGATCGCGCTCATGGAGCGGGGCGACCTGTTCGGCGAGATGCCGCTCTTCGACGGGCTCGGTCGCTCGACCGAGGCCCGGGCGCTCGAGCCCTCCGCGGTGGTCGTGGTCGGCTACGACCCCGTCCAGGGGATCTACGAGGAGCGTCCCTCGCTGCTGTGGTCGGTCGTCGCCCTGCTGTCGCAGCGGCTGCGGGCCACCGACTCGGCGCTCGCCGACTCCGTGTTCCTCGACGTCACCGGCCGCACGGCGAAGCGCCTGCTCGAGCTGGCCGGCGACCGCGACGAGTTCTCCCTGCCGGTCACCCAGGAGGAGCTGGCCGGCATGGTGGGGGCGTCCCGCGAGCGGGTGAACAAGGCCATCGCCTCGTTCCTGCGCCTGGGCTGGCTCGACCAGCGCGACCGCCGCTACCGCATCGTCGACCGCGAGCAGCTCACCCGCCGGGCCACCTGACGCCTGGCAGGCTGCCCCGCATGGAGCAGCAGCGAGTCGAGATCCCCACGCCCGAGGGGGCGATGACCACGTTCGTGCACCGGCCCACGCACGGCGGGCCCCACCCGGTGGTGCTCTACCTGATGGATGCTCCGAGCATCCGCCCCGCGCTGCACGACATGGCCTCCCGACTGGCGTCGGCCGGCTACTACGTGCTGCTTCCGTTCCTGTTCTACCGGGGCAGCCAGTTCCGGGAGTTCGGCGCCGACGACGAGGACATGCACCAGCGCTTCGAGCTCATGGGCACGGTCACGCCGACGAACATCGTCTCCGACGCGGAGGCCCTGCTCGCCCACGCCGCCGGCGACCCGGCTGCGGCCGACGGCCCCGTCGGCGCGGTCGGGTTCTGCATGAGCGGGGGCCTCGCGGTGTCGGTCGCCCGCGCCCTGCCCGATCGGGTCGCCGCCGCCGCGTCGATCCACGGCGCCTGGCTGGTGCGCGACACCGACGACTCCCCCCACCGGGACCTCGAGCGCGTGCGGGCCGAGCTCCACTTCGCCTGGTGCGCCGACGACCCGACCGCGCCGGTGGACGACCGGGGGGCGATGGAGGCCGCGCTGCGGGACGCCGGGGTGGCCTACACGCTCGACTGGCACGACGACGCCGTCCACGGCTTCGCCCCCGCCGGTCCTCGGTACCACCGCGAGGCGAGCGAGCTGCACTGGGAGCGCGTGCACTCGCTGCTGCGCCGCAACGTCGGCTGAAGCTGGCAGCGGCTGCGTTGCATGGCCCGTGCGGGCCACGCAACGCCCCCGCTGCCGGTTTCGTCAGGAGTAGCGGTCGAGGATGCTCGACTCGGCGAGGCGGGCGAGGCCGTCCTTGATGGAGCGGGCCCGGGTCTCGCCCACGCCACCGACGTCGTCGAGGTCGTCGATGGTGGCCCGCATGATCTTCTGCAGGGAGCCGAAGCGGTCGACGATGGCCTCGATGATGCTGTCGGGCAGGCGCGGGATGCGCGACAGCAGCCGGTAGCCGCGGGGCTGCACCGACGCGTCGAGGTCGAGGGTGCCGGGCAGGCGCAGCATCGACGACACCGTGCGCAGGTCGAGCAGGTCCTCGGTGCCGAGCTCGGTGAGGGCCTCCATGGCCTCCTCGAGGTGCCAGGTGCGCTCCTCGTGGAAGTAGTCGCGCACGACCTGACGGCGCTCGTCCTCGACGCCGCCCATCAGCTCGTCGAGCTGGAGGCGCACGAGGCGGCCGTCGGTGCCGAGCTCGACGATGTCGGAGGCGAGCTCGTCGGCGATGCGGCGCACCATC